>Ga0302155_10000034_pt1 | contig 120403 bp, 111 predicted proteins | sample I_Bog_N3_1_FD_193508 | JGI IMG/M metagenome (GOLD analysis project Ga0302155, IMG submission 193508) | Peat permafrost microbial communities from Stordalen Mire near Abisko, Sweden - I_Bog_N3_1 | ecosystem: Environmental > Terrestrial > Soil > Wetlands > Peat | place: Sweden: Abisko... | reverse complement strand
GAAGGGAAACGGCATCTGTCATGCCGTCATGCAAACAGCGGCCCGGTTTCTGGCTTTTGACGTTAATGAATTGGAACAGGTCGCACATAAAGTTAGTCAGAAAAGCGCCACTTTAGGCTGCGCTCATTCAACGCTGCTCAATTCGGCCCGAACTACCTGAAATTCTCTTCGGACGCCACTCACTGAGAATGCCGGCGCAAACAATCAGCAATGCGCCACCGACTGCCATCCCGGGCATTTGTTCTCCTGCAATGCGACCAACGACACCAGCCCAGATGGGCTCACCCGCATAGATAAGTGTGGCCTTGGTCGCCGAAATTCGCTTTTGAGCCCAATTCATGACGTACTGAATAACAGCGCTGGCACAGCCTAAAGCGATGACGCTCAGCACGAAGGTGGTACTTGGCTGCGGTAGAGCTTCACCCATCACCGGCATCAGAACCAATGCAATCAAAGATGCGGTGGCCAACTGAACTATGGTGACGCGCATGACGTTCATGCGCGCGGAGACGCGGCTGATAAGAGTGATCTCCACTGCGATGGCAATCGCTCCCAACGCCGTCATTAGTTCACCGCTACCAAATTCCATGCCAAGTGCATCAGCACCGGCAAGTAAAAGTAATCCCAAAAATGCCATGCTCACAGCAGCCCAAACGACCAGATGAGGCCGCTGCTTCATGAATACCCACTGAAGCAGCGGCACAATTGGGACATAAAACGCTGTGATGAACGCCGACTTGCTACTCGAAATATGCATCAAGCCATAAGTCTGGAGTGCGTACCCACCGAAGATGCTCGCACCGATTGCCATCCCTGTAACCAGCTCGACTTTTGTCATCGCCAGAATCTGACGCCTGCCAATCAATGCACCTATCAGAGCTGCGATAGCAAACCTGGCCGCGACAAAAGCGAGAGGCCCACCAACCGCCACGGCGTTATGAACAATCAAAAAGGTGCCGCCCCATATAAAAGTGACCACGATGAGCGCCAGCTCGGGAAGGCCGATGGCTGGAGCCTGACTTGTGTATGGTTTCATCGCGATATAAACTATGAGCAAAATATTTCCCATGATAGGAGCAATATATTGCGCAGTCAAGTAGAGACAGGGAGCGTCCTGGAGCATCTTTCGCAAAATCTCCGGCGTCTGCGCCTTGCTGCCGGCCTAAGTCAGGAGGAGCTCGCTCGCAGGTCCGGGCTAAGCCGGCGCATGATAAATGGCGTCGAGGCCGGGAGCACAAACATTAGCTTGGCTAATTTGGACCATGTTGCGTCCGCGCTCGGCGTTGCGTTCGTAGACCTGGTACAGCCTCCGCACAGCCAGCCGGAAAAATTACAAGTATTGCTATGGGAAAGTAAGACCAAAGCTAGCCAAGCTGTGCTTTTAGGAACCGCATCTGCGGCACACCAGGTAGAGCTATGGTCGTGGATATTGGCTCCCGGTGAGCGCTACGATGCACAAGCAGACAACGCCGGATTCAGCGAAATGATTTACGTGCTGGAAGGAGAGCTTCAAATCGCTTTTGCAGCTAATATAAAATCGCTTTCAAGCGGAGACTTCATCATTTTCAGTAGCGCGCAGTCATATTCCTACCTCAATGAAAGCAACAAATTGGTGAAATTTACTAGGAATGTGGTCAGCTGATTTCGCTGACACAATCTGCCGCATTCAAAAACTTGGCCAACACGATGATCATCAATTCCACTTCCTACCAACATTATTTGCTTGGCCTATTTGCCGTCGCCAACAATATCTCTGCCATTCCGCTGTATATCCGCATCATCCACAATCTGAAACAACCAGAGCGCGACAAAATCTGTGGCATTGCTACATTGACCGCGTTTCTGACCATGTTCATCGCCATGTTTGCCGGCCTTGATGTACTCAATTTTTTTGAAATCAGTATTCCTGCCTTTCGCATGGCGGGTGGATTGTTATTGATTAATACTGGCTTCAACATGCTCAATTCTGAACAAAAACCGGTCTCTGAGACACCCTTGGACTTGTCGAAAATCATTTCAACGGCAGTCATCCCGATTGGCATTCCGATGACAACCGGTGCTGGAACCATGACAACGATCATCTTGTTTGCCGAGACTGCGCATGCCAGACCTTATTTGAATTTTGCCTTAATGGCGGCGATTTTAAGCATGACGGCCATCATCTACTTTGCCTTCAAACACGCACCAAAAATTGTCAAATTACTTGATACGACCGGCCTCGACGTAGTAACAAAAATATTTGGCCTCATCACGCTGGCACTGGGAATTCAATTTGTGTTGACCGGAATTACCGGCGCATTTCCGAAAATAATGTAATCCGGCTGATCGGCGCAAATCATGCCTAATGATGCTTGCAGTAATGTGAAGAACATTTGATCGTGAACCCTGGGCACGGTCGTGGAGTAGCGGGTTAGTATTCGGAATCGGTCAGAAGCGGCCATTGATGGCATCATAATCGCGTCATAAGACGGCGAAAAATACGCACAGATTTTTATCTGTCTCCTCTAAAGGGTTACGAGTGAAAAATACTTTCAAGGCGTTGGTATGGTGCAGCGCTCTTCTTTATTCGGCGACGTTTTTCATGCTCCCGAACACGGCGCATTCAGCGGACATGGCAGTGACACCGGCACCGCAGCCGGCGTCCGGGGCGCCTTCTCAGAAGGCCGACAATCCCCTCGCTGACGACTCGCACAAGCCCCTTGCGTCATCAAAAACCATCGCATCGGAGCCTCGAAAAGAGGACGAAGTCTACGGTCCTGCGGTACCCGAACGTACAGTCGTGACGCATCACACCATCGAGGTGAACCACCGTACGATCAACTACGCTGCGACGGCGGGTAATCTGGTCCTGCGCAACAACAAGGAACAGGTCGAAGCAAGCATGTTCTACATCGCCTATACGGCCGAGAATTCGCGCGAACCATCGTCCACTCGTCCGTTGACCTTTTTGTTCAATGGCGGTCCCGGCGCAGGAAGTTCGTTTTTGATGATCGGTTCGGTTGGTGTCAAGCGTGTAAAGACCACTAGCCCGCTCGCGACAGCGCCTGCGCCATATTTACTGGGCGACAATCCAGACAGCTTGCTCGACAAGAGCGATCTCGTCTTTGTCGATGCCGTCGGAACTGGCCTGTCACGCATCGTCGGCAGCGGAACCAATAAGCAATTTTATGGCGTTGACGAAGATCTCAGTGCGTATGTCCGTTTTATCGACCGCTATCTAACGCTGAACCAACGCTGGAACTCGCCCAAATTCTTGTTTGGAGAATCCTACGGAACTGCGCGAGCGGCGATGCTGGCATACCGTCTGGGAGAAAACGGCATCGCCTTGAACGGTGTCGTGTTGCTGTCATCCGTATTGAATCTGGCACGGGAAGCGCCAGGCTACGATATTGCATCGGTCCACTATTTGCCGAGCTACGCCGCCATCGCGTGGTATCACAATAAAATCCAGCCCAAGCCATCTTCGCTCAGTGTTTTCCTGGAAGAGGTGCGAACTTTTGCCGATGGCCCCTACGCGGCCGCGCTTGCTCGCGGCGATGCACTGCCCGACGCGGAACGTGACGCAATCGCCGCGCGCATTGCGCATTACACGGGACTAAACGTCGACTATGTCAGGGCTAGCCGCTTACGCATTTGGCCCTCGCGCTTCCGTAAGGAATTACTACGCGGCGAATCTCGTAACGTCGGTAGATATGATGCCCGCTTCCAGGGTATCGACTATGACGATGCCGGCGAGAGACCTGATGACGATGCCTCCGTAAGCGCAATTGCGGCGGCGTTCAAGGCAGCATTGGAAGAACATCTTGCGCGCGACCTGCACTATGTCCCTCAAGGCAACTATAGAACGTTTAACAATGACGCCCTTAAACAGTGGAATTGGAAGCATCGCGAATGGTGGGGCGAGGAGCTCACGCAAGCGTATGCGGCCGGCGATCTGGCCGAGGCCATGCGTCGCAATCCACATCTGATGGTGCTATCGGCGAACGGCTACTTCGATTTGGCCACGCCGTTTTCGGCCACTGAATATGATCTAGCGCATATGGGCTTGGAACCAAGCCTGCGCAGCAATATAACGACGACCTTTTATCCGGCGGGCCACATGATTTATCTGGACGATCAATCTCTGCATGCATTCAAGGCCGATCTTATTCAATTTTACGATTCCGCAGCAGGGACGGTGCGCGCAAAAACCAAGACCACCAAGTAAGTTATCGCTCCGATATAGACGCTCAACTGCCGACATCTCCGTTGCTGCCAGAAATGATGTGCGCAAGCGGCTAGGGGCGGACGATAAAACAGGATGAAAGTACTGTGACATGGAGCAATCTCAAGCTTGCCGAGCCTCTGTAGCGGCACCGAAATGGCTGACAATGGCGCGTTCCGAAATAGGCGTTGCCCAGTATCCGGATGGCCAAAGCAATCCGCGCATTACGCAATATCATCAAGATACCAACATTCGCGGATACGATGACAAAGCTTCCTGGTGCTCGTCGTTTGTCAATTGGAGTCTGGCTCAAGCAGGAATCGTCGGCACCGGATCGGCGCTTGCCCGGTCATGGCTGCAGTGGGGAGAAACATTGGCCAATCCCAAATTGGGATGTATCGCCATTCTGACCCGCGACGATCCTTCCAGCTGGAAAGGACATGTTGGATTTTTCTTGCGCACAGATGAAGAACATCTCTATCTTCTGGGAGGCAACCAATTAGGGAAGGTTTGCGAAAATGCTTACCCCTTAAGCTCCTTGCTTGGTTATCGTTGGCCTCAAGCTTAAGGGGCTGCAAACGGCCAGAAACGGCCATCCCATTTACCAGCGCAGCATCACATCAATCTTCAACGTATTTCATTTGCTCAAGATCTGCGATCAAGGCCGGCCCGCTCGGATGCCAGTCAAGCCACTGCTGCGTTTGCGTGCTGGAGGCAGGTAGATCCCGGCCGACAAAATCGCCTAGCCATCCGAAATGGGCAAGCGCTTGCTCGGCAGACAGACTCACCGTCGGTATCTTCAATCCTTTGCCGATGACTTCGGCGATATGTCGCAGCGGTATTGCTTCTTCCGCGACCGCGTGGTATCTGCTGCCAGCTTGCCGTCGCTCCAACGCCAAGCGGTAAAGCCGTGCAACGTCGCTGACGTGCGCCGCCGGCCAGCGGTTCTGCCCATCGCCGACATAGGCAGATACACCTTTGCTGCGGGCAACCTCGATCAATGGACTGATGAGGCCCTGCTTCAAGGTGTTGTGAACCTGCGGCAAACGTACAACCGATACATTGATACCGCGTTCAGCAACTAACACGCCTGCCAGTTCCGATGCTTTGCGCGGGTTGGGATGGTTGGGATTGAAGTTCTCTTCCGTGGCGGGCAGGCCCGCGGTAGTGGCGCCCATGCCTGTTCCGGAGGTGATGATGAGAGGACGGTCTGAGCCCACCAGTGCGGATCCCAGCGCTTCAATCGCTTGCCGGTCGGCTTCGCAATTAGCGACGAATTTGGAGAAATCATGATTGAACGCCGTGTGAATGACACCGTCCGCCATGGACGCGCCACGGCGCAGACTGTCCAGATCTTCCAGATTGCCCTGGAAGACCTCCGCGCCAGCAGCAATCAGCGACTGCGCGCCACTTTGCGAGCGTGTCAGACCGAGCACCTGATGTCCTGCCCGAATCACTTCTGCCACGATGGCCGAACCAATGAAACCGGTCGCACCGGTAATAAAAATACGCATGATGAATGCCTTTTCTTCAGTTGAGAACACATGTTGTAGTCCAACGGCGCTCAATATAGACGCTTGAATCGACACTCTCAATGCGATAAAGTCCTTATTATTGGCTCAATCGTCCGGACATATATGGATCCGCTCTCAGAAGTCTTGTCGCTGTTCAAACCACAAAGTTATGCCGCAGGCGGCTTTCTGATTGCCAACGACATGGCCATTCAATGGCCGCAGCACGAAGGTATCAAGTGCTATGCCGTGGTTTCCGGTCAGTGCTGGTTATCCGTGGAAGGGATTGCGGAGACCATCCTTTTAACAGCCGGCGATTGCTATCTCTTGCCGCCTGGGCCGCCATTCCGTCTGACGACCAATCTGTCGGCCACGCCCGTCGACTTCAAAGTGCTCCTTGCGAAGAGGGGCTCTGCTGACGCCGTCGCCGACAAGACAGACGGCGGCTGCTATCTCGTTGGCGGACACTTTATTCTTACCGGCAGCCATGCCGATTTTCTGCTCAGTTCGCTGGCGCCGATTGTGCATATCCGCAAGGAGTCCGACAAGGCGGCGCTACGCTGGTCGCTGCAACGCATGGCCGAGGAAGTGCGCGATCCGCAACCCGGCAGCTCGCTGATCACCCAGCAACTCGCCTATATGATGCTGATTCAAGCTTTGCGCCTGTATCTGTCGGACGAAGCGACAGAAGGTGTCGGCTGGCTGTTCGCTCTTGCCGACAAACAGATAGGCACAGCGATCAGATGCATGCACGACGAACCCGGATATGGCTGGACCTTGCAAAAACTGGCCGAGCATGTCGGCATGTCGCGCTCCATCTTTGCCTTGCGCTTCAAACAGACGGTGGGAGCGACGCCCATGGAATATCTGACGCGATGGCGCATGCTGCTCGCTGGCGATAGGTTGAAGAATTCCCGCGAATCGATCTCCGCCATTGCCTCGTCGCTTGGTTACGAATCTGAAAGCGCCTTCGGCAAAGCATTCAAAAGAGTCATGGCCTGTTCGCCACGAGAATATGGCCGCGAGATCGCACTCCCGAGCGCGACGTCTGTCAACATTAATGTCAACGGCGCCGATCAGTATGCTCGCTCAGATGGGATCAGCGCTTCTCTGTCATAGCGCTGGCAGGTGATGGCATCCACACTCCGCAAGCCGCTTCAACTTAGCGCCTATGTGAAATCAAATGACCCAATGTGGCCACGGCAGCCTCGGCTTGCTCATCCCAGATGTGTCCATAGTTCAACCGGATGTAGTTAGTAAAATCGCGGCGCGGCGAAAACATCGGCCCTGGTGCAAGACTGATATCTTGCTCTAGCGCAAGGCGCTGGATCTGCAAGGCATTGGTGGAATCGGGCAATTTCAACCACATAAAATATCCTCCGGCCGGCTCCATCGCCGTGGTGCCGGCCGGGAAATAACGCGCGATGGCAGACGCCATTTTGCGCTGGTTGCCTGCCAAGGTCGAACGCAACATGCGCAAGTGATGGTCGTAATGCCCTCTCGATAAATAGAGTGCCAGCGCCTCCTGCGCCGGCGACGACGCCGCCAGCGAGGTCGTCAATTGCAGACGCGCTACCTGCCGAAAAAGGCGCCCGGGAACCGTCCAGCCAATCCGATATCCTGGCGCCAGACATTTGGAAAAGGAACCACAATGCATGACCAAACCATGCCTGTCATATGCTTTGGCCGGTGTCGGTCTGAGGTTATCGAAGTACAGTTCGCCATAGACATCGTCCTCGATCAATGGCACCTCATGCGCGGCTAATAAGTTCACCAGCGCCTGTTTCTTTTCATCAGACATTGAGCTGCCAAGCGGATTCTGAAAATTCGTCATCAACCAGCAGGCTGAAGGCCGATGCTCCTGCAAGGCAACTTCCAGCGCCACCAAATCAATGCCTGTTTCTGCATGGGTCGGCACTGTGATCGCCTTCAAATTCAGGCGCTCAAGCGCCTGCAAGGCGCCATAAAAACAGGGCGATTCAATGACGATCGCGTCTCCCGGTTTGGTCGCTGCCATCAGACACAGGTTCAGCGCCTCCATTGCACCATTAGTGATAATGATGTCATCAGGGTTGATCTGCTGACCATTGATCAAATAGCGCAACGCTATTTCGCGCCGCAATGCCGGCAGTCCAGAGGCGAGCGTGTCAACGGCGCTCCAGCGGTCCTGTTTTGGCAATGCTTCGGCCATGCTGCGCGCCAGCGCCGCTGTTGGAAAAAGTAAAGGGCTAGGGAAGGCAGATCCGAATGGCACAACCTTGCGCTGGCCAACCGATGCCAGAATTTCGAATACCAACTCACTGACATCGACCGTTGTGATTTCGGCACGCGGTGGGATGGCAGCCGTGCTCACCGGAGACAATCCGTGCCCGTTGGCAACAACAAAGTAGCCATGCCTTTCCCGCCCGGCAATTAATCCTTGCGCCTCAAGCAGATAGTAGGCCTGAAACACAGTCGAGGGGCTCACGCCTCGGCTGGTTGAAGCCACCCGCACCGAGGGTAGTTGGTCGCCACACTTCAACGTGCCGGCCAATATCGAGTCGCTGATATCTCTAGCCAGGGTTTCGTAGCGTTTCATTTTTTTCAAGATACAGAAAAGTGCTCATTGTTGTGCCTTATCTCATCTGATCTGTTTTTTATAAAAGAACTGCTCCTGTTTTCCCCTGACATCCTCACCTACAGTGCAACGGAGATGATCTAGGAAAAAGTCTGGCCGACTGGCTAATTATTAATAATTTTATCATTCCGTCCCCTTCTTTAGCGGGCGGCGAATTCAAACTAAAAACGCCTATAGGAGCTGTGATGAATATCCTCAATGTGAAAATTGGAGCCCGTCTCGGGGCCGGATTCTCGGCAGTCATCGTACTGATGCTGGTGCTGATTGCTTACGGCTCGATCAACCTGGCAAATATTAAACAACTCAGCGAACAAATCATCGATCAGGATTGGGCAAAGGTGAATGCCGCGCAATCCATGAGTGCATCCATTAGTGACACCGGTTTGCTTACCCAACAGCTTTTTATGGGCAACAGCGATGAGGAAACCAAAGATATTTATCATCACATTGATGCCAACAAGAAGAACGCGACGGATGTTTTAACGGTACTGGAACAACTGGTTGATACGACCGAAGGAAAATCAATCCTTGCTGAAATCAAAGTCGTCAGAGCCGAATACATCGCATCCTTTAATCAGGTGGCGCATTTGCTTTCGGAGCAAAAGCGCGACGACGCAGCAATGCAGATGAAACGAGAAACGCTGCCGGTGCTCAGCCATCTGCAGGAACGTTTGAAAGCCTTGGTTGATCTGCAGAAAAAACGCGCTGCAGAAAGTGGTGCAGCAATCAATTATCGGATCGCAAATACGCGCAATGTCATGATATTTCTAGGCTTGGTCGCGCTACTCTTGAGCGCTGCCATTGCCTATGGTATTGCGCGCAGTATTACTCGCCCGATCACCGCCGCTGTGAAATTGGCGCAAACCGTGGCACAAGGCGATTTGACCGGCGAAATCGATGACCGTGGCGGTGACGAAATAGGACTCCTGCTGAAGTCACTCAAGCGCATGAATCACAATCTATCCGACATCGTCGGAAAAGTAAGAGCCGGCACGGAGACCATCACCGTTGCCTCCACTCAAATTGCGAGCGGCAATCTTGATCTGTCAGCGCGCACTGAAGAACAAGCCAGCTCGTTGGAGCAAACAGCAGCATCCATGGAAGAGCTCACCAGTATCGTCAGGCAGAATGCCGACAATGCCCACCAGGCAAACCAATTGGTGGCATCGGCATCCAGCATTGCCACCCGTGGAGGCACTGTGGTGGCCGAAGTGGTCGACACCATGGCGGCCATTGACATGTCGAGCAGGAAGATTGTCGACATCATTGGCGTCATCGATGGTATCGCCTTCCAAACCAATATCCTTGCATTAAATGCCGCTGTGGAAGCGGCCAGAGCCGGAGAGCAGGGACGGGGTTTTGCGGTGGTGGCGACCGAGGTGAGGAGCTTGGCACAACGATCCGCTGCAGCAGCCAAGGAAGTCAAAGTGCTGATCAATAATTCAGTGACTCAGGTCGAAGTCGGCAGCCGGCTGGTGGCCGACGCCGGTAATACCATGCAAGAGATTGTCAGTAGCGTGCACCGCGTGACCAATATCATGCGAGAAATTGCGGCAGCCAGTCAAGAACAGAGCATTGGCATTGACCAAATCAATAACGCCATCATCCAGATGGATCAAGTGACCCAGCAAAATGCCGCACTGGTTGAGGAAGCCGCCGCTACCGCAGCAGCATTGGAACAGCAGGCAACTGATCTGACCAGAGTGGTCAGTGTATTCAAGATCGGCAGTCGCGAGCTCATCGGTAATCACGATCGTCTTATTGACGTTAAACAACTGCCTTCCAGCAAGTTCGTTGCTATGACGCCCGCATTGCGGTCGGCGTGAGCCACGAGCGAAAGCGCATTGAATTGCCCCACAGAGGTATATCTGATGGACCATCTTCTCATTCGAATATCGCCAGGATTGTTGGTCTGTGTTGCCATTCTGACGACGAGTCTGGTCGTCACTACGGCCACCGCCGCCGCACTGGGTGAGGGCTGCACGTACATCATTGATCAGCCGCCTTATTCATATTTAGGACAAGGAAAGCAAACAGGTTTGCTCTACGAGTTACTGGGCCAAATGGCGATGCGCGCCGGCATGTCCAGTTGTATCAGTTCGATGCCATTTAAGCGAGTGGCAATGCAGGTCAAAGCAAGGCCGAACTCATTAGGCGTGATTTGGCGCCAGCCTGAAATTGAACAGTCGTATACCTGGGTGTTGAAGCTATTTGAAGAACCGGTAATTTTAGTAGCCCGATACGATACCGATGTCGATATTTTTTCTATCGAAGTTGCGAGAAACCTGCGAGTGGGCGTGGTACTTGGGAGCCCCGCTGAAGTGGTCGCCAGGCGCTTGGGTTTTCAACATATCGACGTCTCAAATACCGTCACCGACAACGCCTGGAAACTGCAACATGGCCGCATCGACGCCTGGCTTGCACTTCCCAGCGTCATCTCTGCTGCCCAGCGTCAAATTGGCAGTGATCTGAGCGCCGTACGATTCGGTCTGCCGATTGAGAATACGTCGATGTATCTCAGTTGCGCGGCGGCTTGCAAGGACGTCGACATTAACCGTTGGAAAGAAGCCGCCTTGGCTATGAAAAAGGACGGCACTTATGCGCGTATCGTCGACAAATATGCGATGAAAATCAGCACGCAAAACGGCGGTGATTTTATAGCGCCAAAGTAGTTCTGATGCAAAAACGTCTGACGCCAGCAAGCTTATATTGGCATTCAATCTGTCGGAAGGCGACGCTCAAATTACCTCAAAAATTGGCTCAATAAATTGAGCCAATGAACTGGACAATGAACTGAACAAGAAGAAGGAAATTGATATGAACTCCCGAACAAGCTTGCCAAAGGGGCAAAAAAAATTACGGTACGGATTTATCGACAATTTGTCCCGTATCGAGTTATTGCATGCCAAGCTTGGCGATCATGCGTTCGGGATTCGTTCGCATGACACGTGGTCAATTGGCGCCGTCATTTCGGGGGCAAAAGATACGGCGCCTAAAAATTTTTCGCCAAACGTCGTCAGTTCTGGTGAGTTATATGTCATTCCCCCTGATGAAGCGCATGCGGGGAAAACTGTTGGTGATCATGGATGCGAATACGTCATGATCTATGTCCCCAAGAAGGAGTGGGAAGCACAATGCTCAGCTCACGGTATTTCTCTCGATCGTTTTTCTGCCGTCGCACGCAAGAACCAACGCTTGGTTGCGCATATCCATTCCTTTGTCACGTATGCGCTGCAACATCCTGAGAGACTGTTGGAGTTGGAAAATCAATGGCATCGACTCGCCAAGAATCTGTTGGCCCAATATGGCAATGGCCGTGCCGACGCCATCAATTCCTCCCTGCTGAAGCAGGATCGGAACATCAATCTTGCGCGCGACTACGTCAATGAATACTGGAAGCAAAGTATTTCCCTGGAGGTCTTGGCAGAACAGGCGTCAATGTCTACATATGCGTTATGCCGGCGTTTCACTTCAGCATACGGCTTGTCTCCTCACCGTTACCAATTGGTCCTGCGTGTATTGAAAGCAAAAGATCGATTACTTGAAGGCATGCGTATCTCTGACGTTGCCATTGATACTGGATTCTCCGATCAGAGTCATTTGGGACGGCACTTCATGTCACTACTAGGTATCACACCTGGTGCTGTGTCAAGAGCGGCCGGTCGTGCAAGAACGTTCTAGACCGGAAAAGTCAATCCTCCTAGTCTTGCCCCGGATCGCCATTCACTGCTTATCCAAGTCACGTTCCCGGACATGTTTGGATTATTGCTTGGTGTGCAACTTTGTTTCTTCATCGTTCGATTCGTTCGGACAGGTTTTGAAACATCGGACTGTGGTTTAAAAATTTCGAGGTGATGATGAGTGACATGCAAATTCCTACGGATCATGAACATGTTCAGATCAAGCCGGGACGGCGTACCGGATTGCCCGTCATGATTGCAGTTCACTCCACCTTGTTGGGGCCGGCCGTCGGCGGCCTGCGTATCAAACCGTATGACAATGTTGTCGATGGACTGACTGACTGCCTGCGGCTGTCACATGCGATGACATATCAGGCTGCCGCGATCGACAATGGAACCGGTGGCGGCAAGTCTGTTGTGCCTCTGCCTGCGGGAACCACGCTTACCAAGGCACTTAAAGAGTCAATCCTGCTGGACGTAGCCGATCATATTCACGGTTTCGATGGCAGTTACATTGCCTGGCCGGCGGTTGGAACCCGCTGCGAAGATATGGATATCATGTTTCGGCGTACGCCATGGGTGAGCGGTCGTTCGAAGGCTGCCGGTGGCGCCGCTGGAACCGCTTTCGGTATTTTTGCAGGACTCGATAGCGCCATCAAAACCGCCATCGACGTTTCGCTCGGGAAAACCAACTTGGAAGGTCTGCGTTTTAGCATCGTCGGGCTGGGAAGTATTGGTGCATTGCTTGCTAGTACGCTTAAGGAATATGGCGCACAGCTGATTCTTTCGGACATGGATTCAAGCAAGAAAGCACTAGCGAAAGAACTCGGCGCGCAATGGCTTAGCCCCGAGGAGGCAATGCTGGCTGAATGTGACTTGTTGGCACCATGCGCTCCCGGCGACGTGCTAACGGCAGACCTCGTTTCCAAACTGCGCTGCAAGATTATCTGCGGCGCCGCCAATCACCAGCTTGCCAACGATAGCGTTGCGACAGCGCTGCTTGAGCGTAGAATTGACTACGTTCCTGATTTCATTGCAAACGCGGGGGGATTAATGTACGTCGTCGGAGTTGAGGTTCATCGTCGTACGGATACCGGCGCGACAATACATACGCGTGAGGCAATTTCACGTAATGTCCGTACCATCTTGACCGAATCGAACGTAAATGCAATATCGACGTTGGCCGCAGCCGCTCGTCTCGGACAAGAACGTTTGAACGCTGCCGCAGGTGGTTTTCCGAGACAGGCAGGCCTGGGGATCTAGACAAACATTCGTCGGCAATGATGGATGAAGTGCCGATTTTCTCATCCACAAAACGAAAAATCCGCCGACAATTTGGAAGGACGTAAACGTCGGGTCAAATTAGGCTGCCGCATTTGAATGATGAATCAACGATGCCCGGGCCTACGCTCATTGTAGCGATGCCGGAATATTTGAAATTATCCAATATGTAGAGGTTGCGATGCGCTCGGTTCTGCAATCATGATTTCCCTGCCGACACTTGTTAATCGTTTTCGACCCGGAAACAGCCTGAGTCTCGGTCTGATCGTCGCCACAGCTGCGGGCATGATGCTGCCGGTGCTTATTGGATTAACCCTGTTAGCTCAGCATCGCGATAAACAGATCGATAGCGAGTTGGAAACTGAGCTCAAAGGACGGATGAGCCTTCTTGCCAACAGCCTGATTTCTCCCGTGTGGAATCTGGATACGCAAAAAATTGCGGAATTATCCAGGACAGTGATGCTTGATCCGCGCGTTGTCCGCATTACCATCACCGATCCCGGCAATCAAAACATATTGAATATTGAGCATCGAGAGCGGCGCCTTGGAAAGTCACATCTCGCCGTTCAGAACCTTCTTCTTCCCAAAGCGATTTCCGGATTTGGAGAATCGGTAGGCAATGTCGAAGTCGAGCTCGATGATGGATTGATGCATCGCGAACTGTCGCATGACCTCAAATCCTACATTCTGATACTGCTTGGCCAATTTGTACTGTCGCTAGGTTTGGTATCCATTGCCTTGCACTTTCGCGTACTCAAGCCATTGGCCCGTCTGGCGCGATTTTCCGGTCAACTTGCACAAGGTGAATTTGACCGCGCCATCGACTGGGAACGACCGGATGAAATTGGTGCTTTGGCGCAGCAGATGGACACCATGCGTAATGCCCTAAAAATTGCATTCTACGAGCAGCGCGCGATCTTGGGCAATGTACAAGTGGGAGTCATTTTCGCGCGGGGAAATATTATCAAGTTGGCCAATCGCGAGGCCGAAAAAATCTTTGGTTCCGAGCCCCAAGCCTTACTGAATCAGCCATTGCGCAAAGTGCTTCAAACCGATGATCAGTTCAAGGCTGAGAGAGAGCACGTTCTGAGCAATATTGGCCTGATCAATGGCCAATACGAAGAAACACTGTTGTTGCGACGATTCGATCAGACTGTTTTTTGGGCTCATTTACAGTGCTCCAATCTTGACCCCAGCTATCCTGAAGCTGGAAATATTTGGGTGATCGAAGACATTTCAGATCGTAAGGCCGCGGAAGAGGAAATTAACAAGCTCGCTTTTTATGACTCTCTCACGCAATTGCCGAACCGCAGACTGCTGCTTGATCGCCTTGACCGCGCACTATTATCGAGCAGTCGCAGCGGCAAGATAGGGGCACTGCTTTTCATTGATCTGGATGAATTCAAGATTCTCAACGACACGCTTGGGCATGACATAGGTGACCTATTGCTTCAGCAAGTGGCCAAGCGATTGTCGAGCTGTGTTCGCGAAGGTGACACCGTCGCTCGCCTGGGTGGCGACGAGTTTGTCGTCATGCTGGAAGGACTGAATGAAAACAGAGATGAAGTTGCCAAGCAATGTGAAATGGTCGGTGCCCAAATTTCCTTGGCATTCAATCGTCCATTCGCGCTAAACGCACATGAAGTACGGAGTACACCGAGCATTGGAGTAACGCTATTTGACGGTCGGCACAATCAGGTTGATGAGTTGCTCAAACAAGCAGATCTAGCGATGTACCAATCCAAGGCCGCCGGTCGTAACACATTGTGTTTTTTCGACGCCACGATGCAGGCTTTAGTCAGTGAGCGTGCTGCCATGGAATTCGACTTGCGTGAAGCGATTCGCACCAAGCAATTTGTGCTGCACTATCAGCCTCAGATCATGGGCAAAGACAGAGTTATTGGCGCTGAAGCACTGGTACGCTGGCAGCATCCGAACAGAGGAATTGTGTCGCCTGCAGAATTTATTCCTTTGGCAGAAGAAACCGGCCTGATCGTCGCCTTGGGCAACTGGGTACTTGAAGCGGCATGCACCCAGCTCTGCGTTTGGGCACATCGGCCTGCTACCTCACATCTGACCATCGCAGTCAATGTTTCTGCCATACAGATTAATCAAAGTGATTTTGTTGAGCATGTCATGTCGGTATTAAAGCGTACGGGGGCAAACCCGAACTTACTGAAATTAGAGCTCACAGAAAGCCTTTTGGTGACCAATATTGAAAATACGATAAAAAAAATGGTCGCTCTTAAAGCAATCGGGCTAGGATTTTCTCTGGACGATTTTGGTACCGGCTTCTCCTCTCTTACCTATCTCAAGAGGTTGCCGCTGGACCAGCTGAAGATTGACCAGGGTTTTGTGCGCGAGGTGCTAATCAGCCCCAATGATGCGGCCATTGCAAAGATGATCATTGCCCTGGCAGCGAGCCTGGGCCTTACCGTGGTTGCCGAGGGAGTGGAAATGCAAGGCCAGTGCGATTTTTTGGCGAGAGAAGGTTGCCACACCTATCAAGGATATTATTTCAGTCGCCCCTTGCCGCTTGTAGACTTTGAGGCCTTTTTGGGTGAATACGTCAATGAGTTTTGACGCCGACCGGCTATTTCGGCTTGGAGCAGGATGTCTCATTTTTTTCAAACCCAGCACACAACATCGGGTTGCTCTTGACGAACAACAGCAACACCAGTTCTGTGACGTAGTCGGAATAATTGATGTCGTCGTCACGCAGCACGCTAACATCGCTGCGCTCAAGCGAGTTTGAAGTTTGCCAGCCAAGTCGAATGCTGGCATCGGCGGCAGGCAACACCACCGGCAATGCTGGGGGTACATGAACTTGGTCAAGTTCAGCGCCGAGCATGGCATCGAGCTTTTGGGCTCCGCCATCGGCGCTGAAACACTAGCTAATGCGTTGCTGGTCGATAGGATCTTTCACCGACGGCGCCGTGGTGCCAACGTCTTGCCACCCACCGTAGATAAGTGCAATGTAAGCCGCCCCAATGAACGCATCATGCCGACCGAAGGGGGCCGCTGCCGGACATTTTATTTTCTCCTGTCTGCATCAGTGCTGGGCATACGACCGTCCCAAAAAACCGCCACTACCACATCAAATCGTCCGGGATTTGATAGGCCGCATACGGATCCTCGGCATCGATCTCGGTGCTGACCTTGTTCACCCGCACCACCAGCGAGGCGTCGCGTTCGGCGATCTTGTCGGCAATGATCCTGGGCACCAAGTTGGTGGCGCCATCCTGGCAGATGATCACCAGACGTCCGGCCACCAGATGCCCCTGCACTTCGGCGGAAACATACAGCCGCTCGATCTTCTTGTCGTGAGTGAAGTTGTAGGCGATGTCGCCCTTGCCCAAGCTTTGCCGATTCTGCTGCACCATCTGCGCAATTTGCGCCATGATCGCCTTTTGAGTCGCCGCCGCATCGCGCTGGATATTGAGCTCGCGGGCACGCTCGGCATTCTTGCGCTGCGTTTCCTGTGCCGCCAGACGCGCTTCATCGACACTGACCGTGCCGGTGCGGCGTTCGACCTTCTTCTGTTTGTTCTTGTCCTGGTTGGCTACTTTAACTTTGTTCTTGTCGACCAGACCGGCTTTCAAAAATTGCTCTTGCAGAGAGGCCATGATGTGTTGTTCCGTAAATAGGGTTCGCCGGCTTAGGTAGTTGCCGACTGCTAGAAAGACGCTAGCATAGCAAAAATGCCGGCATCGTCCCGACTAGCCTGCCATCGGTGCGCCGCCAAGTTGATATGGATCAACATTACGAGAACGCTCGCTGCCGTATTGAAATCGCCCTGGCTATTGCGGCTTCATTTTCTAGCATACTGAGTTGCTGCTTAATATCAAGCCAATCACTAAAACGCCTCTCAGCAACAATCGTGAGAGGCGCTCTATCTACAGAGATGGGTATTGACGCTTACACGTCACTCCCACCCATACCAGCCGTCAACAAACTCATCTGCATGTGCCGAGCTCACTTCCGGGCGCGCTTGGAACCAGGCCACCACAGCTTGACGGTCCTCCTCCGACGGCGAACCAAGGCCGCTTGCCTGGATCATGCCATCCGTGGCGATCACTGGAAAGCTGCCACCCATGCCTCCTAACGATAGTTTGCGGGAGACGATGAAACCAATGAAATCGCCCAATAAAGGTTCATAAGCAGATTGATCCAGTGCTTGATGAAATCGAACATGGATCAAAAATATGCATTCTTGAAACTCTCCAAGCCGCAACTTTTTACGTTGCCGCTGATTCATTTGCCGGATTCGGCCTTTCGATGTTCCCTGTTTTGCCATGCATGTTCTCCGTTTAATAGTCCCGCGCTGTTCCAGTCCAATCGGACCGGTAAGCGATATTTACGAATGCCGATCTTGCCAGTATGACAGTCTGCACCTATCGCACCGAAAAAAATATCCCGCATTGTACCCAGCGCGGTGAATGGGCATCGGCAGAAGATGCAGCGACTTTATTCGTTTATTGATGATGCCTGCGAGCATCTCGGTTGACTCAGCAACTCCACCCGGCGCCGGCTTTCATCGCGCAACAAGCGTGCCGCAGCAATTGCCATGCGCTGGAGCTGATCGGCCTCAACGATGCCCACTGCCGGTACGACCATACCGCCGGGATCGGCATCGGCATTGGCCGCGCGCTCGAGTGTACTGGAATAGGCAATTTGCAGACCGACATGAATCCCGGCGCTGATGTCGAGCACGAGGCCGAGAAACTGCGCATAGGGCGTAGCCTGGCTTGGTCCTTCTACCCACTGAAAATCCTGATGGGCTGGTGCCGCTTGAGCGGATGGGTCGTCGGTGTTACGGGAATCTGCGCAGGTATCTCGCATGGAGCCTCCATAGTTTGCAGGATAGAACCCGCAAACTCCTCGCCAGACGAGGGTGGCGGGCACAAGACAGGGTTGACGAACCGGGGATTCCATCAAAGCCGGCATACCCGAAGGTATCCCCATCCAGGCCCGCCATAGAGACGTGCATAGACAGGACGAAAAAGCCGCGTTAAATAAATACGCGGCCTTTCGCCGACAGAATCCACCGGTCGTCAAACCAGGCCCCCTCTTTATCAGGGACACCCGCAGGATACCGTCCGCTAAAATTGTGGTCAATAAAAATTGCCGGATTGCTATTTGTTGGCGCCATGCACGTCTCTGACTGAGAAACTGGCATCGAGTGTATTCGCTATATTTACTTACATTATATTTTTATATATTATGTAAAAACTAGCTGATGGATCTATCTGATGCCCTCAAGAAAAACAATCTTTGACCCGCAGGCGCTGCGCAATGCTGCCGGCGAAGCCGTAGCCGCGCTCAAGGTATTGGCCAATGAGGACCGTCTATTGCTGATGTGCCAATTGTCCCAGGGCGACATGTGCGTGAGCGATCTGGAGGAGGCGCTCGATATCCATCAGCCGACCTTATCCCAGCAACTGGGGGTGTTGCGCAATGAGGGCGTGGTGTCCACGCGACGCGAAGGCAAACGCATTTATTACGGCGTGGCCGACCAGAATCTGCTGAAAATATTGACGTTGATGTACCGCTTGTATTGCCCCAAGGACTAAACATGCACATCGCCTGGCATAGCTTCACCCCCTGGCTCTCACTGAGCGGCGGCATCTTGATTGGCCTGGCTGCGGCGCTGTTGATTCTGTTGAACGGCCGCATTGCGGGCATCAGTGGCATCGTCGGCGGTTTGTTTTCGCCGAGCAAGGGCGAGCTTGCCTGGCGCGTGCTGTTCGTGCTCGGTCTGGTCACCGCACCGCTGCTGTATGCCTTGGTGACGACCTTGCCACCGATTGAGATTGGCGCCGGCAAGCTCGAACTGTTGCTGGCCGGCTTGCTGGTGGGCATCGGCACGCGCTATGGCGCGGGCTGCACCAGCGGCCATGGAGTGTGCGGCTTAGCGCGCCTGTCGCCACGTTCACTGGCGGCCACGCTCATCTTTATGGCGGCGGGTTTTGCCACCGTGTATGTGTTGCGCCATCTACTGACAGGAAACTAAGCATGCGCATCAAGCTAAGCGCCTACGTGGCGGGTCTGATCTTCGGTCTGGGACTGATCGTTTCGGGCATGGCCAATCCGGCCAAAGTGATCGCTTTTCTCGATCTGGCCGGCGCCTGGGATCCTTCGCTGGCATTGGTCATGGCGGGGGCCATCGGGGTCGCGCTGTTGGCTTTTGCGATTGCCAAGCGGCGGCGTCAGTCCTTTCTGGGCCAGGCCATCTTGTTGCCCACCGCCAGGGGCATCGACCGCCGTCTGATCATCGGCAGCGTGTTGTTCGGCATCGGCTGGGGAATTGCCGGCATCTGTCCGGGGCCGGCACTGGTGCTGCTGGGTGCGGGGCAAGCCAAGGGCGTATGGTTTGTGCTGGCGATGCTGGCGGGGATGGGAATTTTCTGGTTTTTGGGCAAGCAAGCAGGGAGTAAAACATGAGCAATCTCTACGTCGAAGGCTTGTTTGATGCGGTCACCAATACGGTCAGCTATATCGTCATGGACCGTCTCAGCCGGCACTGTGCCTTACTCGATAGCGTGCTCGATTACGACCCGAAGTCGGGACGCACGTCCACCCGCAGCGCTGATCTGTTGATCGAGCGCGTCAAGGCGCTCAGCGCCGAAGTCGACTGGATTCTGGAAACCCACGCCCACGCTGACCATCTTTCGGCGGCGCCCTACCTCAAGGAAAAATTGGGCGGGCGCATTGCCATCGGCGAGCATATCTGTCAGGTGCAGGCCGTGTTCGGCAAGTTGTTCCATGCCGGGACCGCCTTTGCCCTCGACGGCAGCCAGTTTGACCACCTGTTTACAGATGGTGAAAATTTTCGCATCGGCCAGTTGCAGGTGCGCGTCATGCATACCCCTGGCCATACGCCGGCGTGTCTGACCTATGTGGTGCAGCAAGCCGAAGAGATTGCCGCCTTCGTCGGCGATACCTTGTTTATGCCCGATTACGGCACCGCCCGCTGTGACTTTCCCGGCGGCGATCCGCGCACCTTGTTCCGCTCCATCAAGCAGGTCTTGGAACTGCCCTCGCATGCCAGGCTGTATATGTGTCACGACTATCTGCCCAATGGCCGCGACCTGCAATTCGTCACCACCGTAGCCGAGGAGCGCAACAATAATATCCACGTGCGCGACGGCATCAGCGAGGATGAATTCGTCGCCATGCGCACCGCACGTGATGCCGCACTGGATATGCCGCTCCTGATTTTGCCCGCAGTGCAAATCAATATGCGCGCCGGCCAATTGCCGCCGCCCGAGAACAATGGCATCCGCTATCTGAAAATTCCGCTCAACGTGGTCTAGCATCGGCGGCGCAGTGCACTTGCCTGGAACAAGTGGTTAGCGGTGCTTATCTCTGGTGATAGGCGGCGATGGCCAATACATCAAGATAGACCAGATTGACCGCTTCCGGATAACTCAGATTTCCTGACATTTTCAATTTTTCATCGATCAAGGCTTTTGCCTTGCGACGGTCACCGTCGCAGATATCTTCGATGAATAATTCCTTGCGTTGCAAGGCCGTCATGCGCACGGCCTTTTGCCCAGCTTGGTTTTTCTCTTTACGCCAAAAGATCTTGAAAAACAGATGTTTCGCATAGCCAAAGATAGCGCCCATAAAACCGTTTCACGAGTACGAAGATCGAAATCCGAAGCAACAACCAAAGCGCCATTGGCGTTCACATAGACGCATCCCTTGCGCATTCAACAAGGATGCAAATCTTCAACCTGATATAAACCCATGCGACGCGCAGCAATGACGGCTTGGGTTCTGTTGATCACGCCCAAGGAACGGAAAATGGCAGACATATGCATTTTTACCGTGACCTCCGCAATGCCCAAGGTCAGACAAATTTCCTTGTTGGTTTGCCCTTGCATCAACAGCGACAAAATTTCACTCTGCCGTGCGGTCAACTGCAAAGGCGTATCCATACTGACCAAGAGCTGACCTGCGGGCGTGATCCATTGTGGCGGCCCAAGAGACCCCGATAGCGCACTCTTGATGATGTCCATGATCACTTCTATCGCCGTGGCTTTGGAAATAAAGGCAGCGGCTCCCGCGCGTAGCGACAAGACCGCCTCATGCCTATCTTCCGATGCGGAAACGATAATGATGGTCAGTTCTTGGTGCACCTGTTTAAATCGTCGAATTGCCTCGACGCCGTTCAAGCCAGGCAAGCCGAGATCCATAACGACCAGACGCAATGGCTGCATTACCCGCGCCGCGCCGATGGCCTCCTCGGCGGAGCGGGCAGAGCGAACTTGCGTGCCCTGCGCTGCAATGCTGCGAATCATATTAACTAACGCATCGCAATACAGCGGATGGTCTTCCACAACCAGTATTGTTTCAGTCATATTGGTAGAGACAATCTTTCTAATACTATCTGACCATCATCTCTTGGCGTGACAGGGTCGTCCGATGCGTATTCTGAGATGCATGTTAAGCAAAAAACAGCTTCTATACTGATTTCTACGGCCGCAAAAACGTTGCCGCAATACCACTCTCCTTCTCCAGCCCCATCTTCCTTTGCAGGATTCCGAAGAGAATCTCGTGTGGCGATGAGCAAATCATAAGCTCGTCTGTCGCCACCGAAGCCATCCGCATCTGATATCAGACTCGGGAAGATTTCCAAGTTGAAGGCTCGAACCGTTGGTGATAACGCCAATCGCCATGGGCATGATTGCCTGGCAACATAGGGATGCGCTGCTAACGCGGTTGGGATCGTTGGTAACTGCCGTGGAGCGTAGTTTTCTGCCATTCAATGAGCGCGATGACCGACATGGCGCCGTCTTGTGCCTTGCAGTTTTCCCCTTGCAACGCAAACCGAGGCTTTCCTAAAGAGATCCTCATCGTATCTGCCTTACAATACTTTCCTTGCCCCTTAAGAAGGATGAAAAAGTGCATCTCACCTGGCTGGAAGATTTCATCGAGTTGGCACGCACACGCAGTTTTTCGCGCGCGGCGGAGAATCGTTTCGTCACACATCCGGCTTTCGGCCGCCGCATCAAAGCACTGGAACAGTGGGTGGGCGCCGAGCTGGTCATGCGCTCGCATCCGGTGTCATTGACACCGGCCGGGCGGTTGTTTCTCGATGCAGCCACGCATTCGCTCGACGTGCTCTTCGCCGCCAGGGCCCAATTGCAAGAAAATTCAGAAGCGCTTGAGCAGACTTTGCGGGTGGCCACCGGCCGTACGCTTGCGCGCACATTTTTCCCCGAATGGTATGAAAAAATCAATCAACGTTTTGGTCCCTTCCCGGTGTCTCTCAGTACCGGCGGTGCACAGGAAGTTATTTTTCGCCTGGCCGCAGGCGATGCTGATTTGCTGGTGATTTATTCCAGCCCGACAACACGCCTGCTGATCGATCCCGTGCGCTACGAATCGCTGACCCTGGCGCGCGAAACCTTGCTGCCGGTTGCTGCAGCCGACGCCAAAGGCCGCCCTAAATTCAAATTGGTCAGCGGCGATGCGGTACAACCGACGCCTTGGCTAGGCTTCTCTCAATCGCTGACCTTGCGCGGTGTATTGAGCAAGCATCTGGCGGCATTGCCGAAAAAACTCGCATTGCGCATGGTCTACCAGGCCGATTCCTATGAATCGATCCATGCCATGGCCCTGCGCGGCATGGGCATGGCATGGCTGCCCCAGCAACTGGTTCAGGAGGACGTCAAACAAGGCCGCCTGTTGGTCATTGGTGGTCGAGAGATGCGCGTGAGCTTCGACATCTCGCTGTATCGCATGCGCGGCAACAGCAAAGCCTTGGTCAATGCCATCTGGGATAGTGTCGCGGCAGAAGCGATCGATCAGAACTGACATCTATTTCACTTCTAATTTCACCTCTATTGAGCGACTGGAACCGGGCCTAAATAAAAAAGCACAAAGCTGTGCCAAAACGGCAATCAGCAAAAAAGCGTGCTCCCTATACTCCTCGCAAAGTTCTTGGAAATTCTGTTCGGTATGCCAGAAATGGCAGCGGGCATCCGTCTGCCGCGCGCATGGCTGCCCAGCATCTCTTGCCCACCGTTCGAGCTCCAAGCCAACAAAAAACGGCGCAGGCATGACTTCGTTCTATGCCAAATGCGCCGCACTAAAAAGGGAGTCATTCATGTCGGTTGAACTGGAGTCGCCGTCTTATCGAGCGCAGGTACGCGCATCCTCGCATGGCGTCGCCGCTACGCGAAAAAATCCATGGAAAGAAATCACGGCTGCCTGTATTGGCAATGCCTTGGAGTTTTATGATCTATTGATCTACGGTTACTTCGCCGTAGTTATCGGCAAGCTGTTTTTCCCGGCGCAAGACGAAACGACTTCTCTGCTGTTGAGCGTCGCCACATTTGGCATCTCCTTTCTGGTTCGTCCGCTGGGCGCGGTGGTACTTGGTTCGTATGCCGATCGGGCAGGCCGCAAGGCATCGCTGACTGTCTCGATTCTGATCATGATGGTCGGTACGGCGATGATTGCCTTCGCACCGACCTATGCGCAGATCGGCATCTGTTCGCCATTGATCATCGTCTGCGCACGACTGTTACAGGGCTTTTCCACCGGCGGCGAGTTCGGTGCGGCAACCGCCTTTATGGTCGAGCATGCCGATGCCAAACGGCGCGGCTTTTTCGCCAGTTGGCAATTGTCTACGCAAGGTCTGGCAACGGTACTGGCAGCGGCCATCAGTGCGCTGCTCAGTTATACGCTGAGCGATGCGCAGCTCAATGATTGGGGCTGGCGCCTGGCGTTCGGATTTGGCTTGCTGGTGGGGCCGGTGGGTCTCTATATTCGCAGCCAGATTGATGAAACTCCGGAGTTTGCACAGATGGCGGCGACCAAGCCCGCAGAATCACCACTGACCACAGTCTTGGTGCGCGATCGCGTCAAGCTGTTACTGGCCATCGGCGTGGTTGCCGGTGCCACTGCATTTAACTACGTGCACAAACTGTATATGCCAACCTATGCGCTCAAGCAATTGCATATTCCGGCGACCTCGTCTTTCATCGGCGCGCTGGTCACCGGCCTGGTGTTGATGTTCGCGGCGCCAGTGTTTGGCACACTCTCGGACCGCCATGGCCGCGTGCGCGTGTTGACCATTGCCATGCTGATGATAGGGTTGACTTCCTATCCCTTGTTCATGCTGTTGACAAGGTGGCCCAGCGTCACCACACTGATTATTGTGCAAGCCCTTGTCGGCGTCTTGATTGCGGCTTGCCTCGGGCCGATCCCGGCACTGCTGTCCGATATCTTTCCAACGCGCACGCGCGGCACCGGCCTGGCATTGAGCTACAACTTCTCGGTGACCTTGTTCGGCGGGTTTTCGCCACTGATCGTGACCTGGATGATTGCCTCCAGCGACAACAAGATGGCGCCAAGTTTTTACGTCATGGCAACCGCCTTGATCAGTCTGATTGCAGTAGTGACGCTGGGCCGTCGCATGGCGCGCGGCACCGATGTCTCCCTATAACGCCATCGTTTGAGAAACCATCTTGAAAGGCAATGAAATGAAAACCCTGGAACAAGTGCGCGCACAACTGAAGGCGTATCCGATCGAGATCACCTTCCCCGATATAGAAAAATGGCGCAATGGCAATACCGGTGTCGACTATGTACACAGCGTCGATAGCGGCGTGGCCGGGCCGCATGTGATGATCATGGCGCTGATGCATGGCAATGAAGTCAGCGGCGCCATCACGGTCGATCGCTTGCTGTCGGCCGGCCTGGTGCCGCACAAAGGGCGCATCACGCTTGGTTTTGCGAATGTGGCAGCCTATCAGCGCTTCGATCCTCGCTCTCCCGATGCCGCGCGTTATGTCGATGAAGATATGAACCGCGTGTGGTCGTCGGCACGTCTTGACGGTCCGGAGCAAAGCGTCGAGCTGCACCGCGCGCGCCAGTTGCGACCGATCATTGATGGTGTTGACTACATGCTCGATCTGCATTCGATGCATGAAGTGGCGCCGCCCTTGTTACTGAGCGGGCCGCTGGAAAAAGGCATACGCTTTGCCGCTGCAGTCGGCGCACCAGAGCATGTCATCGTTGATGCCGGCCATTCCAATGGCCGGCGTATGCGTGACTACGCTGGATTCGGCGACCCGGCCAGCGACAAGAATGCCTTGCTGATTGAAACCGGCCAGCATTTTTCCCAACGCAGCAAGGATGTCGCAAGCGATGTCGCCGCGCGTTTTCTGATGGCCACCGGCGTGCTGCAACAGAGCGCGTTGGCTGACTTCATGTTGCCAGCCGAGGCAGCGCCGCAACACTTCTTCCGCGTCACCGATGCCGTGGTAGCCGATAGCTACGATTTCGAATTCGCCGCAGACTATCGCGGCATGGAGATCATTGCCCGCGCGGGCACCGTGATCGCCAGTGACGGCGATCGTCGCATCGTCACCCCCTACGACAACTGCGTGATCGTCATGCCCTCCTTGCGCCACCTTGGTCCCGGCGTGACCGTCGTGCGCCTGGCGCAGATGATGCCGGCATGATGGTGTTTTAGATAGGATGGCTGGCAAGCAGCGCATAGCGGGGCAGCTCCAGCCGCACTAAGACAGCACAAGCTCGCCGCGCCCGGGGCTTTGCGAGCTCTTGGCATAGTCCACCATGTGCAGAATTTCTGCCAGCGGCGGGCGCGCAAACGGCATCGATTGCAGCGCTGCAAAATACACCTCGGATGCCGGCTTGATCAGGAACATGGCCGGTTCGTTAAACAGCTCGGCCTCCTCCATTCCGGTCGAAGTCTTGCCCCGATGTGAAGACAGATACAAACCCCACTGACGCGCACTTTCCAGCGTCAGTCCATAAGCGATTTGCAGATCTTGAGAGCCGATTGTGTCGGCCATCACGCGGGCGCGTTCTTCATGGTCCATGCTGACGGCGATCACCTTGACGCCGCGCGCGGAAAACGCCGGCAGCAACGCCGTCAGCGCCGACAAATAGCGACGGCAGATGGCGCAATGTGCACCGCGATAAAAACAGACCAGGGTGAGCCATGCAGCGTCATCTGCCTGTAAATCGAAGTGGCCGCCTGCGATGGTCGCAAGGCGAAGTGATGGCGCACTCTGGCCGGGGATGATCATGATCTGCTCCTGTAAAACGGTGAAAGAGGCGATCATTGTTCCATCGTTTAGAATATGGAATGTCTGAATATCATGATCAAAAGTCCTGAAACATGGAAAAACGCGACCGTCTTGCGGCTTTCATTGCCGCCTTTCCCTTGACCGTTTCGATGGTGGGTGAGACCACCGACGCGGCCGTAAACTTCCTGCTGCAAGCACCTTCGGACGCAGAACCGTTTTCCCGCCTGCGCTTTTATGCGCGTGGCGTGGCCCACTCGGCATCGGCGCATGGCAGAAGCATTGCCGCCGTCATCAGCTTCGGCGGCAGCGCCAATCCCTTTGTGAATGCCTTGCCCGATTGCCTCGATTTTGATTTGCGCGAGGATCCTGTATTGCAAGCCCTGAGCGCCGCGCTCAGCGTGGAGGCAGCGCGGCAGCAATGCGGCAGCCGCGTGGTGATCGATCGTTTGGTGGAAGCCATGATGTTAATCATCTTGCGCCGGACCATCGGCTTGCATGCCAACGGCTCCGGCCTGCTGGCGGGGCTGGCTCACCCGCGCTTGCACCAGGCCCTGGTGGCCGTGCATGACAACCCGGCGCAAGCCTGGGACATCGACCGTCTGGCCGCACAGGCTGGCATGTCGCGCAGCCATTTCATTGCCCAATTTCAGGCCGTCGTCGGCAGCACACCCGGAGCCTATGTAACCACTTGGCGGCTGGCGCTGGGCCAACGCTGGCTGCAGCGTGGCGACTCGGTCAAGCAAGTGGCGGCACTGGTCGGTTTTGGCAGTGCGGCGGCATTCTCGCGTGCTTTTACACGCCATTTCGGTGTCGCGCCGGTAGCCATCGCTACGCTGGCGCGTTGAATTTGTCGCCGTCTTCTGTCGTTTTGTCGGGGGTTCTTAGCCCTGATCACCGCCGCCCACCGGCAACACCGTGCCAGTGATGTAAGAGGACTCGGCAGAAGCCAGAAACAGGATGGCATGCACTTGCTCATCGATACTGCCGTAACGATGCATCAGGCTGCTGGCCACGGTTTGCTCGACAATGCCCTGATACCACTGCTGCTCTTGTGCACTGAGCTCCTCGGGGTTGCGCGCAATGCGGCGCGGTGGCGCTTCGGTGCCGCCAGTAGCCACCGCGTTGATGCGAATGCCGTCCTGCGCATGTTCCATCGCCAGGCTGGCGGTCATGGCATTGACGCCGCCCTTGGCGGCGGCGTAGGGAATGCGGTAAATGCTGCGGGTGGCGATGGAGGAAACATTGACGATCACGCCTTGGCGGCGCACGATCATCTGCGGCAGCACGGCGCGGCAACACCACATGGTGGGAAACAGCGAACGCCGCAGCTCAGCTTCGATCTGCTGCGGTGTGTATTCCTGGTAAGGCTTGGCCCAGATGGTGCCGCCGACGTTATTGATCAACACGTCAACCCGGCCGTAGGCGGCCATGGTTTCGTCATTGAGCTGTGCGGCGCCGCTCCAGGTTTCCAGATCGCAGCGCACCACCGTGACCATGGCACCCAGCGCTTGCACCTCGGCGGCAACTTCGGCAATCAGTTCGGAACGATCGGCCAGCACTAGTTGCGCGCCTTCACGCGCGAGTGCCAACGCCACGCCGCGACCGATACCCTGAGCCGCGCCGGTGACGATAACGGCTTGACCGGCAAAACGATTGCCGCTCATGCTGCCACCTCACTGCTGGCCGAGAATTTTTCAAAATAGAAATGCGCCGGCGTCACACCACAGTCGCTCAACCAGCGCCGCACGGCATCGACCATCGGCACCGGCCCGCATAGATACAGATCGACCTCGCCGTCGTTGAGCCATTCCGGTTCGACGTGCTGGGTCACATAGCCTTTGTGCGCATGGTCGCTATCTACTGCCGCGACCACGGTACGGTAACTGAACAGCGGTTCGCTGGCAGCGAGTTGCGCCAGTTGCTCCAGCGCTACCAGATCAACCTCATTGGTAACACCGAACACCAACCGCACCGGTTGCTGAAAACCGGTTGCCGCCAGCACCTGCAACATCGACAGGAATGGCGCAATGCCAGTGCCACCAGCCAACAGCAGCAAAGGCCGCTGCACTTCGCGCAGATAGAAGCTGCCATAGGGGCCGGAGAAACCGATGGCTTGACCCGGCCGCGCATCTTGCGTGAGAAAACTGCTCATGCGCCCTTGCGCTACATTGCGTACCACGAAGTCGAGACGGCGCGCACCCGGCGCTGAGCTGAATGAATAGGAACGGGTCAGCGCCGTGCCCGGCACGCCGACATTGACATACTGACCGGGCAAGAAAGCCAGCGCGTCGGCGCCATCAAGATCGATCGAAAAGCCCAGCGTGGTGGACGACAATTGCTGCACTTGCGCCAGCGTGCCGGCATAGCGTTCGACGCCGGTTTTGCAGGCGCTTGAGGTGGCGGCGATCTGCACCACGCAATCGGCCACGGGAATCATCTGGCAGGCCAGCACGTAGCGCTGTGCAGCCTCCTGCGGCGTAAGCGCATCCTCGATGTAACTGGAGGCCGGCATCTCGTAACTGCCGCTTTCGCAAAAACCGCGACAAGTGCCGCAGGCGCCGTCGCGACAGTCGAGCGGAATATTGACCTTCTGGCGATAGGCGGCGTCGGCCAGCTTTTCATCTTTGTTGCAGTTGATGAAGCGCGTGACGCCATCTTCGAACTGCAGGGCGATGTGGTAACTCATCGTCTGTCTCCTCTTTGTTCAATGCCTGATTACAGGTGATAAATATCGATGACCTGATGGATGTAATCGTTTTTCAGCACCACGTATTTGTTGGTGATCAATGCTTGATCAGTGGAAAAATCAATCTCGTAGCGCATCATGCCGAAGTGGTTGAAATCGGTTTTGTAGCGATGGCTCAAGGTGTGCCAGTTAAAGCGCACCGTCACGCGACTGCCTTGCCATGCTTCGATTTCGACATTGCTGATGTTGTGGCTGGTGCGGGTATCGGGCATGGTGGCGCTGGAGCGCTCGGTCTTGATGCGGAACACGCGATCTTCCAAGCCCTGGCGGGTTGGGTAATAAATCAGTGAAATTTCACGTTGCGGATCGCTCACCAGGCGGTCGTCGTCATCCCAGGACGGCATCCAGTACTGCACATCGGGGTGATAGCAGGCCAGCCAGTCATCCCATTGTTGCTCGTCGAGCAGCCGGCTCTCGCGATAGAGAAAGGCGCAGATGTCGCTCAGTGTCGGCTGGCTCATGTGGCACCGCCTTCTGCGCGCACGGCACGCTGCATCGTTTGCAGCCAATAGCGGTGCTGGATGGTGTAGAGCCCTTCGTCTTCGGTTTTGACTCCGCTCAACAGCGGCTGCAAACCAATCTCGCGGGCGGCCGCATCGGCACCGCTGATCCAGTGGCTGGCGCCGCGGCACATGTCATTCCATTCCAGCGCGCTGCCCATGTAGCCTTGCTGACAGGCGCGGAATTCTTCCAGATCGTCGGGTGTGGCCATGCCGCTGACGTTGAAGAAATCTTCATACTGGCGAATCCGCTGCGCACGCGCCTGGTCCGTTTCGCCCTTGGGCGCGATGCAGTAAATCGTGACTTCGGTCTTGTCGACCGAGATCGGCCGCAGCAGGCGAATCTGCGAACCGAACTGGTCCATCAGGTAGACGTTGGGATACAGGCACAGATTGCGCGAGCGCCCTATCATCCAGTCCGCCGTGGCGGCACCGAAGCGTTGCGCATATTCGTCGCGACGCGGAAAATTGGGGCGATCCTGCGGATTGGCCCATTCGGTCCACAGCAACAAGTGGCCATGTTCGAAGGCATAGAACCCGCCGCCTTGCTTGCCCCATTTACCGGCGTCCATGGCACGGATATTGTCTTGTCGCGTTTCACTCTCGTCCTTGCGACGATTGGTGGTGGCCGCATAGTTCCAATGCACCGCCGAGACGTGATAGCCATCGGCGCCATTTTCGGCTTGCAGCTTCCAATTACCGTCGAAGGTATAGGTTGAGGCACCGCGCAACACTTCGAGACCGTCCGGCGACTGGTTGACAATCATGTCGATGATTTTTCCGGCTTCGCCGAGAAATTCAGCCAGCGGCGCGACCTCCTCATTGAGGCTGCCGAACAGGAAGCCCTTGTAGTTATCAAAGCGCGCCACCTTCTTCAGATCGTGCGAGCCTTCCTTGTTGAAACACTCGGGATAGCCGGCGTCTTCCGGATCCTTAACCTTGAGCAACTTGCCGCTGTTGTTGAAGGTCCAGCCGTGGAATGGGCAGGTGTAGGTGGCCTTGTTGCCGCGCTTGTGACGGCACAATTGCGCGCCGCGATGAGTGCAAGCATTGATGAAGGCATTGAGTTCGCCCTGGCGGTTGCGCGCAATGAACACTGGTTGCCGGCCGATATGGGTGGTGTAGTAGTCGTTGTTGTTGGGAATCTGGCTCTCGTGGGCCAGGTAAATCCAATTACCCTCGAAGATATGTTTCATCTCCAGTTCAAACAGCGCTGCATCGGTAAAGGCGCTGCGATGCAGGCGGTAGTCGCCACGTTCGCGGTCTTCCACCAGGAAGCCGTCAAGGCTGTTGAGCTTGGGCTTGGCAGCGGGATGGATGGGAATCATCGTGTGCTCCTGGCGCTGCGGCGCGGACTGCCGGTGTCAATCTGTGTCATGCCTGTCTCCTCAGTGATTCGTCAATACAGCATTGGCGTGGTGCAAGATGGTCGCGGCCATGAAGCTGAATCGATGCCATCAACCATATTTAATTTGTATAATTTGCGACGCAGACCAGACGATATTCCCCGAGTGACAGGGGGTCCAACACTGATTTAGTATGATTTTGATACCTGAAAGGTATGCAATGGAATTGCGCCATCTGCGTTATTTTGTCGCCGTCGCCGACGAACGCAATTACACGCGCGCGGCCGAGCGACTACACATCGCGCAGCCGCCGTTGAGCCGTCAAATCCAGCAATTGGAGGAAGAACTGGGGGTGGTGCTGATAGAAAAAGGTGTGCGACCGCTGCGCCTGACCGATGCCGGCACCTTTTTTTACGCCCATGCGCAGGAATTGCTGGCCAAGGCGGCCGAGCTCAAGACCATGACGCAGCGGGTCGGCAAGATCGAACGCAGTTTGTCGATCGGCTTTGTAGCGTCCACGCTATACGGCTTGCTGCCGCAAATTGTGCGGCGTTTTCGGGCGCGTTTTGCCGATGTTGATGTGAGCTTGCAGGAATTGACCACTATGCAGCAGATCCAGGCACTCAAGGATGGCGCCATTGATGTCGGCTTTGGCCGCGTCAAGAGTGAAGATCCGAACATCCGCCGCATCGTGCTGCGCGAAGAACGGCTGGTGGTGGCCTTGCCCATGGAGCACCCGTTGGCCAATGGGCGCGATCAGGTGAAACTGGTGGAGCTGCAAACGGAGTGTCTGATCGTCTATCCCAAAGCACCGCGCCCCAGCTTTGCCGATCAGGTGCTGGCGGTCTTGAGCGAACGTGCGATTGCTCCTTACAAGGTGGTGGAGGTCAGGGAACTGCAAATCGCCATCGGCATGGTGGCGGCCGCGCAAGGCGTGGCTATCGTGCCTGATAGCGTGCAGGGGATGAAACGTTCAGACGTGGTCTACCTACCGATTGCTGACCGTCATGCGATTTCACCGGTCATGTTCAGCGTGCGCAAGCTGGATCGATCTGAGGAATTGCAAAACATGCTGGCAATTATCTACGAGATTTATGATGAGGCCGGCATCGCCTATGTGCGTGAGGCGTTGTGATGGTTGGGTTTTGGGTTTTGGGTTTTGGGTTTTGGGTTTTGGGTTTTGGGTTTTGGGTTTTGGGTTTTGGGTTTTGGGTTTTGGGTTTTGGGTTTTGGGTTTTGGGTTTTGGGTTTTGGGTTGCTTGGTTTTTGTTTTCTTCGGACGAGGGTGCGTTGCCGGGGGTAGCCCGGCAGCTACTCACTTTCTTTGTTTCGCCAAAGAAAGTAAGCAAAGAAAAGCGACCGCGATTCGTCGCCCCCTACGGGGGTACCCGGTGCTGTGTCGCATCAATCGGGAGAGCCGCAAACTCGCTGCGCTCAGACATGCGTCCCTCTTTTTCCGATTGCTGCAACACATCACCGGCGACGCATAAGCGGAAACGGCGCAACTGCTCGCTGCGCATTGCGCTGCTTGCGCAGCATGGTGGCTTTGCGAACTCTGTTGGATATTCAAATTAGGTTGAAATCTTTGAAGCAGTCGCGCTCGTCAACGCGATGCGTAGCGAGCCGTTGGGGTTGTTCAGGTCCGCATTGAAGCCTGGCCAGTGATGTGCAGTGAAAAATGGAAAAAGAGTGACGCATGTTTGAGCGCAGCGAGTTTGCGTCGCTCCCATTTTTCACTGCACATCGCTGGGAACCCCGTAGGGGCCGGGCTTTTGCGGTCGCCTTCTTTTGCTTACTTTTCTTGGCGAAGCAAGAAAAGTGAGTAGCTGCCGGGCTACCCCCGGCTAGCTCGTCCGAAGAACACGCAGCGTCGGCAACATTGGTGGTGGTGGCGCCGATGCCAGTGAAAAAAGCGCGCAATTACTTTGCGAATTTCGGTGAATAGTCGAGGTGGGCAGAAAAATCAAAGCAGTCGCGCTCGTTGAACGCGATGCAAAGCGAGCGGTTGAGGTTGTTCAGGTCCGCATTGAAGCCTGGCCAGTGATGTGCAGTGAAAAATGGAAAAAGAGTGACGCATGTTTGAGCGCAGCGCGTTTGCGTCGCTCCCATTTTTCACTGTGCATCACTGGGAACCCCCAAGGGGCCGGGCTTTTGCGGTCTCCTTCTTTTGCTCACTTTTCTTGGCGAAGCAAGAAAAGTGAGTAGCTGCCGGGCTACCCCCGGCTAGCTCGTCCGAAGAAAACACAGCATCAGCAACAACAAAAACAACAGCGTTTTATCTGCACGCTGGACTACAACAAGGCCCCCAACTCCACCTGAATCTTCAACATGGCCGGCAGACAACGCCCCACCATGTCATCGAGTTGCATACGCGCGGCATGCACGCTGATGTTCATGGCTGCCACCACCTCCCCTCGAAAATTGCGAATCGGCACCGCCATGGTACGCAGCCCCAACTCCAGTTCTTGATCCACCAAGGCATAACCCTGCTCGCGGATGCGCACGATTTCCAGCGCCAAGCGCTCCTTGTTGACGATGGTGTGAGCGGTAATTGCTTCCGGCTGCAAGCGCTCAAGAAAGTGTTCCATCTGTGCCGGTGGCAAATGGGCCAGCAAGACGCGACCGTTGGCGGTGCAAAAAGCCGGCACCCGCGTGCCCGGCTGCAAAGTGGTCGAGACCAGCCGCCCGGCACTAACAGCCGCCACGCACACCAGTTGGTCATGATCAAGCACCCCGGCAGATGCCGCCTCCTCCAGCGAATACGCCAGCCGGTACAACAAGGGCTGCACAATGCGCGGCAACCGTGCCGAGTGCAAATAGGACTGGCCCAGACGCAAAATCATAGGAGTCAATGAAAACAGCTTCTGCTCGTGCCGCACATAGCCCAGGTGCGCCAGCGTGATCAGATAACGGCGCGCCGCTGCCCGCGTCAAGCCGGTGCGCTGTGCCACTTCAGCAATGCTCAGACGCGAACGCTCCTGATCGAAGGCGGCAATCACCTGCAAACCTTTTTCCAGCCCGGCGACCAGATCGCGCTTGGCCGGCAGTGCCAAACCATCATCGGCGTCACTTTCGATGGGATCTGATGACGTATTCATAAGTCTTTCTCTAAAAACTTGCAATTTGTGCGACATACGCACAAAACGGGCGCATAGCGAATATTGCCATCATTTCCACCCTTGTAGTAGCCCCTCGGCTTGCCTACTATTGCAGCATAACAAGACTGCAAGGCACGTTATTCGCACACATCGTCGCGGATGCGGCCTGTTTTTGATGCCCTTTCAAGGAGACCCCATGCAATTCGATGTCGTCGAACCCGGTGTTTATCCGGAACTGATCTACCCGACCTACAAATCCACCGTCAGCCGCGGCCCGACTCAAGCGCCCTTGCGTATTCGCGCTGACGCCGCGACCAACACCAATCTGTTCGCCTCGCCCAAACTGATCCTGCCGCATGACATGGACCTGACGGCGCAAGGCAAGAGCGCGCCTTTGGGTGAAAAAATCGTCGTCACCGGCCGTGTGCTCGATGAAGATGGCAAGCCGGTGCGCAATTCGCTGCTGGAAGTCTGGCAATGCAACGCCGCCGGACGTTACTGGCACAAGCGCGACCAGCACGATGCGCCGCTGGATCCGAATTTCACCGGCTTGGGCAAGATGCTCACCGATGACAACGGCCGCTACCGTTTCGTGACGATTAAACCGGGCCCGTATCCCTGGGGCAATCATCACAAGGCCTGGCGTCCTGCGCATATTCACTTTTCGATGTTCGGCAATGTCTATGCACAACGCCTGGTGACGCAGATGTATTTCCCCAACGATCCCCTGTTCGACTATGACCCGATCTTCCAAAGCGTACCCGACGCCGCTGCACGGCAACGCTTGATTGCGCGTTTCAGTCTGGAAGAAACAGTGGACGACAAGATGCTCGGCTATGAGTTCGACATCGTTTTGCGCGGTCGCCATGCGACCCCTATGGAAAGCTAAGGCACAGACCATCATGACAAGTAAAATCACGACATCACAAACCATCGGTCCGTTCCCGCATGAAGCCTGGAACTGGGCAGTAGAGTTGACCGCCAAGGTTGACAGCGCGGCGCCGCAGATTACCGTCAAGGGTTGTATTTTTGACGGCAAGGGTGAGCCCATCAACGATGCCTGGGCCGAAGCCTGGATGCCCGACAGTGCGGCGCTGGAAAGCGCCCATGCGATTCCCGGCTACCGTCGCGTGCCCAGCGGCGATGATGGCGGCTTTACCTTGCAAATTACGCAAGCGCAAAACGTCGGCGATGGCAAACCGGCGGCCTATATCACGGTGTTTGCACGCGGCTTGGTCAAGCATCAGTTCACCGCCATCTTCCTGGAAGATGATCCAGCGCTGGCGCAATCGGCTATCCTCAATCAGGTGCCGGCGTCGCGTCGCGACACCTTGATCGCGCGCAAGCAAGCCGATGGTAGCTATCTCTGGAACATCAACATGCAAGGTGCGGCAGAGACGGTCTTCTTCGATTACATCTGACTCTCGGCAAGATGAAGAGATGAAGGACGCGCCGGCGCTTTGCCCGCGCGTCCTGTTTGGTTTTTTGGCATTTCTTTTTTTGCATTTTTTTGTAGCGCAGCCAATGGAGTCTTTGTGAGCGTTTCCATTTTTGACAATTTCTTGACCACCTCGGAGATGATGCAAGTCTTCGACGATAACGCCGTCGTGCAGGCCATGTTTCAGTTCGAAGAAGCATTGGCCAATGCCGAGGCCGCCGCCGGCGTGATCCCGGAAACCGCGGCACGCGCCATCGCCAGCGTCTGCAGCGCCCAACTCTACGATATCCCTGCCATCGTCCAGGCCGGTCGGCGCGCTGGTGCGCTGGCCATTCCGCTGGTCAAGGAATTGACCAAGACGGTGGCGCTCTACAGCCAGGAGTCGGCCAGCCATGTGCACTGGGGCAGCACCAGCCAGGATGTGCTCGATACCGCCATGGTACTGGCCACTCGCAATGCCTTCGCGCTGCTCGACGCCAGTCTGGCGCAACTGACCCGCCAGTTGCTCAAGCTGGCCACAGAACATGTGGCCACGCCGGTGCTGGCGCGCACCCTGATGCAACCGGCCCAGGTCACCAGTCTGGGCTTCAAGCTGGTCGGCTGGGCCGCACCGCTGGTGCGTGCGCGTACGCAACTGCGCCAACAGGCCAAGCGCGCCTTGCAATTGCAGCTAGGCGGCGCGGTCGGTACCTTGGCGGTATTGGGCGATAAAGGTGCCGCCGTGGCGCAACACATGGCAGCTGCGCTTGATCTGCCGGTGGCCGATGCGGCCTGGCATACCCAGCGCGACGAGTGGGTCCGTCTGGGTCTGGAAGTGGCTGTGCTCATCGGTAGTCTGGGCAAGATCGCCACCGATCTGAGCCTGATGGCGCAGGGAGAAATTGCCGAGCTGGCCGAACCCTCCGGCAATGGCCGTGGCGGCTCCTCGGCGATGCCGCACAAGCGCAATCCGGTATCTTCCATGATTGCCCTGGCGGCCGCCACGCGCGCACCGCAGCAGGCGGCCACGCTGCTGGCTGCCATGGCTCAGCAGCATGAGCGCGGCCTGGGCAACTGGCAGGCCGAACTGGCGGTATGGCCCTCGCTCTGGCTGGGTGCACATGGCGCCCTGCAGGCATTGAACGATGCCTTTGCCGGCTTGCACATCGATACGGCACGCATGCGGCGCAATATCGATAGCCTGCAGGGATTGGTATTTGCCGAAGCGGCGTCGATTTATCTCGCCGCCAGTATCGGCCGCCCCAAGGCCCATGCGCTACTGGAGCAACTGACCCAGCAGGCCGTGGCCAGCGGCGCGCAACTGCTCGATGTCCTGATTGCTGCCATCAAGGAAGATGCACAGTGGAGCAAACAAATCGACATCAACCAACTGCAAACGCTGTTCGATCCGCTGCACGCCACGACGGCGGCGCGCACGCTGGCCCAGGCGCAGTTGCAAAAACTGCAGCACACCATTGCGACATTTGATTAAATCTATCTAACACCGAGACCACCATGAGCTACGACCCGCTTGATCATGATTTCGAACGCGGCATGCGCAATCGCCGCAGTGTACTTGGCGACGCCTGGGTTGACCGTTCGGTCACCAATGCCACCAACTTCACGACCGAATTTCAGAACCTCATCACGCGTTTTGCCTGGCATGAAATCTGGGGCCGCCCCGGCCTGGAGCACAAGACCCGCCGCATCATCGTGCTGGCCATCACCATCGCGCTGGGACGCTGGGAAGAATTTGAACTGCATGTGCGCGCCGCCTTGCTGGGCGCTCCAGACAGCCGGCTGACACCGGATGAGATGAAGGAAGTCTTGATTCAGTCGGCCATCTACGCCGGCGTCCCGGCCGGCAATACCGCCTTCACGCATGCCCAGCAGATCCTGCGCGAAGTCGGCGCACAAATCGGCTATAGCGTCGAACCCAGCATTCCCGGTGACGCCTTCCATACCGGCGTAGGCCAGGCCCATCGCAGCAGCGGCCATCCTGCTTTGCACTATACCGTACGCCCGCCGCGCAACGGCAAGGCACCGCGCCATACCATCGTGTTGAGTCATGCCATCGGCTGTGACCTGATGATGTGGGATGGCTTGGCCAACCTGCTGGCGGCCGATTGTCAGGTCATCACTTATGATCAGCGCGGTCACGGCAGCTCGGATGGTCCCGACGGACTCTATAGCATGGCGGATCTGGCCGACGATGCAGCGCAGATGCTGCGCGAGATCGAATCGGGTCCGGTGGTTTGGATCGGCTTGTCGATGGGGGGTATGGTCGGCCAAGAACTGGCCTTGCGTCATCCCAAGCTGGTGCGCGCGCTGGTGTTGGCCAACACCACCTCAGCCTATCCCGAAGCCGCGCGCCAGGCATGGCAAGAACGCATCGCCACCGTGCGCGAGCGCGGTATCGACGCCATTGCCGATGCGGTGATGGGACGCTATTTTCACGACGCTTTCCGCAACGAGCAGGGCGCCACTGTTGCCCGTTTTCGCACGCGCCTGACCAGCACGGATGTGACTGGCTACATCGGCTGCTGCCATGCGGTCGGCACCGTTGACACCACTGCCCGGCTGGGTCAGATCAATGCGCCGACACTGGTGATCGCCGGCGAACTGGATCAGGGCACGCCGCTGGCGATGTCGCAAACATTATGCGATGGCATTGCCGGTGCGCGCCTGGAAGTGATCGAGGGCGCCTCGCACATCAGCGCGGTTGAAAAGCCGCAAGCATTTGCCGATCTGGTCACTGCCTTCATCCTGGCACTGTAAGCCGTACGGCAAAAAAAGAGCCTGGTTCGTCATGCGCGAACCAGGCTCTTTTCCATTCTTGCACCTCATTTCTTGCAGATCATTTTTTTCGGTTGACGATCTGCACCGCCGCCCGCAGCGCCAGCAAGTAACTGTCGCCGCCGAAGCCGCAGATCTGGCCTTGCACAATCTCGGCAAACACCGACAGGTGACGGAACGGCTCACGCGCATGGACGTGTGACATATGCAATTCCACAATCGGCACCGTCAATATGGCCAAGGCGTCGCGGATGCCATAACTGTAGTGGGTCCAGGCTCCGGCGTTGATCAGTACGGCATCGATGTCTTCGGCAAAGGCGGCATGGATGCGTTCGCACATGAGGCCTTCGTGATTGGTCTGAAAGCTCTCTACTGCCACACCCAATTCATCGCCCAGGGTCTGCAATTGGGCATCGATCTGCGCCAGCGTCAGCGTGCCGTATTGGGCCGGATCGCGTTTGCCGAACATATTCAGATTGATGCCGTGGAGGACCAGAATTTTCATGTTTTTTCTCTGCTAATCAAGGATGCCGAGAACATCAGCGGGCCGGCACCTTAGTAGGTAATTTGCGCCACGGCGCGCAGCTCTTCGGGTGTCGCGCTGCCGAAGCCGAAGAATTCCAGATAGGCAGGGATCATCTCGAACAGCATGTCCGTGCCGACCTGAATCGCACAACCCTTGGCGCGCGCTGCCGCCAGCAAAGGCGTGATCTCTTGCTTCATGACGACGTCGCCAACGAAGGTGGTCGGCGCAATGCGGCTGACATCGAATGGCATCGGGTCACCATGCTTCATGCCCAACGGCGTGGCGTTGACCACCAGATCGTAGCCGGCCGGATCGTTCCAGCCGGTGCTCAACTGCAGCGCCGGATAGTGTTCGTGCAGCCGCCCAGCCAATGCATCTGCCGAAGTATCGCTGGTGTCGAATAAACACATCTCGCCGACACCGGCCGCAGCCAGTGAGGCGGCAATGGCCGAACCCACACCGCCAGTGCCGGACACCAGCACGCGTGCGCCCTCCAGCTTGAGCCCTTTGCGCTGAACCCCGCGCACAAAACCGGCGCCATCAAACTGATCGCCCAACAACGTGCCGTCGGGACGCAGCAAGATGGCATTGCAAGCCCCGGCAATACGGCCGGCCGGCGTGACTTCATCGACCAGGCTGTTGGTGATGACCTTATGCGGCATGGTCACCAGCGCGCCATGGATATTGCTCATCTTGAACAGCTGTGACAAGCTCGCCGAATAGTCATCCGGCTTCACACCCATCGGCACCACGACCGCATTGATTCCCTTTTTCTCGAACCAAGGGTTGTAAATCATCGGCGCCTTGAAGCTCTCCGTGGGATAGCCCAGATGGGCGATAAGTTTGGTTTTACCGTCGATCATACCCAGTCCTTTTATTTGATCTCTACGCGATGGACATCGCCCACTACAAAAATATAAGACAGCACGCCCAGCAAGGCAGCTGCACCCACATACGCCAGCGCATAGAAGAACGAGCCGGTGGCGCTAATGATGAAACCGATGACCAAGGGCGTGATGATGCCGGCCATATTGGAGCAGGTATTGAAGATGCCGCCGGTCAGGCCCATCAGTTTTTTGGGAGCGACATCCGAGATCAGGGTCCAGCCCAGACCGACCATGCCCTGACCAAAGAAGGCGAAGGACAGAATGGCGATGATCACCATATCGTTGTCGACAAAATTGGCGGCGATGATGGTGGAGGCGGCCAGCAGTCCGAAGATGATCGGCAGCTTGCGCGAGATATTGGCCGAACCGGTGCGCTTGAGCAGCCAATCGGACACCCAACCGCCAAACATCACACCAACTGCCGCCGCCAAAAACGGCATGACAGCGAAGAAACCGACCTTCAACCAACCCATGTGACGTTCCACCGCCAGGTAAGTCGGGAACCAGGTCAGGAAAAAAACCAGCGTGGTGTTACCGGCAAACTGACCGATGGCAGCGCCCCAGATTTGACGAATGCTGATGAGCTTGCCGACATTGCTCCAGGAGAAAGCAGTCGCGGCTTCGTTCGGCTTGGCCAGTCCGCCGCCGGCGGCGATGTAATCGAGTTCGGCCTGGTTGACGCTCTTGGACTCATGCGGCTCGCGATAAAACGTCCACCAGACCAGCGCGAACGCAATGCCGACCAAACCGACCACGACGAACAAGGCGCGCCAGCCGAAATTGCCCATGAGCCAGAACAAGGCCGGCGCAAAGCAGGCCAATCCCAGATATTCACCCACGGTATAGATGCCGGTGGCGCGTGCCCGCTCTTGCTGCGGGAACCAGGTGCCGACCACTCGGCTATTGGTCGGGAAGCACGGCGCTTCACTCACGCCCAGGCCGAAGCGAAATAGCAACAAGGACTTGATGCCCACCGCAAAACCCTGAAACATCGTAAACAGAGACCAGAAGGTCAGCGCCAGAAAGTAGGTCAGCTTGCTGCCGAAACGGTCGAGAAAAACCCCGCCCGGAATCTGCGCGATCGCGTAGGTCCAGGAAAATGCCGAAAATACCAGACCCATGACGGCGGCGCTAATTTGCAATTCCTTGGTCATCACCGGCGCGGCGATACCAAGCACGGTGCGATCGAGATAGTTGATCAGCGTGCCCACAGCCAGCAAGGCAAGAATCAAAAAACGGGTGCGGCTGCGTCGAGCGGGGCGCTGCGCAGGGACTGCGGTGGCACTGATTGGGTTCATCTTGGTCTCCTAGAAATATTTTTTATATTTGACTGCTTTTAAATACTTTTCCCCGAGCATGCGTTTGCACGCTCAGGCGATCACGCCATCATCTGATGTTTCGCGCTGCGCTCGCGCACATTGAGGCTGCGCCGCAAGACTTGATCGGTGACCCATTTGGCGCTCAGATAGGCACGTCGGGCAACGATCTCGGGCGGCAGTTGCAGATAGTCGTCATTGAACACCTCGAAACTGAAATCGCCGCGATAACCGGCGCGATCCAAGCGATTCAACATTTCCGACAACTCCGCCGAATGGGTACCCTCGCCCGGAAAAACCCGCAAGTGACGCGCTGTTTCCAGTCGCTCTTCGGCACTGCGGATATCACGCCACATGTAATCCGAGAGCTGGACCAGGGCAATCTTGTGGCTCGGAATATCGTCCAGACTATCGAGCTCGGTGTTGTTGGCGAGGATGTGAAAGGAATCAAGCACCACCCCAAGATTGGCATGATCAGCCAGCGCAACCGCTTCCCAGGACTGCGGATATTGGTTGATATGGCGGCCCCACGATAAGGCTTCGAAACCCACCTTCACGCCCAGCGGTACCGCCAGTGTGGCCAGCTTGGCCAGATGTTTGGCGATCAGGTTGATGTCGGCGTCGGCATGGCTGGAGGTGGTCGAACACACCATCAGCAGCGGCGCACCAACGGCTTTGCACAACTGCAGCATGTTCTTGGCGATGTCCAGTTTGTACTCGTGCAGGGCGCCGCTGAGTCCTTCAAAATCGCGCATGACTTGAATGCCGGTAACCCGAATGCCGCTCTCCTTGACCACGCGTACGGCTTGATCCAGACCGCCCGGATAACTGGCCAGATCCTTCGCCCACAACATGATTTGGGAAAACCCGGCCGCCTTGGACGCCTGCAGTTTGGATTCCAACGGACCGGCCAGAGTGATGGTGTCCATGCCAAAATTACCGAGATTCATACCGCCTCCGCCGCTGCTGCCACACTGCCGTCATCCACGCTGGATCCGCTGATGACCAGCTCAAAACTGATGCCGCCGCGATACAGTTGGGTCAGTGCGCCGCGCGTACTGGTCTTGGTCGGCTCGCGATCAACAAATACGATGCCGCGCTCACTGAGCTCCTTGACCGCTGCCAAGACATCCGGCGCGCCAATGCCCACGCGCACCAGTTGCTCGTCCCATTTCAACACAGCGCCATCTTCCGGTGGCTCTACCAGTTGCAGGTAAAAACTGCGGCAAGGACTTTCCAGCAAGGTACCCTTGCGCAGCACCCCGAAGTAGCGCCCTTCCGGCAACGCCCGGAAATCCATGAGCTGTTGATAAAAATCGATCCATTCCGGCAAGCGCCCTGCACCTATCGTCTGCACAACGCCGAAGAAGTGCATGCCGGCCACAGCCGGCGGGCTTTGCGGTGCATGTGGAATCGGTTTGAAATCCACGTCATAGATCGAAAAATCCTGGAAGCGATCAACGAAATAGATGATCGAGTCACCCACGCCATGGACACCGGGGATATTGAGTTCCATGGCACCGGCGCGCGTCTGGATCGCCCAGGCCCCCATCTCGATGGCATGGCGATAAGCGGCATCGGCATCACGTACGCGCAAGGCGATGGCACTGATGATGGTCGACTGCGGGTCCTTACTGGAGGGCGACAAGGACCCCGGATCGGCATTGACGATAATATTCATCGTACCCTGGCGATACAGCGTGACTTCACGAGAACGATGCCGAGCAGTGGCCATGAAGCCCATCTGTTCCAGCAAACTGCCTAGCGCCAACGGCTGCGAGGTGGCGTATTCAATAAATTCGATGCCGGCGATCCCCAGCGGATTTTTTGGTTCGGGATTATTTTCAGTGTTGATCATCGTTGCCTCTATTAATCTATCTACCTAGAAAACAGAAAATGCCGGTGTCAACGGCATCCATGCCTGGCCGGCAAATCTTCGTCATGACGAAATCTATCGCGCCGGGCGACGCACGGCGCGTTTGATAGAACGATCTCAGAGTCACTTGAATTGTCATTGCATCTCCATTGGCTGGGCTTGCCAGGCGTTTTGTTTTATTTTGGTCAAGCTTAGCGACAAGAATTCATGAACACCATAGCCGAATCATCAAAAATGTGCGATAAACGTGCATATTGTACGATTAACGAACGTTTTGGATAGCAAGCCCATGAAAGATCACGACCTGAATAAAGTGGACTGGATTGCCGGCCTGGAGCGTGGCCTGGCAATCCTGGAGGGATTCGACAACGACCATCCCTTGATGACGGCAACCCAGGCGGCAGAACGCACGGGATTGAATCGTACCGCAGCCAGACGTTATCTACTGACCTTGGAACACCTGGGTTATCTCTACAGCGACGGCAAGAAATTCGGCCTCGCGCCTAGAGTACTCAAATTGGGCTGGTCGTATTTTGATTCGGCCCGCTTGCCGCGCATATTGATGCCGTTCTTGCAACGCATCACCGCCATTCTCAACGAATCAGTCTATGTCAGTGTGCTCGATGACTGGGAGTCCGTCTGCATCGCCAGAAATGGCGCCTCGCGCGTCATGAGTGGCGGCTTCGCACTCGGTGCGCGCGTGCAGGCGCATCTGGCGTCACCTGGCATCGTGATGCTAGGGTTTGAAGCTGAAGATGTCATCGGCGCCAAACTCGCCGAGCTGGCGCTGGTGCCGTTTACACCACATACCATCACGGATCACCGACTACTCGGTGAAGAAGTGAAGAAAGCGCGTCAGCAAGGCTATGCACTGTTGGAACAACAATTGCAAACCGGCGTGCGCGGTATCGCACTGCCATTAAAGAATCGCAATGGCCAATTGATCGCGGCCCTGAGCGTCAGTCTACCGATGAAAAATGAAAGCAAGGAGGCAGCTTTGGAACGCGTTCTGCCGGTATTGCAGGAAACCGCCAATAGTCTGATCAACCATCTTTAGCAGTCATCCTCGGTGCTGCTCGTTGAAAATTCAGGCACCAATGCAATTCGTAGAAAGATGATAATGTGCTGATAAATTCTGATCAACTTCCATGCGTGGCAAAAAATAAAAACATACTCGTAATTATTTTCTTTTAATCATTAACAAAAATATCGCCATATGATAGAAGTTCGAAAGCTTAGATTGCTTAAGATAGCGTTGGTACACACAGCCGCAAAGATTGCATCCTCTGAAGTCGATATCAGAGGGGAAAAAATAGTTGGAGACCTTTTTACAAACAACAATGTTTATTCAAAAGGGAAGGGGCTTTCAACATGAAAATCAACAATCTTAGTATCGGCGTGCGACTCGGCCTGGCGTTTGGGCTGGTGGTCGCTCTGCTGATTGGCACCGCCACCGTCGGCATCGTCAATCTGAATTCCAGCGACGAAAAAATGAACCAGATCGTCAGCGAACGATATACGCTCATCGCGCTGAGCAACCAGATTAAAAATAATGGTTACAAAGGCAATGCGCTGCTCAGCAACATTCTGCTGGCGGCCAATCCTGACAGCGCCAAGCACTACATGGACGACTATGTCGCCGTCAGAAATGCCAATGCCGAGGCCTATGCCAAACTGGAGAAGCTCTTACATTCGGATAAAAGCAAAGAGTTATACAAAGAACAATTTACTGCACGCAGCGCTTATGGCGTGTCGGTCAGAAATTTCTTTGCCGTCATGAATGCAGGTAACCAGCAGCAAGCGCGTGATATCTACCAGGGCGACATGGCACGCCTGCAGAGTGACTATAACGTCTGGGTCGACAAGATGGTCGACTATATGGCTGGCCAAATGAACAATGACGTCGCGATGGCCAGCGCCGATGCCCAAAATGCAAGACTGGAGATGATCATCCTCTCGGTGGTCGCGGCGCTGCTGGCGATTTCGATCGGCTTTGCGATTACGCGCACCATCACCGGCCCGATCAAGAATGCGGTAGTGCTTGCCGAAGCGGTGGCGCAAGGCAATCTGACCCATCACCTGGAGTCAGATAGTCAAGATGAGATCGGCCGCTTGCTCAGGGCGTTGCAAAACATGATCCACAATCTGCATGGCATCGTGTCTCGGGTACGCGTTGGCACCGACACCATCGATGCCGCCTCGCGCGAAGTTGCGCAAGGCAATATGGATTTGTCCAGCCGTACCGAGCAACAAGCCAGCTCGCTGGAAGAAACCGCCTCGGCGATGGAGCAGTTGACTTCGACCGTGAAGCAGAATGCAGAAAACGCCCAGCAAGCCAATCAACTGGCGGTCTCGGCTTCGGCAATTGCCTCACAAGGCGGTGTAGCGGTGGAAAAAATGGTCAACACCATGACCTCCATCAATACCTCTTCGCAAAAAATTGTCGAAATTATTGGCGTCATTGATGGCATTGCCTTCCAGACCAATATCCTGGCACTCAATGCCGCAGTAGAAGCCGCCAGAGCGGGCGAACATGGCCGCGGCTTCGCAGTGGTAGCCAGCGAAGTACGCAGCCTGGCCCAACGCAGCGCGGTCGCTGCCAAGGAAATCAAAGCCCTGATCGATGATTCCGTGAGCCAGGTCGGCAGCGGCAGCCAGATCGTGGTGGAAGCCGGACAGACGATGAACGACGTTGTCACCAGCATTAAACATGTCACGGATATTATGGCGGAGATCAGTACTTCCAGCCGTGAGCAAAGTGAAGGTATTACACAGATCAATCTGGCCATTACGCAAATGGATCAGGTGACACAGGAAAATGCGGCCCTGGTCGAGCAAAGTGCAGCGGCGGCTCAGGCCATGCAAAATCAGGCGATCAGTCTCACTGAGGTGGTCGGCGTATTTACCTTGAATCCGTCATTCAAACAGATTGGCGGCGGCGATGATACACAGACGCGCATGACGGACGTCAATCCGCATCTGTCGCTGCCGGCAAAGCGTCGCGTGCCACGACTTTCGTAGTAGGTAGTACCGCAGAGGGGACACGAACTAGAAGTCCATGGTTCGATAAGAAAGTAATCGTCGTCTTTCGATAAATTGATGGTTGCGGTGTGCGCATCTTGCCAGCACCGCAGCCACGCAATGATCGAGGGGCAAAGATAAATCGCTACTTTTTTCCCTATCCAAAATGACAAACCATGCTCTTAACCGCGTCACCATCGAACCGGACGCAGCTGCCCTGAATGTCGAAACGGTTCAATCTGCCTTATCCCATCTAAAACTGGCTCAATTTATCAAGGCTTATCGCAGTCTGGGATACCGCGCCGCCAATCTCGATCCTTTGCACACCATCGCGCTGCCCGAGGACCCCGAGCTGAAGCCGGCCTTCTACGATCTGAGCGACGCCGATGTCGGCCGCGCCAGCGCCGCCGCCGGTTTTCCTGCGGCCACAGTGGCGCAACTGGAGCAACAACTCAAGGCCATTTATTGCCGCGCCATTGGGCTCGATTGCAGCAGCGTGCGCGATCTATCACGGCGTCAATGGTTGTTCGAACAGATCGAGCAAGAGAGCGCAGCAGACGCACCCGCGCCGCGGGCGGCAGTGCTGCAACGCCTGGTGCAGGCCGAGGAATGGGAGCGCTATGTGCAAAGCACCTATCCGAAAGCCAAGCGTTTTTCTCTGGAAGGCTGCGAAAGTTTATTGTTGCTCATGGACGCGCTGGTCGATGCAAGCAGCACGCATGGCATCAAGAAATTACTGTTTGCCATGCCCCATCGCGGCCGGTTGAACCTGTTGGTCAATTTGATGGAGCTGGCGCCCTGGGATATTTTGCGCCACTTCGACAGCACGCAAGAGAGCATGGTGCCGCGCTACGATCTGCCTTTCCATCTCGGTTGCAAGGTCCTGAAAAAAGCCGCCGGTGGCGACGTTGATGTCGAGCTTGCCCATAACCCCTCGCACCTGGAAAGCGTCTATCCGGTTCTACTGGGAATGGCGCGCGCCCATCAAGATGCGCACAGCCCCGACGAGCCTTTCCCGGCCTCAGTCGTGCTGCATGGCGACGCCGCATTTTGCGGCCAGGGTGTGGTCATGGAATCCTTGAAGCTGACGCAACATAGCGGCTATTCAATCCATGGCACGATCCACGTCATCATCAACAATCAAATAGGCTTTACCACCGCCAATCCGATCAATATCGCCGCCAACAGTTATTGCACCGACATCGCCCGCATCGTCGATGCGCCGGTGTTGCATGTCAATGCCGATGAACCCGAAGCGGTGCTGCGCGCGGCCCGCATTGCGTTTGCTTATCGACTCGAATTTGGCGTCGACGTGGTGCTTGATCTGATCGGTTACCGGCGCTGGGGACATGCCGAGCAAGATACGGCGACCGTCACACAACCGCAGCTGCATGCGCTCATTGATCGCCATCCCAGCATCACTGAATTGCTTGGCAAAGACGATGCCGCGCAACTGGCACTATGGCGAGCGCAGGCGCGGGAGGCGTTTTCCCGGCGTGACGACGACGCAGTTCATGCGCCGCACGCGGCGCATTTGCAAGGCGCCGCTGAGCACCAACGCTTGGCCTCCTTGACGCACGATAAGATGAGTTGGTTCATCGAGAAAATGACCACCCTGCCGCCGCACTTTGATGCCCACCCAACGATTGACGCACTGATCAAGAAATGGCGCGACACGGTCTCGTACGACAAGCGTAGCGCCGATTGGTGCTTCGCCGAAAACATGGCCTATGCCTCTTTGCTGCACGCTGGCGTCAACCTCAGAATCTCCGGCATGGATGTTGAGCGCGGTACCTTCATGCACCGCCACGCTGCCTGGCACTCTCAGCAAGAGGGTATCAATACGGCACAGAAGTTCATCCCGCTCAAACAGGTTGCGGCGCCTCAAAGCAGAGTGTCGCTGGTCAATTCGCCCTTGAGCGAAGAGGCTGTGGTCGGTTTCGAATATGGTTACAGCGTCCAAGCCGGACCACAGAATCTGGTGATCTGGGAAGCGCAGTTCGGTGATTTTGTGAACGGTGCGCAAATCATGGTCGACCAATACATTAGCTCGGGTGCAGACAAGTGGGGCCATGACTCTGCCTTGACCTTGCTGCTGCCGCATGGTTATGAAGGGGTCGGGCCGGAGCACTCAAGCGCGTATCTGAGTCGCTTTTTACTGCTGTGCGCAGAAGACAATATGCGCGTCATCTATCCGTCCGAGTCGGCGCAATGGTTTCATCTGTTGCGTGATCAGGCCACCTCGCCACTGCGCAAGCCCTTGGTGGTGATCGCTCCCAAAGGACAGCTGTATCAGAAGCCGGCCTCGCATTCAGCACTGGACAAGCTTACCGCTGGTCGATTTGAACCAGTGCTGGCCGATCCGCGTCAGCCCTCTCCTGAGCAGATTGAACGGGTCGTGATTTGCAGCGGTAAGTTCTTCTACGATCTGGACGCGCAACGCCATGGCGCATCTGAGCAAGCGGTAGAAAACGTCGCCATCTTGCGGCTGGAGCAACTCTATCCATTCCCGCAACAAGAACTGCAGCAAGCGTTGACAGGCTTTAACAATCTGACGGAAATCGTCTGGGCCCAGGAAGAAGATAAAAACCAGGGCGCTTGGCAGTTTGTACGCGAACATCTGGAAGCCATTCTGCCGGCACAAGTGACGTTGCGTCAGGTTTGCCGTCAGGCCAGCGCTTCCGGCGCCCATGCTTCCATACCCACCCATGTGGCGGAACAGCTGGCCTTGGCCAAGGCGGCGCTAGGCACAATGTAAGGAGAGGCCGCGCAGCTTGGTGAGATAGACGCCTGCAGCGCCATTTCCGCACGGAAATGGCACTGTTTTTTCGGCCGCTGAATTCGACTATGCGCCGCCACGATGGGCGCGCGGCATCACAGCTTCCGGTTTGCCGGCACTAGCCTTTCACCGAAGAGCTGCTTTACAATCGGCCACAGTGTCTGCCATATCCCTGTTCCCAACATTGCAAACGGATAACACCGTGCGCTGATCGCATATGAATAAAAAAAATTACCACCCCTTATCCGTCGCCTTGCATTGGCTCATGTTCCTGCTGTTCGTTGTAGCACTTGCCGCGATCGAATACCGCGAGGATGTTCCCAAAGGCGACCCTCTGCGCAATATCCTCAAGAGCGTCCACATGCATGCGGGACAGTTGGTGTTTCTATTTGTGCTCTTGCGTGTCTTTGCACGCTGGCGCTACGCCGCCCCTGCCCACATTGCCTCGCCGCGCTGGCAAACCTTGGCGGCAAGCGCACTGCATCTGTTGCTCTACTTCGTCATGTTTGCCTTGCCCATCAGCGGCATTCTATTCACCCAGGCCGGTGGCAGGGATGTGGTATTTTTCGGCTGGACCCTGCCGCATCTGATCGCGGTGAATGACGATTGGCACGATAACATCCAGGACGTCCATGAATTTTTAGGCAATGCTGTCTACTACCTGGTGGGCATCCATATCGCGGCGGCCTTGTGGCATCAATGGGTGCGCAAGGATGCAATCCTGCGGCGCATGAGCTGGCGTAAAGAAGATTGATGTGAGCGCGACGGCGCAAGAATGCCTAACAATATGTCGATAGCAAGACGCAACGCCGCTAGCGACATGTTGTAGGCTAAGCGCGCAGCCGTAAGGCATCGACCACCAGTGCGAACGCCGGAGAAGATTGCCGGCGGCTCGGATAATACAGGTGATAGCCGGGAAACACCGGGCACCAGCTCTTGAGCACCTGCTTGAGGGTGCCGTCCTTAAGATAGGGCTCAACCATATCTTCCGGCAAATAGGCCAGACCAAAACCGGCCAATGCCGCACGCAGGATGGGTGCGCTGCTATTGAATACCCACTGTCCTTCCACCCGCGCCTTGAGTGCCTTGCCATTGCGTTCGAACTCCCAGGCATAGAGCCCGCCGTGGGTCGGCAAACGCAAGTTGATGCAGCGATGGGCCGCCAGATCCTGTGGCGATGTGGGACGCGGATGCTGATCGAAATAGGCCTGCGAGCCAACTACGGCCATGCGTAGATCGGGCGCGATGCGCACCGCGATCATATCTTTTTCGACCTGATCGCCAAGACGCACGCCGGCATCGTAGCGGCGGCCGACGATGTCGGTTAAACCATACTCGATTGCTATCTCAACATGGATGTCCGGATAAGCCACGGCAAGTGGCGACAGCCTTGGCCACAGAATCGTATTGGCCGCATGCTCGGCCGCAGTGATGCGAATGGATCCGGCCGGCTTGTCGCGGAATTCGCTCAATGCGGCGAGCTCGGCGGCAATATCATCGAATTGCGGCCCGATTCTCTGCAACAAACGTTCACCGGCTTCGGTGGGGGAGACATTACGCGTCGTGCGCGTCAACAGGCGCACGCCCAGACGCGCCTCCAAAGCCCGCATGGTATGACTGAGGGCCGATTGCGAGACCCCTAGTTGGGCCGCCGCACGCGTAAAGCTCTGCTCGCGCGCGACCGTCAGAAAGGCAATCAGATCATTATAATTTTCGTGGGCCATTGATGAACTTCATTCATAAGCACACCGGGATTATATCGCCGCAATTGCGGCGCAGATTGCAGTCTTCCCAACCACGGGGTTTCAATCAATATACTGCAAACCGGCGGCGGCCAAGGGACCACGCATGTTGTACATGTCCAGCCCCAGAATGCCCGAAGCCAGCTTGGCCCGCTTTTCCGCCTCCAACGCTTCGCGCTTGTGGGCGATCTCGGACACCCGCGCCACATCGCCGGCTGGCACCACGGTCACGCCGTCATCATCGGCCACGATGGCGTCGCCAGGATGCACCAACGCACCAGCGCAAATCACGGGAATATTGACCGAGCCCAGCGTCGCCTTGATGGTGCCTTTGGCGCTGATGGCCTTGCTCCAGACCGGGAAACCCATTTCCTTGAGCGTACGCACATCGCGTACCCCGGCATCGATGATCAGCGCGCGGGCACCGCGCGCCATGAAGCTGGTGGCCAGCAAATCGCCGAAATAACCGTCACTGCATTCGGCCGTGATGGCGGCCACCACGATATCGCCTGGCCGAATTTGTTCCGCCGCCACATGCAGCATCCAGTTGTCGCCTGGATGCAAGAGCACCGTCACCGCCGTGCCGGCCACTGCCGCACCGGCATAAATCGGGCGCATATAGGGCTTGAACAAACCCGTGCGACCTTGCGCTTCGTGTACCGTGGCACTGCCCAGGGCAGCGAGCCGTTGCACGATCTGGGCATCGGCGCGAATGATGTTGCGTTTGACCACGCCCAGTTGGTTCATCAATGGTGTCGACATGCTTAACGTCCTTGTTGTGTGAGCTGTTGATCCAACCGCGCATAAACGCGGCGGGCATTGCCTTCAAATATCTGGTGGCGCTCGTCGTCGGTCAACGCGGCCGCTTCAATGTAGCGCTTGGTGTCGTCGTAATAATGGCCGGTCTGCGGATCGATGCCGCGCACCGCGCCGATCATTTCCGAGGCGAACAGCACATTCTTGAGCGGAATCACTTTGGCCAGCAAATCGATGCCCGGTTGGTGGTAGACGCAGGTGTCGAAGAAAATATTATTGAGCAGATGCTCAGTGAGCAACGGCTTTTTGAGTTCCTGCGCCAGACCGCGGAAGCGTCCCCAATGATACGGCACAGCGCCGCCGCCATGCGGAATGACGAACTTGAGCGTCGGGAAATCCTTGAAGATGTCGCTGGTCAGGCATTGCATGAAGGCGGTGGTATCGGCATTGAGATAATGCGCGCCGGTGGTGTGGAAGCAGGCATTGCAGCTGGTGCTGACGTGCACCATGGCAGGGATGTCCAGCTCCACCATTTTTTCATACAGGGGATACCAGGAACGGTCCGATAAAGGCGGCGAAGTCCAGTGGCCGCCAGAGGGATCGGGATTGAGATTGATACCGACGAAACCATATTCAGTGACGCATTTTTCCAGTTCGGTAATGCTGGTGCGAATATCGGCACCGGTTGACTGCGGCAACATGGCAGCGCCGATGAAATGCTGCGGAAACAAGGTCGAGACGCGATGACACAGTTCATTGCAGATCGCCGCCCAAGTCAGACTGGTTTCCAGATTGCCGATGTGATGCGCCATGAAGCTGGCGCGTGGCGAGAAGATGGTGAGGTCGGCACCGCGCTCCTGCATCAGACGCAACTGGTTGCTTTCGATCGATTCACGCAACTCATCATCGCTGATTTTCAGTTCGGCCACCTTCGGCCCGGCATGCGGCGCGTTGAGATTGGCGATCTGCCGATTGCGCCATTCTTCCAATGCTTTTGGCGCTGTCGTGTAGTGACCGTGGCAGTCGATAATCAGGGATTTTTTCATGGTTGTTTTCGCAATCGTCTTGAGATGAATTAGCCAAGCCAGACTTGCGCCGGGATCAACACTTCGCCGCGCATGATCGGGCGCGCCGTGCGCAACAATGCCGCCCGTCTGATGCTGCTCGGATCAAGCGGGTCGCGTTCCAGCTCGACGCTGAATTCACCGCTCGGATGCTCGACTGAAATGGTCTGTTGCAATGCTGCCCCAACTTCGACCAGCGTCTGCGTGATTGCGCCCGGCAACACGCAGGCGGTGGCCACCGTCACTGCCGCCAGCACGCCGATGGCTTCGTGACAGACATGCGGAATAAAGCAACGTGTGGACAAGCTGCCACCGTTCCTGGGGGCGGCCAGCAGGCACATCTTGGGATAATTTTTGGCGCCCACGTCACCCAGGCCCATAACCACCCCCGCCGCCAGCCGCAGCAACTCCAAGCGCGCGCGCAAAGACGCATTACCGTTGAGTTCGGCCACCGACTCATAGCCACTGATGCCAAAATCCGTAGCCCGGATCAACACCATCGGCATGCCATTATCGATCAGCGTTGCCGCCACCTGATCGACGCCACCGTCGGCGCTGGCGAAACGGATTTCATCGATCACATTCCCGCTAGGCAGCAAACCGTTGCAGACCGAACCGGCGGTATCGAGGAAATTGATCTTGACCGGCGCCGCGCTGCCCGGCACGCCATCAATCCTCGCCTCGCCGCCGTATTGCGGCCTGCCATGCGGCGTTTGCACCGTCACATCGCATTGCATCCCGGTGTTGAGGGTCAGGATGCGCGCCGAAGTGACGCCATCGGCCGTGCTTAGCAAGCCGCGCTCCAGGGCAAACGGCAGCACTGCCGCCAGCATGTTGCCGCAATTGGGCGTCATGTCGACTTGATCCGAGTCCGGTTGCAATTGCCCGAACAAAAAATCCAGATCAACTCCTGCCGTACTGCTGCGCGACACAATGCCAACCTTGCTGGTGAGCGGATGGGCGCCGCCCAAACCGTCGATCTGACGCCGGTCAGGCGAACCCATGACCGCCAGCAATACCGCATCACGGCTGGCCGGATCGCTCGGCAGATCAGTCGCCAAAAAAAACGGGCCACGCGAAGTGCCGCCACGCATCAGGATGCAGGGAAGCGGCCTTAAATCTGAATTGGAGTGAGCAGTCACAGTGGCTACCAAGTTAAATGCGTTCATGCAGTATGCGTGAGCGGTCTGTCGATGTGGTTGCGTTGTAGGCCCGTCTCTGTTCTAATTTTCTTATCGCCTTGTTTTTTTACCGTGCTTTTTCATCGTATTTTTCAATTTGCGCAAACGCCCTCATGAACCTGCTCAATCTGCGCCATCTGCACGTCTTCAACGTGGTTGCCATCACCGGCGGCGTGCGCCGCTCGTCCGACACACTGCTGCGCGCTTCGTCGGCGGTAGCGCGTTCGGTGGCGGCGCTCGAAGAGAGTCTGGCAGTGCAATTGTTTGAACGCAAGGGGCGCGGCATGTTGCTCACCACCGCCGGCGAAGCGGTACGTCTGCGCGTCAATCACATCGAAGAAGAGCTGCGCGAAGTGCGCGACGATGCGCTACGCCTGCGCGAACGCTCGGGCAGCCAGGTTGCCGCACTGGATGCTTTGTTCAATGAGCGTCGTCTGCAGGCCGCGGTATTGCTGGCAGAAACCCATCACATGCCCAGTGTCGCCAGGCTGATGGGGGTCTCGCCATCAGCGGTCAGTCAGGCGATTTCGGCGCTGGAAGGCTTGCTCGGCCAGGCTTTGTTTTTCCGCACCGCGCATGGCATGCTGCCCACGGATGCCGGACGGCGTTGGACCGAACGCTTCGAGCGCACGCTCTCGGAGCTACGTCATATTCCGGCCGACATCGCAGCGCTGGCGGGGATTGTGCAAGGCACGGTGACTATCGGCGCCTTGCCACTGGCGCGTTCGCAACTGCTGCCCAGAGCCATTGCGGCAGTGCTGGCCAAGCATCCGGGCCTGCAGATCCGCTCGCTCGAAAGCCCCTACGAAGAACTCTCAGCCGGGCTCATGAGCGGCCGCATCGATTTCATTGTCGGCGCCTTGCGCGCCTTCAGCAGCGATACCTTTGTTTCAAGCCCGCTGTTTTCGGACCAGGCCGCACTGATCACCAGAAGCGGACATCCGTTGGCCGCCAAGAAGAAAATTGCCCTCACCGATCTGGCCGGTTATCCCTGGGTCTTGTCGCGTGCGGGCACGCCTTTGCGCGAGCTGCTCGAACAATTTTTCCATGCTCAGGGGCTAACCCCGCCCTGCCCGGCGGTCGAAACCGGCGACCTGGCACTATTGCGCGGACTGTTGATTTCCAGCGACATGCTCACCGTGTTGTCAGCACATCAACTGCGTCATGAAATCAATTCCGGGCAACTGGTCGCACTGCCTTTCAATATGCCAAGCATGGCCCGCAGCATTGGCACCATGCTTAGAAAAGGCGCACAACTGTCTCCCGGCGCTAAAGCGCTGCTGACGGAACTCGACATCGTCGGCGCCGCCCTGGCATAGGCCGTCAGCGCCTCTATGAAATCCATGCCGATAAGCAGATAGCAACGGCCAGGTAGTCGAAAGCAATACTCGTATTTCTGTCAAATCGTACACTTTGCTGCAGATGAAGACTGCAGCTTGTGCCTCGATCACGGCGTTTGGCCGGCGGCACTGCGCAGCTCTCAGACAAAAAAATCAACTTGATCTGGAGACAGAATGAATATTGCACAAGCGCTCGATGTCCGTGCGCATATCAACGGCCGCAAGGTGTCCGGCTATCAGTGGCTGTTGCTGATACTGTGTTTCATGATTGTCGCAACTGATGGCATGGACGTTGCGATCATGGGTTTCCTGGCGCCCGATATCACGCGCGAATGGTCGATTTCACGCGCCGCCTTTGGGGTCGTCATGAGCGCCGCGCCGATCGGTCTGGCGATCGGCGCGCTGCTGGTCGGTCCGCTGTCGGATCGCTATGGCCGCAAAAAATTATTGATGGGGACCGTCGCCTGGTTCGGCGTGTTCAGCCTATTGAGCGCGGCCGCGCCGAATGTGGTGATGCTGTCGGCGTTGCGCTTTCTGACCGGTCTCGGACTGGGCGCGGCAATGCCAAATGCCACCACGCTGTTGTCCGAATACGTGCCGGAGCGTTCGCGCAGCACCTTGCTGGCGATCATGTTCACTGGCTTTAACCTCGGCTCGGCGCTGGTCGGTTTTGGCGCTGCCGCCTTGTTGCCGCATTATGGCTGGCGCATGGTGTTGGTGGCCGGCGGTGCGATTCCCTTGATCTGTCTGCCGTTCTACATCTGGCTGGTGCCTGAGTCGGTACGCTTCCTGGTGGTCAGGAAATTCCCCGATGCGCGTATCGCACGCACGTTGACCAAGGTGGTTGGCGGCAGTTTTGCACCGACCCAGAGCTTTACCATCAGCGAGCCGACCGTCTATGGCAGCCAGCCCGGCAAGGTGCTGCTGTCATCGCACTATCGCACCATCACACTGTCTTTGTGGGGCACTTACTTCATGGGTCTGTTGGTGATTTATCTGCTCAGCGGCTGGTTGCCAACACTGATCAAGGACGCCGGTCTGCCCATCGAACGCGCGGCCAACATCACCGCGCTGTTCCAGTTGGGCGGCACCGTCGGCGCGCTGATCGTGGGTTACTTCATGGATCGTCTGACACCGGGCAAAGTGATTGCCGCCTCTTATCTGGCCGGCGCCGCGTTCATTTTGCTGCTGGCCTCGGGCAGCGTCACCTCGGGCATGTTTGCCACCTACGTCTTGTTTGCCGGCTTTTGCATGAGCGGCGCACAAACCGGCATGAATGCCTTCGCGCCATCCTGTTATCCGACCGTGGTGCGTGCCACCGGGGTCAGCTGGATGCTGGGCATCGGCCGTTTCGGCAGTATTCTCGGCTCCTTCGCCGGCGGGGTATTGCTCTCAATGGGCTGGAGTTTTTCTGCTGTGATCGCCGTGCTGGCGGTGCCGGCAGCCATCGCCGCCTTGATCATTGGTTTCGTCAAACTCGGTCAACGTACCGTCGTCGCTTAGGAAAGCATCATGGCAAATATCGTCGGCGCAATCGCCTCCTCACATACCCCTACCATCGGCTTTGCGCTGGATGCGGGCAAGCAGAAAGATCAGGCTTGGGCACCTATTTTCAAAGCCTTTGAACCGGTGCAAAAATGGCTGGCCGACAAAAAACCCGATGTCTTGCTGATGATCTACAACGATCATGTGACCTCGTTTTTCTTTGACCACTATTCGGCTTTTACCTTGGGCATCGGTGAGCAATATCAGGTTGCCGATGAAGGCGGCGGCGCACGCAAGTTGCCGCCGGTCGGTGGTCATGCGGCGCTGGCGCAGCATATCGGCAGTTCACTCATGGCGGATGAATTCGATATGTCGTTCTTCCAGGACAAGCCGCTTGATCACGGCTGCTTCTCGCCGCTGTCGATGCTGTGGCCGCACGATCAGCAATGGCCTGGAAAAATCATCCCGTTACAGGTCGGCGTGCTGCAATTCCCGATTCCGAGCGGGCGCCGCTGTTTCAAACTGGGCCAAGCTCTGCGGCGCGCCATCGAAAGCTATCCGGAAGAGTTGAACGTGGTGCTGGTGGCCACCGGTGGCCTGTCGCATCAGGTCCACGGTGAACGCTGCGGCTTCAACAATACGGCCTGGGACCATCAGTTCCTGGACCTGTTGGAGAAGGATCCGGAAACCCTGCTCAATCTGACCCATGCCGAACTAGCCAAGCTGGGTGGCATGGAAAGCGCGGAAGTCATCATGTGGCTGATCATGCGCGGCGCCATGCCTAGCCACATACGCTGCCTGCACCGTGAATACTATCTGCCATCCATGACCGGCATCGCCGTTACCGTCTATGAAGGCGAGACTCAGCCCGATCCGGCACTCACTGCACGTGCGGCCGCACTGCAACGCGCTCACATCGGCCACCAGCTCAAAGGCATCGAGGAACTGCAGGGCACCTATCCGTTCACCCTGCAAACCAGCGTACGCAATTTCCGTATCAACAAATATCTGTATCAGTTGATCAAACCGGCATTTCGCGAACGCTTCCTGGCCGATCCGGAGACGACGTATGACGAGGCGGCACTAACTGCAATTGAACGCGACATGATCAGCCAGCGCGACTGGCAGGCCTTGATCCACTACGGCGTGATTTTCTTCCTGCTGGAAAAGCTGGGGGCAGTGGTCGGCGTGTCCAATCTGCACATCTACGCCGCCATGCGCGGTCAGTCGCTGGCCGATTTCCAGCAAACCCGCAATGCACCCGGCGCCTTGTATTCGGTGGCCGGCGACGCCGCACCCGGCAATGCCGATTGGAACAAAAAATAAGCTGGCGCAAGCGAAGGTGCTCATCCTCCCGACTTCGGATGCCAGCTATCCGAAGTCGACCGTCCTGGCGCCCACTGCGCATTCATGATGCAAGCCGGCAACTGCGCTCAGTGATACGATATCGTCCTTTGTGCCAGCCTCCGGCAAGACGAAAGCAGACCCAGTGCAAGCCCCCACTAAAGCAGGCCTCATGAACAATGAGGCCGACGGCCTCCCCAAAGATCAACGATTGCTGGCCATCCTCACCATCATCCTGGGATTGACCATTGCGGTGATGGACGGCTCCATTGCCAATCTGGCACTGCCGGCCATTGCGCGCGACATGCATGCCTCAGGCGCTGAAGCAATCTGGATCATCAACAGTTATCAAATTGCCATGGCGGTATGCCTGTTGCCGCTAGCGTCCTTGGGTGAAGTGATCGGCTACCGCCGTATTTATCTGCTCGGCTTGGTGCTATTTACCGCCGCCTCGCTGGCCTGTGCGCTGGCCGACACGATTGCCCTGCTGAGTCTGGCGCGGGTGCTGCAAGGTTTTGGCGCGGCTGGCATCCTGAGCGTCAACACCGCCCTGATTCGCTTTATCTTCCCCAGCCGCCTGCTCGGCCGCGCCATCAGCTACAACGCGGTAGTGGCCGGCACCGCCTCCGCCTTGGGACCAACCGTAGCCGGCATGATCCTGCACTTTGCATCCTGGCACTGGCTATTTCTGATCAATATCCCCTTGGGTATGGTGTCACTGGCCATCGGCCTGCGCGCCTTGCCATATAACCCGCTGTCGGCACGCAAGTACGACAAGCTCAGTGCTGTGCTGTGCATGTTCTTCATCGGTCTGCTGCTCTACAGCGTCGATGCACTGGGCCATTTGCAGGGCCTGGGCACGATCTTGTTCTGCACGGCGCTGACCGCCGTTGCGCTGGCGCTGCTGTTGCGTCTACAGTCGACCAGTGCGCCGATGCTGCCGCTGGACTTGCTACGCATCCCCCTGTTTGCACTCTCCATCAGCACTTCCTTTTGCTCCTTCGCGGCGCAAACCGCGACCTTTGTGATGCTGCCCTTCCTGCTGCAAAATCAGCTCGGCATGAATGCCGCCCACGCCGGCCTGCTGATGACGGCATGGCCGATTTCCGTGGCTGGTATTGCCGTGTTCGCCGGCAAATTGTCGGATCGTATTGCCGCCGGTTTACTTGGCGGCATCGGCCTGGCCATCATGACCGTCGGTCTGCTGGCGTTGCTGACGATAGACCGCTCCAGCGCCGGCCTCACCATCGCGCTGCAACTGGCGGTCTGTGGCATCGGCTTTGGCCTGTTCCAATCACCCAATAACCGTGCCATGATCAGCGCCGCACCGCGCGCGCGCACCGGCGCCGCCAGCGGCATGCTGGGTACCGGCAGACTGGTCGGCCAAACCATCGGCGCCTCGCTGGTCGCGTTGATACTGATCGCCGCCCATACGCCCTACAGCATGGTCTTGTATTGCGCCGCCGGACTATCAGGCATGGCATGCCTGGTCAGCCTGTCGCGTCTGCGCTACCAACGGCAATAACCGTTGAATGCCATGAGCAAGGCTCAAGATAAGTATCCAAGTCTAGGCATCAAAAATTATCATGGGTGGGAGCAATGAACAGACCACGTCATGAGCGCCCGTTGCCGCCTGTCGTTTGATGACCCCCTGAATGGCCGATACCAGATTTTTGGCGAATTTTTATTCGTAAAAGGACAATATTGTCTTAATATGAACAGAGAGTTGTTCTCAAAAAACAAACATACTGCGCCCAATGTCATCCAACGACTCCTTGTTGATTAGTAAAGAATCCGGATCTTTTATTTTCACTTGTAAAGATTTTTTAGGAAACATCGCTTTGCTCCTCGTTTTGTGATCATCCACGCAATGGCATGCTCTTGACGTATCCCCATAGCAACATTTTCGCCTGCGAAACTGACATGAAAAAAACTGCCCCCCGTTCAAGCTTGCTGGCTGCAACTCTGGCTGGCTCTCTCGCTACCTTTTGCCTTTTTTTGGCGACGCCGGCGATGAGCGCCAGTTTCGATTGCGGCAAAAAGGGCTCGTCCAATGAGCAATTGATCTGCGATGATCCCCAGCTATCGGCCATGGACGACCAGCTCGCCAAAACTTTCAAAGTCTTGCGCAGAAAAATGGCCGACCCGCACGCCTTCACGGTGGCCTCCGATCAGCAATGGATCTGGCGCGAAAAAAATTGTCACTCGCGTGAATGTCTGGTGGATTGGTATCAAAAACGCCAGACCGAATTGCTGGACGGCCTGCGCGCCGTATTAAGCGCCGCCGAGAGTACCGAGCAGATGCACGCGACGGCAGCCAACAATGCCACGTTGGCGCCATCGGCCCAGGCTGCCATGGCAGCTATGGCTGCACCCAAGCCTGCGACAGTTACCAAGCCGACAACACCAACAACTACGCCGGCCTTGCAACTGGCACTGAGTTCCACCCAAATCGCCGGCATCGCGCCAGATGGCGCCGCGCTGCGGCCGCATTATCTGAGTGGCGACAAGGGCGAGTATCTGTATGCCGATCCCGATGGCGTCGTGACCAACGGCATCCCCCAGACCGTCAGCGTGCACTACCTTGGCATTGAACATGGACAGTACATCCTGGAAGCGCGGCGCAAGGATACCTATGTGCGCTACACCTGCAGCGGCGATTGCGCCTTGATCAATCAGTTGCAATTGCCGGGCGATGTTGAAACAGACACGGTCATCATCAAAAATGATCATCTCTCGCTGCCATCGCAGATGGTCACCGACGCCATCAATGGCCTGCTGGCGGAATCGGGCGTGAACTAAGCCTGCAGCTTACGGTACAAAGTCTGGCGGCTGATCCCCAGCGTGCGCGCGGCCAGCGAAATGTTGCCGCGACTTCTTTCCAAGGCCTGATCGATGGCGCTGCGCGACAATGCCTTCAGATTTTGCGGTAGCACCGCCTGCGCGTTGCCATCGGCCTGTGCCGGTACTGCCAGCAAGTCTTCGGCAATGTCGTCCGGCAAATGCTGCCAGGCGATACCATCCTCATCGGCATCAAGCATGGCCGCTGCCGTGCGCAAGACACTGGACAACTGGCGTAGATTACCTGGCCAGGCATGGCGGCGCATCTGCTCCAGCAAAGTCGGATCAAGATAGAGGGCGCGACCGGGGTGCAGGCCAGCGAGGATGTTTTCCACCAGACTGCAAAAATCACTACGCTCGCGCAGCGCCGGCAGTTGCACTGTCAGGCCGTTGATGCGGTAGTACAAATCACTGCGAAAATGGCCTTGCTCGGCCGCTTCACGCAACTTGCAATGGGTCGCGCACAACAAGGTGAAATCGACTGCCACAGCTGCGCCGCCGCCGAGTGGCGTCACGCTGCGTTCCTGCAGCACGCGCAGCAGCCGCGTTTGCATCTGCAGCGGCATGTCGCCGATTTCGTCGAGAAACAAACTACCGCCATGGGCCTGACGCAAGCGGCCCGGGCTGCCTTCTTTCCTGGCGCCGGTAAATGCGCCCGGCGCGTAGCCAAACAGCTCGGCTTCAATCAAGTGTTCCGGAATCGCACTGCAATTGATCGCCACAAACGGACCATCGCGGCGCTGGCTGCTGTCATGCGCGGCCCGCGCAAAATATTCCTTGCCCACCCCCGACTCGCCTTGAATCAGAATCGGAATCGCTTTGTCCAGCACCCGCCGCACTTTATCGGCAGCGCTACGCCAGCGCAGGTCGCCACTGTCCAGCGCCGCCAATGCGTCGGCCGGCGCCGCCGCGCCGAGCGGGCCGACTGCACCAGCACTGGCACTTCCCGCCGCCAACTGCGCGCCATCACTATGCAGCTGCGCAAACAACAAACTGCCATCATGCAGGTGCACCGGCATGAGCTGACCCGGCCGCCGCTGGTGACGCGCCAGCAAACTGTCCAGAGTGACGTCCATGACGTGATTGATTTGCATCGCGCCGATCTGCGACGGCGCCAGATGCAATAGCCCCAGGGCGATGCGGTTGGCACCGACGATCCAGCCATCCTCGGACAGTGCCACGATGCCCTCGGCCACGCTACCGATACCTTCGGCCTGTACATGCAGGTGCAGACGCAGGTGACGCCGGCAACTGGCAACGAGCAAGCGGTTTTCGATCATGCGTGCGGCCGTATTGACCAACGCCAGGGTATGCGGATGACCGCTGTGCTGTTCGCCCGAGACATCCAGAATGCCGAGCAGATTGCCGCAGGACGACATGATCGGCGCCGCCGCACAAGTCAGAAAGCCGTTGCGCTCCAGAAAATGTTCGGCACCGTGAATTTCAACGGCGCACTGTTCGGCCAATGCCGTGCCTATCGCATTGGTGCCACGCTGCTCTTCATGCCAGCAGGCGCCAGCGGACAAGGCCACCCGTGCCGACTTGCTCATGAAGTGGGCGTCGCCCAAGGTATGCATGAGGGTGCCGCATTGGTCGGCCAGCACCACGACACTCTGCAGCGGCTGGATTTGCTCAAACAGGTATTGCATCACCGGCCGCGAATAGGCCAGCAATTCATGATTGCACGCCAACACTTGGCGCAGTTGCGCGTTGCTCGATGGTTCAGCGGCAGGCAAGCGCCCCAGCGGCGTCAATCCGGCCGCGATGCTGCGCTGCCAGGAACGCGCCAGTTGCGCGCTGATGGCGCCGGCTGGGGTGTTGCCATGCTCGATCAGGGCTTGCCGCGCATGACGCAAGGCCAGAGCAGAACTGGAATGTCGCACGCTGTCTCCTCGACGGGGGTGTCCCGTTCATTGTGTCGCCAGTATAGAAATACTTGGGGCGTAAGCGCAATGGCTAGCCCGGCAGTGACGTGCAACTGTCTCGTTTTGAGACAGTTGTTGCGTTACGGATCGTTGCACAGCCCTTGTCAGGATCGCAAAAAATCGCCCCTCAAAAATAAGCGCCAATCAAATCAATGACTTGCAAACCATCCCGGCTTTGGCACAGGAATTGATAGATGAAGTTACCCGCAAGGGATATTCCAATACCTGAATCTTCGAGGAGACACACACATGATCTACGCTTCCCCCGGTACTCCCGGCGCCAAAATCGCTTACCAGGCGCAGTACAACAATTTCATCGGCGGCAAGTGGGTAGCGCCGGTAAAGGGACAATATTTCGAGGTCATCACGCCCATCAGCGGCCGGCCGTATACCAAAGTGGCGCGCTCCACTGCCGAGGATGTCGAACTGGCGCTCGACGCCGCGCATGCCGCCGCCGACGCTTGGGGCCGCACTGCCGCTGCCGCTCGTGCCAATATCCTGCTGCAGATCGCCGACCGCCTGGAAGCCAACCTGGAGTTGCTGGCCTATGTGGAAACCGTCGACAACGGCAAGCCCATCCGCGAAACCCTCAACGCCGACATTCCGCTGGCCATCGACCATTTCCGTTATTTCGCTGGCTGCCTGCGCGGCCAGGAAGGCGGACTCAGCAATATCGACGAAAACACCGTGGCCTACCATTTCCAGGAACCGCTGGGCGTGGTTGGGCAAATCATCCCATGGAATTTCCCGATTCTAATGGCCGCCTGGAAGCTGGCCCCGGCCATCGGCGCCGGCAACTGCGTGGTGCTCAAACCGGCCGAGTCGACGCCGATCAGCATTCTGATTCTGGCCGATCTGATTGCCGATCTGCTGCCACCGGGCGTGCTCAACATCGTCAACGGCTATGGCCGCGAAGCCGGCATGCCGCTGGCCACCAGCAAGCGCATCGCCAAGATCGCCTTCACCGGTTCCACCACCACCGGCCGCGTGATTGCGCAGGCAGCCGCCAACAACCTGATCCCGGCCACGCTGGAACTGGGCGGCAAGTCACCCAACGTGTTCTTCGCCGACATTATGGATAAGGACGATGGTTTTCTCGACAAAGCGATTGAAGGATTAGTGCTGTTTGCCTTCAATCAAGGCGAGGTATGTACCTGCCCTTCGCGCGCGCTGATTCAGGAATCGATCTATGAGCCCTTCATGGAACGTGTACTCAAGCGCGTGGCCGCCATCAAGCAAGGCAACCCGCTCGACACCGAGACCATGATGGGCGCACAAGCCTCGCGCGAACAACTGACCAAGATCCTGTCCTACCTCGATCTGGGCAAACAGGAAGGCGCTACCTTGCTGGCCGGTGGCGCACAAGCGCAACTGACAGGCGAAATGGCCGATGGCTACTACGTGCAGCCGACCCTGTTCAAGGGCCACAACAAGATGCGCATTTTTCAGGAAGAGATCTTCGGGCCGGTGCTGGCCGTGACTACCTTCAAGGATGAAGCCGAAGCGCTGGCGATTGCCAATGACACGCTGTACGGCCTCGGCGCTGGCGTCTGGAGTCGCAACGGCAACGTCGCTTACCGCATGGGCCGCGCCATCAAGGCCGGCCGCGTCTGGACCAACTGCTATCACGCCTATCCAGCGCATGCCGCCTTCGGCGGCTATAAGGAATCCGGCATCGGCCGCGAAACCCACAAGGTCATGCTCGACCATTATCAACAAACCAAGAACCTGCTGGTCAGCTACAGTGAAGAAAAACTGGGCTTCTTTTAAAGCGGCACAAATCTCAGCAGTAAAAAACAGCAAAAAAACGGGGGCGCGCAGGCGTCCCCGGCGTTGCCTGGCAAGCTCAGGCGAGCAATCGGAGGAGAACATGGTCGACAAGGTGATTGCCACGCCAGCGGCGCTGGAACTGGTGGCTTATCTACAGCAAAAGCACGGCGCCATGATGTTCCATCAATCCGGCGGCTGCTGCGACAACAGCGCCGCCAACTGCTACCTGCCCGGTGAAATCACCATCGGTGCCGGCGATGTCTATCTGGGTGATATTGGCGGCTGTCCGTTTTACATCGGGCGTGCTCAGTATGCCTATTGGAAGCACACGCAACTGATCATCGACGTCATCGAAGGCCATGGCGGCACCTTCTCGCTGGAAGGGCCGGAAGGCAAGGCCTTTCATACCCGCTCCAGGGTGTTTAACGAAGATGAAATGGCACAGTTGTTGCGGGAAGAAGAAACGGCCGCCAAATAAAGCCGCATGCCTCCCTTCACATCCGTGCATGATATCGTTGTGCGGCATGGTCAATGCCATTGGCCGCCGCAATCATTCTTCCTACAAGGAGCGATATGCAAGCACGCGTCGTCAATAGCCGGGACCTTGAGATTATTTGCCGGCACCGCGAACAAATGTTTCGCGAGGCCGGCCGCGAGGAAAAAGCACTGGCGCCCATGACGGCAACGTTTAGGAACTGGCTCAGACCGCGCTTGCTGGATCAGACTTATTTTGGCTTTTTCCTCGTTAATAACGAAGACGTGATTGCCGGCATCGGTCTGATGGAAATCGACTGGCCGCCACACCCAGCGCATCCGCTGCAAGATAAGCGAGGCTACGTTCTGAATGTCTATGTGGAGCCAGACCATCGCAGGCAAGGACTGGGAAAACGCCTAATGGACATGGCCGAAGCAGAATTTTCCAAGCGTGGCCTGCAATTTTCGGTTCTGCACGCGACCCAGATAGGACGTCCGCTGTACGAAAAAATTGGCTGGCAAGCAACGACCGAGATGACAAAAACCCTGAGCTGACCGCGCCTTACTTCAGCGGCGCACTCTTACTCTGCAAAGGCAAGTAGATATCTGTGATGAGCGCATGCTCGGGCGTCTCCGGCAACAGATTGACGTAATGAAAATACAACGGAAAATCGCGCAACTCTTCACCACTGTGCGGCAACCAGTCGCGATACAAGGATCGGATGCTGTCGCCTAGGCGGTCGTGCGCACCGTGATGGCGTAGCACTGCACAGCGGCCCTGCGGAATTTCCTTGTTGATCACACCCTGCGCATTGGTCGGCACATCCTCCACCACTGAACCACAGATGTCGAAGCGGAATTTTTCAGGTGGCGTGATTTCCGGATTGTCATAGACAATGCCGTAGCTCTGCGCCGATTTTACTGGCGACAATCCGCTCTGCTTACGCCAATCGATAAATATCTTGACCGAATCATTGACCAAGGTCGGCGCGCCGCGATGCTCCAGCACGGCCACTTTGGTTTTTTCACAATCTCGTATGATCACTTCCATTGCCATCACTCCTTCTCTACTCATCGGTTTATAGTGGGTATTCCAGTGCTGCCACGCGGGAACCCTGCGAAACTCGGTCGGCGATTGTCCGAACTGATTCTTGAACGCACGTGAAAACGATTCTGGATTCTCGAAGCCGGCGTCGAATGCGATGTCGATAATGCGCTCGTGCGGATTAAACGCCAGGCGATAAGACGCATGCTTGAACCGCATCAACTGCGCATAGCGAATCGCACTCATGCCAACGTAGTCCGAAAACTGCCGGTGAAAATGATATTTGGAAAAATGGGCGACTGCGCTCAATTGTTCCAGTGTCAGCGCTTCATCGAGGTGCTGATCGATGTGATCGAGAACTTTGCTCATCCTCGCTGCGTACGCCTTTGCTTTTGACATCTGCTCTGTCCCGTCTTCAAGTGAGCACACTGTAATCCCCCTTCCCACCAATGTCCTGACTGAAATTGCGCTCTTTATCCGCGCTCAATTCTGGTCGACACGCCGCGCGCGAGACATGCACCACCTACTTAGTATTTCCATACAGCATTCATACTTGCCATAGCGCAGCTTTCCGCTAGCAGTCCCGTGCGTAGCCTTGAGCCGGCGTTTGGCTCAAACCCGCATGGTTAAGCAAAGTTACGTTAAATATTCTATTTTTAATTACCCACAAATGATGTTAAAACGATATTGTTTGTTTCAATTAATTCAACATTGTGCATGTGCGCAATCCGAGGGGAACGTAACTTCAGGGAGACAAAAATGAAATGGTTCATCGATCTCAAGATCGCAAAAAAACTGCTGCTTTCGTTTACCTGTGTACTGCTGCTGACCGCTATATCAGGTATTTTTTCAATCATACAACTGGAAAAAGTTAATAGCGCATCGACCGAAATCGCCACCAACTGGCTGCCAAGTATTCGCAGTCTGGCCCAAATCAAGCTGTTGGTCGCGCGTATGCGTAGCAACGAAGTGCAAATGGCGCTCTATGATGATGATCACGATGCCGTTGCCACGATGAGCAAGAGAGGAAATGGCCTCATCGTCGACCTTCACGCCGCGCTCAAGACCTATGCCACAGAGATCTCCGAGCCAGGAGAAAAAGCACTCTTTCCCGAAGTTGAAAAAGAAGTCGCGCTCATGCTGACTGAATATGTCAAGATCGACAATGCCATCCAGAATCAAAAGATTGACGATGCAAAAAAACTGTTCGCGGGTGACTCCAGTAAAGCCTATTTTGCGTTCCTCGACAACATGGACAAGCTCACCCAAATCAATGCCGATGGCAGCGATGCTTCGTCACAAGGCGCCGACCAGCTCTACGCCAGCGCGCGGATATGGATTATCGGCATGCTCATTGGTGCGCTGGTGGCCGGATTTGCTCTGGCGATGTATATCGCGCGCGCCATTGCGACGCCGTTGACGATCGCCGTGGGCGTGGCAAAACAGGTCGCAGCCGGTGATCTGACCGCCGATATTCGACCTTCAAGCCGCGACGAAACCGGTGAGCTGATGCGCTCACTCAAGGAGATGAACGATAGTCTGCTGGGTATCGTCACTCAGGTAAGAGCCGGCACCGAAACGATTGCCACAGCTTCCAGCGAAATCTCTTCCGGCAATCTGGATCTGTCGAGCCGCACCGAAGAGCAAGCCAGTTCGCTGGAGCAAACCGCCTCGGCCATGGAACAACTGACCTCCACCGTGAAGCAGAATGCCGACAATGCGCGGCAAGCCAGTCAGTTGGCCTTATCCGCTTCCGAAGTCGCCGTCGCCGGCGGCAATGTGGTTGGCAAAGTGGTCGACACCATGGGCTCCATCGATAATTCATCACGCAAGATTGTCGACATCATCAGCGTCATTGACGGCATCGCATTTCAAACCAATATTCTGGCCTTGAATGCCGCAGTCGAAGCCGCCCGCGCCGGCGAGCAAGGGCGCGGCTTCGCGGTAGTTGCCTCGGAAGTGCGCAGTCTGGCACAACGCTCGGCGGCAGCCGCCAAGGAAATCAAAACCCTCATCGACAATTCAGTCGCGCAGGTCGGCATCGGTAGCAAATTGGTCGAAGAGGCAGGCACCACCATGACCGACGTCGTCAACAGCGTCAAACGCGTCACCGATATCGTCGGCGAAATCGCCTCGGCCAGTCAGGAGCAAAGCGCCGGCATAGAACAGGTCAATCAGGCAATTACGCAGATGGATGAGGTCACGCAGCAAAATGCCGCGCTGGTCGAAGAGGCCGCCGCCGCATCGCAGTCCATGCAGGAACAGGCCAGGAAGTTATCGGAAGTGGTCAGCGTGTTTAAGCTTGACCATCGTCAAACCCTGAGTGCGACAAGCGCATCCAAAACGACCAGACGCACGGTCGACATTACACCTAGGCCGCATGCCTTGCCGGACTAGGCAAGTTGACATTCAGGCGGCGCCGGCACTTGGGTCGGCGCTGCCGTGTTGCTGCAGGCGTGCCTTCAGGAAATCGATGAACAAGCGTGCACGCGCTGGCAGCAGACGCGTTTCTGTAATGGCATGCACCGCTACCGACGCCATATTCCAGTCTGGCAATACCCGCCTGAGCAGGCCCGCAGCGACATCTTCGCGTGCCAGCACGCTGTCGAGCACAGCGATGCCCGCGCCCTGCTTTGCCAGAGAACGACTCAACCCCACGCTATTCATCACGAACCGCGTCGGCGCTAGCACCTCCACCACTTCGTCGGCGCGATAGAAAGTTTTTTTCTCCGTTTGCTGCCTGCTGTTTTGCACCATACAAAGCACATGCTGGGCAAGATCATGCGGATCTCTGAGCGCTGGTGCCTTTTTCAGATACGCCGGGGCCGCATAGAGATAGCGCGGCAATAGCGCTATCTGCCGCGCCACCAGCATGGAGGGCGTGGTCGGCGGCGGTCCTATGCGAATGGCAAGATCAAATTGTTCGGTCAGCAAATCGACGCGGCGCGGCGTCACATCAAACTCGAAATCGATCAGCGGATTGGCCGCAGCAAAATCGCTGAGGATCGGCGCCAGGTAATCGGTGGCCAGATCAACCGGCATCGACACCCGTAAGGTACCGCTGGCATGCGCGGCCAGATCGAGCAAGGCTTCATGGGCGATGCGTGCTTCTTCCACGATGCTCTGGCAACGCTTGAAATAGATTTCCCCGGCTTCGGTCAGCTCAACCTTGCGGGTGGAGCGATGCAATAGTCGCAAACCGATCCGCTTCTCAAGCTCGGTGATATGGCGCGACAGCGTCGAGTTGGGCATCTCCAGCACCTCGGCCGCTCGTCGAAAACTCTTCACCTTAGCCACTTCGACAAACAGACGCATGTAATTCAACACTTCCATTGTCGAGCTCCTTTTATCAATAATTGATCCATATTTGGAACAGTGTTATCAATTATACGTATTTATCCCATTCATGCAGCAATATAGGATGAAGGCTCATTCAATCACTTATCGAAGGAAATACCATGAATGCCCTTTTCACTCCTACCCAGATCGGCCGCTATACCTTGCGCAACCGTCTAGTGATGGCGCCGATGACCCGTTCACGCGCCGACAACGACAGCGGCGTCCCTTCCGCGCTAGCCCAGACTTACTACGGCCAGCGCGCCAATGCCGGCTTGATCATTAGCGAAGGCACGCAACCATCGGCCATGGGCAAAGGCTATGTGCGCACGCCCGGGATCCACAGCGAGGAGCAGATTGCAGCCTGGCAATCCATCACCGCAGAAGTCCATCGCCAGGGCGGCCGCATTTTCCTGCAACTGATGCATACCGGCCGTATCTCGCATCCCAGCCTGCTGCCCGAGCAGGCGACACCGCTTGCGCCTTCGGCCGTACGACCGGCCGGCCAGGTGTTTACCCTCAGCGGTCCGCAAGACATGGTGCTGCCACGCGCTCTGGAGAGCGGTGAAATTGCCGGCATCGTCAACGACTTCCGTCTGGCAACGCGCAACGCCCTGCGCGCCGGCTTCGACGGTGTCGAACTGCACGCCGCCTCCGGTTATCTGCCAGAACAGTTCCTGTCCTCCTCCACCAATTTGCGCACCGACCAATACGGCGGCTCGCTGGAGCGGCGCGCCCGTTTCATTCTCGACGTCCTGGCCGCCATGGCTGACGAAGCCGGTGGCGATCGCGTCGGCATCAAGATTGCGCCGGAAATGAACTTCAACGATATCCGCGACGCCCATCCGCAAGAGACTTATCGCTATCTGGTTGAACAGCTCGCACCCTTGAACCTGGCCTACTTGCATGTGGCGCTCTATCAGGGCAGCTTCGACTATCACGGCATGTTGCGGCCCTTGTTCAACGGCGCCTATTTGCAAGGCAGCGGACTGAACCAGGCCAGCGCCGAAAAACTGATCGCAGACGGTGGCGCCGACGCGGCCGTCTTCGGTAGCCTCTATCTCGCCAATCCCGACCTGCTGCAACGCTTTGAGCAACATGCGCCGCTCACGGCTGCCAAGCGCGAAAGCTTTTTTTCGGACGGCGCGCAAGGCTATATCGACTATCCATTGTTAAGCCGCCCAGAAACCAATCGGGCGCTGCGCATTCACGCTTATGGCGCCGCCAAGCTGGCCCAGGTCGAGCCTATCGATGTGCCGCAAGCCGGGCCGGGCGAAGTACTGGTGCGCGTGCATGCCGCCGGCGTCAACCCGGTCGATTGGAAAATCCGCGACGGCTTGCTGCAAGACGTGTTTCCCTTGCCGCTGCCAGCCACGCTTGGCATTGAACTGGCTGGCGAGATCGTGGCGCTAGGCGCAGGCGTGGATCGTTTCGCGCTCGGCACCCGTGTCATGGGTGCGTTGGGCGCCATCGGCGCTTATGCCGAGCTGATCGTGGTAGCGGCAGACAAGCTGGTGCGCACGCCCGATGGACTAGACGATATCCATGCGGCGGCCATGCCGGTAGCCGCGCTCACAGCCTGGCAGGCGCTGTTTGAAGCGGGCCAATTACAGGCCGGGCAGAGCGTCTTGATTCATGGCGCCGCCGGCGGTGTCGGCGGCTTTGCCGTGCAGCTCGCGCGTCGTGCCGGTGCCCGCGTGATCGCCACGGCGCAAGGCGTCAATGCCGGCTATCTGCGCGGACTCGGCGCCGAGTCCGTCATCGACTACCGCCAGAGTGCGTTCTGGGAGCACATCAGCCAGGTCGACCTGGTACTGGACCTGGTCGGCGGTGCCACGCTGGCCAATTCCTGGCAAGTGCTGGCCGAGCACGGTCGCGTCGTCAGCACCGCCGCCCCGGAGATCCTGGCAACGGCGCCCGCCGGCAAACTGGCTCGCTGGTTTCAGATGCGCGTTGACACCGATAAGCTATCGGAGCTTGCCGATCTGCTTGCCAAGGGCGAACTGAAAAGCGCGGTTTCCGAAGTGGCCGAGCTCAGTGAAGCTGGCGCGGTGATCGAACGCAACAAGACCGGCCACGCCCTGGGCAAAGCGGTCATCAGCTTCTTACGCTGATTGGCATCAGCCACCGCGGGCTGGTCGGCGATGGCCGGTCAGCGGTGGCAACATCAAAATCAACTTGAGGACTTGCCGATGCATGGTATGTTTATGGACACATCATTGCTCCCTTGAAAGGACAGCGCTGTGTCAAAACGACTTATCCCATCCTCACGCTTGAGAGCATGGCCGCTTTCTCGAACAGGCATGGATGCCGGAATGAAAAATAAAATCACAGTCCAAGCGCGCCTTGGCATTCTTGTGGCATTCATGCTCACGATACTGTTGCTGGTCGGTCTGGAAGGCATGCGTGGCATTGAATACAGTAATTCGCGCCTGAAAACGGTATATGAAGATCGTACCGTCTGTCTGGTGCAACTATCGACCATCATCGAAGCAGCCTATCAGATCCGCCGCAAACTCAATCTGGCATTGGATGCCTTCGACGTTAACAACAGCACCCCCTATCTCAATGCCATCGATACCGATGATGCAGAGATCGATAAGCAATGGAAAGCCTATACCGCCACTTACGCAACCCCTGAAGAACGCCAGGTGTCGGCGCAGTTTGCGCGTTCCTGGAGCGCCTTCTCCGAACACAAATTGCGCATAAGGAAGCTGATCGAAAGCGGCCAATACACGGTGGCCAAGAACGAGATGATCCAGCTAGAAAGAAAATTCAACGACGCACTGAGTCCGCTGCACATCCTTCTCAAAATACAGGCCGACGTAGCACAACAAGAATATAAATCTGCACTGGCCAATACAGCCCAGGTCGTGAACTATGAAAAGCTGTCCATTGGTGCCGGCATATTATTCAGCGTTCTTTTTGCCACCTTGCTCGTTCGCAGGATCTTGAATGAACTGGGCGGCGAGCCAGCCTACGCTGCACAGATGGTTTCTCAGGTTGCCAACGGCAACCTGCGTCACGTTATCGTGCTCAAATCGAGAGACAGAAAGAGTCTCTTATGCAACTTGAAGCATATGATAGAAAAACTCACTGGGGTCGTCTCCGGCCTTCATACGAGCTCTTTATCGCTGGCGCAATCGGCCGATGAGATCAGCGCCACCGCGCAATCCCTTGCGCAGTCGGCCGCACAGGAAGCCGCCAGTATCGAAGAGACCTCGACTTCGTTGACGCAGATTAACAAAGTGATTATCCAAAATACCCAGAATGCAAGAATTACCGGAACTGTCGCTAACGAAGCCGCACAAGAAGCGATGCAAGGCAGAGCGGCGGTTCATTTGACGGTGGCGGCGTTAAGGAATATTTCGCTCAAGGTTGGCATCATCGACGATCTGGCTTATCAGACTAATCTACTGGCCTTGAACGCAGCCATTGAAGCCGCTCGGGCGGCAGAGTACGGACGAGGTTTTGTGGTGGTCGCCAGTGAAGTGCGCAGACTGGCCGAACGCAGTCAGGCGGCCGCACAAGAAATCGATGCATTGGCCAAAAACAGCATGCTCATTGCCGATGAAGCAACGGCATTGTTAGACCAGGTGGTGCCAAAAATCGAGCGCACCGCTACCCTGGTGCAAGAAATTGTTAGCGCTTCGGAAGAGCAATTATTGGGCGTCTCGCAAATCCATATCTCGATCAATCAACTCAGCGTGTCCACCCAAATTCATGCAGTAGGTTCAGAGCAATTGGCCAGCACTGCAGAGGCAATGAACAAGGAAGCGGAAGATCTGTACCAGCTGACGTCGTTCTTTCGGGTTGATGCATCGCCGTCACACTAACGACAGCGCAAAGCTGGCGCTGCAACAAAAAAGCCCGCCAAAAGGCGGGCCATTCACTCACAACGACTGGCGCTTAATGATCCTGACTATCTGCCAGGTATCCCTAATCGCATGGTGCCCACACTATCTGTGCGGTGTACCTGCCACGCCAATCCTTTGATTTCACACTGACCGACTGGCGATGAGCATGTTTCAAAGATGAATTATTTGCTTCACAAATCAACTAAACCATTTTCCATGGGCATTGCCATTGGCCGATTAGAATTGATTGCGTGTTCGAAAAAAACGCCTCTGCGTCAATCTCTTCACTGGTGAGTGATAGCGCACTATCGTTCACCGACAAACTAAGCCACTTTCTAAAAATCCCTGGCTATCTGCAAGGGGCTTTCAGCCGGCAAGAATCTGTCTGCGCACCATCAGTTGCACGCCCAAGGCGCCATCAACTGACAGGTGAACCTGCTCCCAGACGCATTTTTTTGCCCAGCGCTCTGTGCTATCTGCACAGTAGGCCGGCATGCAATTGAATGCGTCGGGATATCTATCCGAACGACCCTGATTCAGGGCCTGGTTACAACAAGGCAATCAGACTCAGGAAATAACCTGAATGTTGCTAGCCTTTTCGCCCTTGGCGCCAGCGCTGCGTTCGAACGACACGCGTTGGTTTTCCGAGAGGCTCTTGAAACCGGTCGATTGAATGTCTTGAAAGTGGGCGAACAAATCTGGGCCACCTGCATCTGGCGTGATAAAGCCAAAGCCTTTAGCGTCGTTGAACCACTTTACAATACCTGTTTGATTAGCCATTTTATTTCCTTTAGTTAAAAAATAGGCAATGCGCCTATGAGGCACCTGAAACCAAGAGTGAAAACCGAGGGAAATAAAACAGGACGACTAAAGACACAGCCATGCAGAATTGGGACCGACAATATTGAAACTTGATGCAAGTACGAACCGAAATATACAGGCAATGCGCCGACTTACCTACACTTATTTTTAAATAGTTGAAAATACGTTTTTGCGTGGCAACTACAATAGACTTTCTTCAGTTGCTCGCAATCATCAAAAAACACCTTCAGTTCGGGAGAGCGCATGAAACCAGACACGGCAGGAACCGCTGGCTATGGCGCCAATGCCTCGGCATTGGCGCAGCAGTACGAAAGCATCCAATTTGAAGAGGTTCATCATCAAGTGTTGCACCTCTTCCCAAGCCAACCATGCCGTGTACTGGACATCGGTGCCGGTTCCGGCCGCGATGCTGCGGCACTGGCGCGCAAAGGGCATACGGTCATCGCCGTCGAACCGACCGCCGCGTTTCGTGACGAGGGGCAGCGACGTCATCGGCTGCCCAATCTTGCATGGCTAGATGATCATCTTCCTGCCTTGCCTGCGACCCGACAAAGCCAGCAACGTTTTGATGTGATCTTGCTCACTGCCGTCTGGATGCATCTGGAGGCAGATGAAAGACAGATCGGCATGCAGAACCTTGCCGATCTGCTCCGGCCTGGAGGAAATATCTTCATGACCTTGCGGCATGGTCCGGTGCCAGAGGGCAGGAAGATGTTTGATGTCTCAACCCAGGAGACCATTGCGCTTGGCGAAAAATTCGGCCTGCAAAAAAAGCACGTCAGCGAGCGTCGAGATATGTTTGATCGCGGCGATATTCGCTGGAGCCATGTGGTGTTGGAAAAAAATGAAGCAAGCGCCGCCGATCATTCGCTGCACGCAAGCTCAGCCAAGCGCGGCCGATTTGGCAACGACAACGAGTAGTAAATTTCGATCAAGGATATCCCGTGCTAACCGGAATAAACCACCTGACATTAGCCATCAGACATTTGCCTGCCAGCATCGCGTTTTATCAAAACACGCTGGGCTTCAAATTGAAGGCCAGCTGGGATGCCGGTGCCTATCTGACACTTGGCGAGTGTTGGCTGTGTCTGTCGCTAGAGCAGAACAAAGTGGAAAGCCTGCGAGCCGATTACACGCACTACGCGTTTTCGATCGCACAGCAGGATTTTGCATCCTTCAAGGCTCGTCTTGAAGCGGAGCGGATCCGTTCGTGGAAAGAGAATAAAAGCGAAGGAGATTCGTTTTATTTTCTGGATCCGGATGGACACCAGCTTGAGGCGCATGTCGGCGATCTTGATTCAAGGCTGGAGCAATGTCGCCTGGCTCCTTATGCGGGAATGACGTTTTATGAGTAACTGCAGCCGCGCAGCCAGTGCAAATTCTGAATACGTCCACATTCAATTGTAAAAGCCACTCCCACAAACCATGCCATCCATGCACGTATTACCCCGCTCCTTTCCACAAAAAATAAACCATGATGGTCGCTATGTGCGGCTCGAACCGCTCGATGAGCGGCATATACCTGATCTTTGGCAAGCTGCGCAAGGCGCCGATGAGTCCTGGCGTTATCTGCGATATGGCCCATTTGCCAATATCGAGGCTCTGCAAACGCTGGTACTTGAATTGGCGGAACGCGTACATCAGCCGTTTTGGACGGTCGTCGACAAGGCCGACGGCAAGGCCAAAGGTTGGCTATCCATATGTGATGTCTACCCTGCCGAATCGGCGGTGGAAATCGGCAGCATCTGGTTTTCGCCAGCGCTACAACGCTCTCGTGCGGCTACCGAAGCGGTGTTCCTGTTGATGCAGCATCTCTTTGTTAGCCTGCAATATCAACGATTGGTCTGGCGCTGCCTCGATGACAATCTAGCCTCGCGTCATGCGGCGCAACGATATGGTTTTGTGTTTGAGGGTATCTGGCGCCGTGGCGCCATCGTCAAAGGCATGACCAAAGATGTGCGATGGCATTCCCTGCTGTGCGACGAATGGCCAAGACGATATGCTGCGCTGCGTAGCTGGTTGGCTGCCGACAATTTTGATAGCGCAGGCCGTGCCATACGACGGCTCAGCGATATCGAGACGATAGATAAGTCACCTCTGAGCATACAATTTGTCCCGGCTGATCCCAGTGATTTCGAAACACTGGTGGCGTTACGCATCGCCGCCATGCGCCCCAGTCTGGAACGCATAGGCCGGTTTGACCCGCTCAGGGCCAGGGAACGTTTTCGCGCCGGCTTTGCGGCAGAAAATACGCATCACATCGTCTTAAACGATCAACGTATCGGCTTCATCGTGGTGCGCTTGAGCGAGGATCATATGTCGCTGGATCATTTATATATCCACCCTGATCATCAACAGCAAGGCATCGGTTCCCTCGTTCTTGGCCACATTTTTGCGCAGGCCGATACTGCATCGCTGGCCATCAAAGTTGGCGCGCTGCGAGGCAGCGATGCCAATCGCTTTTATCAGAAGAATGGATTCATCTTCGTTGCCGAGGAAGAATGGGATATTTATTATGTCCGGCCAGCAATAGAAGAGGCGCCATGAATGCAATTAGACTAACTCGGGTTACCCGTGGCGACGCTGCTGATTTGATTTCTGCCAACGACCTGAATCAGCACTATCACTTGCCTTGGGTCACTTCCTTTACGAATCAGGCTGGTTTCGACAATTGGTTTGGGCGTACGCTAACGGGGCCCAATATCGGGCTCGTAGCACGCCACGTTGCCGACGACGACATCGTCGGCGTGATCAATATCAATGAGATCATTGGCGGCGCTTTTCAGAGCGCCTACCTCGGCTATTACGGCATGGAAAAATTCAGCCGAACGGGTCTCATGAGCGTGGCCCTGCGCATGACTGTCGCGCTTGCATTCGAGGAGCTAGGCCTGCATAGACTAGAAGCAAATATGCAACCAGACAATCTGGCCTCGATTGCAATTGTTCGCCGGCTGGGTTTTCAAAAAGAAGGCTTTTCACCACGTTATCTCTGTATCAACAGTGTATGGCGAGACCATGAACGGTGGGCGTTGCTCTGCGATGCGAAAAGCCTTGAAAAAAATAGTGACGATTACCCTTAACCCTAAGTACCTCTGGCTGAGAAAGTGCTCAGATACGTCAACAAAAAACAAAAAAGCCGCACGAATGCAGCTTCTTTGTTGATCAACAGCAGCGGACGAGCATGACTTCATCCGCCATCAACTCAACGCCAGCCTTGATGCCAGCCATATTGCGGATGGTGCCAGCCCCAGCCGTAATGCGGGTGATAGGCCCAGACATAACCGATCGCAGGTTGCGGATAGCTTGGCTCCACATACACCACGCCTGGTGGCGCGACATACGCGGGACGGACGGTTGGTGGGGTGACGATGCAGCCGCTCAGAGCGACGGCAGCGACAACTCCCGATAGCAATGATGCCAAACGGGTAAGTTTGTTCATATTCATTCTCCTGATGATTGTGTCGTGATAGCGTTGCCAGGTGGGCTAGCAAATCGCCAACGCCCGCAATACTACCTCCTTAACGTAATCCTGCAGAAAAACGAATACTGTAAAGTTGTATTAATCTGTAACGCCCACGGTGCGTCAGCTCAGGTGGCGCAAATACTGCAACTATGTCCCTTGCAATTGTGCAGCACACTACTGCGTCCGGCGCCGGCATGCGCGCCCGGTCCGGCCGCATGCTGTCCGGCAAGTTGTTCCGCGCCGTTGCGCGGGCGCCAGCGTTCGGTCACCTGCAGAGCGACACGACCACCGGTGAGCAAGGGTGCGGCACTGGTGTCTTCTTTACAATACGGACAACTTACCGGTCCATGCAAGGCTTGTATGCCTAGGAATTTTTCAAAGATGCCTTCGCAGTGACTGCAACGGATATCGTATAGCGGCATGGTCTGCTCCTGAAGTTGATCGTGGCGCGAGATGCTGACATCCCGCGCCACGCTACTAAGGCTTAGCGGCCCCAGTAAGACTTGTCGTTCAACATGCCCTTGGGGGTAATGTCCTGATCGAAGATCGAGGTCGGCAGCGACACCGTGCAGGCGCAGTTGGGAATATCCACGATGCCGCCGATACGTCCTTCCACCGGCGCCGCCGTCAACAACATATAAGCCTGGCTGCCGGTATAACCGAAATGGGTCAGATAATCGATCGCCTTGAGGCAGGCCTGACGGTAAGCCACGGTGGCGTCGAGATAGTAATTGACGCCGTTCTCCACGCTGATGCCTTCAAAGGTCAGCCATTGCTCGTAGTGTGGCTTGACGATGCTGGGCATGAAAATCGGCGAAGTGATGTTGTACTTGGCCATGCCGCCTTTGATCAGGTCGAAACCGACGTGACTGACCCCATCCATTTCAATCGCGCCGCAAAATCCGATCTCGCCATCGCCTTGCGAAAAATGCAAGTCGCCCATCGAGAACCCGGCGCCCTTGACATACACCGGGAAGAAGATGCGGGTACCGGCCGACAAGTCCTTGATATCGGTGTTGCCGCCATGCTCACGCGGCGGCACGGTGCGTGCCGCGATCTTGGCCATTTCATCAAACTTGGCGCCGGACAAGCCGCGCAAGACCGCAGTGCGCGGGTCTGGCGGCTTTGCCAGCCCCTTGGCGGCCAGCGGCGCTTCGCGGCGATTCCATTCGGCCAGCAAGTCGTGCGACGGCAAGCAGCCCATCAAGCCTGGGTGCGTCAGGCCGGCGATACGCACGCCAGGAATATGCCGTGAGGTGGCATACAAGCCTTTCAGATCCCAGATGGCTTTGTCGGCTTCGGGGAAATAATCGGCCAGAAAACCGCCACCGTTTTCCTTGGAGAAGACGCCGGAAAATCCCACCGGGGTGACCGGTTTGATATCGAGCAGATCGATCACCAGCAGGTCGCCCGGTTCGGCGCCTTCGACATGGAAGGGACCGGTCAGCGGATGCGCCCGGGTCAGATCGACATTCTTGACGTCGTCAACGGAATCCGTGTCTTTGATTTGCGCATCGAGAAAGTCGAGCGACTCGATCAGTATCGACTCTCCCGGTTTGACCGAGGATAAAAACGGCAGATCGGGATGCCAGCGGTTATGTCCCAGCTCCGCTTGCTGTGCCAGCGGCACGCCGGGCTTGATCTTGAAATGTTGCATGCGACTCTCCTTGTCGTGGGTTAGATAGCGCTATCGAGCTGACTATTCGTGGGGGATGCCAGGCACTGGACATTCCGGTGTGCCGGCGGTCTTGCGTGTGATGGCCTCGACCTGACGCCGTGCGGCTTGTGGATCGTTGACCCAGGTCTTGTAAAAATCGAGCGGGCAGTCGGCGACGCCGTCAGCGGACTCGCCGGAGTTGATCTTGCCGGTGTAGCCGCGGTGCAGCAGCTTGAACAGATGGTTCTGCGATTGCCAGTTGCGGCGCGCATCGCGGATCGCGCCCACCGACAGCTCGGCATACTGGATACCCATTTCTTCGGTCTCGCATTCACCCAAGGTGCGCCCGTCAAAGCCGATGATGGCGGAGTGGCCGAAATAGGAATACACGCCGTCGAAACCGGCCGCATTGGCTACCGCCACATAGACGTTGTTCATCCAGGCCATGGCCTTGGACACCAGCACCTGTTGATCCTTGGCCGGATACATATAGCCCTGGCAGCGCACGATCAGCTCGGCGCCCTTCATGGCACAGTCACGCCAGATCTCGGGATAGTTGCCGTCGTCGCAGATGATGAGACTGATCTTGAGTCCCTTGGGGCCATCACAGACATAGGTGGTGTCGCCCGGATACCAACCTTCGATCGGCGTCCATGGCATGATCTTGCGATACTTCTGGGTGATCTCGCCGTGGTTGTTGATCAGGATCAGGGTGTTGTATGGCGCCTTGTTGGGGTGCTCTTCATGACGCTCGCCGGTGAGCGAAAAAACACCCCAGACGTTGGCGATGCGACAGGCTTCGGAAAAAACCTGGGTTTCTTCGCCCGGTATGCTGGCGGCGGTGTCGTACATTTCCTGGGGGTCGTACATGATGCCGTGCGTCGAATACTCGGGAAAGATCACCAGATCCAAACCCGGCAACCCCTGCTTCATGCCGATCAGCATGGCAGCGATCTGTTGCACGTTTTGCATTACTTCGGCGCGGGTATGCAGACGTGGCATCTTGTAGTTGACCACTGCCACGCCGACCGCATCCTTGCTGCTCGATATGTCTCCATGCCTCATGCCACTGCTCCTTTAAATAAGCGCATCCAAAATTTGGTTAGGTCCGCTAAGTCCACAAACGATTACACCGACAGATACTTGCTGATCGTGGGTGCATCTACATTGGCGCGCGTGTCTTCATAGACGAAGCGGCCTTTGTCGATCACTAAAAAGCGGTCGGCAATTTCCAGCGTAAAACTGAGCACCTGTTCCGAAACGATGATGGTCAGCGCACGGATCTTGCGAATCTCCTTGAGGCTGCGCGCGATGTCCTTGATGATGGACGGCTGTATGCCTTCGGTTGGTTCATCGAGCAGCAACACGCGTGGGTTGGTGGCCAGTGCGCGCGCAATTGCCAGTTGCTGCTGCTGGCCGCCGGAAAGATTGCCGCCCTTGCGGCTGCGCATGTCATAGAGCACCGGGAACAGGGCATATAGCTCCTCGGGCACCTTGCCGCGTGCCTGCGCGGACAATCCGGTCTGAATGTTTTCCAGTACCGTCATGCCGGGGAAAATCATGCGCCCCTGCGGCACGTAGGCCACACCGCTCTCGACGCGTTGATAACTCTCCATTGCGCCCAGCTCGACGCCATCGATGCTGATGCTGCCGCCGCGCAAGGGCAAGATGCCCATCAAGGTCTTGAACAGCGTGGTCTTGCCCATGCCGTTGCGGCCCATGACGGCGACAATTTCTTCCTTCTCCACCGACAGATTGATGTCATGGATGACAGCGCTCTGGCCATAGCCTGAGGCAAGATGCGAAACATTGAACATGAACGATTCCTCAATTTTTATGCTGCACGGATTCAATGACCCAGATAAACGTCGATCACCTTGGGGTCGTTCTGGACCTTCTCCATACTGCCTTCGGCAAGAATTTTTCCCTGATGCAGCACGGTGACTTTGTGGGCAATGCTTTTGACGAATTCCATATCGTGCTCGATCACCACCACCGAGCGGCCCTGACTGATGCGACCCAGCAGTTGCGCGGTCTTTTCGCGTTCGGAGACGCTCATGCCGGCCACCGGTTCATCCAGCATCAACAACTCAGGTTCCTGCATCAGTAGCATGCCGATTTCCAGCCACTGTTTTTGACCATGTGAGAGCAGGTCTGCCTGGGTATACAGATGCTCGTGCAGGAAAATTTCGGCAGCCACGGCTTCGACCCGTTCGACCACATCGGGCGAGCGTTTGAAGAGCAAAGCACCGAGCACTTTGCGACCACGCGGAAACGACATTTCCAGATTTTCGAACACGGACAGGTTTTCGTAGATCGATGGTGTCTGGAACTTGCGACCAACACCAACGCGCACGATTTCGTGTTCGCTCATCTTGGTCAGCTCATGATTATTGAACCGAATGCTGCCCGAGCTGGCGTGGGTCTTGCCACAGATCAGATCCAGCACAGTGGTTTTACCAGCGCCGTTGGGGCCGATCACCACTCGCACTTCATTGCGTTGAACATACAGATTGAGACCATCAACAGCCTTGAAGCCATCGAAGGAAACGGTCAGATCCTCAATCGCCAGAACCGGATGATCCGTGGATTCAAATCCTATCGCTGCGCTGTTCATTTGCTGGCCTCCAGGTTAGCGTTGTCGATCACGATGTTGATCTTTTCAGTTTTTTCTACTGCCACTTTTGGCGGCGTCAACGTGACCTGTGTGGTCAGCGTGCTGCTCTTGCGAGTAGCCAGCCATGTCATGAAACGCCTGCTCTGGTTGTGATAGACACCGGCCAGCCCGTTCGGGAAATACATCACCACGGCGATGAACAGACCGCCCATCAGGAATAGCCATAGTTCGGGAAAGGTCTCGGAGAAGTAACTCTTGCCGAAGTTGACCAGCAGGGTGCCGTAGACCGCGCCCAACAGTGACATGCGCCCACCGACGGCGGCGTAGATCACCATTTCAATTGAGGGCACGATGCCGACAAAGGACGGCGACATGAAACCGACCTGCAGCGTGAACATGGCGCCGCCAATGGCCGAGAACATGGCCGCCACGCAATACACGAAGACCTTGAAGCTGGCCACGTCATAGCCAGAGAAGCGCACCCGCTCCTCTTTGTCGCGCATGGCCATGAGCAGACGGCCGAGCTTGGAGCTCAGAATGAAGCGACCGAACAGAATGCAGACAATCAGCAAGCCAGCATTGACGAAATACAGGATCAGCTTGGCGCTGTCGGTACGGATATCCCAGCCCATCAGGGTCTTCAGATCGGTGATGCCATTGACGCCGCCGGTCAAGCCCTGCTGACCAATGATGAGAATAGAGAGAATCGCCGCAATGGCTTGAGTGACGATAGAGAAATAGACGTCGCCGACACGGCGCTTGAACATCGCCATACCGATCAGCAACGCCAAAAAAGTCGGTACCGCCAACACCGCCAGCACAGTAAAACTGAAACTATGAAACGGCTGCCACATGGCCGGTAAGGCAGTGATCTGGTTCCAGTCCATGAAATCGGGAATCCCAGGGGTGGACTGAATCTTGGTGCTGATCGGGTCAGACGCTTCGAGCTTGAGAAACATCGCCATGCAATAGCCGCCCAAACCAAAGAATACGCCTTGGCCAAGACTGAGAATGCCGCCATAGCCCCAGCACAGTACCAGGCCGACGGCGACGAAGGCATAGGCCAGATATTTACCGACCAGATTCAGGCGGAAAATATCCAGACTCAGCGGAAACACCAGCAGCAACAGTGCCGCCAGCACCAGCAGGCCGATGAAGCCGGACCTGCCACCTAATAATTTTTCGTATGCTGCATTCATGGATGAACCTCGCGGATGGGAAGCTGGTTACTTACGGACGCGTACTGAGAACAATCCCTGCGGACGCAACATCAGAATCACGATCACCGCCGACAAGGTCAGCACTTTGGCCATGGAGCCGGTCAGGAAAAATTCGGCCGTCGACTGTGTCTGCGCAATCGAAAACGCCGAAGCAATGGTGCCGAGCAGACTTTGCGCGCCACCGAATACCACCACCAGGAAGGTGTCGACGATGTACAGTGAACCGCTGGTGGGCCCGGTCGAGCCGATGGTGGTGAAGGCCGCACCGGCCACGCCGGCGACGCCGCAACCGAGGGCAAAGGTGGCGCGGTCAACCTTGCGGGTATTGATGCCGACGGCGCCGCTCATGACCCGGTTCTGCATCGTGGCGCGCACCTGCAAACCCCAGCGCGAGCGAAACAGCAACAGGAAGATGGCGCTGGTCAACAATAGGGTCAGCACCATCATGAACACGCCGTTGATTGGAATGTCGATGTTCTCGGTGGGCTTAAAGGAGCCCAGCAGCCAGTCCGGCAAGGTGGCGCTGACTTCCTTGGCGCCGAAGATGGAACGGAAGGTCTGCTGCATCGCCAGACTCAGACCCCAGGTCGCCAGCAAGGTGTCCAGCGGACGTTTGTAGAGACGGCTGATGAGCAGCATCTCAGTCAGATAGCCGATGCCGTAGGCGACGATGAAGGACAACACCACGGCGCCGAAGAAATAATACGGTTGCAAGCTTGGGGCGTATTCGGTGGTGAGCTTGGACAACAGATAGGTCATGTAGGCGCCGATGGTGAGAAACTCACCGTGCGCCATGTTGATCACACCCATCTGACCGAAAATGATGGCCAAGCCAAGTGCCATGAGCAACAGGACGCAAAACACCGACAGGCCATTGAAGCCCTGCATGGCAAAGATTGCGCCGAATTCGGAGAGGGAAACCATAACGACTCCTCAAAGGGGAGAAAAAAATCAGTCGGGGCGACGACGCCCGCATGTCACTACAGACGCCGCCGCTTTGCTGCCACCAACGACTCAATACCTGAAACCACTGCTACCGATTGCGACTTATTGATAGCCCTTGGGGAAAGGATTCGGTTCGATCAAATCCGATTCATAGACGACCTTGAACTGACCATCTTTTTGCGCCTGGCCGATGCGGGTCTTGCTCCACAGATGGTGATTCTCGTGCACCTTGACGTAGCCTTCCGGCGCAGTCTTCAACTCAATGCCGGGCGAGGCGGCAACCACCTTGTCGACATCAAAACTGCCGGCTTTTTCGACCGCGGCTTTCCACAACCATGGGCCCAGATAAGCGGCCTGGGTGACATCGCCGATGACGGAATTGGCGCCGAACTTGGCCTTGAACTCAGCGACGAATTTCTTGTTGTTGGGATTGTCGAGGCTTTGGAAATATTTCATCGAGGCATAGAAGCCTTCGACGTTTTCGCCGCCGATGCCCAGCATTTCATCTTCGGTCACCGAAATGGTCAGCAGGTTCTGGGTCTTGGCAGTCACGCCGGCGGCCTTGAGCTGTTTGTAGAAAGCAACGTTGCTGCCGCCAACCACGTCGGCGAAGATGACGTCAGGTTTTTTCAGCTTGATCTTGTTGATCAGCGAGCCGAACTGGGTATTGCCGAGCGGGTAATATTCTTCGCCGACCACCGAGCCCTTGAGCACGTTTTCGATGTGCTTGCGCGCGATCTTGTTGGATGTACGCGGCCAGATGTAGTCGGAGCCGATCAGGAAGAAGGTCTTGGCCTTCTTTTCCTTAGCCACCCAGTTCAGGCCAGCCAACACCTGTTGCGTGGCTTCCTGGCCGGTATAGAAAACGTTCTTGGATTGCTCCAGACCTTCGTAGAAGGTCGGATAGTAGAGCAAACCATTGTCTTTCTCGAATACCGGCAGCACGGCCTTGCGCGAAGCGGAAGTCCAGCAGCCGAAGACCGCCGCGACGTGATCGTTCTCAAGCAGCTTCTTGGCTTTTTCGGCAAACGTCGGCCAGTCGCTGGCGCCGTCTTCTTGAATGATCTTGATCTTGCGACCAAGAATGCCGCCCATGGCATTGATCTGGTCGATGGCCAGACGTTCTGCCTGGATCGAACCGGTTTCGCTGATCGCCATGGTGCCGGTAGCGGAGTGCAACTGCCCCACCGTGACTTCGGTGTCGGTAATGGCCAGCTTGGTGGTGTTGATTTTGGCGGTCGGGAATTGCTGCGCCTGGCTCACGCCGGGCATCACCAGAGCGGCGCTGGCGGCGCCGGCGGCCAGCCCCATGAGGACCTTGCGACGAGTGGAAGATAGTGGCTTGGCAGCAGAACGGTTCGACGAGTGCGACATGCGGTACTCCTTTCGGATGTTATTAGGCTGTAGGGAAGGCGTAAAAATCGGACAGCGGCGAAGACGCGATCGCCAAGCGAAGACCGCAAGCAAAGCGCCAACCGTTTCGTTGTGCTTCCTTGCTGCTCGCTATGGGACGCAGAATAGGTTTTGCGATGCCTGGCAACAATACGTCGTTTAACGTAAAAACCGTCTGCCAACTGGTCGCGCCAGGGCCTGCCCGGCGCACAGCTTTCGCCCGCGAGCGGCATGTTATTGGTGCATTTTTCAAGATATGCGTTGCTGTTTGCCGTAATGGCGCACGCCATGTTTTGGTGAATAGCCGCGCATGGCACCATTTGCGGCACAGTTGTCATACGTCATTTGACGTATGCCATACGCAATCAATTGGTTTGAAAATTGCTAGCCACAATAGTGACTTGCACCATCCACATCCTAATGGCGCCAACCGCCCTTACCAACGCGAGCAAAATGTGAACAATCCCGGGACCAATCCCGCCATACAACGCATCGTCAAGGTTCGCCGCGACTACAACACCTGGGTCGCCAACGAGACGCTGGAAGACTACGCCTTGCGTTATACCCCGCGTTCGTTCCGACGCTGGTCGGAATTCAGACTGGCCAACACCGCCTTGGGGGCGACTTCGTTTCTGGCGCTCGAAGCCATCAGCGGCTCGATCACTCTCAGTTACGGCTTTACCAACACGATGTGGGCCATCCTATGCGTGGTGGTGTTGTTTTTCCTGACTGGTCTGCCGATTAGCTATTACGCGGCGCGCTATGGAGTGGACATGGATCTGCTCACACGCGGCGCCGGCTTCGGCTATATCGGCTCGACCATCACTTCACTGATCTACGCCAGCTTTACCTTTATCTTCTTTGCGCTGGAGGCAGCCATCATGGCCCAGGCCATCGAGATTTATCTGGGTCTGCCGCTGGTCTACGGTTACGTGCTGTGTTCGCTGATCGTCATTCCCATGGTGGCCTACGGCATCACACTGATCAATCGTCTGCAGATGTGGACCCAACCGCTGTGGTTGCTGTTGTTGCTGTTGCCCTATGCTTGCGTGCTGCATAAGGAACCGGAGGCGCTGAGTAATCTGATGTCGTTTTCCGGGCGTGCAGAAGAAGGAGGCTCCTTCAATATTCTGTTGTTCGGCGCGGCGGCCACGGTGGCCTTTTCGCTGATCGCCCAGATTGGCGAACAGGTCGACTTCCTGCGCTTTCTGCCGGAAAAAACTGCCGCCAATCGCGGCCGTTGGTGGACCGCACTGTTGCTGGCCGGGCCTGGATGGATTTTGCTGGGCGGCGCCAAGATGCTCGGCGGCGCCTTGCTGGCATTCCTGGCGGTACAACATGAAGTGCCGATGGATCGCGCAGTCGAGCCGACCCAGATGTATCTGATCGCCTATCGCTATGTGTTCGCCAATCCGAGCTGGGCCATGGCAGCGGTGGCCCTGTTTGTGGTGGTGTCGCAGATCAAGATCAATGTCACCAACGCCTATGCCGGTTCGCTGGCCTGGTCCAACTTTTTTGCCCGTATCACACACAGTCATCCGGGACGCGTGGTGTGGCTAGTGTTCAATGTCTTGATTGCAGTGCTGTTGATGGAACTGGGCGTCTTCAATGCCTTGGAGCATGTGTTGGCGCTGTATGGCCTGGTGGCCATTTCCTGGATCGGCGCAGTGGTCTCGGATCTGGTGATCAACAAGCCGCTACGGCTCAGTCCTGCCCACATCGAATTCAAGCGCGCCCACCTGTACGACGTCAATCCGGTCGGCGTCGGCGCCATGGCGATTGCCTCGCTGGTATCGGCCGTTGCCATGGCGGGCGTGCTGGGTCCGCTGGCACACGCCTTGTCGCCCTTCATTGCCTTGGGCACGGCATTGCTGGCGGCACCCTTGATTGCGCTGGCCACCAAGAGCCGTTATTACATCGCCCGTTGCGACACGCTCACTACTGCCGGCGGACAACAACATGAGGAGCTGGAATGCGTGATCTGCGGCAATCAGTTTGAGACGCCGGACATGGCCCATTGTCCGGCCTATCAGGGCGCCATCTGTTCGCTGTGCTGTTCGCTTGATGCGCGCTGTAATGATCGCTGCAAAACACCGGCGGCGCGCCTGCCCAATCAGGTCTTCAGCTTCCTGCGCAGCTTTTTGCCGACGCGCGTTGCGCTAAGGCTCAATACCCGGATCGGTCATTATCTGTTGGTCTTCGGCCTGTTGTCGGGCGGCCTGGCAATCGTGCTGTGGCTGCTTTACTACCAGCAGATGGCCGGCTTGTCGGGCTTGACGAGCAACGGGCCAGATTCGATTCATGGCATCTTCATCAAATTGTTCTGCAGCCTGCTGGTCTTGATCGGCGTGGGCGCATGGTGGCTGATTTTGAGCAATGAAAGCCGTAGCGTGGCGCAGGAAGAGTCGGAGCGTCAGACCAATCTATTGCTGCAAGAAATCGAAGCTCACAAGCAAACCGATGCCGAACTGCAGCGCGCCAAGGAAGCCGCGGAAGCGGCCAATCTGGCCAAGAGCCGCTTTGTCACCGGCATGAGTCACGAACTGCGCACGCCCTTGAACAGCATTCTCGGGTATGCACAGATTCTGCACGTCGATGCCACCATTCCGCCGGCGCGCAAGGATGCCATCGGCGTGATCCGGCGCAGCGGTGAACATTTGCTGAGCCTGATAGACGGCTTGCTCGATATTGCCAAGATCGAGGCCGGCAAAATGCGATTGGCCTCGGATGAACTGGCGCTGGGCGAATTTCTGGAACAGATTATCAGCATGTTTGCGCCGCAGGCGCAGCAAAAAGGATTGAGCTTTCAATTTGAAAAAAGCGGCCGCCTGCCGCAAATCGTGCATGCCGATCAGAAACGGCTGCGCCAGATTCTCATCAATTTACTGGGCAATGCGGTCAAATTTACCGACCATGGCGGCATCACGGTGCGCATGCATTACCTGCGCGAGATTGCTTACTTCGACATCGTCGACACCGGCATCGGTATCGCTGCGGCTGACCTGGAGCGGGTCTTTCTACCGTTCGAGCGCAGCAGTGCGGCCAATTTGCGCGAAGATATCGGCACCGGCCTGGGTCTGGCCATCAGCAGCATGCTCACCCACATCATGGGCGGTGAATTGACGGTCGAAAGCAGTGTCGGTGTCGGCACCAGCTTCCATCTCAAAATTTATTTGCCGCAGGTGCACGTGCCGCGCCCGCGCCTGAAACTGGAAGATCAGATGTCCGGTTACGTCGGTGCAATCAAGCACATCCTAGTGGTGGACGATCAGGCCTCGCAACGACGCCTGCTCAAGGAGATGCTGGCGCCGCTGGGCTTTGAAATAAGTGAAGCCGATGGCGGCCTGGCCTGCCTGGAGCAACTGACGCAGAGCTTGCCCGACCTGATCTTGCTCGACATTGCCATGCCGCTCATGGATGGCTGGGCGGTAGCGCGCACCATTCGTGCACGCGGTCATAGCCAGCTACCGATCATCATCGTCTCGGCCAATGCGTTTGAACCGCAGCACGAGCGTAGCGATACCTCGCTGTGTAATGACTTTGTGGTCAAGCCGGTGTCGTACAACGAACTACTCTCAAAAATCCGTCAGCAATTGCACATCGAATGGGTGTCGGCAGCGCGCCCCGCCGAGAGTAGCGCGCCGCTAAGCCAGATCATGCTGCTGGTGCCGACACAAGAGAAATTGCAAGCGCTGCTGGAGCTAGGCACGATCGGCTATGCCAAGGGCATTCTCAACAATCTCGCCGAGCTGGAGCAACAAAACCCGGCTTACCTTCCCTTCACGACGGAGCTGCGCCAACTGGTCAAACAATTTCGCCTCAATGAATATGTCATTCGCATCAAGGAGATGATTCGTCATGATGTCAACAAGGTTTGATCGACACGTGGTGCTGATCGTCGATGATCAGCCCGACAACCTGGCCATGCTGTCCGACGCCCTCGACGATAGCGGGCATATCGTGTTGGTGGCAACGGATGGCAACGGTGCGCTGGAACGGCTGGACTACATTACGCCGGACCTGATACTGCTCGACGCCATGATGCCGGGCATCGACGGCTTTGAAACCTGTCGCCGCATCAAGCTGCTCAAAAGTGTCAGTCATGTGCCGGTGGTGTTCATGACCGGCCTGGTGGACACCGAGCATGTGGTGCGCGGCTTCGAAGTCGGCGGCATCGATTACGTGACCAAACCCATCAAGCCGCAGGAAGTGGTGGCCCGTATCGGCGCCCATATCAAGACCGCACGCATGATGGCGCATGCGCGCGGCATGCTTGACCATGCCGCCCATGCGGTTATCGTGCTGGCCGCCAACGGCATGCCATTATGGCAAACCAGCAAGGCCTCACTGTGGCTGGAAAAATACTTCGCCGCCGGCAGCGCCGTGAGCCACAAATTACCGCCGCGCTTGCAGAGCTGGCTCAATGAAACTCTGGCGCGGCGGCGCCAGAGTCTGGATCCCAATGCCGCAGAAGAGTTGATGCCATTGCTGATGACACAAGCGGGCAGCCAGTTGCGCATAGTCTTGTCGGCTGCCGGTCAGGGCCAGGAGACCACCTTGTTGCTGGAAGAAAAAATCGATACGAGCGCTGCGGCTGAACTTGCTTCCGCCCTGCCGCTGGAGAACTATCGGCTGACCCCGCGTGAAAGCGATGTGCTGGCCTGGTTGGGCAAGGGGAAAACCAATCGCGATATTGCGGAAATTCTCGGCATGAGTCCGCGCACCGTCAACAAACACCTCGAACACATCTTCGTCAAACTGGGCGTGGAAACTCGCTCAGCTGCAGCGGTACTGGCTAGCGCCGTGCAGAACCCGCAACCGCGCAGCAATCATTTGTTGCAATAGCCGACATCCATATTTGGGACGACACTCAGCCTCCGGCTGGGCTTTTTCACGCACACAACACCGTTAGCGCGAATGAAAATTCGCCCTGCGCAGCACTATTGCATGCGCGATATTCAATTCGTATTTTTTCAGACAATTAATTGCAATTCAGAACCACGCTCCTACATGAATAACAAGCGGCGCTGTGCCGCTTCGGCCTGGCCGCCAGTTTCGGCAATTGCTTTGTGCCGACGGCGCCTGACGTATTCAACATTTTTTAAAGAGAGTTGACCATGAACCTCAAGAAAATCATCATCGCCTCCGCCCTCATCACCATTGCGGCGTCTGCTTTTGCCGGAAGAAATTATCCGCCCGAGCCGCCCTTTGTATCGACCAAGACACGTGCTGAAGTCATCGCTGAAATTGGACAAGGGGACAGAGATCTGATGCGTAGTTATTATTCAGACGGTTTCCATCCACACCCGCCAATAGTATCGGGCAAGACCCGTGCCGAAGTCATCGCAGAACTGGAAGACAACGGTGGCAGTCCGTTCCTCGACATCAATACCTATGGTGGCCCATAACAAGGCCGCCGGTCTACGCGGCTTTCTGGCACCGCCGCCGTATTGCAAGTTGATCAACAGCGCGCCATGAAATAAGGCGCGCTGTTTTGTTGTATGCGGTTGTGGTGAAAATTAGTCGCTACCCGATCAAGAAACTGCGTGGTTTTGCAATCCGCGGTATCGACTACGTGATCAAGCCGATCAAGCCGCAGGAAGTCGCGGCCGATATCAAGAGCGCGTGCATGATGATGCATGCACCTGACAGCACCTGCAATTGCGACATTGCGACATTGCGACATTGCGACAATTTTCGGGATGCGCCCGCCTTGCCGTCAACAAACACCTCGCACATATCTTCGCCAAACTCGACGTGGAAACCCGCCCAGCTGTGGCAGTACTGGCCAGCAACGTGCATAGCCCGCAACTGCACGGCAGCAACCTGTTGCAATAAACTCAATCGCCATTGTTGTCCGGCACCCTGTTGCCGGCCTCGGTTTTTTTGCGCAAATCTTATCCGTTTGCGCAAATTAATATTGCCCTGTTGCAGCGCCATTTCGTGCACGTCATTTTATTTTGAATTTTTTTAAAATAAGTGGTTGCAATTTAAAACCACGTGACTATATGGGTAACAAGCGGCGCTGTGCCGCTCCGGCACGGTCCCCAGTTTCGGTAATGCTGTATGCCAACTGCACCTGACGTATCCAACATTTTTTATCAAGAGAATTGACCATGAACATCAAGAAAATCATCATCGCCTCCGCCCTTATCGCTAGTGCGGCTTCCGCTTTCGCCGAAAATCATTATCCGCCTGAGCAAACATTTGTATCGACCAAGACACGTGCTGAAGTCATCGCTGAAATTAACCAAAGCGGCGGCGATTTGGCGCGCAAGAATTATGCAGCGACCTTCAATCCAAGCACTACGCTGGCATCGAGCAAGAGCCGCGCTGAAGTCGTCGCAGAACTGAAAGACGGCGGCGGCAATCTGGTTCGCAACTACGACACCTACGGCGGCCAATAATCACCAAGCAGGCCTGCGCGGCAATTTTTATCTGCCGTCGTATTGCAAGTTCAATAACAGCGCGCCATGAAATATGGCGCGCTGTTTTGTTGCGCGCTATTGTCGTGAAAATTAATCAATATCTGAATAAGGAATTGCGCGTTGCTGTCGTCATCGATCGATCCTCAATTCATTCGAGACGTCAAAAAATGTGATACATTCTGTCGCTTGCTGCAGTTGGTTTTGGAGATTAATTTTCTCCGAGTTTGGTTATCACAGGTAACTCTTATAAAAATAAACGACCATGAAATCGAATACCAATATTTTTGCACAGCCCCACATGACGGCGCACGACATCAGCCTGGCATGTCCGCATTGTGGGCAGCTCATGCTGCAGCTGTCGATTGATGCGCGCCCGATTCAGGAACAGAAAATTGCTTGCCCGTCATGTTGTAGACGTAGCAAGATGGCTCAGTTAAAGACCAGCAACGGTGATACCTATCAGCTGCACATACGGCAAATCGATCCCAATGCGCGCATTGGTGTATATAGTTATAAGAAATAATTACAACGTTTTCCTCACATGCAGAAAAGCCCTGTCGCATTGTGCCTACGGGGCTTTTTGCTGTCTACACTGAGCGCTGTCGACAGGTCGGCAGGTCGGTAGACTCAGGCTAACAGCCAAGCGACTGTGCCTTGCCCCCCCTGCCACAACGTGGCAGCAGCTAACAGTAGCAAAGCGTAGCGGCAAGGGCATTACAATAGCGCCACGATTTTAATTTTTACAGCCTCGCTGTCGACTCCTTACGGTACGTTTCCGCATGCTTGCACTGGCCACCATTCTCGCAACGACCGCCTTATTCAGCATGGCCATGCTACTGGTACTGGGTTCACTGATGCGCAGTGGCGTAGCCGGCGTACGTCAGTGGTTCATTGCCAACCTATTGGTCGTGCTGGGGATTCTGTTACTGGCATTGCGCAATGTGATTCCAGACTTTCTCTCGATCGTCGCCGCCAATAGCATAATCGCCTTGGCCGGTGCGTTCTACTATGCGGGCAGCGCGCATTTTCTCAAACGTCCGCCTTATTGGTCGCGCCTGCTCAGTGGTGTCGCGGCCGTCTTTGTCGCCATGATCGTCTGGCGTTTCCTGGATGACAAGCTCAGCGCCCGCGTGCTCGCCTTTAGCAGTTTCAACACCACGATGTACCTTGCTCTTGGGGTGTTATTGATGCGTCATCAGCCGGCCCAGCGCCGCTGCCATCATTTTCTGTTCGGCGCTGTACTGGCTTGGATATTTGCCGTCCTGCAGGTGGTGCGCGCCATCGCATTCATACACACGCCGCTAGTGGCGGGATCGCTCATGTCCGACAATGTCATCAATCTCGCCTTGCTAACGGTGAGCGCGATTGCCATGCCATCGCTCACCATGCTAGCGGTAATGATGACCCATGAGGCTATGCTCGCGAAGATGGAAGATGCTGTCAATCATGACCATTTGACTGCCGCCTTTTCACGCAGACGCTTTGAATTCCTGGCCACCAAGACCCTGGGACAGACAGCGCCGCAGCAGCCGGTATCGTTATTGCTGATCGATCTGGATCATTTCAAGAAAATCAACGATACCTGGGGACATGCTGCCGGAGACGAGGTATTGCGCGCCTTCGCCGCGACGGCGCGCTGCCTGATTCGCGCCGGCGATGTGTTTGGACGGCTGGGCGGCGAGGAGTTCGGCCTGCTCTTGCCCGGCATCACGCTCGACGAGACCATCGCCGTCGCCGAACGTTTGCGCAAAATGGCCGAACAACAAATCGTCGAGGGTCCCTTTGGCAGTTGCCGTTACAGCATCAGCATCGGCATTGCTTATGCCACTCTGTCCGAGAGCCTCGATCATTTTTCTGCACGCGCCGATCGCGCGCTATACGGTGCAAAAAACCGGGGTCGCAACCAGATATCAGTCGCCGAGATGGTCAGCGCTCTCATGCCCGACACCACTCACGTGACCAGAGCCGCCAGCTGAAGCCACCCGCTGGACGAAGAACACCCAAATGTCGCTTGCGGCGTTGCATCTGCTTGCCATCGACGTTTTGTCAGGCGCCCTTAGTCAGCAGCACGCAATTTTTTGACTTCACTGTCCGGCAATTGCAGCGCGGCGCCATCGACGTAACTAAAGCTGGTCATGATGCCGTAGCCGTCCTTGATGCCGGTGCGTCCGACGAAAACACCCAGCGTCGACTGATGGTCTTGCGCACGATAGACGATGGGTCCAATCGGCGTGTCGACCTTGAGACCGGCAAAGGCCGCCGCCAGCTTGGTGGCATCGGTAGTGCCGGCTTTCTTGATACCGGCAGCCACGGACATAAGAGCGCTGTAGCCGACCAGCGAGCCGTTGCGCGGCGTATCGTGGTATTTCTTGCGGTAGGCATCGACAAATTTTTGGTGTTGCGGCAACGTCAACGCATACCAAGGGTAACCGGTGACGATCCAGTTGCTGGGAGCTTCATTGCGCAAGGGCTCCAGGTACTCTGGCTCGCCCGATAACAAGGACACCACTTCGCGGCCCTCAAACAAACCACGCGTGTTGCCCTCACGCACGAACCTGGCCAGATCAGTGGCAAACAAGGCATTGAAAATTGCATCCGGCTTGGCGTCGGCCAGCGCCTGCGTGACTGCCCCAGCATCGATCTTGCCCAACGGCGTGGCTTGTTCAGCAACGAACTCGATATCCGGCTGGGCCTGCTTCATCAAGGTCTTGAAGCTGGCCACGGCGGACTGGCCGTATTCATAATTGGGATAGACGATAGCCCAGCGGCGCTTCTTGAGCTTGACCGCTTCCTTGACCAGCGCCGTCACCAGCATGGTGGTCGAGGGCCGTAGCCGATAGGTGTATTTGTTACCGTTTTGCCAGATGATTTTGTCGGTCAACGGCTCGGCGGCAAGGAAGAAAATCTGACGTTGCTTGGCATAATCGGCCAGCGCCAGGCCGGTGTTGGACAAGAAGCCGCCAAACAACAGGCGGACCTGTTCCCGTTTGACCAGCTCTTCGGCCACACGCACCGAATCGCCGGGATTGCCATTGTCGTCGCGGGCAATGACTTCCAGTGGCTTACCAAGCACGCCACCGGCGGCGTTGATTTCGTCGAGCGCCAGTTGCCAGCCCTGGCGATAGGGTTCAAGGAAGGCCGGCTGTGCCTTGTAGCTGTTGATTTCACCGATCTTGATGGTGCCCTGGGCCGCGGCATCAGCCGCCAGGCACAGGCTCGCAGCCGATGACGCAGAAACAAAGGCAACGCAGAGCAGGATACGTCGGGTGATGGTCATGATAAAAGTCCGTTGACAAAGTGCACCAGTATAAAGCCCGTTGGCGCCGCACGTCGTGGCACCGTGATTTACCCTCAGAGCAATCCTACTGTGCCGACATGCCAGCCTTCTGCAATAGTTCGGCAAGCTGGTGATTGCGCTTCCTCTTGGCGTAGAGTAAAGCGGTTTCGCCAAGCTTCGTTGTGATAGAGAGGTCGGTCTTTTCGTGCGCCAACAACATCTCGACTATGCGCTTGTTGCCTCGCCCCACCGCACAGATCAACGCGGTATAGCCTGGCTGATTTTGCAGATTCACATCAACCTCCTTATCCTCCGCCAGCACCTTGACGACATCATCGTGATGATGAAATGTGCTTAGTAGCAGCGCGGTATTACCATGCCTGTTTTGCCGATTGCGATCAGTGTCGGCATATCCAAGCAAGGCTGCAACGATCTCGGTATAGCCTTTGTCGGCGGCCTTGATCAAGGGAGTTTCGCCGAAAATATCCTGCGCATTGCGGTCGACGTCAACATGTTCCAACAATATCCGCACTAGCTTTAGACGACCGAAATGGGCCGCGTAGTGCAGTGCCGTACGATGCAAGCGATCGCCGGCATTGACGTCGATCGTGGGGAAATCGAGCAGCATCCTGACCCGATGGACTTTGTCCAAGCGTGCCGCCCACTGCAGGGCTGTGCGCTTTTGATTATCCGTAACATTGAAATTTTTTTCCTGATGCCGGAACAACTGTTCGCAGATATTTTCATGATTAAAGCGAATCGCCAGCAACAAGACGGCATTGTTTTTTTTATCAGAACACTGCAAATCAATCGCCTCATCCCGCAGCAGCAGCTCGACAATTTTTTCATGGCCTGCATGCGTAGCCAATTGCAAGGCGGTACGGTTCTCGCCATTCCTCATGTTGATGTCGAGACCGATAAATTTTTTATTATCCACATGGAATTGGACACTTTCCAGGTCAGCACGATCAATGGCATCAAACCAGGGCCGCGGCCAATCCTGATTGCATTGCGCAAAACGCCATGCCGTTTCGGCACGACAATATTGCAGGCCGGCGTCTGTGCTGAACGCTTTCGCTAGAAAAACAAGGTCTCTTCTGTCGGTCATATAACTGAGAATATTTTCCACAATTTCCACCGGAAGATTTTCAAAGCCCGCAACAGCATCGACGGCTGGCGATGATAATTGCGCAATGCGCCACGCTGCCACGCCGCGGTAATGCGGTGGCATATCCATCCCGCGAAATGCGATCTCTAAAGAAGTGAAGTCTTTTCTGTCATCAATATGAGCGAGAATTTTTTTCAGAAGTTTTGCAGAAAATTTATCCCAATTGGCAAGAACATGGAAGGATGAACCGGCCAACCCACTATGCACCGATGTGATTTCACTTGTGATCGAATTGGCCGCAGTGCGGCGTCGGCTTGGCGCTATATCATTGAACGATGACTGCGCGCTCACACTGGGGATGAGAGGCAACATGAGGGCTCTCTCCATAAGGTCGCCATTCATTTTTTGCCCTCAAGATTGAGCGCACCATCTTTCCCCAGCGACAAAAATTCGCGCACCGGCATTCTTTTCACCGATGTAAAAAATCTGCCGGCAGCGCGATCGGGCAGATGAAATTCGCTCTAGAACGCTCCCACGTAGTTCTCCGCCAGTGCCATCGACAAGGCACGTGAACTGATCACATTATCCAACTCGGCGCGCTGTACTTGTTGCTCAAATGGCGAGGCATCAGCGAAGCTGTGCATCATGCGCGTCATCCACCATGAAAAATATTCGGCGCGCCAGATGCGTTTCAAGGCTGTTGCGGCATAGCTATTGAGCTTGTCGCTGTCGGATTTTTTGTAAAAATCGTCTAGCCCCTGCGACAACAGATGGACGTCGGAAATGGCCAGATTCATCCCCTTGGCGCCAGTCGGTGGCACGATGTGGGCGGCATCGCCGGCCAGAAACAGGCGGCCATATTGCATCGTTGTCGTCACAAAACTGCGCATGCCGATGATGCCTTTCTGAAAAATCTTTCCCTCCTTGAGCCGCCAGCCATCACCGTTTTCCAGTCGCGCATTGAGCTCGTACCAAATCCGATCATCCGACCAATTGTTGACGTCGTCCTTGGGATCGCATTGAAAATACATGCGTTGCACCTGCGATGAGCGTGTGCTGATGAGCGCGAAGCCGCGTTGGTGCTGAGCGTAGATCAGCTCATCGCAAGAGGGCGGGGCTTCCACCAAAATGCCGAACCAGCCGAACGGATAAGTACGTTGATAATCGTCTCGCACATCGGCGGGGATCAAAGGTCGCGATACGCCATGGAAGCCATCGCAACCAACGATGAAATCGGCCTGCAGATGATATTGACTGCCGCCATGTACGAAGCGTACCGAGGGCGTCTCGCTGTTGATATCCTGCGGCGCCACGGCGCTGACTTCAAACAATAATTGTCCTTCTGCGGCCAGACGCGCGGCTACCAAATCTCTGATCACTTCGTGCTGTGCGTAGACCGTGATGGCGCGGCCGGTCAGTTCGGTCAGGTCGATCCGATGACGCCCTCCACCAAAGGCGAGTTCGATGCCATGATGCAAGGCACCTTCTTTTTTCATGCGCGCGCCAACGCCGGCCTCGGTCAGCAAATCCATGCTGCCTTGCTCCAACACGCCGGCACGAATAGTCGATTCAATCTCAGCGCGGCTACGGACCTCGAGCACCACCGACTCGATTCCCTGCAAATGCAACAGATGCGACAACAACAATCCGGCAGGGCCGGCACCGATGATGGCAACTTGGGTTCGCATGGCATATCTCCTAATAATTATCGTTAATATGCTGTGCATCGTAGTGCGGATTGACGCTGAAAAAAATGGATGAATCTGTCAATAACTTGTACTATTTTGACACTCTCCTATTTCAGCCCAATTCGAATTACCACGTATATGGCGATACCAAAACAAAGCACCGAGGTCCCGCAGTTTTCTCTCTACGGCGAGTCTGCACGGACCAGTGTTGCAGAATTCGTGCATATTGAGATGATCGAAACGCGCAGCCGTCTGCACGACTGGCATATCGCACGGCACAGCCATCCTGGCCTATTTCAGGTACTTTTTTTAATGTCAGGACAAGTACGTGCGGAAGTTGAAGATGAGATATGGGACTGCACGGGTCCGGTGGCTATCACACTACATTCATCGGTGGAACACGGTTTCGACTTTTCCGAAGAGGCCGTCGGTTTCGTCCTGACGGTGGATCAGAACGTAGTGTTTGCGGTCGATGCCGGCGATCACGGAGGCGTCACGCACAGCGACATTTTTTCTGCCCTATTTTTACGACCGCTAGCCATCGAGCTCGATAGCGTGCCGCAAATACGCGAGCGCATCGAAGCCGTATTGCGCCATCTGATTGCAGAGTCGGCGTGGCCCTTGTTCGGACATACGTTGATGCTGGAGTGGCTGGCGCGTAGCGTCTTGCTGCTGCTGGTCAGACTGGAGGAAGATCACCGTTCGGCCGACCGTTCCGGGCATCGCGACTTCGCCTTATTCAGCCGCTTCCGCACACTGGTCGAGGCACATTACAGGGAGCAATGGCTGGTCGGCCGTTACGCGGATGAACTGCATGTCAGCGCGAGCCGGCTCAACCGCTTGTGTCTGAAGCTAGGCGGGCAATCGGCATTTGACATGACCCAGCATCGCTTGATGCTGGAGGCCTGTCGCAAGCTGACCTATGTGCCCTCCAGCGTGGCAACGATCGCTTATGAACTGGGATTTCAAGACCCCGCCTACTTCAGCCGCCTGTTCAAACGCCATATGGGCAGCACGCCGAAAGAGTTCCGGCGGCTGCATACCGTGCGCGATTGAAGCCCATCACACGCCAGGGTCTTTGAATTTATCCACCTGGTCGAACTCAATGTTGTAGACCTCGCTGCCGCGTTGTTCAGCGCGCCGAATATACACGGTCTGAACGATGTCGCGCGTAGCGGCGTCGATACTGACCGGGCCGCGCACACTGTCCCAGCTCATGCCCTTCATTACCGCCAGCAATTTTTCGCCGTCGCTGTCGCCCTTGGTTTGCTTCAAGGCTTCATACAATAAATGCATACCGTCATAGGCGCCGACAGAGTGAAAATTGGCGCGCATGCCATTATTCATTTTGGCGATGGCATCGACATACTCCTTGTTGGCGGCAGATGGATGGGCAGCCGAATAATGATGGCTGCTGACCACCCCCAAGGCGGCGCTGCCGATGCTGGCCATCAGGTCGTCGTCGAGCACGTCACCGGTGCAGATGAGACGAATGCCGGCTGCCGCCAGACCGCGATCCGTGAATTGCTTGAGCACGGCGGCACCTTCTCCCGAGGGCACAAAAACAAACAGCGCTTCCGGTTTGGCATCCTTGACGCGTTGCAGGAACGGCGCGTAATCGGGATTGCGCAATGGTGCGCGCAAACTGTCGAGCACCTTGCCGCCGGCTTCGGTGAAATTCTTGACGAATACTTTTTCCGCATCCAGGCCGGGGCCGTAATCGCTGACAAAAGTGACTACACTTTTGATCTTGTTGCGCGCCGCCCAAGCTGCCAGCGGCGCCGTCACCTGGGCCAAGGTAAAGCCAGTGCGCACGATGAAGGGCGAGCGCTGCGGGATGATCGAAGTGGCTGCCGCCGTGACGATCATCGGTACTTTTCCCTGCGTGGCAATCGGCGCCGCCGCCAGCGCCAGCGGTGTCAGGCCGAAACCCATCAGCGCTTGCACCTTGTCGCGCGATACCAGTTCCTGCGCCAGACGTTTGGTGACATCCGGCGCGATACCGCCATCGTCCTTGAGCAAGATCTCGACCTTGCGACCGGCAACGCTATCGCCGTATTTTTGTTGGTACAACTTGACGGCGGCATTGATTTGACGCCCGGTCGAGGCAAAGGGTCCGGACATCGGCACGATCAGGCCGACTTTAAGTGGATCGGCAGCAAATGCCGACAACGGCAAGATACTGCCGGCCAGTGCTGCGCCGGCACCGAGCACCATATGGCGACGCGGGTGATTGATGGATTCTGGCATGCATGTCTCTCTGGTTATGATGAAGGAACTTGCTGCTGTGGCGCTTATAGATCCAACACCAGCAAAGCACTTTTGGCACGTGAACAGCAGGGGGTAAACTGGTCGTTGGCGGCGCGCTCGTCATCGGTGAGATAAACGTCACGGTGATCTGCCTGGCCATCGAGGATGCGTGTGAGACAGGTTCCGCATACGCCCTGTTCGCATGCCACTGGAATATCGATACCGTTCTCGGCCAGCACCTTGATGACGCTGATGCCGGCCGGAATGGAAAATACCTGGCCGCTGCTGGCGAGCTTGACGTCGAAGGCGTGATCGCCGCCGCTAGTCAGCGGCACATTGGCAAAATACTCAAGGTGCAGCTGCGCTGCCGGCCAGCCGCATTGACTGGCGATTTGCATGACGTGCTCGATGAAGCCGCCCGGACCACAAATGTAGAGATGTGTATGCGCATCCGGTGTCGCCAGCAGTTGCGGCAGGTTCAGCCGTTGAGCGTCGGCGCCACTGTCGTAGTGATAGCAGACTTGAGCGGCAAAGACCGAGTCCGCGATACGTTGGCGAAACGCCATGCGTTGCGGGTTGCGTGCGCAATAGTGCAGCGCAAAGTCGGCGCCGCTGGCGGCAAGCTCTTCAGCCATGCTCAGCAGCGGTGTCACGCCGATGCCGCCGGCCAACAGCAAGGTGCGTTTGGCGGGTATCAATGCAAAATGATTTTTGGGCGCACTGATATGCAGCAAGTCACCGACGTGCAAGCTGTCATGCACGGCCTGCGAACCGCCGCGCGACTGCGGGTCGCGTAACACGCCGATCTGATAACGATGCGTTTCGCCCGGCGCATTGCACAGCGAATATTGACGCACCAAGCCGTCACGGATGTGCACATCAATATGTGCGCCCGCAGTAAACGATGGCAGTGCGGCACCATCAGCGCTGACCAACGTCAAGCCGGCAATGTCTTCGGCTTCACTGACCCTGCTCGCAACCCGGACCTGCAACAATGGTGCCGCATTCATGCAGCACCCGCCAGCGATGACACTGCTGTCTCCTGTTCCTGCGCCATCATCTTGTCTAGCAAACGGCGCGATTGCACGCCGCCGGCATCGATATTGAGCATCAGCAGTTTGCGCTGTGGATGCGCGAGAATATTGACTTGCTGCTGTTCCAGCATATCGCGATCTTCACTGAAGATCTGGCCTTGACCGGTGCGAATTTGCGCGGTCAACTCTGCGTCCTGCGGTTTGAAATTACGCGCCATGCCCCAAAAATACCAGTGCGAGGTGGCGCTTTCGGGCGTGATGAAATCGACCACAATGCTGGCCGCCTTGTACTGCGGGTCGGCATCGTAACCACCTCGACCGGCGAGCGCCACGCCGACTTCGATCATGACATGGCTGGGCGGTGTGAAACGGCAGACCTGCCAGCGATCGACTGCCGCATCCTCGTCCAGACCATTGGCAGACAGTGCGGCGCGCCAGAACGGCGGCGCCTTGATGTTTTCCATGAAACGACTGGTAATGACCTGCTCGCCTTCGGTCTTGGTGTTGACCGGCGCTTCATCGATTTCCTTTTGACCAATGCTGCTGGCATGCACATAGGTTTCGTGCGTGAGATCCATCAGGTTATCGATCATCAGGCGATATTCGCAATTGATGTGATACAAGCCGCCGCCGTAGGCCCACTCTGGATTATCGGCCCATTCGAGATGGTGGATCAAAGCGGGATCAGCCAACTCCTTGTCGCCGGTCCAGACCCAGATAAATCCGTAACGCTCCACCACCGGAAAACTACGAATGCATGGAAAGCCTCGCACACGTTGACCCGGCATGCTGATGACCTTACCGTCGCAGCCCATTTCCAGTCCGTGATAGCCGCATACCAATTGACCATCGCGCACAAAACCGAGCGACAGCGGCGCACCGCGATGTGGACAGAAGTCTTCAACTGCGGCAACCTGACCGTCCGCACCGCGATAGAACACGATTTTTTCGCCACAAATCTGGCGCCCTAATGGCCGCTCGGCGAATTCATCCGGCGTGCAGGCGACGTACCAGGTGTTTTTTGGAAACATGTGCTTCTCCTCCTAGAGAATTTCCGTTGTTCGGTAAGGCAAATCCGTGCTGTGCGTCAGTCATGTAGACGCTATGACCAGGCCATGCGGGCACTCCGGCGCCTGCGTCTATGCTTGTCTTGGTGCGTCTCTATCGCGCGTCCATTTCTGACGCATTTTTATTTTTTATTGATTGCTGCTATTTTTTCAGCCACATATTCAGTGCACTGAATGTTTGAAAAAAGTATGCACCCGTTGCGGCCCGATGTAAACCCTATTTACCGATTTGCGGCGGTTTTATTTATCTTGCGCCGCATCAAAAAGAGCTGCAAAAAGTCTGTCTGTGAAAACCACAACGGCTACACTAGGCAACTATTCCTTACTTGCTTTGCATATCGACAACCATGGCCCGTTCCCCTTCCCGACCGACGACACCAGCACCAACGCAAGAGAGTCAGTTGATTGATCTGTATGAGCATCCCGGCCATTTGTTGCGCCGGGCGCAACAGATTTCGGTATCGATTTTCATCGATGAATTGGGCGGCGACATCACGCCGGTGCAATATGCCATCCTGCGCACCCTGGCCAATCATCCCGGCATTGATCAGGTGACGCTGGCCGGACTGGTTGGCATCGACACCTCCACCGGCGCCGCCGTGTGCGTGCGGCTGGAAGAAAAAGGCTGGCTGCTGCGCGAGGTGATCCCGCATAATCGCCGCCAACGGGCGCTGAGCATCACCGCAACCGGCAAACAACTGCTCAGCGAGCTAATCCCAGCAGTGCAGCGATTGCGCAAGCGACTGCTGTCGCCGTTACAGGAGAACGAGCAAGCACAATTCATGCAGCTGCTCGACAAATTGGTGCGCGGCAACAACACCGAAAGCCGCGCGCCGCTGGCAAGCATCAAGCTCAAGAGCGATGCCCAATAGGCAAGTTCGCTTTACGAATCGCTGAACATCTCGGCAATGATGGAACGCAGCCAGACGCTGGCGCCATCCTTGAGATACTTGCGATGCCAGTGCTGACGCAGATCAAAAGTGGGAATCGCCAGCGGCGGCTCCACCAGCTTGATATTGGCGAACTTCGCAAACGACTCGCCCACCGCGCGCGGCACCGTCACTACCAGATCCGATGACGCAATCAGAAATGGAATGGACATGAAGTGCGGCGTCGACAGCACCACGCGGCGCACAATTTTCTCGCGCTTGAGCAGTTGTTCGAACAACTCCTGGCTGCGGCCGCCCTCCTTGATGACGGCATGCCCGAGCTGGAGAAATTGCGCCATCGATATCTTGCGCGATTTGATCGGATGATCGGCGCGCAACAGGCAGATGAAATCATGCGAGAACAAGCGTTGCTGAAATAGATTGCGATTTTTCAGATCAGGAAAATATCCCACCGCCAGATCCACCTCGCCACTTTCCAGCGCCGCATTCAATTGCAGTGGCGTCAGCGACGCTGAGGTCAGCGAGGCATGCGGTGCGTCACGCTGAAAACGATCCAGCAACTTGGGAAGAAACGTCATCTCGCCAATATCGGACAACGCAATAGTGAAGTTGCGAGTCGTCGCCGCTGGGTTGAACACTTCGCCGGCCAGCACATCGGTATGAATACGTTGCAAGATGTCGCGGGTGGGGCCGATCAGCATCAACGCGCGCGGCGTTGGCTCCATGCCGTGCGTGGTGCGCACAAACAATGGATCGGCCAGCGCCTTGCGCAGCTTGTTGAGCGCCACACTGACGGCAGGCTGGCTCATCCCTAGTTTGCGCGCGGCGCCACTGACACTGCGCGCTTCAAAGATGGCCAGCGCGATCGGCAACAAATTGAGGTCGAAGGAAGTCATTGCAGTCTCCTGGGGGGCGCTTTGGCGTCGCGGGAAGGGCCATAGTCAAATTTGAAATTCGAATAAATATTATGGAATTAATTCTATTTTCAAATAATTTTGCTTCGGTATGATCCTCCTCAATCAGCAACAATACAAGCTGATCAGGGCATGCAATGACGTGTCCTAACATAAGAGGAGACGATATACATGCAAACTGCCAAACTTGCGCTGACTTGCTTCGCCTTGAGTGCCGCGCTGATGCATTCCATCAACAGTGCCGCTGCTGAAGACATCATCAAGATCGGCGTCATTACCTCACTCAGCGGTGCTGCCGCCCAGAGCGGAGAACAAATGAAAGCCGGTATTGATACTTACCTGCTGCTGCACGGCGATACCGTGGCCGGCAAGAAGCTGCAAATCATCTACAAGGATGACACCGGCGCACAAGCCGATCTTGCCAAGCGGCTCGCCACAGAGCTGATCAATCGCGATCACGTTGACATCATTGCCGGATTTGTATTCACGCCGAATGCCATGGCCGCAGCATCTGTTGCTGATCAGGCCAAAAAGCCGATGGTGGTGACGAATGCGGCGGCCTCGGCTCTAACCACCAAATCACCCTACATCACACGCACCTCCTACACCATTGCACAATCAGTGCAACCCTTGGCCCAATGGGCGTACAAAACAGGTTCGCGCCGGGTATTTTCTATCGTCTCTGACTATGCGCCCGGACTGGATGCCGACCTCTGGTTCAAGAAGACGTTTACCGCGCTGGGCGGCACCATTGTCGATTCGGTACGGGTGCCGCTGAATACGGTCGATTTCAGCGCCTACCTGCAGCGCATCAAGGATGAAAAACCGGATGCCATCCACGTCTTCCTGCCCAATGGACAACCGATGGTGTCGTTTCTCAAGGCGTATAAAGAGAAAGGCCTGGATAAGGCTGGAATCCGCTTCCTCGGCGGTGAAGGCTGGGCCGATGAAGATGTATTGAGTACGGGAGGTGATGCCATGCTGGGCATCTATACTGCCGGCTTCTATTCCTACTCGCGTCCCGGCGCTGACAACGCCAGATTCCTGGCCGCATTTGCCAAAACGGTGGGTGCCCGCTTCCAGCCCAATTTCTTGTCGGTGTCTGCCTATGATGCCATGAACCTGATTGCCGGCACCTTGACCAAGACCCATGGCAATGTTGACGGCGCCACATTCATGCAGGCGCTCAAGGACTACCGCGCAGCGAGCCCGCGCGGTACGGTCGTCATTGATGCGCAGACCCGCGATATCGTCCAGACCATCTACATCCGTCGCATCGACAAATCAGACGACCAGCGTCTGGGCAAATACAGCGCCACCGAAATCGACCGTTACGATGCCGTCAAAGATCCTGCCAAGTAAAACCATCGCCAACCAAATGGAGTCCATCATGTTCCCTCTAAATCAATGGTACGTCGCCGCTTTCGCCTGGGAATTTTCAGACAAACCGCTGGCGCGCACCTTGCTCAATCATCCGGTTGTGATGTTTCGCACCGCCAGCGGCGATATCGCCGCGCTCGAAGACCGTTGCTGTCATCGCAGTGTACCGCTGTCGCACGGCTCGCTCGACAGCGGCGGCATTCGTTGCGGCTATCACGGACTGCTGTACGCCCCGAGCGGCCAATGCATCGACATTCCTGGACAAGTGAAAATCCCCGGCAAGGCTTGCGTCAAGGCTTACCGCATTGCGGTACGTAACCAAATCGTCTGGATCTGGCTGGGCGAACAAGCCGACAGTATGCCGCCAGGCCTGCCGCCGCTAGTTGCCGCACACGACAATCCACGTTATCGCTACAAGGGCGGCGTGTTCCATTACGACGCTCCCTACCAATTGATCCACGACAACCTGCTCGATCTGAGCCACGTCGGCTATGTGCACGCCAAGACCATCGGCGGCAATGCCAAAGCCCACATGGAAGCGCCCACCAAGGTCAGCAGCGAAGGCAACGATGTGCGCGTGGTGCGCTGGATGAAATCTTCCCAGCCGCCTGCCACCTATAGTGCAGCGTGGCCGTTCAAGGGCTTGATTGACCGCTGGCAGGAAATCGACTTCCACGTCAGCCATCTGAACATTTTTACTGGCGCCGTGGACGTCGATACTGAACCACTCGACGATCCAGAACGGGGCGGCTTCCATATGCACGGCTTCCATGGCATCACGCCTGAAACCGAGACCACTTCGCATTACTTCTGGACCATGGCAAGCTGTGCCCATCCAGCCATGCCCGACACGCTGGAGACCGTATATCAGCAGACCGCTGCCACCTTCGAAGAAGACCGCATCATCATCGAGGCGCAATATCGCAACATGTGTCAGTTCCCGCATGGCAGCACGATCGACATCCATGTGGATGCTGGCGCCAACCGCGCCCGGCGCATCATCGCCGCGCTCAGTACACCTTCCCAGACAGCCTCAGCGCACCACACGCCATGAACGTCATCATCTCTGCCATTGAAGATAGCGGCGATATTCGTGTCTTCGAGTTGCGTGCGCCGGCAGGTCAATTCTTGCCGGCCTATCAGGCCGGAGCGCATATCGATGTCACGCTGGGCAACGGCCTGGTGCGGCAATACTCCCTGTGCTGCCAGCATCCGGGACCGCACAGCTACCGCATCGCGGTAAAGCGCGAGCCGCAATCGCGCGGCGGCTCTGCCTGGTTGCATAGCCAGCCGCAAGTGGGCGACACGCTTGGCATCGGCAATCCGCGTCAGGCATTTGGATTGGCGCATGGCGCGCAGCGGCACCTGCTGTTGGCGGGCGGTATCGGCATCACGCCGATACTGTCGATGGCCTATGCGCTGCTACAGCGCGAGGAAGATTTTTCGCTCGACTATTTTGTGCGCGACGACGCCGCGATCGCATTTGCGGCAGAACTGGCGGTGCCACCGTTAGTGGCACATGTGCGCATTCATAGCGGCTTGTCGCCTTCGCAAAGCGCCGCCGTCATCGAAACTGCTATCGGCGCTGCGGTCGGCAATGCCCATGTTTATTCTTGCGGACCGGCACCGTTCATGGCCGCTGTCGCGACACTGGGCGCCGCCCGCCTGGGCACAACCGCAGTGCATCAGGAATCGTTCGGTGCGTCTGCGGCCAGCGGCGGCGACACTGCCTTTGTGGTGCGCCTGAAGAGTGGCCGGGAAATAGCGGTCGCCGCTGATCGCACAGCGCTGTCCTGTCTGCAGGAGGCTGGCGTGGAAGTGGCGTGTTCCTGCGAAGTCGGGGTCTGCGGAAGCTGCCAGACAGCCGTATTGGATGGCGAGCCTGAGCACCGCGACAGCTTTCTCAGCGACGCCGAGAAAGCCGCCAATCGCCACTTCATGCCCTGCGTATCGCGCGCAAGAAGTCGCGTTCTGGTGCTCGATCTCTAAACTGCCAGTCTTGCCTGAGACTCAGGCCACCGCGACCAGCCGGTCCAGCTTGTCGCCGTCGGCCAGCAAACTGGCGCTATCCGAATCATGCACAATGCGCCCGCGATCGAGCACGATGGCACGTTGGGTCAGCGACAAGGCCATGCGTGCGTGCTGCTCGACCACGATCACCGACATGCCTTCGTCATTCACCAGCGCACGGATCACCCGCAGCAATTCCTGCACGATAATCGGCGCCAAGCCTTCCATTGGCTCATCCAGCAGCAGAATACGCGGACTCACCATCAAGGCTCGCGCAATCGCTAGCATCTGTTGTTCGCCACCAGACAGTTGGTTGCCCATGTTGTCACGACGTTCCTGCAGACGCGGAAAAATGGCATAGATTTTTTTCAGGTCCCACTTGCCGCCCCGCGCCACCACCGTCAAATGTTCTTCCACCGTTAGCGATGGGAACATGTGACGTTCCTGCGGTACCCAGCCGAGGCCGGCATGGGCACGCTTGTACGTCGGCACGCGCACGATGTCGTCGCCGCACCAGCGAATGCTGCCGCCATGCAAACGCGTCAGGCCCATCAGGGTGACCAGCAGAGTGGTCTTGCCGACGCCGTTGCGTCCCAGCAGGGCCAGGCTGTCGCCTTCCTGCATTTGCAGTGAAACATCTTCCAGCACGACCGCTTCGCCGTAGCCGGCGCTAACCTTTTCCAGTGCAAGCAACTCAGCCATGTTCAGCCTCTCCCAGATACACTTCCTTGACACCTTGGTGGGCCGCTATTTCGGCCGGCGTACCTTCGGTGAGCACCTTGCCGCCAACCAGCACCGTAATGCGCTCAGCAAAACGCATTACCAAGCCCATGTCATGCTCGATGAACACGATGGTGACGTCGCGCGGCAATTGCGCAATGACTTCAAACAGTTCTTTGCTTTCCGCCGACGGAATCCCGGCAGCCGGCTCATCGAGCAACAATACTTTCGGTTTGGTGGCCAGCGCCAGTGCAATTTCGACCAAGCGTTGCTTGCCGTAAGCCAGGCTGCGAGTCATGCTGTTGGCCTCGGGATGTAACTTGAGCGACGTCAGCAAGGCCATCGCCTCATCGATCACATCGGCCTGCTGTGCCACCGTCTTGCGCCAGACGTAACTCAGGCCGCGCCGCTCAGAGACCGCCAGCACCACCGACTCCAGCACGGTCAGGCCGGCGAACAAGGTATTGATCTGGAAGGTGCGCGTCATGCCACGTTTGACGCGCTCGTGCTGCGCCAGGGCGGTGATGTCTTCATCACCAAAATACACCTTGCCGGCACTCGGCGCAAAACCGCCGGTGAGCAAATTGATGAAGGTAGTCTTGCCTGCGCCGTTAGGACCGATCAGCGCGTGTCGCGCCCCGGCCTGAAAGGTCAGCGAAATATCGCTGTTGGCCTTGAATGCGCCCCATTGCTTGGACAAGCCTTCGGTGCGCAGAGTCGTGTTCGATGAGATGCTCATGCCTGTTCTCCCTTGCGGCCACGCGGCACCAGCTTGTCACGCAATTGCGCCAGACCACCGAGTACGCCGCCGCGCGCGAACAGCACGATAATAATCAACAACAGACCAATCCAGAACTGCCAGTAAGCGGGATCGAGACCGGACAAATAATCCTGTGCCAACATGAAGATCGCGGCGCCGACCAAACCACCATAGAGTCGGCCAGTACCGCCCAACACCAGAATGATCAACAGCTCGGCCGAGCGCGGAAAGCCCAACACGTCCAGACCCACGAACTGGGTGGTTTGGGCCAGCAAGGCGCCGGCCACTCCGGCGATCGCGGCGCTGATGGTAAATATCACGCGCAGCCGTTGATTCACGTTGACACCGATGGCCGGCATGCGGCGGCCGCCTTCACGGATGCCGATCAAGCTCAGGCCAAACGGAGAATTGACCAGCCGCCGCAGCACCACAAACAGCACGAACAGCACCACGAAACTGTAGAGATAAGCGACCTTGCCGTTAAGGTCGAACTCAAAAGCACCGAGCAGCTTGCCCATCACCATGCCCGACAAACCATCGACACCGCCGGTGAAAAAAGCCGCCTTATTGGCAGCTTCAAACAACATCAAGCCAATGCCCAAGGTCACCATCAGGCGCGTCAGGTCGTTGCCGCGCACGACCAGAAAACTGATCAGATAGCCGAATGCCGCAGCCACCAACGCTGCCAGCAATACCGCGCTGATCGGCTCGCCCCAGCCGTGCACCGACAATAGTCCGGCGGTGTAGGCGCCGAGGCCGAAGAAGGCGGCATGTCCCAAAGAGACAATGCCACCGTAGCCAAGAATTAGGTCCAGCGAGACGGCAAATAAACCGACGATCATAATCTGACTGAGCAGGATCAGATAGTCAGGGAAGACGAAATAGGCCGCCACCGGCAGCAACCAGAAAATGATTTCCAGCGGCTTCCAGCGGTCGTTGGGCAAATGCAGCGAGGCAGTGGTCATGGCAGTGTTCTTTATGTGTGTGGAGCTGGACGGCACGCTACTCATGCACGCCGCCGCATCAGGCCGCCGGGGAAGAGAATCAGCAGCAGCACCATCAGTCCATAGATGACGAAGGCGCCGATGTCGGGCACATAATATTTACCAGCCACGTCAAAAATGCCAAGGATCACCGCTGCCAGTAAGGGGCCCTTGATCGTGCCGGCGCCGCCGACGGCAACCACCAACAGAAAGTACACCATGTACTTGATCGGAAAGGTCGGATCCAGGCCCAGCACGTCAATGCCGAGGCCACCACCGAGACCGGCCAGGCCGGAACCAAGTGCAAAGGTCAGACTGAACACGCGGCTGACATTGATGCCCAGGCCGGCGGCAGCGACCTGGTTGTCGACTGCGGCACGAATCTGCGCACCAAAGCGGGTGCGTTCAATCAGTAGACCCAACGCTAGCGTGACCAGCACGACTATGCCGATCAGGAACAAGCGGTAGGCACCAACGTCGAGACCAAACAAGGAAATTTGTCCGCGCAACCAGTCCGGCAAATGCACCGGCTGTTGCGTCGGCCCCCATACATAGGTGGCAGCAGCCACGGCCATGAAGGTCAGACCGATGGAAAACAACACTTGGTCCAGATGGCTGGCTTTGTATAGACGACGATACAGTGCGCGTTCCAGCACCAGACCGACTGCGGCCGACGCCAGAAAAGCCAGCGGCAGTGATGCCAGAAAAGGCAGTCCGAGGCGATTGAGCACGGTGACGCAGACGTAGCCGCCGAGCATGGCAAATGCACCATGGGCAAGATTGATGAAATTCATCATGCCCATGGTGACCGACAAGCCGACACTGATCAGAAACAATAAGGCGCCGTAGGCAACGCCATCGAACATGACACCAAGGAAGTTGACGATCATGATCTGACTCCCTCAGGAATCAGCGAATAAAGCGCGGGACGAAGCAAACCGTCCTCACGATGGGTGAGGTACTGCATACAACTATCTCCTTTCAGGCAATGCCTGTGGTTTAGCCCTGCGGCTTAGGCATCCCACAACGCGCCAAGGGCGGCGTGTTGTGGGGTGCTCCAAGCATGCGCTGCTCTGACGGCAGCTTGCTTGCCTGCATTAAATCAGACTCGTTCGATGATGATAGCGATGCCTTGACCTACGCCGATACACATCGTGCACAAGGCATAACGTCCGCCGCTGCGCTGCAACTGATACATCGCCGTAGTTACCAGGCGCGCACCGCTCATGCCCAAAGGGTGACCGAGAGCGATGGCGCCGCCATTCGGATTGACGCGGGCGTCGTCGTCGGCTACGCCAAGTTCGCGCAATACCGCCAGGCCTTGCGCGGCGAAGGCTTCATTGAGTTCGATCACGTCCATCTGGTCGATCGTCATGCCCAGTTGGCGCAACAGTTTTTGCGTGGCCGGTACCGGGCCGATGCCCATGACCCGCGGTGCAACGCCCGCAGTAGCCATGCCGACGATGCGCGCACGCGGTGTCAGTCCATATTGTTTGGCAGCTTCGGCATTGGCCAGCAACAAGGCGCAGGCGCCGTCGTTGACGCCGGAAGCGTTACCGGCGGTGACGGTGCCATCGGCACGCACCACGGCTTTTAGTTTCGCCAGCGCTTCCAGGCTGGTCGCACGCGGATGTTCATCGCGTTCGACGGTAATGGACTCGCCTTTCTTTTGCGGTATCACGACCGGTGTGATTTCCTGCGCCAGAATACCGTTGGCCTGGGCGGTGGCCGCTTTGGCCTGGCTGGCAACGGCAAATTTGTCTTGATCGACGCGGTTGACGTGATAGTCGTCGGCGACGTTTTCTGCCGTCTCGGGCATGGCATCCACGCCGTACAAGGCTTTCATCTGCGGATTGACAAAGCGCCAACCGATGGTGGTGTCCTGCAACGACGCGACGCGCGAAAAGCTGCTGTCAGCCTTGCCCATGACAAATGGCGCCCGGGTCATCGATTCCACGCCACCGGCAATCATCAGGCTGGCTTCGCCCGACTTGATGGCGCGCCCGGCGGTGCCGACCGCATCCATGCCGGAGCCGCACAGTCGATTGATGGTGGTGCCCGGCACCGATTGCGGCAAGCCGGCCAACAGCGCCGACATGCGCGCAACGTTGCGGTTATCTTCGCCAGCCTGGTTGGCGCAACCGAAGATGACCTCATCAATGGCGCTCCAGTCGACTTGGGGATTGCGTTGCATCAGCGCGCGTAGTGGCACGGCGCCAAGATCATCGGCACGCACGTCCTTGAGAGCGCCGCCGTAACGGCCGATAGGTGTACGGATGGCATCGCAGATAAAGACTTCGTTCATGGCATTCTCGATCATGGTGAGGATGGCGCTGCTCAAGCGGCAGGCGACAATGGCGCGTCGGTGAGCTTTTGCAACTCTTCAAACGACAGGCCTTCAACAATCTCGCGCACCACCAACCCGTGCGGACCGACGTCAAGCACAGCCAGATCGGTGTAAATGCGATTGACGCAACCGATACCAGTGAGCGGATAGGAACAATGCGAGACGATCTTGCTTTCACCAGTCTTGGTCTGATGCTCCATCATGACGAACACTTGCTTGGCACCGATGGCCAGGTCCATCGCGCCACCGACGGCAGGGATGGCGTTGGCCGCGCCGGTATGCCAGTTGGCCAGATCACCTGTGGCCGATACCTGAAAGGCACCCAGCACACAAATATCGAGGTGGCCGCCGCGCATCATGGCAAACGAATCGGCATGGTGGAAGTAGGCACCGCCTGTGAGCAGCGTGACCGGCTGCTTGCCGGCATTGATCAGATCCTCGTCTTCTTCCCCTGGTGCCGGCGCCGGACCCATGCCAAGCAGACCGTTTTCGCTTTGCAGAAATATTTCCTTATCTGCCGGCAGATAGTTGGCGACCTTGGTCGGCAGACCGATGCCGAGGTTGACGTAAGCGCCTTCGGGGATATCCTGTGCCACGCGGGCGGCCATTTGGTCGCGAGAAAAACGATTCATTATTGATTCTCCTGCACAGCAGCCGCACCGGCTGGCGCATCAGTTTTCACGATACGTTGGACAAAGATACCTGGGGTGATGATGGCTTCCGGATCAAGCTGTCCCAGTTCAACTACCTCACTCACCTGAGCAATTGTGCACTTGGCGGCCATGGCCATGATGGGACCGAAGTTGCGCGCCGTCTTGCGATACACCAGATTGCCCCAACGGTCGCCGCGCAAGGCTTTGATCAAGGCGAAATCGGCATGAATGGGCGACTCCAGCACATAGTGGCGGCCGTCGATGAGGCGCGTTTCCTTGCCGTCGGCGAGCATCGTGCCGTAGCCGGTGGGCGTAAAGAAACCGCCAATGCCGGCACCGGCAGCGCGAATGCGTTCGGCCAGATTGCCTTGCGGAGTCAGTTCCAGTTCAATTTCGCCGGCATGATAGAGGGCATCAAAGACATAGGAGTCGCTCTGGCGCGGAAAGGAACAGATGATTTTTCGTACACGTTTGGCCTTGAGCAAGGCCGCCAGGCCGGTATCGCCATTGCCGGCGTTGTTGTTGACGATGGTCAACTCACGCGCACCTTGCGTAATGAGAGCGTCAATCAGCGCCGCTGGCATGCCGGCGTTGCCGAAGCCGCCGATCATGACGGTGGCCCCATCATGAATATCGGCAACCGCTTGCTCCAATGAACTCATAATTTTATCGATCACGGTGTGTCTCTTTCGCGCATCTGTTCGGTTGATTGCAGCACCTGCCGGCGAAGCGTCTGGCGTCTGGCGACGTCGGCCTCGATAGAGGTGATCGGCAAAGGATATTATCTGTACTACCCAGGTTTCCTGAAAACTGCCACTGTGCTTACTTTACACCGCACAAGCCAGGTTTTCGTATGTGCGATTTTTTCAGTAAAAATGTTCGATAAACGAACTAATGTTTGTTTTTCGCACAGATTTAAGTGTAGCGACAGGGCCATTGTGACGTCAAGAACTTAGATTACTGTTTGTGCGATGACCGCACAGCATATTAGAATTAGGCTTATTGACGCTGCCTGTCGACACACGTTCCACAATAATGAAAAGCAATAGCCGCATTACTGACACATTTTTCTTTGTATATCCACCCTGATCAGAGCAACCATGCCCAAGACTCCCGTCGCCGCCAAAGTGGTCAAAGCGGCATCTTCGCCAAAATCTACCGAGCAAAAAACTTCTGCACGCACCAAGTCCGCCGTTCCCGGTACCGCTGACGAGCGCGAACATGAATTGAGCATCGCCGAGGAAATTGACGCGCTGACCGATCCCAGCTTCATGACTTCCTTGGCGCGCGGGCTTGCGGTGGTGCGCGCTTTCAGCGATACCCGACGCACCCAGACCATTGCGCAGATCAGTCAGAAAACCGGCATTCCACGTGCCGCCGTTCGGCGTTGCTTGTACACACTCAAGCAACTCGGCTACGTCGATGCCGAAGTGAATAATTTTTCACTGCGACCGAAGATTCTCACTCTTGGCTATTCTTATTTGTCCTCGACGCCGTTGACGGTATCGGCACAGCCTTGCCTCAACAATATTACGCGCACCCTCAACGAATCCTGCTCCCTGGCAGTGCTGGACGACAACGAAGTATTGTACGTGTCACGCTCGGCCACCGCACGCGTGATGTCGGTGGCACTCAATACCGGCAGTCGCTTGCCAGCTTATTGCACCTCGCTGGGACGGGTCATGCTGGCACACATGGCGGAGCCCGAGCTGAAAGCGTATTTCGAAAAGGTAAAATTGCGCGCCTTCACGGACAAGACGGTGGTGTCGCAGAAGCGCTTGCGCGAGATCCTAGGCCAAGTGCGGCAGGATGGCTTTGCCTTGATCGATGAAGAATTGGAAGTCGGTCTGCGCTCGATCGCCGTCCCGGTACGCGGCGCTTCCGGCAGGGTACTGGCGGCGCTTAATGTCGGCGCTCAAGCCGCGCGCGTGACCCGGCGACAGATGGAGGAAGAATTCCTGCCGGTGCTGTTGCGTGGCGCGCAGGAATTGTCGGTCTTGCTGCCTTAAAAAACCAGTCCGACCTTTCCTCACGGAGGGTCGGACTGAAGACGTGAAATGTTCATCCCGCCGCTGCAACCGATGACGCGGCAACAGCATTTATTGGCGCAACCGATGTCAAGTAAGCTGCACCATTCCTCTCAACAATCCAGCATTTGAATGCGTCCCGCAAGCAACACCACACGTCTGGATTAGAAGGTATGACGAATGCCCGTCATGATGCCGGTCTGCCCTTGGCCGGCATTCACGCTACCAGCTGCTTCGGCGGAAACAGCATCTGTGCCTGCATTAGTGACATGGCCGACGATCGCGTACAAGGCGGTGCGTTTGGAAAGGTTGTATGTCAGACGGGCCACTTCCAGGTTAGTGCTGTTGGACGTACCGCTGAAACTCAAACGCGATATCTGAACATCGGCCACCCACATGCTATTGAATGGATAGCTCACGCCCAGGTAACCCAGATTGGAAACAGAATTGCTGGTAGTTAAGGTTTGACGATTAATCAAGCCGCCGCCAATTTTGACGTCACCCAGCATCACAAATCCGTTCACCGTGATACGCCTGTCGGTGGAATCGGTGCTCGCCGCCGAAATCACACCGCCGCCGCTGTAATATTCACCGGCCCCGCCGTTCATTTTGTCGTAAGAGCCACTAATACCATACGACTTGTTGTCGTAAGCAATCAATCCTGTGTACTGACGACACGTGGCGGCATCGCCGGCGACCTCGCCGGCGCATCCTGTTGCCGATGGTCCGCCTGCAGTCGAAGTATCGCGGCCAAAGCTATAAGTTGCACCTACCGTGACAGTATTTCCCAAGAAGTTGCCAAGGTAACCGATCGCATTGTCGCTACGTGCATTTGGCAGATAGGGATCCATACTACCTATGCTGTAGATGCTAGGTCCGATCACGTCGGATTTCAATGACGCGATGTAGGTCATGTTGACTTGGCGCCCCAGCATCAGCGTATTCTCATCATTCTTCAGACCTACATACGATTGACGACCGAACAAGCGGTTGCCTTGGTTCATGGCCCCGCTATTGACTTCGAGACCGGCTTCCAACACGAAGATGGCCTGCATCCCTGCGCCCAGATCTTCGCTACCTTTAAAGCCAAGACGCGATGGATACGATCCAGTCAAGGAAGGCATCTTCACCACCGAGTTACCGGCTGTATTGGAGTTGGTAATATATTCGACGCCGGTATCGACGAGGCCATAGATGGTAATCGCGCTTTGCGCCATGGCATTGCCGGCGCAGCTTGCTGCAATCAGTGTCGCTGCAGTACATACTATTTTTTTCATTGCATCTCCTCCTGTTAAAAATTCTTAGAATTGTTTTTCGATTTTTCTGCCGACCGTGCCGATCAGCCCGATTCGGCCAGACAAGCACGACCGCCGGTTTTATCAATGCGCAGACAACACTTCACCGCACCGCTTGTGGATCACAAGCAGTCCCATTACTGCGCTATTGGCAGTGTGCAAGACAATTGCAGATCGATGAATGATCTGCACTACCTTGCAAAAAAATCTCGATTAACGATGAACCACCGACTGGCGCTTTCGAAGAACGCCGAAAGAATTTCGTCTCTAAATGTATTTTTATGTTCGTTCGATAAACGAACAATATGTTGTTTACCGAACGATAATTTGGATACTATTTGCCTCGCGGTTGCTTGTCAAGAACCGCCGCTCGAGATCGATTCCAGCAATGTCGTCTGTGTGCAACACTCTGATTGCCAACCGGCGTGTGCGCCAATAGGCATCGCCATAGCGTGTGCAACAGCCATAAATCTGTCTGCCATGTATGCCATTGGAAGTATCATCGATTGTGCTGTATTGATTAAGTGCTTTCATTTGTTCAGCGTGATCGCATCCCCTACGACAAGCTAGGGCCGCGATGCGAAACTCTTTAACTCGCCTTTCTGATAGTCATATACAGGTGATGAAGTGTAAGGTTTTGCATCCATCCGAGCATTGCTTTCAACTATCGTATCGTTGCCATTTTCTAATCAATATAGATTTTCAAACAGTCAAGGTGATGACTTATATTCGATTATTCGAAATCAGAAGCATGGTATTCAGATACTATTTCCGACGCGTATACAGACGCTGAGAATGGCTGACTGAGACGCCATAGCGACATGGGAGCAGCGCTATACGTCTTTTATTTACCGTTCGCTTAACGAACACTAAGTTGGTTACCGCACGCTTGCTGAGATATGATGATGGAGGTTCCTGCTGGGGAGACTGAGTATCGAAACCACTTCGATTAAACGCGTCCGCCCTGCCCCAACCTGCATCCGGCGGTAGAAAAATACACGGTAGCCGTAGCCAAATACGGTGCGCTTAAGCCTGCCCGGATCCATTGATAAATCATGTAACAACAGGAGACGACTATGCAATTCAAAAAATCCGCGATGCTCGGCATGCTGAGCATCTTGGTAAGCATCAATATCTATGGTGCGACGGCTGCACACGCTGCTGACACGATCAAGGTTGGACTGATTGCAGCCTTCTCGGGCCCCTTCGCTGAGTACGGAAAACAGATGCAAGAAGGTATCCGTGCCTACATGGAGCAACATGGCGATACCGTAGCGGGCAAGAAAATTCAATTGATCATCAAGGACACCACAGGCCCATCACCAGAAATTGCCAAGCGCCTGGCGCAAGAACTGGTCGTGCGCGACAAGGTTGATTTTCTGGCCGGCTTTGGCCTGACACCTGAGGCACTGGCGGTGGCGCCCATCGCCGAGCAAGCCAAAAAACCGATGATCATCATGAATGCAGCCAGTTCGCTGATCACGACCAAGTCCAATTACATCGCGCGCTTTTCGATGACACTGCCACAGGTATCAGGACCGATGGCAACTTGGGCACTCAAGAACAACATCAAGAAAGTCGTCACGCTGGTGGCCGACTATGGTCCCGGCATCGACGCCGAAACTGCCTTCAAGACCAATTTGTTGGGCGGCGGCGGCCAGGTGCTTGAATCAATCCGAGTACCACTACGCAATCCAGATTTTTCACCGTATATCCAGCGCATCAAAGATGCCAAGCCACAGGCGGTATTCATCTTTGTTCCGGCCGGTGAACAAGGCATCGCTTTCATGAAGGGATATCGCGAGCGCGGATTAGCGCAAGCCGGTATTCAGGTCATCGCCACCGGTGACCTGACCGATGACCACGTGTTACCGGCCATGGGCGACTCCACACTGGGTGTGATCACAACCTTTCACTATTCGGCAGCGCATAAATCACCCGAAAACGAGGCTTTTTTGAAAAGTTTCGCTAGTGCCAATCCCGGCTCCGGACGTCCGAATTTCATGGCTGTGGCAGCCTATGACGGCATGGCCGCGATCTATGAAGTCAGCCGCAAGCTCAATGGCAACATTGACGGTGACAAAGCGATGGCCATCCTCAAGGGCATGAAACTCAACAGCCCACGTGGTCCAATTGAAATTGATCCGGTCACGCGCGACATTGTGCAAACCGTGTATGTCCGTAAGGTCGAACAGGTTGGCAACGAACTCTATAACGTGGAATTCGACAAGTTTGCCAATGTCAAGGATAGCGGCAAGTAACATCGTCTCCCGAAAATCTGATGCAGTAAGCAACGCCGGTGATGCCATGCACACCGGCGTTTTTTATTCATGACGACTTTATACCGCACTGCAATGGCGTATATGGAGCACACTCTTCCGCTCTTGCCACCGCCTTGACGACGGCTTCAACAGCGGCATTTTTCAACGCAGCGCAGCATGCATTAATCGGCGCTATGGACTCGCTCGGCATTTCGTCGCGTTCGATAGCCGCCCCGTTTTACCAAATGCGACGCAGGTAAAACCGTCATTTACCTTGCATTTTCCAAATCAATATTTATACTAAATAACAATTATAAATTATAAGTATTTAGCAAAAACAGGTAGACATTGCATTTTACGTTGCCACAATATCGCGCTAAGCGCTCATCACAAAAACAACAGGTTGCATCATGAATCACGAAATAGAAGAACTTCTGAAAATTCGTCACGAAGGTCCCATCGCCATCGTGGCCATCAACCGCATCGCCAAACGCAATGCCCTTTCCGATGACTTGATACGTGCCATCCAGCGCTGCTTTGAATCGTTTCCGGAAAAGATTAAGGTAGCGGTGATCCACGGCAACGGCGAACATTTCTGCGCCGGCCTGGACCTGTCCGAACTGCGTGAACGCAATACCAGCGAAGGTATGTATCACTCACGCATGTGGCATGCTGCATTCGAACGCGTGCAGTTCGGCGGCGTACCGGTGATCGCGCTGCTGCATGGCGCTGTCATCGGCGGCGGGCTCGAACTGGCATCGGCGGCACACATTCGGGTGGCGGAAGAAAGTGCCTTCTACGGCTTGCCCGAAGGCCAGCGTGGCTTATTCGTCGGCGGCGGCGGTTCGGTGCGCATTTCACGTCTGGCCGGCGTTGCCTGCATGAGCGACATGATGCTGACCGGACGTGTACTGTCGGCGCAGGAGGGCCATCAGGTAGGTATCTCGCAATATCTGACCGCCAGCGGTAAAGGCATGGAAAAAGCCATGGAACTGGCCGCGCGCATTGCCAACAATGCGCCGATGACCAATTATGGCGTCACCCACGTTTTGCCACGTATCGCCGATCAATCCATCCAGGATGGCCTGGTCACTGAGTCGCTGATGGCAGCAGTGGCCGGCAGTGATCCGGAAACCAAGAACAGGCTGGCCGCATTCCTCGACCTGAAGTTGAATAAGGTGCAGCGCAATTGATCCACTGACAGCGCCACACCCCGACCAACGCTAATTCCATACAAAGTAGTTCCGACAATAATTCAAGAGACATGTATGAGCACACAAGCACGCTATCGTACGATACATTTTGGCATCAGCGGCGTTGACGTAGTTACCGTCGCCGACACCGATACCCGCATTGTTAAAACCCGGCAGCCGCTGGCAGACTATCCAGCGCGTCTGACTGATCGCCTCAAACATTGGGCGGCAGTGGCGCCAGAGCGCAGTTTTATGGCCAAGCGCGACGCTGCCGGCGTCTGGCAGCATGTTAGCTATGCCCAGGCCTTGCAGAATGCACGTCATCTCGGCCAGGCACTGTTGGATCGTGGCTTGTCGGCCGAGCGGCCACTGCTGATCCTCTCCGAAAACGATCTCGAACACGCCATGCTGGCACTGGCCTGCCATTACGTCGGCGTAGCCTATGCGCCGGTATCATCGGCGTATTCCTTGCTGTCGAAGGATTACGCCAAACTGCGGCACGCGGTCAAGCTGCTCACACCTGGCATGGCCTTCGCGACTAATGGTGAGCAATTCGGCGATGCCGTCAACGCGACCATGACCAGTGATATCGAATTCGTCGCCACCACCGCACCATCGACTAGACGAACCACCAGCGCTTACGCAGATCTGCTGGCGACACCGATTACCGACGCCGTCGAACGCGCCCACGCTGCTACCAATCCAGACACCATCGTCAAGTTCCTCTTCACTTCCGGCTCGACCAAGTTGCCCAAAGCGGTGATCAACACCCAGCGCATGATCTGCAGCAACCTCGAAATGATCCGGCAAACTTTCCCGTTCCTTGGCGAAGAGCCTCCGGTGCTGATCGACTGGCTGCCGTGGAACCATACCTTCGGCAGCAATCACAACGTTGGCATTGTGCTTTACAACGGCGGCACCATGTACATCGACGATGGCAAGCCAACCCCGCAGGGGCTGGCTACCACGCTGCAAAACCTGCGTGAAATCGCGCCGACGATTTATTTCAATGTGCCCATAGGCTGGGAAGGTATCGCGCATGCGCTGGAACAAGATGCGGCGTTACGCGAAAATTTCTACAGCCGGCTGAAAATGCAGTTCTATGCCGGTGCCGCCCTGGCGCAGCCGGTCTGGGACAAACTACACGCCACTGCCGAAGCAACCTGCG
>Ga0302155_10000032_pt1 | contig 122172 bp, 103 predicted proteins | sample I_Bog_N3_1_FD_193508 | JGI IMG/M metagenome (GOLD analysis project Ga0302155, IMG submission 193508) | Peat permafrost microbial communities from Stordalen Mire near Abisko, Sweden - I_Bog_N3_1 | ecosystem: Environmental > Terrestrial > Soil > Wetlands > Peat | place: Sweden: Abisko... | reverse complement strand
GAAGGTGGTTGCGGAAGGGGTGGAGACAGTCGAACAATTAGCATTCCTGCGCGAACAGCGGTGCGACCACATGCAGGGGTATTACCTCAGCAGGCCGGTGCCACCGGAACAACTTCACGCATTGCTGGAAATAAATGCGTTATCATCGCTACCACATCGTAGGGACAGGCCGCCTCATGCTAGCATTGAAGAATATGCACGACAGTCTAGTCAGAATCGTCGGTGAAGTTCGCAACGGTACTGACACGATTGCGACTGCAAAGTGAAACAAGAAAAATATAACAAAGGTAATCATGGGCCGTAGCGTTAACATTGTGTGGAACCGTCTGGCTGAACTCATGCCGGGAGAGCTAATACTCGCTGAGTTTAGTTGGCTGGTGTTTCCACGGCGCCATTTAAGCTTGCTGACGCAACGACGAGAAAGCATGATTGTTAATCGTGTCCGGTTGTTTTCTTTTTTGTTCGCGATACTGACGCCGCTGTGGAGCATCATCGACCTGATCGTTTTTCCCTTCCCGCTATGGCTCGGACTGGCCTTGCTGCGGCTGCTGGTCTGCGCAGCCTTCGCCTGCATGGTACTTTTTTACCGACCGAATGGCAACCTGTTAGGTGCCTACCGCGCCATGGTGCTGTTGTTTGCGATCCCGACTACGTTCTATTTGGCCTCGATCTTGCTACTCGGACACTATCAGCTTACGGGCTTGTCCGCGGCTATTGGCGCTGGTTATGCCTTCCTGCCATTTGTACTGCTTGCGGGGCTTTCCATTTTTCCGCTGACGCTCTCTGAGAACCTGACCCTAGCCAGCCCGATTCTGATCGTTCAGGGTGTCGCCGGTTCCTTACGTTGGGAAAATCTCGACTGGCCATCGTTTACTGGCGCATTTTGGCTACTGCTTCTCATCGCAGGTGTGTCGGCGCTGGCAGGCATGAGCCAACTAGCGTTCATGATCGCGCTGGTGCGGCAAGCAATCCGCGATCCGTTGACTGGCGTTTTCTCGCGCAGCAGCGCGGAGGAATTGCTGGAATTGCACTTCACCATCGCCCATCGTAGCGGTGCAATGCTGGCGGTAGCTTTCATCGATCTGGATCATTTTAAGAATATCAACGATCACTTCGGTCATGAAGCTGGTGACCAGGTGCTGCGTGACATGACCGCTATCATCAGCGACAATCTGCGCGGGGGTGACATGTTGGCACGCTGGGGTGGCGAGGAGTTCCTAATGATCATGCCAAATACCGATTTGGGTCAGGCGGAAGTCGTACTCGCACGCTTGCGCAACCTTGGCTTCGGTGTGAAACCCGACAAAACACAACTCACTGCCAGCGTCGGTGTTGCCGAACGGGTGGCTGATCAGGTGGGAGAATGGAAGGCCCTAGTTGATATAGCGGATCAACGAATGTATCACGCCAAAGAATCTGGTCGCGACCAGGTATGCAGCCGATAAAAATGTGGTTCTGTTGCAATAAAACGGTTGTGCTAAACCCTAATTTGCCGGATCGACAACGAAATGTTTCTGAGCTTGCAAATATGGAAAGGTTCAATTTGACGGACGCCATGTGACGGCATTTTAAGCGGCTTTTTATATGTGTTCAAATCTCCATTTTTTTCAAAGTTAGCGGGTAACATATTCCCAATTTTTGAATGGCGGCGTACCTTGTTGTAAAACTGGATGAGGCCTTGCCGTGGAACCAGACCGCCGTTGATGCGACGGTAGCGATGAAGAGTCTGCTCACCAAGGCAGGGTTGGTCATTGGCGAGAACGACACCGCTATTGCCGGTCATGCGATTGCTTCAGACAATCTTACGCTACGCGCTGTTCCTTCTTAAACCTCATGTTTTACTCAGGTTGGTGGAATGCATTTCAATGCATTGCTGATTTTTGGAACGATGAAATACCAGTGTCACTGTCAACCCGTGTTTTTCCGAAGTTGTCGTTAAATGTATCGTCGCCGCATGCGCATCCGCAATATTCTTGACGATGGCAAGCCCTAAACCGCTACCCCACGCGGTAGTTTCCTCGCCGCGAAAGAACCGATCAAACACACGTGTCTGGTCATTTTGGGCGATGCCGGGTCCGTTGTCAGCTATCCGCAAGGCCGGACAGCCTTCGATCACGGGGGTGCTGATATCGACCTTGCCTCCATTCGCGCTATAACGCAATGCATTGTCGACGAGATTACTTAGCAAAATACGAAGGCTGTCGGCATTGCCTTGAACTATCTGTGACAACGAACTAGTTTCCACACCAAGATCGATTTTTCTTCTTTCGGCGAGTACGTAATAATCAGCGACTATTTGCTGCGCAAGTAATTGCAAGTCAACTGCCTCGTTATGATCCCGCACATAGCCGGGTTCCTGCCGTGCCAACGTCAGTAACTGCTGAACCAGTCGACTAGCTCGGTCCAAACGATCGTGCAGTTTGTGGAATGCCACTGCACGTTGCTCGTCGTTGGCTGCATATTCGGCCAGCTGCAATTGCAATTTAAGCGCCGTCAACGGCGAGCGAAGTTCATGCGCGGCGTCGGCAACAAATGCGCGTTGCGTCGCAAGTGCATGATCCAGTTGTTCTAATAAATCGTTCAGCGCCTCTACTACCGGTCGTATTTCCGGAGGCAGCCCATCTGCCGATAACGGCTGCAGTGCGTCGGCGGAGCGACGTCCCACTGCGTCGGCAAGCCGATTAAGCGGGCGCATACTGCGGCCAACGACAATCCAAATCAGCACTCCTAACACAGGAATCAGAAGTAGAAAAGGAGAGAGGCTGCGCATCGCAATTTTTTTCGCCAGCGCTTCTCGAACATCCACAGGTTGTGCGGCTTGGATAAAAACAGATTGACGGTTCTTTGCATAGATGCGCCAGTGCTTATCGCCAATCCTGACGGTCTGGTATCCACCTTGAGCGTAACGCGGCAACGCAGCTTGCAGGGATGAGGAATAAACCAGCACTCCCTTTTGATCCCATACCTGTACAACGACCTGATCTTCCAGCTCCTCATGGTCGTCCGAGTCTGCTACACCGGTTAAGGCCGACAGTGACTGGGTTGCCTGTCTTAGCTGAACATCGAATAACTCATTGGCTTCTTCGCGTACCTTCAGATACAGCGCGCTACCCGCGATCATAGAGCAGACGAACATACCTCCCAGCAGCCATAGGAGCAGCTGTTGTCTGAGGGTTCTCATAGCTGATCCGGCACCATATAGCCCACACCTCGGACATTTTTGATGAAATCCGTGCCCAATTTCTTTCTTAGGTGATGAATATAGACCTCCACGGTATTGCTTTCCACTTCGTCCTGCCACCCATACAATTTTTCTTCGAGTTGTGTCTTGGAGATGACCCTACCAGGAGGATCGATCAACGCTTGCAGGAGCGCGAACTCGCGCGCAGACAAGGACAGAACTGCTCCATGCAATGTGACTGCATGGCTAGCGGGGTTGAGAACGAGCCCATGACAGGTAATGATAGGTTGCGTACGTCCCGTATGGCGCCTCAGCAGTGCCCTAATGCGCGCAAGTAATTCGTTCAGATCGAACGGTTTTACCAAATAATCGTCGGCACCTGCATCCAGTCCCTTGACCCGTTCCGCCGGGGTGTCCCGCGCGGTCAGGATCAGCACAGGCGTATTGCCTCCTTGTTTACGATACTCAGCCAGCACATCGAGTCCGAGCTTTTTCGGCAATCCCAGATCTAATAGAATCAGATCATACATATTGCAAGACAGGGCGACTGTGGCAGTCGAACCGCTACGCACCCAGTCGACCGCGTAATGTTGTAGGCGCAGGCCTTCCTCGACGCTCTCGCCGATCATTTGATCATCTTCCACCAACAATATTCGCATGCCGATCCTTGCTGTTTGGCGTTGTTGCACTTGTAGACAAACCTTCCGATCCATACAACGGAATCAGATCCTCAACTGCACATTGTACGAAATCAACAATTAAAGCTTGCTTAACAAACCGTATTAATTTCGTCATTAATTTCGTCATTAATCAGCTAATGCATCCGATTTTAAGTGACCTTTAAGAGTCACCAAGGTAGGATAACTGCCTATCAAGGAGCGATTTGGCTTTATCGAAGGCAGTGGCTGGCGATTTTAGTCTCATATTCACTCTGGTTCAACCGTTGACAAAAATTCTGGTAAAAAGCGAAAATTTTATGAATAATTCTACCGTACCTAGGTTAAGCAAGGTTCCGGAGCTTACGCTGCTCTTCTGGATCATAAAAATCGCGGCCACCACGCTGGGAGAAACCGCAGGCGATGCGGTGTCCATGTCGATGAACCTAGGTTATCTCGTCGGAACCGCTATTTTTTCGGCGATTTTCATTATCGCTGCCACAGCTCAAATAAGAGCCAAGAGTTTCCATCCGCTTCTGTACTGGACCACGGTCATTGCAACGACAACAGTCGGAACCACATTAGCCGATTTTGCCGACCGCTCCCTTGGAATCGGCTATGCCGGCGGAGCTTCGCTGTTGTTCGTTCTTTTGCTGGGGTCCTTGGCCCTCTGGTATAAATCGCTCGGGTCTGTTTCAGTTAACACAATAAGCACGCCGAAAGCGGAAATGTTTTATTGGCTTACCATCATGTTTTCTCAAACCTTAGGAACAGCGCTGGGAGACTGGACTGCTGATACGGCGGGACTTGGATACGGTGGCGGAGCACTCATTTTCGGCGTCCTACTAGCCATGGTAGCCGCGACTTATTATTGGACAAAACTGTCAAGAACACTGCTGTTCTGGGCGGCGTTTATTTTGACGCGCCCTCTTGGCGCCGTTCTGGGCGATTTTTTGGATAAACCGCTTGATCATGGCGGACTTGCGCTAAGTCGCTATTCTGCATCAGCGGCGCTCTTGTTCGTTATGATCGCCTGCTCTTTGTTATTTCCTCAAAGAGCAGGGGCAGCTTCTGAACATTAAGGCCGAAGCAGCAAAAAATTAATGTTTGGTCGAATCACGTGCAGTCACACTCAATTTTAATATGGATAAATAATGTCTAGCAAAACTTTAGTTCAGATTTTGATCGGTATCTCCCTCTTGAGCCAGCAGTTGGCCTATTCGGCACAAGCGACAAAAGAGGAAGAATTCGCCGTTGTCGACCATTACCTTGTCGGTGGCGAAGGCCGCTGGGACCTGCTGACCTTTGATCAAAAACGGCATCGCCTGTTTGTCAGCAGATCGACGCATGTTCAAGTCATCGATACCGATTCCAAAAATACTGTCGGCGATATTCCCGATACCGATGGTGTGCATGGCATCGCACTTGCCGATGACCTTAATGTCGGATTCACCAGCAATGGTAAAAGCAATACCGTTACCGTATTTGACTTGACGACGCTGAAAGTGCTCGACACTATTAAGATTTCCGGCTTGAATCCAGACGTCATTCTCTACGATCCTTCATCCAGACACGTCTTCACATTCAACGGCCATTCGAATAATGCAACGGTGATTGATGCCGTTTCGCACAAAGAAATAGCAACAATTAGTTTGTCGGGCAAGCCTGAACTCGCCGTAAGCGACAATATGGGGAAAATATTCTTGAATATCGAGGACAAGAATGAAATAGTGGTCATTGATAGCGAAAAAAATCAACTAGTGAAGCGTTATCCTCTCGGTAGTGGAACTGAGCCGACAGGACTGGCAATCGATACAGTCCATCATCGATTGTTCTCTGTGTGCGCTAATCAAAAAATGGTCGTCCTCGATTCCCAGACTGGCAAGATGGTTGCGGAACTTAAGATCGGTTCGGGCCCAGATTCAGCGGCATTCGATTCAACGCTAGGTATTGCGTTCAGCTCAAACGGTGATGGAACATTGACACTTGTAAAAGAAGGCAATGGTGACAATTTTTCGGTTATGCAAAATGTGATGACAAAAAAAGGCGCACGAACCATGGCATATGATTCAGCTGAACATCGCGCGTATCTCGTTACAGCCTCATTTGGCAAGACGCCACAGGCAACAAAAAAACAGCCAAAACCAAGACCCGACATGATCCCTGATAGTTTTGAGGTCGTGGTAGTCTCGTTGAAGCATTGATATATCTCGACAATCTTGGTTCGTCGCTTGCTTTGTGGTTTTTTCCTTCAATGCGACAGAACCAAGATCACTTTAGTATGGATGAGGATAGGACTACCTTATTCCTACCTGAATTTTTCGCTTGATAGAGTGCATTGTCTGCTCTTTCAATAAGCCGTTGATAGTCTGGATGACCGTCATTGATGGCGACACCAATACTCATTGTGCAATGCATGGTTCGTCCGTTGGATAAAAGAATATCGGATGATTCAATCCGTTGACGAATTTTTTCGGCAATATCAACCGATTTTGTCGCGTCAATTTCAGTTAGTACTATGAGGAACTCTTCGCCTCCATAGCGAAAAGCGAAGTCACCAGCATGCAAATTATTCATAATTAAAGCGGATATTTGCTGAAGCACGCGATCACCTGCATCATGACCATACGTGTCATTGACCAATTTAAAATGATCAATGTCCAACATCAGTACTGAAAAATTCCCGCCTTTTTTGCGCGAAATCTCAATTTCTTTTTTTAAAATGGTAGGTAAAAAACGACGGTTAAATAGCTGTGTTAATGCATCTCGCCCAACCTCCATTTCTGTCATCCGATCAAACATCAATTTTAAATGATATTTAATTTGCTCAGTTTCAACCAATATTCCTTTAACAATTGTCCGGACAGAGTCTAGTCGTGGATTATTTAATGCGGCGTGCGTTATTTGAGGTAGAAGTGAGCTGTCAATTCGCATAATTGAGGAATCAATCAACGAGATCTCAAGAATGTCACCAAACACCAACGGTGCTTTATGGCGCAACCACAGGCCAAATTGAGAAGTTTCAAGAGGGAACAATCTGTCCAAGTTCAGCTCTTGTGCCATGGTGCGGAACAACATGTTTTCCCATTCTAATATGGCACTGTGCTGCTTTTCTCTTTCGACTGTTAAATTAATTCCTGCGGATTGCTGTCGAAATGCTTCATGTGTTTTCACGGAATGCTCATGCGAATCAGAATAGGCGCAAATCATGAGTTCAAATGCATAGTCAATCAAATGACCCACATGCATAAGTGCGAGCCCTAATTCGCTTCGACTAAGATCAGTCTCAACTAATTTATCCATGATGTCGCGCTTGATTAAACGCATTCCACAAGCCACCAAATTAACAGGAATTTCAGCGCGAGCATGAATCTCTCCTATATGCCGCTGCAATGCAAATACAGCCTTAAGGTTTTCCAAATCACTTTGACAAAACAACATCTCAAGCCAGCGTTCAAGTCCGGGTTTAAGATGGGCTTCAACAATCGATGAGTTGAGAAATAGGGCTGCCTCAACATTTTTCATCATTGACGTATAGAAAATTTCTGAAAGTGCTTTTTTATCCCTGTTAACAACAAAACTGACAATGTTAAGAACCTGAGGACTACATCCCGTAATATCAATATAGCTCTCTGGAGCAACGTTTAGAGGCGCTAACGTGTGTGAAGCTGAAGCCATTTAAGCACCATTTATATGAAAAAATTCAAGAATGACAATATGATTATTGAGAATACGTCAAAAATAACGACGATAACAATGCAGCTTCATGTGGACGTTAACAGAAGCTTAGCTTGTATGATTTAGGTATCCAACTTAGGAAAAAACTACCACTAGTAAAGTTGTATTTATTTTCTAGTGTAGCACTCCTATTAATGTCAATTTAATGTCAATTGAAAATTTTGATTAAATGCGTGTGACGATCTATATAATTGCTGGTATGAGAACCGCCGCACCTTCGAATCGACCGATGCGAAGATCGGCAAGCGCTTGATTCGCCTGTTCCAGTGGATAGCTGGTCGTTTGCGTGATGATACCAATCTGCGGAACCAGTTGAAAAAAATCGACGCCATCTTGACGAGTCAGGTTCGCGACCGATACAAGTTGTCGTTCTTCCCACAATAGGCTATATGGAAAGCTGGGAATATCGCTCATGTGAATTCCTGCGCAAACGACGCGCCCACCCTTTCGAACGGATTTTAATGCCAATGGCACAAGATTGCCGTCGGGAGCAAAAATGATCGCTGCGTCGAGTTGCTCAGCCGGTAATTCATCGGAACCGGAAGCCCACGTCGCGCCAAGACTGCGTGCAAACGCCTGGGTCGCCACATCGCCGGGTCGAGTGAACGCAAATACCAAACGTCCCTGCCATTTGGCGACCTGCGCCACGATATGTGCCGAAGCGCCAAATCCGTACAGGCCAATCTTTTTTCCTGGCCCTGCAATGCCTAGGGCACGCCAACCAATCAGACCAGCGCAGAGTAAGGGGGCAAGTTCCACGTCGCTGCCAACTTCACCTAGCTTAATGGCAAACTCTGCATCGACGATGGTATGTGTGGCAAATCCTCCGTCGCGCGTATATCCAGTGAATAGCGGATGGTCGCATAGATTTTCACGATGCTCCACGCAATATGGGCAAACGCCGCAAGTATGGCCCAGCCATGGAATGCCGATTCGCTCGCCAATCGCGAAACCCGTGACATCCATGCCGATCTTATCAATGCGTCCAACGATTTCGTGTCCTGGGATGATGGGTGTCTGCGGGTTCGGCAACTCACCATCGACCACATGTAGGTCCGTTCGACAGACTCCGCATGCGCCAATTTTTATGCGAATCTCTCCTGGCCCTGGTTCGCGATCTGGCAAATGTGTCCATGTCAATGGTTGACCGATTTTATCTAATATCATCGCATACATGATGCATTCCTAGAGAGGGTGAACTCTGCAATTGCGTAAATACGGCGGGAAAGAGATCAGGAAGGTCCTCGGCCATCAATTTTTGTCCGAATGCAGTGGCTGCAGCCCCGTGAATCCATACTCCAGCCGCCGCCGCCATAAAAGGCTCCATACCCTGCGCCAATAGACCCAATATGATGCCGCTCAGTACATCACCCGCACCTGCTGTCGCGAGTGTCGGCGGTGCGTTGGCGTTGATGATTGCGCGACCATCTGGAGCCACAACCACCGTATCGCTGCCTTTAAGCACGATGATGGCTCCGCTAGTCTGCGCCGCCGCACGGGCGCGAGTCAACTTGTTGCTGCCGACATCGAAAAGTCTAGCAAATTCTCCTTCGTGTGGTGTCAGTACGCATGGCCCGCAAATCGCGCTAAATAATTCGGCGGGATCTTCTCTAAAGATAGAGAGAGCATCGGCATCGAGAACGGTAGGTCGTCCCGTCTTCAGCATTGCCATTACATAAGCACGGGTCGTCGGACCTATGCCGGCACCTGGCCCGATCAACAGCGCAGAAAAACGTTTATCAGCAAGGAGTTTTTCCAGATCCGCGACCGCCGCGAGAGGGGATACCATGATACTGGTTAATGTCGCGGCGTATATCGGCAACGCGATCTCAGGTACGGCGATGGTGGTCAATCCTGCGCCGCTACGTGCGGCTGCATGTGCCGCCATCCGCGCCGCCCCTGTAGAAGGATATCCCCCGACCAGCAACGCATGTCCACGCTTATATTTGTTGGTGTTATCTTGCACCTGAGGTAGTAATTCGGCCCAAATGATAGGGTCGTTCTCAAAGGCGCCAGACTTAATCTGGTCGAGGACAAATGCAGGCGTGCCAATATCGGCGACAATTAGCTCGCCGCATAGTGCACGTCCGGGTTGTAGCAAATGTCCAGGTTTCTTGCGGAAGTTTGTGATGGTAAGCACGGCCGCCACGGCGCCAAGATTATCCCCCGTATCTCCCATGACACCGCTGGGAATATCAACCGCGACAATCGGCAGCTTGCGCAGAGCGGCTGCTGATAGCGTGGCGGCGGCGATACCTTCCACCCGACGACTGAGACCCGCCCCAAAAATGGCGTCAACAACCAATTCTGCTCCATCTAGTGAATCGGGAGTCATCGATTCGATCGGATCATGCCACAGTGCAGCATGGTGGGCTGCAGCACCCCGAAGCTGGTCGAGCGGTCCGAGTAAGGCAATACGCACCGGCCAATCAGCCGCCGCCAAGCGCCTTGCCACCACAAAACCATCCCCGCCATTGCTGCCGGGGCCGCACAGCACGATCACTGGACACGGTGTCCAACGCTGCATAATGGCCTCTGTCACTGCACGTCCGGCATTTTCCATCAACGTGATCTCGCTGATGCCATAGGCTATGGTTAAGCGATCGGCCTCGGCCATCTGGCTTGTGCTCAGCAAGGCCGTGCAAGTATTCGGCATAGTTAACATTGCGCCACCTTAATTCTTCGAGAAATCAAGCACTACGCGCGACGGTACTTCGCCTTGCTTGAGTCGTTCAAACACCGTGTTGATTGCCGACAGTGGCTGCAATTCGATATCCGCCTTAACCTTGCCATCGACCGCGAAGGAAAGAGCTTCTGCCATGTCGAGACGATTGCCAACGAAGGAACCGCGAATCGTGATGCAATTGGCCACCACGTCGAACAGTGGCGTAGGAAATTCGCCGGGCGGCAATCCTACTAGCACGCAGGTACCCCATTTCCGCGTCATCCCCACACCCTGTTTGAATGCAGCCAACGATGGCGCCGTGATTAGCACTCCGTGTGCTCCACCGTTGGTGGCTTTTTTCACGGCTTCAACCGCGTCGGGGGACTTGGCATTGACAATTGCGTCGGCGCCAAGACGTTTGGCATGGGCCAACTTGGCATCGTCAATATCAACCGCACAGACATGCAAGCCCATTGCCTTTGCGTACTGGACGCCCAAATGGCCCAAACCGCCAATGCCAGAAATAACGATCCAGTCACCCGGCTTGGCCTGCGTCTCCTTGATCCCTTTATAGGAGGTAATGCCGGCGCAAATCAACGGCGCCGCATCGCATGCCGCCAGATGCGCCGGGATGTGCGCAACGTAGTTCGGATCGGCAACGATATAGTCGGCAAATCCGCCATTCTTTGTGTAACCGCCGAACTGGGCGTCTGGACATACGGGTTCACGAGCGGCCAGACAATATTCGCAATGTCCGCAAGCCGAGTACAACCAGGGCACGCCGACTCGGTCGCCTTCTTTGACCGCAGTCACACCAGCGCCAAGGGCAGTAACGATGCCGATGCCTTCGTGACCGGGCGTGAACGGAAGTGTCGGCTTGAGCGGCCAATCGCCATTCGCAGCATGCAGATCGGTGTGGCAAACGCCGCAGGCTTCAGTTTTCACCAAAATCTGGCCGGGCCCGGGTACTGGAATGGCTAATTCTTTGATCGCCAAAGGCTTGCCGAAATGTTCGACAACTGCTGCTTGCATTTTTTGTGTCATGAATTTCTCCTTGCGTGGGTGGGGTAGGGCTTCATGTAACCGTCGGTAGGCCGAGGCCACGGACAGCTTCAATCATCTTGATCAATACTGCCTGCGCATCGCCATAAACCATGTCGCAGTTTTCGCCATAAAACAGCGCGTTGACGATGCCGGCATAGCCTTTTCCCTCACCGCGTTTGACAACGAAGACCTTTTTAGCCATGTCGACATTGAGGATAGGCATGCCGAATATCGGGGAAGCCTTATCGCTACGAGCGGCTGGGTTGACCACATCGTTGGCACCGATGACCAGCGCCACGTCGGTGCTGGAAAACTGGTCGTTGATATCTTCGAGCTGAAAAATCATGTCATAAGGCACACCGGCCTCTGCCAGCAACACGTCCATTTGCCCTGGCATGCGACCTGCAACTGGATGTACCGCAAACTTCACGCTGACACCACCGGCCTGCAACAACTTAACGAATTCATAGAGTTTGCCCTGACCTTGCGCAACGGCTAAGCCATAGCCTGGCACAATAATCACGGAACTGGCGTAGCGCATCGCGATCCCGGCGTCACCAGCTTGCATCGGCTTCAGGCTGCCTTTAATCGTGCTTTGCTTGTGCTTAGCGACCTCACCAAAATTGGTAAACACAACGTTGGCCACAGACCGATTCATCGCCTTAGCCATTAACAGTGTCAGCAACATACCGGCTGCGCCTACTACCATACCGGCAATCATTAAGGCGGGATTTTGTAAAACGTATCCTTCGAGACCGACTGCTAGTCCCGTAAAAGCGTTGAAGATCGAGATCACCACAGGCATATCTGCACCTCCAATCGGTAGCGTCATGACAATGCCAAGAACCAGTGCACAGGCAAAGAAAAGATAAATGGATGCAGGTATCGCCAACACTAGTAACGATTTATCCTGCGCCGCTGCAACCAGATATGCTCCAACGGCAAGAGTCGCCAACAGAACCAGAGCATTGAAGACTTGTTGCCCCTTGAATCGCAGCGGTTTGTTGATCACGCTGTCGAGCTTGGCCCAAGCAATCAATGATCCGGAAAGCGAGACCGCACCAATCAGCGCACCGACTAGCGTTACGACTAGTGCAACCATGCCCACTGCCTTGCCGCCGAACAACTCTACTGCAGCAATAGCCGCGGCCGCACCGCCGCCCATGCCGTTATAAATGGCCACCATTTGCGGCATTGCAGTCATCGCCACCTTTCGACCGCTCCACCAAGCGGCCCCCCCTCCCAACACTAAGGCAACTAGCACCAAGACGAGGTTGACCATTAGGTTGGGCTTAGCCGCTTCGCTTACGCCGAACGCATATAAAAAACTGGCCAGCACCGCCACCGCCATTCCACCGCCAGCGACAAAGATACCCGAGGGGGCTGTCACTGGGGATGACATGCGGTGCAGACCGTATAAAAAGAGCAAAGCGGCCGCGAGATCGGCGGCGCCAATGCCCAATTGAGCCATCTGAGGGAAGAATGGGAGCATGATATTCGCCTTACTGTTTCTTAGCATGGATGGACTTGACGCGCCCAGACTTTACATGCGTGGGGGTATGTTCGCTGGTCTTGAACATAGCCAGCATGCGGTCGGTTACAGCATAGCCACCTGCCGCATTACCCGCTCCCAGCAACACCGCAAAAAACCCGATGACCTGTTCCTGCAAGCTACTAGCATTCAAAAGCGCGTAGATCCCACCGACCACAACAATTCCATGCACAAAGTTCGACCCCGACATCAAGGGCGTGTGCAAGATGGCCGGTACACGGCCGATGATGACCCAGCCGGCGAAACCCGCGAGCATAAAAACATATAGGGCGACAAAGCCGGAAATACTGATTTGAAAGTCCATGATCTTTTCCTCAGAAGGCTTATACCTTGGTTGTGGCATGTTTGGAATGGCTAATTTTTGCTGGCACATTGGCGGCTCTTGCTGCTTTTTGCGCTTTATCGTTTCGTTCTGCCTTGTTCTGGCCTGCATGAGTGAGTACTGTTTTGGCGAGAATTTCGTCATCCCAATCAATCTCGACGATATTGTTTTTCATGATGAGCGCGAGCAGGTTGTACTGATTCTTGGCATAAAGCTCACTCGCATCCTCAGCCAATAGCGAGGGGATGTTCAGTGGAGCCACGATAGTTACGTGACCTATTTTTGTCGTTTCACCGGGCGTCGTGTCTTCGCAATTTCCGCCGCCTTCAGCAGACAAATCGACAATCACAGCGCCACGTTTCATGCCTGCGACTTGTGCGTGACTGATTAAGGTTGGCGACGCCTTGCCGGGAATGGCAGCGGTCGTGATAATTAAATCAGCACTTTGGATGTGCTTGGTGAGAACTGAGGCGACTTTCGTCTTTTCTGCTGAGCTCAATTCGCGTGCATAGCCTCCTTCTCCGCGCGCATCGACGCCGGTATCGACAAACGTGGCACCTAATGACAGCGCCTGTTCCTGCGTGTCGGGACGCACATCATAGCCCTCGACAACCGCACCCAGACGATGTGCCGTAGCAATTGCCTCAAGACCAGCCACACCCAGCCCCATCACTAGCACGTGTGCAGGACCAATCGAGCCGGCGGCGCTGGTAATCTTAGGTATCACGCGCGTAAGATGCGTCGCCCCTAGCTGCACAGCGTAATAACCGGCAAGCGCCGATTGGCTCGATAATGCGTCCATGGATTGTGCCCGTGTAATACGTGGTACGCGCTCCATGGCAAAGCAAGTAATCTTGCGTTCGAGTAAGCATTTAAGCAGCGCCGGTTCGTTATGTGCATAAATAAATGAGACCAGAATAGCGCCTTCCTTCATCGCGTTGACGACATCGAGCGCCGGCGCTTGTACACAGAGTACAACGTCTGCATCGTTGACCAAGGCGATACGATTGGAGATAGCAGTAACGTTTTCGAACGCACCATCTTCCAGATGAATCGAGGCTGCTGCGCCAGACTGCATAGACAGTTTCGAACCCAGTTTGATCAACTTGGCGGCGACCGAGGGCACCAGAGCGACCCGTCGTTCATGCGCCTGCGTTTCCTTTAATACTGCGACATTAATATACATAACATGCTCCAAATTCTCGAGGCAAACTGCCCCACCGAAAGGAAGGGTGCCGGTTGCCCTATATGCGAATCAATCCACCTTCACTTGCTGTTCCTTGGGAAAGTCAGCTGCGCGAGCAGTAAATGATGCGGAGGATTCCCCGATTCGATTGCATCGACAATGGCTTTCGAAGCGCGGAGCGGGCCAACTGATTTTTTCAGATTCGCCATAGCACAAGCGCCACCGGACCTCGTGTATATGCGTCTGCGTCATCCCTGCAAATGTGTAGATTTCTGTTTTCGATCAGGTCGGGGCGGGGTGATCGGCAATGCGAACCAGTTTCTTGTTCACAAACTCTTGTATACCCATATTGCCCAATTCACGTCCATAACCGGAATACTTGATCCCGCCGAATGGCAGTTCAGCATCTGCCCAATCGATGTTGTTAATGAACATCATGCCGGTCTCAACTTGGCTGGCAACGCGTTTACCGCGCGCAAGGTCTTTGGTAAATACCGAACCGCCCAAGCCAAAGTCAGAATCGTTCGCGAGTGCAATCGCAGCTGCTTCGTCTTTGACTCGGTAGAAGGAAACGACCGGACCGAAGAATTCATCGCGGAAAGCTGGATTGTCAGGTTTGATGTCGGTCAGAATGGTGATCTCCATGAAAGAGCCAAGGCGATCTAAGCGTTTACCACCCATCACGAGTTTTGCGCCATGCTTCACTGCACTATCTACCTGCGCGACCAATTGAAGTAACGCATCTTCGGTTGACAATGGACCATGCGTGGTCTTTTCGTCCATGGGATCGCCCGGCTTTAACGCAGACAATGCCGACTTGAATTTTTCAAGAAATGTATCGGCGATGGAGTCGAGCACAATGAAACGCTTGGCTGCACAGCAGGTTTGGCCGCCGTTATACATCCGACCCCACACCGCCCATGGAATGGTTCTTTCAAGATCGGCATCATCGAGCACGATAAATGCGTCACTGCCGCCCAGTTCCATCGACGACTTCTTGAGATTTTGACCAGCGCGAGCAGCGACCACTCGGCCCGCCGCGACGCTACCTGTCAATGCCACACCCTTGATGCGCGGATCGTCGATCACGGTTTCCGACTGTTCATGTGAAATCAGCAAGTTAGTGTAAGCGCCGACCGGAGCACCTGCGTCAATCCAGAGCTTTTCAAACGCAATCGCGCATTGCGGCACACACCCTGCGTGCTTCACAACAATCACATTTCCGGCCATTAACTGCGGACCGGCGACGCGCGCCAATTGATAGAATGGAAAATTCCAAGGTTCAACGCAAAAGAGTACGCCCAAAGGACTGCTCTCCATGTGAGCTTCGCCCACTTTCGGATTGAGCTTTACCGGTTTAAGAAAGCTTTCAGCGTGTTCAGCGTAATACGACAAGATATCGGCGCTGAATTGGACTTCACCGCGCGCCTCGTCGATGCGTTTCCCCATCTCCAAAGTTGCCAACTTCGCGAAGTCGTCGATGTGTGCGTGCATCAGTTTTGCGGCTTTTTCTACAATGGCTGCACGTTCCTTGTAGCTTGTATGCTTCCAGCTTTGGAAGCAGGATTCGGCAGTAGCCAACGATTTTTCAAGTTGCTCTTTATTAAGATGCTCAAATGACTTCAGGGTCTTACCGTCGTTCGGGTTAATACTTTGATAGGACATGATATAAACCTCTTTCTGGAAATTCGAAAAAAAATACGTTTAACTTACATCTCGATAATTACTTTGAGGGCATGGGTATCGGCTGCGTGTCCGAAGGTCTCATACGCTTCCAGCACATTGTCGAATTTGAATCGGTGAGAGATCAGCAATTTGGCATCTAGCTTTTTCGATTGCAAGACCTTGAGCAGCATCGGCGTACTGACCGTATCAACCAAACGTGTCGTAATGGTGAGATTGCGATCCCACAAGCTCTCCAGATGAAGGTCTACTTTGGTTCCATGGACGCCAACATTGGCAATTGTTCCGCCAGGTGCAATAATTTGCTGACATATTTCGAACGTTGGCGGAATACCGACCGCCTCAATTGCGGTATCGACGCCGCGACGATCGGTCATTTTCATAATTGTCTCAACCGCTTTGCCATCTGTGCTATTGATGGTTGCAGTAGCGCCAAATCGTTTCGCCATTTCGAGGCGATTATCGTCAAGATCGATCATGATGATTTCAGCCGGCGAATAAAACTGCGCGGTCAGCAAAGCGGCAAGTCCAATTGGCCCCGAACCGACGATTGCAATCGTGTTGCCAGGCTGGACCTTACCATTTAGCACGCCGCATTCGAAGCCCGTTGGTAGGATGTCGCTTAACATCACCAAGGCTTCTTCATCCGCACCAGCGGGAATCGGGTAGAGGCTGGTATCGGCGTAGGGCGTCCTAACGAATTCAGCCTGTGTGCCGTCGATACTGTTGCCGAGAATCCAACCGCCAGTAGTGCAGTGGGAGTACATTTGCTTGCGGCAATAGACGCATTTTCCACATGCGCTAATACAGGAAATCAGTACATGATCGCCTGGTTTAAACGCAGTGACCGCGGATCCTACCTGATCGATAATGCCAACCCCCTCATGCCCAAGAATGCGACCCGGTTGGCAGCTTGCGACGTCACCTTTTAAGATATGTAAATCGGTGCCGCATATCGTCGTCTTGGTCACTTTGACGATGGCATCGGTGGGGGCCGTGATTGTTGGTTTTGGGCAGTCATCGAGCGATTTTTTTCCTGGCCCGTGATAAACGAGAGCTTTCATCAATGAGACTCCTATCAGTGTGATTTGATCGTGTCGTACTGGAACTGCAGAACCTGGTGAGGGATGAATCGTTGTCCAGATCGACAAAAATACAAACGTGCCATTGTCTAATGACGTGTCACCAGGCAATGGTTATGTTGTCGACGACTTTACGTACGCCAGGCGTCCCCCAAGCGGTATGGCGGACCAACTCGCGTTCTGACCAGTTATCCACTGTTCCTGACAAGGTGACATTCGCTTCATGGACGTCGACTGATACATTGTGTGCATTGATTCTTGCACGACGCCTCAGGGCTGCTTCAATTTCTGATTTGACGACGCTGGAAGATACGGCAGGTCGTATCGCAATATTGTCGCTTACGCCTTTGACCCCCAAGAGATAGCGAATTGGGGCAGATAAAGCCTGCTTTTGATATTCCCAATCGACTTCCCCGGTCAATGTAATCCAGCCATCTTCGACGATCACCTTGACGTGGTCTTGGGGCAAATAGGTACTCCATGCCAAAATATTTTCCACTGAACGTGCAATATCGACGTCATTGCGATGACTCGATCCGGGTAGAGAAACATCAATTTCAATAGCCAAAGCTTTCACGCCAGACACGCGCTTGGCGGCATTTTCAGCGTTCCACTTTTCGGCGAAATTACTTACATGGCCAGACAGAGTCACTATCCCATCTTTGACCGATACGCCAATCTGGGTATCGTTAACAGACGGTTCCCATTTAAGTTCTTCTATGACGTCCTGTTGCAATTGATCATCAGTTTTCATGCCGCTTTCTCCATTCGTGTATGAAGAAATAAGCGTGCGCGGAGGGGGAGCTATCATCTGTGCGGTGTCGAACGTGGGGTACAAATTTATTTTTAGCTTAATTCTCAGCTTAATTCTCAGCTTAATTTCATACGACTGTTCGCCAACGCACAGCTGAAAGTACCAGATGGTCTAGGATGGCAATGTGAACCGACATGAGCTGTATTGATCGGTGTGCTTCCTTACCGTTCCCCATCTCACAACATGGATTAAACACTATGAAAAGCATCGAACAACTCGAACTCGCAGCACATCGAAAGCAAATTGACATGGACGTAATGCGCCTTGTTGAAAAGTATCGTTCCATATTCGATTGGGACGTTGCAGAAATTGATCAGCGCCTTGCAGATACGCTTATTTTGACAGAAATACGCAACGCGTTGGATGAACGTGAAAAGTGCCTAGTTGCTTGAGGGAATTTAAATTTTCAACTATCACGAAGAAGGCAGAGTAGGGCTTATAAGCCAATTATCGCCGTTATGCGGAGTCCGGCATCATACGCAGTTTCGCATCGCTTTTATATGTGGTGGCTGTAGTACATTAAACGTTTTTTCTTTTATTTTTGGACCTGCTTGCATATAAAAATGTGTTGTCGCTGGATTCTCATGTCCCTGTACCAGTCTGACGGGCCAAGAGAATAATATTGACGTTTATGAAGATGGTAATGGTCGCCTCTCTCGAATACTGACGACGCTCTTGATGCTGCAATTTGGCTATCCCTACGTGCCATATAGTTCTCTGGAAAGCATTATTGAACAAAACAAACAAGGCTATTACTTTGCTCTACGGCAAACTCAAGGCACGATTCGGACGGACACACCAAACTGGTAGCCGTGAATTGTGTTCTTCCTATCTTCTTTATGCTCTCAAATCAAACGTTTGAGGGAAAAGATCGAACAAGAAAAAATGCTTTCGGAACGTCTACTAAAACTTTCCGCAGTTATTATTTCGTTCTCGCGTGAACATGGCCGTATCACCACGGCTGAGGCCGAACAGCACACACAAGCAAAACGAGCAACGATCAAAGCTCACTTGCTACGATTGGTCAAGGCTGGTCACCTGATTCAGCATGGTGAGGGCTGCGGTACGTGGTGCACCGCATCGGGAGAGTAGATTTTATGGCTATTTATATGGCTATATTGGCTATATTTTGCGATTTAATGTTATTGCCAAAATTCATTTTCCTATAAAAAATGACTTAACCATGGCTTAAACGCTTATTCTAATGAGTAATGGTTACCGCAGTATAGTTTGCATGGTAGCGATTTTATGCATTGCCGAATTTTACGGGAGAGTGATGGTGATCACTATGCTCAAACATGCAATCGCAGTATTGCTTGTGGTTCTTCTTAACGCAGGATGTACGACCCTTCCTCCCGGAGCGTTTTTTCCAAAAATCGCATCTACTGCGCTTGCTCATCCAGAAAATACAGTGCTTGGCAAGAATTTCGACCAAGCGGCTCATGTCAATGAGGGTAACTCAGGATTTCGTATCATTCCAACAGGTGCAGATGGATTCCTGATTAGAATGCAGATGATTAATGCTGCTGAGCGTACCATCGACCTACAATATTTTATCTTCCGTGGAGACGAAACCGGCCGTTTGCTTACCAGTGCCTTGATCTCGGCAGCAGATCGCGGAGTGCGCGTGCATGTCTTGATTGATGATGGTGAGACGATTGCTGGCGATGAGCAAATTGTAGCACTTGAAGCGCATCCTTCCATCGAGATTCGTATATTCAATCCGTTTGCCTATCGCGGACATAATCAATTTCTTAGAGCGATGGAATTCATGTTTAATTCTTCTCGGCTTGATTATAGAATGCACAACAAATTACTTGTTGTAGACAATGTAATAGCACTGATAGGTGGGCGCAATATAGGAGATCAATATTTTCAGATTGCCCCTGATTCTCAATTTGCTGATGATGACTTGTTTGCTGTCGGGCCGATCACACCAAAACTATCAATGACCTTTGACGAATATTGGAACAACGACCTTTCAATCCCACTTCAAGCACTTTCAAACAAAAAATATTCACAATTAGCGTTAAATAATCATCGCGAAGAATTGACGGAAGAACGTCACCAGTTAAAAAAAGATGGTGTTGACTATGTCAAGCGGATTGGTACTGGCGAACCTTTTAATAGCATTATTTCTGGCCGTTTGCCCTTGATCTGGGCACATGTACAATTGATGTGCGATAGCCCCGATAAGAAAAAAGTAGAAAGCGGTGCGATGGTGGGCAGACTAATGCAGCGAGGCGTGGCTGATGCAACGATTGCGGTTCAATCCGAATTGCTGATGGTAACGCCATACCTAATCCCAGGTAAAGAAGGAATGCAGTTATTTAAGGAGCTACGTCAACGCCATGTTGATATCCGCATTCTGACAAATTCACTTGAATCATCAACAGTGCTATTGGCGCAGGCTGGCTATATGCATTACCGAAAATCACTGCTTGAAGAGGGCGTGGAACTATACGAAATACGGTCGCAGTTGGGTAATAGTATAGGAAGTGGCCAAACACCCGCAATATCGCATTATGGAAATTATTCGCTGCATGGAAAATTCTTTGTATTGGACCAGAAAAGGTTGTTTGTCGGGTCAATGAACTTTGATCAACGATCGATGCACCTTAATACGGAAATCGGACTAATTATAGATAGCCCTGTACTTGCCCAACAAGTTGCTGCACGTTTTGAGGCAATGGTTCAGCCGGTAAATTCTTACAGGCTGGTACTCAGTCCAAAAACGGATAACGGACAACATTTAGTGTGGCACACGAGGGAAGGGGGACAGGATGTTGCGTATACCAAGGAACCTGCGCGCACTGATTGGCAACGCATTAAAGCAACTATATTAACTCTGCTGCCACTTGATAGTGAATTATGAAACGCTGCAAGAGAGTAATGTCGAAGCCAGAGCCAAGTACCACTATGTACGCCAAATGATTTGGCGTACATAGTGAAGTGATCAAAAAAATTTAATCCTTTTTCTTGATTCAATACACGCACTGTATGTTGGCGTACAGATTTCATCGCAAAGCTGCACGAAAATGCTGACATCAAACCAATTCATTACGTGTAGCTTTGTAAAATCATGGAATTTTATGACAAATAAGCAAGCAGGAACGCCGGATGCATTGCCTGATGCGGTCAAAAGTAATATCGATAATATTGCGAAATATTATGATCGTGAGGAAGAGAAAATTTCTGGCTCCCAGAGTCTAATTGAATTGATCAGCTCTTTTTTTGGAAGTACGATTTATTTTGGTAGCTTTGTCATGTTTGTGATACTTTGGATTGTTGGAAACGAAAGTGCCATACTGGCCGGATATATCCCCATTGATACGCCACCATTTATTTGGTTACAGGGGATGTTAGGATTAAACGGGGTGTTGATCGCGATCGCGGTCTTGACGCGTCAAAGTCGCATGACCAAGATTTCAGATGTCCAACTCCATCTGAGTCTGCAAATGCATTTGCTGACGGAACAAAAGGTCACAAAGGTGTTGCAACTTTTGGAAGCATTGCGCAAAGATATGCCTGATGTTAGAAACAGGCATGATCCCGAACTGACTGCCATGCAGGTTGATACCGATCTAGAGGCGGTATTGGGTGCTATAGAGGAAAAAAAAGCCGAATCGCAACGTACATAGCAGGATTAAATTGACAAAGGATTCGGCAATGAAAACATACAGAACTGAAACCGATTCCATGGGAAGCATCAACGTAGAAGTTGACCGCTATTGGGGCGCGCAGACGGAGAGGTCTATTCATCATTTTCCTATCGGTGTGGCGCGTTTTCGTTGGCAGCGACCTGTTATAAGCGCTTTGGGCATCCTTAAACGAGCAGCGGCCGAAGCGAATGTGCAATTAGGCGAATTATCAGAACAGATTGGTAGATTGATCGTTCAGGTTACCGATGAAATTATCTCTGGTGCTCTTGATGAACATTTTCCGTTAGTTGTGTTTCAGACAGGTTCGGGAACGCAATCGAATATGAATGTGAATGAAGTGATTTCTAATCGTGCAATAGAAATCACTGGTGGTGTTATGGGGTCTAAATCACCGGTTCATCCTAATGATCATGTCAATCGAGGGCAGTCTTCCAACGACGCTTTTTCGACGGTGATGCATATTGCGATAGTCAGTGAACTGTTTACCCGATTATTTCCATCAGTTATGCAATTGCGCACTACCTTAAATGGCAAGGCGCTTGAATTTGCCGATATAGTGAAGACTGGGCGTACCCATCTGCAGGACGCGACCCCAATTACACTGGGACAAGAAATCGGCGCGTGGGTGGCACAACTTGATTTTGGGTTGGCGGCTGTGCATGCAGCGTTACCTGGTCTGTATGATTTGGCTATCGGTGGTACAGCAGTTGGCACTGGGTTAAATGCACACCCCAAATTCGGTGAATTGGCTACCAGCCGGATTGCTCAACTGACAGGGTATCCGTTTTGTTCTGCGCCCAACAAATTTTTTGCATTAGCTGCCCATGATGCTTTGGTGCAGACCTCGGCTGCACTCAGAACCTTAGCAGGTGGCTTGATGAAAATGGCGAACGACGTGCGATGGCTGGCGAGCGGGCCACGCTGCGGTATCGGTGAATTGCGAATACCGGAAATCGAACCTGGATCGTCGATTATGCCAGGCAAAGTCAATCCGACCCAGTGCGAAGCATTGACTATGGTATGTGCCCAAGTGTTTGGGAACGATGCTACCGTTGCATATGCAGGCTCACAAGGCAATTTTCAGCTAAATGTGTATAAACCGGTGATGCTCCATAATGTGTTAGAAAGTATCGATTTACTCGCTGATGCATGCACCGCATTTAACCAGTTCTGCGCCATTGGAATCGAACCCGAATTGGACCGTATCAATGCGAATATCGCACGCAATTTGATGCTGGTGACGGCATTGAATCGCCACATCGGCTATGACAAGGCTGCAGCTATTGCTAAAAAAGCCCAACAGGATGGAACCAGCTTGCGTGCCGCAGCACTCGCTCTTGCGTATGTCAATGAAGCGCAATTTGATGCGTGGGTACAGCCACTAGAAATGACTAAAAATCAGTGAGATAGTGACATTGACTATTCTATGATGTTCATTGCTGTTGAAAACACGCTGGATGGGTAGTTAAATCCGGTGTGCTAGCACACAGACCTGCTCCCACATTTTATTCTAATCTGGTGTTTTACCCGTCTGGCACGACTCACACCAAGGAGTAAGGATATGAACGAATACCATCATCACGTATTGGGCTTTTTCGCTCATCGAGACGAAGCAGAAAGTGCGTTGTCTACGTTGGTAAAGCGAGGATTGCCGCATGAACAATTACATATATTTAAATCTGATTCAGTGAGACCTGCACCCGGTGTGCAATCGGATAGTGATACAGTACTCAAGAACATGCTGGTGGATGGTGCTGTCGGAACAGTGGTTGGCACTGGCATTGGCGCGTTAGGGGAACTGGCGTTGGTGGCAGCGAACGTGAGTTTGTTCATTGCCAGTCCATTGATTGCCCCATTGGCGATGCTAGGATGGGGTGCTAGTCTTGGTGCTGTGATCGGCGCAACGGCCGGCACCTCGACGGGTAACAAACACAAGAAAGGACGGTTTGTTGAATTGATTCGTGATGCGCTTGCAAGCGGCCAAATCGTATTGGCGGCGGAGACTCGAACAACGCAACAGACAGTGATCGCAAAGGAAGTGATTGAGAACACGGTGGGTGATTACAAGGAAACCAGCATCGTATAACAGTGGTTGGATAATTCGCTGCCAGCTTATTGATCGCTATTTGATCGCTATTTTGTTCTACTGGGAGATCCCGAATGTGCCACCCTTTGATGCGTCGTCTGCTTGTTTGTGCTGTCATTCTGAATCTTGGCGCGTGCAATGAAATGGCGAAATTGCCGGAACAAGCGAGCTTTGGACCACATCCGACACTGCCACCACCAAATGCAACTTTTATCCCAACGGTGCATATCGCCCCAGCTGTGGGGTGGCCACCAAACACCAAACCGACGGCTGCCGACGGTCTGGAAGTACGTGCATTTGCCAGCGGCCTTACGCACCCGCGTTGGCTTTATGTTCTTCCCAACGGCGATGTTCTTGTAGCCGAAACGAATGCTCCGTCCAAGCCCGACGATAGCAAAGGCATCAAAGGCTGGGTGATGAAGCTGGTCATGGGACGCGCTGGCGCAAATGTGCCGAGCGCAAATCGAATTACCCTGCTACGTGATCAAAACGGCAATGGCACTGTGGTAAAACGAACGGTTTTTCTACAGGGACTCAATTCTCCTTTTGGTATGGTTCTTGTCGGTAATGACTTGTATGTGGCTAATACAGATGCGATTTTGCGCTTTCCGTACCATACTGGCGACACGCAAATCACCGAGCCTGGCGTTAAAGTAATTGATTTGCCCGCAGGTCAGATTAACCATCACTGGACTAAAAACGTGATTGCCAGCCAAGATGGGAAACGACTGTACGTAACGGTTGGATCCAACAGCAATGTTGGCGAAAATGGCATGGAAAACGAAATCGATCGCGCTGCTATCTGGGAAGTTGATCCGGCAACAGCGCATTCGCGGATAGTTGCCTCTGGTTTACGCAACCCGAATGGCCTTGCCTGGCAAGCGCAAAGTGGCGCGCTCTGGACCACCGTCAACGAACGTGATGAACTCGGCAGCGATCTAGTGCCTGATTACATGACCGCGGTGAAAGACGGTGCGTTTTATGGCTGGCCTTATAGCTATTTTGGCCAACATAGTGATACCCGCATTAAGCCACCACGACCTGATCTGCTTGCAAAAGCCATTATGCCAGACTATGCGCTTGGAACACATACTGGGTCGCTCGGGCTGGCTTTTTACAATGGCAATTTATTGCCGAGGCGATATGTCAATGGTGCTTTTATTGGCCAGCACGGTTCTTGGAATCGCCAACCTCGAAGTGGCTACAAAGTAATTTTTGTGCCCTTCGTTGATGGGCATCCGACCGGAACTCCTGAGGATGTATTGACCGGTTTTGTCAACAAACACGGTGATGCATTGGGACGTCCAGTGGGCGTGGCGATTGATCGCGTTGGTGCGCTGCTAGTCGCGGATGACGTCGGTAACATTATATGGCGGGTGACGCCTGCGCTTGCGAAGTCGAATTTGTGAATAATTCCCCGGAAAACATAAGCACGTGATCAGTATTTAAGTTGTATTGCTTGATGATAGGCCATGTTTTTTAGCAAATAAGACAATTCCAACGGTATCTTTTTCGCTAATTTTCTCCATGATTTTAGTGCGGTGTGCTGCAATGGTTTTAGGGCTAAGGCCTAATTCATAGGCTATCTGTTTATTTGTTTTTCGATTGCCGATCATGCCAATAATTTGTAATTGGCGGGCAGTTAGCGTACGTGCGGGGTTGGATGATAAGGTAGTGGGAAACGTAAATCGGTGGATCATTTTGGTAGAAATACGTGGACTCAAGTAAGTCTCATTGCGTGCCACAGCACGTAACGCAATTTCTAGTTCTGCTTTTGTTGCATTTTTAAGCAAATAGGCAGATGCCCCAGCTTGGATAGCATCCACAACCAATTGTTCAGAATCTTCCATCGTTAACACAACTATACCGAGAGTAGGATAGGCATGTTTAAAAAGCCGAATAAGTGCAATCCCTGTTTTTACCTCCATGTTGATGTCAATGGTTAAAATAGTGGGGATGGATTTTTCTAATAGAAGAACTGCATGTTCCTGATCAGAGACTTCAGCAATGATACAAAAATCATGCATTTGCTCGATAAGACAGCGTATTCCAGCACGAACCAATACTTCATCATCGAGGAGTAATACGCTAATAGTCATGGCAATATAGAAATAATAACAACGCGCCGAATTAGCTGGCGCGTTGATCATGTTGATCGTGTTAATCTACTTAATTGCGTCCTAAAATTGGTAAAAGAGTCCGATATTTGCCCCTTTTCGTTGGTAATAGGGGTTGACATAGTAGTCAATTTTGGAAACTAAACCGAGCTTGGGCGAAAGCCAATGACGCCATGCCAAACTAGATTCATGGCTCTCAAAATCCACCAAAGAGACATTGTCCGCGATAGTTAGGTAACCTTCCCCCCCCCATCCGTAGCGCGCAGTAACAATATCTTTCTTTTCAGATCCGTAAGTGACGGCAACAAATTGTTGGTGTGTTGAAATAGCATTGGGATTACTACGGTTAAGCCGAAACCCTGCTTCAACAATCCAAGGTTGTTCAAAATAGTAGGTGCCGCCAAAGTTCAAATTGCGATCAATGTGACCATCTGGCGCATCGTACTCGCCTAATCCGACCGTGGTAATAAAGTTGCGATTTTCCATCCATTTCCGACTTAGAAAGATATCGCCTCGGATTTTTGGTAAATAAAATGCGCCGTCTCCTGCGCCAACAGAAATACGTGTAAACCAATCAGGGTCAAGTACGATGGTATCGGCGATGCCTACAAACGTACCTACAACACGAAATTCTTCCTTGGATGATAATTCCATCTGCAATACATGTTGATCGATTTGGTAGGAGCCAAGAAGTGTTTCATTGGTCCAATTACCATAACCTGCACTCAACTCTTCACCACCAACGGTGAGTTCCATACTTTTGTTTTGAGACGCAGAAGCTACACTAGGTAGAATAATCTCTGAGGCAACCGCAGGATCTTGTGGCGTTGCGGATTGTAATTGAGCATGAGCAGTTGTTGCTGCACAACTGACTAATAAAATTAGCGCGATGTCTGAATAAGTAGGCGTCACATAGACCTTATTTTTAATTGAGGAAATTGAGTAATCGGAGGGATGACATAGTGAGTATCAACGTAGTCAATACAGAGATTATTCTTCTCATATTTTTTCGTTATACGTTGGATTTCCCCATTCTTGCCAAGCGGGCAAAAGCGCAAAAATAAATAATCCAGTACAAATGCTACTGAATCCCAAAGAAAGAATCAGGTTAAATGCCATATCAATTCACCTATTTAACTTTTTGCTCGCTATCTTAATAACACCAACATGTCAGCATCTAAACCAGCCAAAACAATATTGGAATTCGCTGTAATTAAGATGCAGAGGATATAGAACGACGATAGTGCGTTCTGTTCGTTAGCGAACAAAGAGCCGCAATAGCTAGTTAATTGAGCAGTGCTAGTTAAGACAGCCTGATAAGCTTTGCAGAGAAGAGGGGAGGGAGGGGTAATACCCGTTTTGCTTAGTCTGAATAAGCAAAACGGGTTGGCATAACGTGTTCCTAAATGGCCGGGTTTCCAGCTAATACACTTTTGGTCCGTTGATAAAAGCCAAGTTCATTGATGGTGATGAGCCCACGATTGCTGATAAATTTTGCTTCAATCATATGCTGCTGTGTGAGCGCCATTGACGGTTGTTGGCGGATGGCGGCAACGTAACCCAAAATCGCCCATGGAAATGCATCATATTGGCCATTCTGCCAATTGGGTGTGTAGAGATTGAGGTAAGACCACCCTTTATCATAATAGGCAGACAATTCATTCAGCCCAAAAGCTTGAGGAAATACCTGACAAGTCGTGCCTGCATAAAAAGCAGTTGTCGCCTGTGCATCGCCATCACTCGTTTTAAAACCAGCATGGGCACTATCGTAGATCGTATTACTAATACCATTCACAACGCCTGTTGCGACCAGATCATAGTAATTCGCATCGGCTGTTTCACCTAAATCACGCAACATGCCGGCAAAATCACGCAACCCACGGTAGTTTTCGGAATTATCCATGAGATAGCCTAGCCCATTAGTTTGATTGCGCGGCGGTTGAAAAGTGGATATTAATCCATCACTCGGTTTTTGCATGACGGCCAAATTACGATACGCAATATTTTTTAATGTGGCTTCATTTGCAGCCCACCATGTCGTATTTTGACTAACGCGCGTGTACTTCACCGCGAGTGATAAAAATGTGGCTGCATAAGAATCATCTGAATCCGATGGGACAAGAACAAAATTAGGTGTGCCTGCAACAAAATTGACATCCGCTATAGTTGAGTTCGCATTCAAGTTATGAATGTACAGATTGAGGTAACTCAATACATAAGTAGTCAAATCGGCTGGTGATAAATACTGCACGATTGGTAGCAAGCCTAAATTACTAAAATACCAATTAATCCTGCCTGCTGGTGCAATAAGATAGCCATTGGTATATGGCCCTGTCGTGATTCTCAGATTTTTAATCTCTTGAACTACGTCAATACCAGAAACAGCTTGCGTCCGTGTTTGAGAGACAGCTAGGCGAGGAAAACCCATGCCAATTGAAACCACTAATGCGATTGATGCGAAGAGAAATTGCCGACGTTTAAACATGATGTTTTACCCTGTAGTGTAAAAATGGCTCAGTCGAATATCCAGCAAAATACCTAGTTCAGGCATGTTGTTGAGCTTCAAATTTATTGCTGAATGGAATGTTTTACTATAGGAGAAAAGTGCATTGACATGACGAGGAAATGGCTTAGTGTGAGCGAGTATTTTTCTGTGTTAGGCCTTGATAAAACGCTGTATTTACAAGCAGAAAAAATACATTTTTCCTCAATCGGAAGAGTGAATTGCATCCTTTCTACAGATTGTTACTGTTGGATCGTCATGTAGAAAAAATGGTAGTGCAGTCCGTTTGCGTTCGGTAACACACCGACTGGGGGTGAGTCATTCATTATCTTTAGTTAATTGAAACAAAACAACTATTGATAGTCATACTCACTTACATAAATGGCGTGATAACTTATGAGCTTAAACTCGGTCAGCGTTGGAAACTATTTGTCAGGCAAGTGGAGGGCAGGTATTGGGGTGATAGTAGTGATGTTGATTTGTGAGGGGATTTTTGCATTAGAGCGTGCCCTATCCAATAACATTGACCTTCAACATGCGGCGGTCTCTAGTATGGCGATAGTATTACTTGCCATTGTGGTGCTGATGATTATTTATGCCTGTCGCCATATGCTGTTTACTATCAATCGTTTATTTGGTCGGCAACGTCATCCTTATATTGACATTGACGACGCCCAATGGCCACAGATTACAGTTTTTATTGCGGCTCACAATGAAGAAAAAGTGATCGCTGGCTGCATAGAAGCACTGATCAACAGTAACTATCCAATAACGCGTTTAAAAATCGTTCCCGTCAATGATCGTTCTACTGACCAAACTCGTTCCATCATTGATCGCTATGTCGAACGCTATCCAGACCGTATTACCCCATTTCATCGGATTTCAGGTAAAGCTGGAAAAGCCGCGGCATTAAAGGATGCACTGGCGTTTGTTGAGGGCGATATTGTAATTATTTTTGATGCTGATTATGTTCCAGGGTGTGGATTAATCAAGCAATTAGTCGCGCCCTTTTTTGATCCGGAAGTCGGTGCAGTGATGGGGCGTGTCGTGCCAATTAATGTATGTAGTAATTTATTGACACGCATGCTGGATTTAGAACGTTCTGGCGGTTATCAGGTCGATCAGCAAGCACGTATGAACTTGAAGTTAGTACCGCAATATGGTGGAACTGTTGGTGGTGTGCGCTTATCCGCTGTAGAAGCCGTCGGTGGATGGCATGAAAACGTGTTGGCTGAGGATACCGATATTACTTATCGCTTATTGTTTAATGGCTGGAAAACAATTTACACCAATCGCACAGAATGTTACGAAGAAGTGCCGGAAGAATGGTTAATTCGGATTAAACAAGTTAAACGCTGGTCAAAAGGCCACAACCAAGTGTTGTTTCGATATTGGTTCCAATTTCTAACCAGTCCCTATCTCAGTTTGGCCGAACGTATTGACGGCATGTTGTTGTTAATGGTGTTTGTGATGCCACCGCTGTTGTTGCTTGGCTGGATTTTAGCATTAGCCTTATATTTTATGAATGCCAGTTATGTGGTCACAAATGTCATTCCTATTTTTGCACTGATGGCCTATGGCACCTTGGGTAACTTTGCCGCCTTTTTTGAGATTGTGATTGCTGTTTTGCTGGATGGAAATCGTCGCCGACTTCGCTTACTGCCATTTATTTTACTCGGCTTTTTTATTAGTTTATTTTCTATTTCTTCATCGCTATATAGCTTGGTGATGGATTTTATTTTTAAGCGTGAACTGGTATGGGAAAAAACAGTTCGATACCGGAAAGAACTTTCTAAATGAATAGTAACTTAATACACTTAATCGAGTTTATCGCGTTTTGTTCCGCATTAATGCTGATCGCATTTCGCCCAGCATGGCGGGAGTGGCAATTCCCTTCCGACTGTGAACCATTACCAATATCACCTGATTACAGCATTGATATTGACTATTTTGCCACGAGCTTTTACTCAAAAGTAGAGAATTTCTTAACGAAAGAATCCGTCAGTGGGAATCAACAGGACTTTCAGTTCATTTCTGCTAGTGCGAGTAAACCGGATTGGTCAGACATTACATTGCCGGTAATTGTGATGAATTCAATGTATTTAAAAGAAGTGATGCATTGTCAATTTCCTGTTTTTGTCAATGGTGATTTTCATACTATTGGTGCCGACAATCTTAAATCAATCTACACACAGGGCAAGATTTCGTTGGGACCCTATAGTCGAATTGATGATTGGGCCTACGCTAGGGAAACGATTATCCTTGGTTACGAGAGTAGTGCACCACGTAGATTATCGTCGGCAACATGTATTTATCTTGAGCATGGTTGTCACTTTGAACGCGTTAATGCGCCGGTAATTTCATTTGGATTGCGGGTGCAAAATTACACGGTGCAATCTAATGCCTTAATTGAATCGTCTTTTTCGGAGTTAAAAGGAGCAGTCCAGCAATCTAGTTCCTTGACCTTGATTCGTGGTGATTGCGAAATACCGAATGATCGGGTTTATCGAGGGTCCTTGATTGTCACCGGGCGGCTTATTGTGGGCGACCGTTCAAGAATTATTGGCGATGTAAAAGCACGCAAGAATATTGTTGTCGGCGTCAACGCCTTGATCGGGGGGGCCTTAATTTGCGAAAAAAATATTACGTTAAAAGAGTATGTTTGTGTAAAAGGGCCGATTATTTCTGAAGTATTGATTACGATAGGCGCACATTCCACCGTGGGAATTCACGAGTTACCAACCACGGTTAGCGCGGAGCGTATTATTGTTGGTCCTGGGGTGATTGCACATGGCACCGTTTGGGCCAGAGAGCGTGGCGTCACATGTCCAAGTTAATCTTTCAGCGTTACGCTGCTATTCTTTTATTCACTCTTAGTTGTTCTTATTCTGCATTTTCTGCTTCCCCAGTCGCACTTGATTTAACCGGCTATGTAGACAAACAGGGTGCTATTTCTGTGCAATTTAATGGAAATACGATTGATCCCTATTTTACCTTACAGGCTTTATTACTGGCACGCGAAAATGGTTTGGATATCTCTGCCTACGCGATGCAATGGGCCAACTGGTTGATTGAACGGCAAAAACCGGATGGTACATTTGATCGATTTTGTTTAACGCAAGGTGTATGGTCACCCTGCAAAATAGCCGATGCAGACGATGCCTTGATGGCGCTGTGGCTTAAGTTTTTAGGGACAATGCCGCATGAACTTAGCACCAATCCGCGCTGGATACACAGTGCCCAATTGAGTCAAGTCAATCTGGATCATTTGCTAGATAGTAAACGCGGTATCTACCTAGTTTCGCCTATCTATCAACATGGGTTATTGATGGACAATCTAGAAGTATTGTCGTATCAGTTGCAGCCAGATAACAAAGAAAACATGGTGCTTGCTAAAAAATTGGCAACGTCTATTCACACCATATTTTGGGATCAACAACATCATCGATTTTTAGTCTCTACCCAAGCTGGACAGCAAAAATTAGCCTCTTCGTTTTATCCAGATCAAGTGGCGCAAATTTTTCCCTTGTTGGTTGATTTTAGCTTGTTACCGATCGATAGACACCGTTATTACACGCTATGGATGAAACAGTATCGACAAAACTGGCTCATGCAGTCACATGATGATTTTGCTTGGGGGGTGATTGCCGTTCTTGCACTCAAACAGAGCGATAGTATTTCGGCCAGTTGTTGGCTACGTGAGTCATCCGGTGCACAACACACTTCACATTGGATCGTTACCGATGAAGTGGCTCGTCAAGTTTTGTTACAACGTCGGGTTACACCAGCCAGCATCGGCGTGGATTGCAATTAATTTTTTATAATTACAAGGATTTGTATATGCAGAAGCAAGTTTATTTGGCGTGTATTGGTACGCGTCCAGAGATTATTAAAATGGCGCCGATTTATCATGAATTAAAGGCCCGTGGCGATACAATTTTAGTCGTACACACAGGACAGCATGAAGCAATTGCTGAAGCACTTTATGATTTTTTTGATATGCCGCCGGATATTAATGTGGTGTTAAAGCGTAAATCCACTTCACTGGCACATCTCACCTCCGCGCTATTAGATGCGGTGGATGACGCGATGCAAAAACTGAAACCAGATGTGATTTTAGTGCAGGGCGATACCACGTCCGCCATGGTTGGATCGCTGATTGCCTATTATTATGGAAAGCCAATAGCACATGTTGAAGCAGGTTTGCGTACGCACGAGCATGAACCATTTCCCGAAGAGAAAAATCGGGAGTTAATTGGGCGACTGGCGCATTGGCATTTTTCTCCTACTAAGCAAGCATCGACTAATTTGCAGCAAGAAGGAATTTGCCCATCCCGTATTTTTGATGTGGGGAATACGGTGATTGACGCTGCGCTGTGGACTAGTCGGCGGATCATGCAGAATATCGGGAATCAACCTGCATTAATGCCCGCCAATTTACAGCAATTTGAAGTGGACTTCCCCACACAACGGTTAATTTTAGTGACGGCCCATCGTCGTGAAAATTGGGGGCAACCTATTCGTAACATTGCCAAAGCGATTGGGTTGGTGCTAAGTCAGCACGAAGACGTTATTGCGATTTGGCCTGTACATCCAAATCCAACAGTACGAATTGATATAGAAATGGAATTGAATAAGCTGCCATTCGACGTGCGCCAACGGATATGTTTGACCGAATCACTCGGTTATCAAACATTGATAGGATTACTTATGCGGTGTGAGTTCACTTTGACCGATTCAGGCGGGATTCAAGAAGAAGCATCGGCATTTGGCAAACCAGTTTTAATTGCACGTAAAAGCACTGAACGACAAGAATTAGTGGATACCGGCGGTGCACTTTTGGTTGGGACGGAAGTAGAAAACATGGTCGTGCACCTTGAACGTTTGCTGGTCAATCAAGCACATTATCAAAGTATGAAACTTGATAAAAGTCCGTTTGGAGATGGGCACAGTGCGCAACGTATTGTTGACATCCTGTCGAATAAGCCCATGCAACAAGATATACCCGCAATGACTGCGGCAGCTTGATAATGGTTTTCATGAAAAATACACGATCGACTATCCTATGACTAATGCGCATGCCCCTTCGACGTTAACTGGTTCGAACTACAAAAAAACGCTGTCATTTCAACATCGCGCTATTAGTAGAGTTCAGTTCACGCCGAGCTTATTATTACAACTCGTTTTCTTACCCTTGTTTTTTTGTGCGCTACTCTTTTGGGCTGAACCGTATTTATTTACATTTTGGCGTCAATGTATTTATTTTTGGAGTACCTTATTGGCTATCCCGCTATCACTACCAGATAGCGGGTTAACGTTAGAAGATGGCAATCAGCTTGGACTCATTTGGGTTGGTGCGGAGATGAATGAGTATATGCCGACAGTGTTTCAGTTGGCCATGACATCCATCGTGACGGGACTAGGGGTGTTGGCGACATTTAAAATGAATGGTGCTATGTTGCCGATTAAGTATGCCTTGCGAATTTTGGCAACGGTCATGCTGGTGTCAATTGTGTATTTTATTGTTGAGCCAACGCAATTCCCTTATTCTATTACGCGTCATATGCATGATATTGCAAATTTGGGATTTGTGTTAATGATATCGTCGCCGATTATGCTAGCATTTGGCTACTATGTCTTTCCTTTTAGTATAACGATCAAAATTAAGCATACTGTGTTAATTTTGCTGTATTTTATGCTGTTGATTCCCCATCAAATTGTGTTGCACATCTTGATATTGCAACATTTTTCATTGTTGTTCATGCCCATCCTATATATTTGTTTTGGGACCTTATTTGATGTGCTGATATTTGTCGCGCTGTATTCGTGGGCGGCAAGTACCATACCACACAATGCGACGATTTAACGTCTGCATTGGTATTGCTAAGCTCTAACTACGTGAGAGAAACATTGCTATGCCAAGCAAAGGCCATTCCACTATTTTTTTAATAGGTTGAAATAGTGGAATCGGTTTGAGCAACATTTTAATAGCCATTACATAGGGATAATGAAGGCGTGCCAAGCGTTTTACAGTTTTATTGTAATTATTCCAATCCTCTTGCAAAAATAGTTGATCTTGATAACGCCCTTGATGAACATGCTTGAAGGCGATATACGCATCTTCACTCTGAATCCCGTTTAAACGACGCCAGATCGTCATAAAAAGAGTTGGTATGCCATGCCGTTCAATGGCATTGTATTTACTGAAGTAATGGCGAAAATGGTTGTAGTGCATGATTTCATCGGACTTAATGTGGTTCAATATTTGATGTAAAACTGGCTCGTGTACGTAGTGTTGTAATGCCTGATAAAAACTAGAAGTACCCGTCTCCACCACACAACGCGCCATTAATTCGAGACCTTTTTGTGGTTCCAGTTGCTCTACAGTGCAGCACGTACTGTATTGCTGATAGAACGCATTAAAACTACGTTCCCAATCAAATTCTGGCCAGACAGTTTGCACATAGCGTTTCAGCATGTTCCCGTGTTGCACTTCTTCCTTTTCCCAGCATTCTGCTAGCCAACTAATAATTTCCTTATCATCATAAAAAAATTGAATAAGATTACCGGCATATATTTCAGACAAAATTTCAACGAATGATGCAGAAGCTAATGTTAAAAATAAAAAATCATCGTCATACACTAAGGCTGGATCGATGTTATTAAAGTCAATGGATGCCCAATCAACGCGCTTCTTATTACTACTATTGCTACTACTATTACTATTACTACTGCGATCGTTATCTTTCATTCAATATGCTCCAATTTTCTACTGTTAGCATCACTTATTGTAAAGGTGCATCTCGTTTAGTATTACTTTGACATTACCTATGTTCTTCTTGTTGTTGTGCAGGGCGCGATTGGTGAGCGGGTTTGTCTTGCTGCTGTGCAGGACGTGGTTGTGGAATATGTTGTTGTGGTACTGGTTGTTGTGGTACTGGTTGGCGTGGCCCTGACTGGTGCATAACTGGATTCGTTGTTCTTATCGGATTCGCTAAATGAATTGATCGTGGTTTTTGTGCATTAGGTTCAACCGGACGATGGGATGCTTGTTGTGTAACAGCGCGCGATGACTCTGTACGGCCAATGTTGAAATTACCTGTTTGAGAGGTCGCTGCAATGTGAGGTTGACCATGATTGACAGAAAATCGTTGATCTGTATTGTCATGTGCCACATTTTCATGATGGGCTTGCTCAGTAGTAGGCTGATTGTGTGGCATGCTGTTAATGATCTGTTCATTTTTGGTGGGATGCGAGTGGATGCCACCGTTACCGCCATTAAAGCTCGCACGATTTGCACGATCTTGATGCTCTATTTTTGAGGAATACCGATTACTAATAGTCGATTTGCCAATATTGTTGACCGTGCTGTTATATCGGAATGCGCCGTTATTCCAATACCCGCCTTGGTAACCATTCCCCACATAACCAAAACCGTAGCTAATGCCTCCGTAGTATCCAACATGCGAACCCCAATATCCACGATGCCAGGTATATCCTTCATCCTCAAACGACCAATATCCTGGGGTCCATAAGGCCCCAACAAATGGTGCTATTACCCACGTACCTGGCACCCAAAAATAGTCATTATTAGTGGAGTCCCATGACCAATAACCAGGTGTCCACATATAGCCATCAGCAGGGATTGGTGGTTGTGCATACATTGGTAATAGTGGTGGTGCAATAGTGATAGTGACTTGTGCGCTTGCAATTGAATTCATTGCTCCGATGACGAACAAGCCTGCTAGTAAAATCGCTTTAAATGAGTTTTTGTGCATTTTATATCCAGTCATGTTGCGTAACACGTTAGTAGGAATACGCCGTTGAAAGTTCGAAGCTGAAACATGCATTGTGTAGCGTAAAAGAAAACACAATTATTGTTAGTAACAGACTGTAATCATGAACTTTTTAAAATAATAGTCTGTGTCGTTCCGAACATAATGTCTGTTTTTCTCTCACCTTAATTACCTTAATGTTCGTCATCGCACCGAATTAAATGTTGCCGGTATTTATATTTACTGTTTGGATAAATTACAAAATAGCTCGTGTTATGAGTACGTTTATAAAAATTTAGTTAACAATGAGATCTCTTGGTAATAACTAAAACAAGTCCTGAACAACGTTACTTAACTAAGTTTTTCTAAGCCGATTCCACACAAGGAGAAATAAGATGTTATTCGATGCATACACTGCCCATAAGTTAGAACTTCGTAATCGTATTGTTATGTCACCAATGACGCGTAATCGTGCCATTGTCGCCAATACCCCCAACAAGTTGATGGCTGAGTATTATGCGCAGCGTGCAACAGCCGGCTTGATTATTACCGAGGGAACCTCTCCATCGCCTAATGGCTTGGGTTACGCGAGTATTCCGGGCTTGTTTAATAGCGATCAAACCAATGGATGGAAACTGATCACCAAGGCAGTACACGACAAGGGTGGGAAAATAATTATTCAATTAATGCATACAGGCCGTGTCAGTCATATTAGTAATCTTCCAAAGGGTGGTGAAGTCATTGGTCCCAGTGCGGTCATTTGCCCTGGCGAGGTTCATACCGCCAACGATGGAATTGTGGCTTATAGCTTACCCCGAGCAATGGATGAAAAGGATATTTCGATCGTGGTAAGTCAGTATGCCCATGCGGCGGTATTGGCATTGGAAGCCGGTTTTGACGGCGTAGAACTTCACGCTGCCAATGGGTATTTGATTGAACAATTTTTGAATCCTAATGTCAATTTACGCACGGATGTCTACGGCAATGGCATTGAGGGGCGTAACCGTTTCGCTATTGAAGTTGCTCGTGCTACTTGCGCTGCGATTGGTGCGGAGCGCGTAGGTATCCGCTTGTCACCCTATGGTATTTTTAACGGCACAGGTGCATTTCATGACGTTGATGCGCAATATCTGGCCTTGGTTCATCACTTATCGGCATTGGGAATGCTCTATGTCCATGTTTTGGATCACTCTGCGATGGGAGCTCCGCCAGTCCCAACGAGTTTAAAAGAGCAGTTACGGAGAGCATTTAATGGGCCATTTATATTGGCAGGGGGATTTAATTGCGCAACTGCAGAGCAAGCATTGATGAATAATCAAGCTGATTTGATTGCCTTTGGCCGGCCGTTTTTAGCTAATCCTGATTTGGTCGCGCGCATGCAAGCAGGTGCTCCTCTTAATACCCCAGATATGGAAACATTTTATACACCCAATGCAAAAGGCTATACCGATTATCCCGTGATGGAGTCATGACACGAAGCGGTGTTGATGTCAGTACCTTGACAATTTTCTATTCAACACCGCTTCATCCTTTCCCCTGTTTTGTCGCGGTTTTGCCTATCGGTTTTGCCTATATCACTTAGCCTCTAAAAATATCAAAGGGTTCAATTTTTAGCACTTTTCTGACACCAAAATAGCTAGAAATCCCAGCAATTAAAATCACCATACCAAAAGCAGTTTCAAGGTTCCAAAATGTGATCGTTGATGCATAGTTAGGTAGATTCCATTTGGCGAGAGAAATCATGAGCGTAACCAAGCCAATACCCAAGCCATAGCCAGTGATGGCAGTAAAACTTGCCATAAACAGGATCATAATAATTAATTCACGGCTTTTTGCGCCAATTGCTTTCAATGCACCAAATTTATCGATGTTTTCAAGGATGAACGTATAAAAAGTTTGCCCCGAAATGGATAAGCCAACGATGAAAGCAATCGCCGTCATCAGCAAAATATTGGTTCCAATGCCCGTTTTATAGGTGTAGTAATCGGCGATACGTTGATTAAATTCATCTTTACTGAGTGCGACATACCCTAAATCAGCGACCATTTTCTTGATGGCGGGTATAGCAGCGGGATTTTTTGCTTGTGCTAATACATACGAATTGGTAAAACGTGGATTGGGGATATATTCAACGGCACGACTGTAGGTGGTATATAGTGTAGGAATGCCATTTAATCCGTTTGATGCGACGCTGGCGATCCCCACAATGACCCCACGATGGTCATTTAATTCAAACGATGAGCCAATAGTGGGGTTATTTAATTTATAAAACTCCGCATCATTGACCGCAATAAAGGAATTATCTGCATAAATATCCAAAATATTTCCCTGTGTTAATTCAGGACGCCCAAATAAGCTCGTGTCATCCAGACCGATCACGACAACCGATTGATACATGCCATTATCGAGTTTTAGTTGGGCTGAACCCATATAGAGTGGCGCAGCGTAAGTGACGCCATCCATACTTAGTACAGCATCTAATAAATAATCAGGCAATGGAATCGATGAGCTAGCGGTATTCACTGCCGGGTCCATGATCCATAATGTCGCGCCAATATTCGTGACAGTGGAATAGGCACGATTTAAAATGCCGGCGAACATGGAGGTCATTTGCACCATCAAAAAAACAGAAAACGTGATGCCAATCAACAACGCAGTAAATTTAGCTTTATCATTGACTAAGAGCTTAAAACCAATGCGTAAAATGCCGCTATATTTCATGGTTTTTCTCCTATTAAGGCGGTTTTATCTGAATTCCACCAACCACCACCTAACGCAACATACAACGCCACTGTATCTTGGTAGTTCTGAACCACGGTTTGTAAATAGCTAATTTTCGCTTGGTGTAACTGCACATCTGCGGTGAGTACATCGAGATAGGCAACGAGTCCTGCGGTGTAGTTGACGTGGACAAGTCGCGAATTTTCTTGCGCGATTGATTGCGATTCCCGCTGCGCTTGATTATTTTCAGCATCATGTTCCAATCCGTTGAGCGTGTCGGCAACCTGCGCAAAAGCCAGCAGCACTGTTTGTCGGTAATTCGCCTGTGCCGCTTCAAATGCATTTATTGCGGCTTTGCGTTGAAACCATAAGGTGCCACCTTGAAATATCGGAATAGCAATAGAGGGGCCAAAACTCCAAAATCGTCCTCCAGGTAGGGAGAGATTATTCACGTTAGTTCCCGCAGCTCCATAGCTACCAGACAAACTAATACTCGGAAACATGGCTGCTGTCGCGACGCCAATATTTGCACTGGCGGCATGTAGTTGTGCTTCTGCTTCCAAAATATCGGGACGTTGACGTACCAGATTTGATGGCAAACTTAACGGTAAATTGCTTGGTAACATAATCTCAGCAAATTCGATATCCGTTAAGTTGGCATTGGCAGGCACAATTCCTTCCAAGATGGCTAACAAATGTTCACTTTGATCGTATTTGAGCTTCAGCGGAGCCAAACTAGATTGGTTTGCTGCAATCGCGCTTTGCACTAGCAGCACACTTGAATAGGGAATAGTACCGGCTTTAAATTGCGCCATGCTTGCCGCTAATTGTTCTATTTCAAGAGCAATCAATTGCTGCGTAAGCCGAATTTCATTCTGATATGCAGCTCTCGCAATGCTAGTATTGACGACATTCGCGGTTAAGCTTAAATAAGCCGCAATAGTGACATTGCGCTGAAAATCGGCTTGGGCTTGCAGTCCTTCGACCATACGGCGTTCTCCACCAAACATATCGAGGCTATAACCAATCGATCCACTTACGGTGACCAGGTTATAAATACTGCCATTGTTGCTTAATCCTGTTTGAGTAGGAGCAGAGCGATTACGACTAGCACCGGCATCAAGCTCAATTTTCGGAAAAAAGATGCCGTAGCCAGCACGCAGATTATTCTGACTTTGATGTAATGTTGCATTGGATGCTTGGATGGTCGGACTGGCGAGAAGGGCTTGCTGCACCAATAAATCGAGTTTCGGTGAGTTGAATACGGTCCACCATTTTTCTTCAACTTCAGATGAAGCATCCATATGTTGAACGTGTTTGTCTATGTTGCTGCTCGTGGATTGGTGAAGTGGTGATTTGGTATAACGCGTTTCTGTCGGTGCAGCGGGCGTTACAAAATCAGGACCTACTGCACAACCACCTAATAACATTAACATGAGTGCGCTCATGCGATAACAACGTAGTAAACGCCCACAATGTGTTGAAAGTGCTATCCCAATCTCAGCTAATGGGGCAACGTTCGGAGATGAGCGCATTATTTTTTTCCAATAAAAACGTCAACTTGCTGACCTGGAAAGACCAATGGAAGATCTTTTTTGGAAAATCTAAAAATAATGGGTAACACGCGCAAATCAACTTTTTCCTGACGCTGATTGGATAACTCAATCTTAGGTGATACTAGCGGCTGAATGCGAACAAACGTTAACGGGATTTTTTGCGTACTGCCTCGGATTGACATTTGCGCCTGCATGTGATCGGCAGCAGGAATGCGGGAAACGAGAATTTCATCCACAAAACACCGCACTGCAAGATACTCTTGGGGCGTTCCCAGTACCAACATAGGGTCAGTTCCTTGAGTATACGTATCATAAGCTCCCGAGGATGAAACATAACTCCCTACACTCGCATTGATCGCTAATACCACACCTGCAGCTTGCGATTTGATGACATATTTTGCGAGTAAGGCATTGGATGCTAAATAAGCTTGTTTGGCTGCATCTGCCAGCTTTTGTTGATTTTTAATGTCGTAGCTCCATGCCCCCGCTTTGGTTAATGCGTATTGTTTTGTCGCGACAGCAAGTGCGGTGGTCGCCTCTAGCGTGGTATTTTGCGCAGTATCTACGCTATCTTTACTAATCGAGCGAGGGTCTAATTGATAAGACGCAAGGCGTTTATCCGATTGATCAAGCGCGGTTTTTAACGCTGCCTCGGCTTGAACGACCTGGGCTTTGCTAATGGCTAAGGTTTCTTTTCTTGGTTGTGCTTTTAATTCCAGCAGCAATTCCAGCGCGGATTCGGACTGTAAGCGTAGTTGTTCTGTTGCTGACTTTTGGACAGAATCATCAATCGCCATTAATGCTGTTCCTGCTGCGACAGTTTGGCCTTCATGCACCCAAACTTTCGTCACTGGGCCAGAGACTTCAGGGAATATTGAAATATTTTCACCGGATTCCTGATCACTTTCAACCATTCCATTGGAATAAATCGCTGAAGTGAATGGGTTACTCGTTGGTGTAAACACAGGAGGCTGAGCTGGCTTTTCAATCCCAAAAATATAAGCACTCACCAGGCCAGCAATAATTCCTAAAACGGCTAAAGCAAAGATGATGTTGTTTCTCATTCTGTACCTTTATCTAATCCAGTGATACGACCATCTTCCATGTGTATGATGCGGTCGGCAAAATCATTAATCCGGTTGTCATGAGTAACGATGACAATGCAGCGGTGCTCATCAAGGATTTTATCTTTCACAAACTGTAAAATTAATTTTCCAGTGTCACCATCCAAGGACGCCGTAGGCTCATCAAAAATTAATATTTGTGGATTGCTCACCATGGCACGCGCAATGGCAACGCGTTGTTGTTCGCCACCAGAAAGCTTGATCGGCAAAAGGTCAGCACGACCTTTTAATCCCACAATATCAAGATATTTTTTTGCTTCAAGCAGTGACTCATCCCAATCACGCTGCTTAAGAATTAATGGAATCGCGACGTTTTCAGCACTAGATAAGCGAGGAAATAAATGGTAGTCCTGAAAAACGAAACCGATTGTATTCAATCGAAAATCAGCTAATTGATCATTGGAATACGTCCAAATATCTTTACCACTGACCATAACTTTTCCTGCATTGGGGCGTAAAATTCCTGAAATCATACTCAGCAATGTCGTCTTGCCGCTGCCAGAAGGGCCGACAATGAAGAGCATTTCACCAAAATGCGCAACAAATTTAACTGCGTCGACAGCTATTTTTTTTGTTTCACCTTCACCAAACCATTTGCTTACTCCATCGACAACAATGGCTTCCTTTTTATTTTCTTGATTGAGTGGAATCGTCATCATTTAGCAATAGTGCTACTCCGAATTTAAAAAATAACTGATTAAACCGAGGGATAATCTAATCAGTTGTATTTTCATGAAACAGCTAACAGGAGAATACGTGTAATTAACGTCTACCTCTTCCTCCTGAACGTTCGTGACCTCCGCCGCCGTGACCACCACCGTGATATTCACGGCCACTTCCCCAATTACCACCACCTAAATACACGCCAACAGGAGGATCGTAGTAGGGGCACGACTGATATAAACCAGAATAGCCACAGGTATTAACGCCAAAACTAATGCCAATTTGCGCCTGTGAATTTGTAGCCACGGTCATTACAAGGCTACCAAGTAAGATGGATAACAATGTGAATTTCATAAAATGTCCTTTATCTCAATACCATCAGAAATATTTTTACAGTAGCTAAAAGTAAGCTATTGACTTCATTAAGATTTTTTCTTGTTGTGAGGGCGATGCATAAATACCTCGTCTGCATTTCTCTTCTGTGCGTCGGACATCGCTGTATACAATGGACTAAAAACTATCGCCAATTTTTTAACAGAGTCGGCGTGAGCTTGTGCAACGTTAGCATACGCATTCAAATCATCGACGGCAGAGGCTGTGTCAATGATGGATTCACGTTTTTCTACTGCCATGTTAATGTCGGTAGCGTTTTCGCGCAGTGTGGCTGCAACAGATTTCCACAATGTCTCTTGCTCAGGAGTGATTTTTAATTTGTAATGTAACTCTTTGATGTGTTTTTCATTCGTTATATCGTGTTTGGAGCCTGAGTGAGTGACAGCACTCGTTGTTGTTGTGTTTGTGGTTGTTGTAGCAATTGTGCCAGTACCTGCTGTTTCTGCATATCCGCTCGAAACAAATAGGGACGCGACCAGAACGACGATAATTTTTTTCATATAAAACTCCATAAAAAAGTAAATTGACAAGATGTCACAGAAAAATCGTACGAGCCGACCCACTATTCAACAAGTCACACATTGTGTCGCGCTCCTAAGCACAGTAAATATAACGATTGTTGGAATGGGGTACCGTAACGACGAATGCTTGGCGCTATTCAATCATTGCATTGAAGTGGAGTATGTTCGTTACCGATCATTGAAACGTAAATGATTGAACTAAGTGCAATCACTATCTTTGTGCGTTGTCGTACAGAGTATTCATTTTTTTTCACTCAAAATGATTTTTTCTTACGTCATTGGATGAACTATTATGAGTACTGATTTGAATCAAGCAGACGTACAAACACCGCGCGTACTGCACAGAAAACCATTAAAAAATAAACTATCTCATCCTACAGATGAAAATCTTTTTGACTCTATACAACGGGTATTTGATTTAATGAGTATTTTCCCTCAGGACACATTACAAGTCGATGTGAAGGATGGTTGGATTACGCTCACAGGAACGGTAGATTGGCAGTTTCAGCACGATGCCACAGTTGCCGCTATTCGTCATTTAAAAGGGGTTCTTGGATTAATCGACCATATTCACGTCATGCCGGCACGAATCCACTTAGAAAAAATCACTAATTAAGACACTTCGGCATACATAGCCACGTGCAAGCTTGCACTTTAAATGGGAGCTAGTTATGAATGCAGATGATCTCGCTAAAGAAGCGATACTAAGATCAAATCCTGTGATTTATTATAAAAAATGGAAAATTTTTCTATTTGTGTTGCCGTTGCACGATGGACGTTGGTCAGCTAACGGAGAAATTGAGGCAGTTGATGGTGATGAGCCAGAGATGCTGCAAAATACATCTCGCAATTTTGTGTCTACCAGCAAATTACAAGCACTACATCTTGCTTGTGAGGATGCAAAAATACAGATTGATGACATCCTTGCCGATCCTATTGGATAGTCCATACGGTTTTCAGTTCGCACTATCCTGCATTCTACAAAAGGTAATCAGAATGAAGTTCCTCATTTTGCAGCATACCCATCCCATTCCCCCAATCGATATACCAAAGCAACCTATTCCAGAGCCAGATATTCCGACAACGCCAATACCGGAAGAAATGCCAGCTCAGATCAATTAGATCCGCGTTAGTTTTTAAGTTGAACCTTGGGTGTGGTGCCGTACAGATTAGCAATCAGCTTGGATACAAGCTGTGACTGGGGTGCCAATATGAATGACATTCTCTCTTTTTAATCCTGACTTATTTACCCAAGGAAGCCAAATGGACAATCAAGACCTTATCTTAGCGCTGAATAAGCTGATCGAAACATGCAAAGATGGCGAAGAAAGTTATAAAACTTGTGCGCAAGACGCACTTGAACGTAACTCGCCGTCACATAGTGTATTTGAAGCTATTCAACTTAGCTGTTCTACTGCATGCTCTGAATTGGATGAGTTGGTAGTGAAACTCGGTGGAGTTCCAGAGAAAAGCAGTAGTACCGGTGACATGCTCCATCGCACCTGGGTCAATCTCAAACATGCTATTTCCGGAAAAAATGAAGACGCTGTTTTGCAAGAGTGTGAACGCGGCGAAGAATCAGCAAAAAATCGCTATAACGATGCTCTAGAACACGATCTGCCATCTTATGTGCGATTAATCGTTGAGCGTCAATCCTTAGGGATAGCGACCAATCTTGAAAAAATCAGGACACTTCGAAGCAACATCAATGTTGAAGCATGATTTTAGCTTAATCGATCGATCAACCCGACACCAAATGTAGTCATAAGGACTGAATTTGGTGTCGGGTGAATACATGGTTGTGATTAATCAGAAATAAGGAGCTAGCGATATGTCGTGATCTTCACCATTCCAATAAAGTTTCCTATTTAGTCTCAGGTACTTTCTCAAATTCAGCATCAATTGACTCCTCTTGTTTGGCATTGGCTTGCGCATCATTCTGTTGCTGGGCATGGTTGGAGTTGCTGGAGGGGTCTTGTTCATTGAGGTGTATTTTGTCAGCAATTGTTTGCATAGAATTAGTCAAATGCGTATGTGCTGTTTCTATCTCATCTTTATTGGATGAATTCATCACGTGTTCAAGTTGTTGAATACCTGACTCAATTGTCTCTTTATCACCAGAAGCCAATGTAGGCTTAGATTCGGTAATGAATTTGTGGGCCGTATGAATGAGATTGTCAGCACTATTTCGTATATTGGCTAATTCCTTGAGCTTGCCATCTTCAACCGCGTGTAAAGCCGCATCATCCACCATGTTTTTTATTTCTGTTTCACTTAATCCTGAATTCGCTTTGATGGTAATGGACTTTTCTTTACCTGACGTTTTGTCCTTGGCACCCACCTGCAATATGCCATTTGCATCAATATTAAATGTCACATCAATTTGAGGTACACCACGGGTTGCCGGTGAAATTCCCTCAAGATTAAACTCACCTAAGGTTTTGTTGCCCGAGGCAATTTCGCGTTCGCCTTGATATACTTTAATCGTAACGACAGCTTGATTATCTTCTGCTGTAGAAAAAAACTGACTATGTTTGGTCGGTATAGTGGTATTTTTAGGAATCATTTTTGTCATGATTCCCCCCATTGTTTCAATACCGAGGGAGAGCGGGGTGATGTCGAGTAGTAATAAGTTCTTTTGGTCACCCGATAAAATGGCACCCTGAATAGCCGCACCAACGGCGACAGCTTCATCCGGATTGACATCTTTACGCGCTTCTTTACCAAAATACTGTTTCACCGCTTCTTGTACTTTTGGCATGCGGGTCATACCACCGACTAAAATAATATCATCAATCTCACTGACGTTTAGACCGGCATCTTTCATCGCGGTGCGGCAAGGTTCGATGGTGGCAATAATTAAATCTTCTACTAACGATTCTAGTTTGGCACGGGTTAATTTTTGGGTTAAATGAATTGGCGCACCATTACTCATGGCGATGTAGGGCTCATTGAATTCCGTTTGTTGAGCGGAAGACAACTCGATTTTTCCGCGTTCGGCTGCGGCTTTAATACGTTGTAATGCGATGGGATCTTTTTTTAAATCGATACCGTGCAACTTACTAAACTCGGCAATGATGTAATCAATAATACGTTGATCAAAATCTTCACCACCCAAAAAAGTATCGCCATTGGTGGCTAGCACTTCAAACTGTTTTTCTGATTCGAGTTGGGCAATTTCAATAATGGAAATATCAAATGTACCTCCGCCTAAATCGTAGACAGCGATTTTTTTATCCCCCTTTTGATTTTTTTCCATACCAAACGCTAAAGCGGCCGCAGTAGGTTCGTTGATGATGCGCTTCACGTCCAATCCGGCAATACGCCCCGCATCTTTGGTGGCTTGGCGTTGCGAGTCATTAAAATAGGCTGGGACAGTAATCACCGCTTCAGTGACCTCTTCACCTAAATAGTCTTCGGCTGTTTTTTTCATTTTACGTAAAATTTCAGCCGAAATTTGAGGCGGGGCAAGTTTTTTATCGCGCACGACCACCCATGCATCGCCATTTTCAGCCGCAACGATTGTGAAGGGCATTAACACAATATCTTTTTGCACTTCTTTTTCAGAAAATTTCCGACCAATTAAGCGCTTAACGGCGTAGAGCGTATTTTTAGGATTGGTGACGGCTTGGCGTTTTGCTGTTGCCCCAACTAAAACTTCACCATTTTCTTGATAGGCGATGATGGATGGGGTGGTGCGCGCTCCTTCTGCATTCTCAATTACTTTGGGCTTCCCATTTTCCATAACGGCTATACAGGAATTGGTTGTGCCTAAATCGATACCAATTATTTTACTCATGATAATTTCCTTAGTTAACATGCTAATAGGAGTTTTAGAGTGAGTGACTTATCCAATTTGCTCTGTACGTTAGCCAGCATAGTTTTAGCAAGATGAAAGTTAATGCAGAAATTGATACCGACCTTATTCTTCTATTTGTGCGCTATTCGATCTTTTGTGCCGCGTCAATGACACTATTTTCAAGATTTTCTAAGCCAAACGACACATCAATATATCTCCCATTTAGAAAAAAACTTGGCGATGACATGATGTGGAGTAGCTCACCGGAGTGGCGTTGTTCTTTTATCCGCTGAAGATAGATCCGCTCTTTCATGTCTGAGGTAAAGCGTGTCATATCCAATTCTAATTGTTCAGCATAGTGAACTAATGAAACCATTTTTAAATGATCTTGATGTTTAAAAAGTAAATCATGCATGCCCCAAAAATGGCCTTGTGCTCCGGCTGCCTCGGCAGCTTCTGCTGCAAATTCAGCGTGTGGGTGAATTTCATTAAGCGGGAAGTGCCGATAAATTAATTTTAATTGATCACCAAATAGATCAATCAAATGGTTGCACAGTAATTCAGCAGAGCCACAGGCAGGACATTCATAATCACCATACTCAACTAGGATCAATTCAGCGTTAGCTGCGCCAATGCTGTGATCAGTTTGGCTAAATTGTGTGAGTGAACGTTTGATTTGTTGACTAATGTTATTCATATTCTTTCCATGTAATTAGCGATTCGATACCTTATCTGGTTCAAGCTAGAACTTGTCCCAGTATGGGAGGTTCAAGCAACATCACAGTTCGATAACGAACATCGATTCTTTTAACAAAAAACAAAAAATCAAATGTGTGCTTTCGCACAGTGGGATTGATTATTAACGACTACCTTGTAAGGACACTTCGTTTTTGCGTTGTGTCAAGAATCACTTACCCCTTTTTATTACATAGGAATCATCATGTTAAAAACCAACGAAACCAGCGGTCTACACAAACAAGCAGCTAGCGATCATACCGAAGCAGCAAAAAATCATTTATTAGCAGCAGAATCCCACGACAACAATAGCTTGTCAGATGCTAAGGAAAAATCAAAAAGCGCCATGAATTGCTGTAATACGGCGCAAAAAAGTTCTGCCTCCGCATGTAAAAGTTCTGCCCAATAAGTAGATCGGTTGGCTTTGATTTGAGATTGCGATTGCGATTTTGATTGTGATTACGTTAAAGCCAATTCATCTCGTACGGGAAAACCAAATACACATGAACTAACTAAGCATCAACTAAGGATCAACTAAGGAGACGACAGTATGTTTTGGCAAAAGCGACTTGAAAATTGGGCTGAAGATGTGAAGTCTCGGCTTGACCTTCCCCTGAGAGTCGACTTGTGGAATGGACAGCAACTCAGTTTTAGCCATGCAATACCGGAAGTCATTGTTCGGATTCCCCATGTTTCAGCGCTATCGTGTTTGTTGACTCCCTCATTGTCGAATCTTGGCTCGGCTTATGTTGAAGGAAAAATAGATATTGAAGGAAAACCTTCCGCCATTATCTCTATTGGAAATGCGCTGGCATCGGGCACCTTAAAAATGGAAGGTAAGTTTGCGCGTTTGGTTCGTAAAGTAAAGCGAAGCAAAGAAAAGGATAAAACAGCAATTCAATATCACTATGATGTGTCAAATGATTTTTATAAGTTATGGTTAGATGAAAATTTAGTGTATTCCTGCGCCTATTTTGAAAACGGCGATGAAGATCTGGTCACGGCTCAAATTAAAAAAATCGATCACATTTTAAATAAAATTAATATTAAACCCGGTAACACGCTATTGGATATTGGTTGTGGTTGGGGTGCGTTGGTCATTCGTGCCGCAAAAAAATATGGCATCAAATGTGTGGGAATTACGCTATCGAACAATCAACTCAAACACGCACAAGAACAAGTTGAAAAAGAAGGACTAAGTCATTTAATCGAAATTCGCCTGCAAGATTATCGCGATGTCACTGGGGTATTTGATCGAATCACCAGTGTGGGCATGTTTGAACATGTCGGCTTAAAAAATTTACCGACATACTTTGCCACAATTAATAGCTTATTAGCCAGCGGTGGTATTGCGATGAATCACGGCATTACCTCAACCGATGCCCAAAGTGGTGAAACACCTTATGGAAATGGCGAATTCATTGAAAAATATGTGTTCCCTAATGGCGAATTACCCCATCTTAGTTTAGCGCTTAAATCAATGCAGGAAGGTGGTCTAGAGGTCGTCGATATAGAAAATCTACGGCGTCATTATGCTAAAACCTGTGAGATTTGGGGGCATAAATTTGAAGAAAACTCAGAAGAAATAAAAAAAATAGTGGGTGATCGGCGCCATCGTATCTGGCGAGTCTATCTCGCTGGTTGTGTACATGCATTCAATCAGGATTGGATATCATTATATCAAGTGGTATGTGTTAAATCTGGCCATCATCCATCGCACTTAGCGTGGGCACGCGGTTCTGCACGATATTGATGAAATTTTGACTAAAATCGTAACTACTTAACAAGTATAGATAATGAAAACAGACAAAAAGCTACGGCAAGATAGTGTGAATGAGCTGCATTGTGGGCAATCTATCCATCCTTCTCACATTGTTGTTGAGGTAGAAAACGGAATTGTTACTTTATCAGGCAACGTGGAAAGTTTTAGTGAGAAATGGAATGCAGAACAAGCGGTGCGACGTGTCCCAGGTATTAACGCATTAGTGATGAAGATTAACGTGGTCTTACCTACTAGTAGCCAACGCAGTGACACTGCTATCACGAACGCAGCACATCATATTTTGGATTGGAATACCTATATAGCCAAAAATCACGTCCATGTGCTAGTCAAAGACGGTTGGATAACGCTTGCTGGTGAGGTTGATTGGGGATATCAACAACTTTCACTGATCCGCAGTTTTAGCTTTTTAATGGGGGTTACCGGCATTAGCGATCACCTCAGTATTTCACCAACACTTCCTTCTCGTTCTCTCAAAGCGGATATTGCATTAGCTATACGTAGAGGGGCGCGTATTAATGGACGTGATAACGGACATGATATTTCTATTCAGGTCAATCATATGGATGGAACTAGTTGATTGAATATGTATGGGCTTGTGTGTTGACTATGCTTGTTAGCAATTTTATTTACTCTTGGGATTAGGAACTATGATGGAAAATCAATCACCGGTATTTGTCTTCAATACACATCATCAGGCAGAAGAAGCAATCCGCCTGTTAAATACGTCTGGATTTGATGTAAAAAAATTGTCCTTGATTGGGAAGGGCTACCACAGCGAGGAACACCCAGTCGGCTTTTATTCATTAGGGGACCGCATCAAGACGTGGGGTGGATTGGGGGCTTTTTGGGGAGGAATTTGGGGATTGTTAATTGCGCCAGCCGTCTTTTTTATTCCTGGTTTGGGATTGGTCGCCTTAGCAGGTCCGATTGTGTCTTTATTGGTTGGTGTATTAGAAGGTGCTGTGATTGTTGGTGGTGTATCAGCGTTGGGTGCTGTTCTGCTAAATATTGGCGTATCCAAAGAGTTAATTATTAAATATCAAACCGATTTAAAAGCAGATAAGTATATGTTGGTGGTGCATGGCAGTGTATCTGAAATTCATCAAGCGAATTCCATTTTAACAAATGCTAACTTGTGGGAAGAAGCGTAACTACCCAATGTAATGATGTCTTACTCATTCTTCGTCTTTGCCCAAGGAATCTGGATACATGAGAATTCAACAGTTTGTTAAAAAAAATAGTAAACACGCACAGTATAGGAGCACCACAATGAATGACACTATTCGACAGCACACTAGAGAAACAATCAGCATGAAAACCAAGGATCTTAGCTCAGCTAAGCCAACGACACTAACGAAGCCCACTAAGCCAATTTGGTTCGTTACTGGTTGTTCTACTGGTTTTGGTAGAGCGTTGGCCAACTTATTGTTAGAGTGTGGCTACCGTACCGTGGTAACAGCGCGCAATACCGATGATATTCAGGATATGGCGGTGAATACAAATGCCTTAGTCCTCAAACTGGATGTGACAGATCCTGCCAACGTCGAGGTGGCGATACAGCAAGCCATTCAAACATTCGGTCAAATTGATGTGTTAGTCAATAATGCTGGCATTGGTTATTTTGCGGCGGTCGAAGAAAGTGAAACCGATGAAGTTCGGAAAATGTTTGATATTAATTTTTTTGGTGTTAGCAGCATGATTAATGCCGTATTGCCAAGTATGCGTGCACGACGCAACGGTGTTATCGTCAATTTTTCCTCGATTGGCGGATTGTGCTCATTTCCTTCAGTCGGTTTTTATAGTGCGACTAAGTTTGCTTTGGAGGGAATGTCCGAGGCATTGCGTCAAGAAGTAGCTCCCTTAGGAATTAAGGTCATCGTGGTTGAACCCAGCGGATTTAGAACTGACTGGGCGGGACGTTCTGCGAATGAAAGCAAACACCAAATTGACGACTACGCTGAAACTGCCGGCGCTAGACGCAAACAATTACGTGAGGTTTCAGGAAAACAACGGGGTGATCCTCACCGTGCAGCTCAGGCGATTATCGAGGTTGTTGAATCAGCTAATCCACCAAATCATTTATTACTAGGTAATGATGCCTTTGAAACTGCATTAGCAAAACTTGATACATTGAAAAAAGAATTTTCTCTTTGGGAAAACGTCTCGCGTGGGGCTGATTTTCCAATTGATCAGTAATCATTTTCAGTTATCGGTGCAGCAGTGCTGACTCTATAGAGAGATAGAGACCATGAAATACAAAGATTTTTACCAAACTTTGGGTATTGAACGCGATGCAACGTTAGATGACATTAAAAAAGCGTACCGTAAATTGGCGCATAAATATCATCCAGATGTTTCTAGCGACGCAAAAGGGGAAGAAAAATTTAAAGAAGTTGCCCAAGCCTATGCAACTTTAAAAAATCCAGAAAAGCGCAAAGAATATGACGCCTTAGGCCAGCGGTCCGATGGGGATAATTTTTCACCACCGCCGGAATGGCAAACGCACTATGGCGCGACCGGTTCTGATTTTGATAATGTCGACTTATCTGATTTATTTAATGCATTTCAATCCAGCGGTCAGTTCAATACACACCATCAACGCCAGCATTTTCCTGAAAATGGTCAAGACTATTCGGTAACAGCATCGATTCCTTTAGAAACCATCTTCAGTGGTGGCAAGGCGGATGTATCGATTGCATTGCCCGAGTTGGATGAGAAGGGCTTGCCACATCGTTTGCGTCAGACCTTGCGGGTGACGATCCCGATTGGCGCTAAAGAGGGGCAACGTTTGCGCTTGGTCGGCAAGGGCGGCGCTGGAGTAAATGGCGGTAAAGCAGGTGATCTGTATGTGATTATTTCAATCCTTCCACATCCGATTTACTCAGTCGATGGATTAGATTTATTTTTTGATTTATTCCTTGCTCCGTGGGAAGCAGTTCTAGGGACTTCTATTGTTATTACGACGCTCAGCGGAACGTTTAATTTGAGCATAAAGCCAGGTACCTCATCCGGTGTTAAGTTGCGTTTATCTAAGCAAGGTTTGCATGGAAAATCTGGCGCAATCGGTCATCTATATGCGGTAGTTCAACTGGTTGTACCTAAAAAATCGAGTGAAGAAGAACATAAATTATACGCGCAATTGGCAGCTATTTCTCATGGTAGCCCGCGTGATAATGTCCATAAGGAATCACTATAATGACAGCTTATTTTACGCATGATGACGTTTCCGAGAGTATTTATTTGAATGATGACGCCAGTTGCAGTATCAATAGCTTGATTGAAATTTCAGGATTAAGTCAGCAACAACTGGATGCATTAATTGATGTAGGGATTGTGGTACCGATGAACGACTTGGCTCTCCCTTATTTTCACTTGCATTACATCGTGACGACCCAAATAGCGCGTCGACTTATAGATGATTTTGAATTGGATCTGAATGGCATGTTATTAGCCATGACACTCATACAAAAAATTACCCTGCTAGAACAAAAATTAACCGGATCTAAAACCAATATGCATCTGAATCCATGAAAATTAACTCCTCTGACTTTATTGTTCAAACCAATTCAAAACTTGATTTATCCACTATTCCCACCAAAGTGGCCCGGGTGTTTAAGTCAGAGGCACACTATGCACACATATTGAGCGATCATATTAAGCAACTCAGCGCCCTACAAGAACTGTTGTATGCCTCGAATAATTTTTCCGTATTACTGATTTTTCAGGCGATGGACGCCGCTGGAAAAGATGGTGCAATCAAGCACATTATGTCGGGTGTTAATCCTCAGGGGTGCCAGGTATTTAGTTTTAAACATCCTAGCGTGGCTGAATTGCAGCATGATTTTTTGTGGAGAACGACCCGCGACTTACCTGAGCGGGGCCAGATCGGTATCTTTAATCGTTCATATTATGAAGAAGTGCTTATTGTCCGTGTTCATCCGGAAATATTAAGCAGTGAAGGATTGCACCGCGTCACGGATCAAGGAAAAACCATTTGGCAGGAACGTTTTAATTCCATTACCGATTTAGAGAATCATCTTTCTTTGAATGGTGTTTGCATCATCAAATTCTATTTACATCTATCACAAAAAGAGCAGCGAAAGCGTTTTATTGCACGTTTGGATACACCGTCTAAAAATTGGAAATTCAGTCAAGCTGATATTGATGAAAGCCATTTTTGGCCGAGTTACATGACCGCTTATCAAGAATGCTTGTCCGCCACTAGCACGCCTGAAGCACCATGGTATGTTATTCCTGCCGATGATAAAAAAAATACCCGCTTACTTATTTCGCATATTATTCTCGATAAATTGACTCAACTAAAGATGGCCTATCCAAAAGTAAGCCCAGAAAAGAAAAACGAATTAATCCTTATTCGTAAGCAGTTGAAAAATGCAGTTTATCCAAAAAAATCACCGGTTTAAACCAGTCGTCATTATTTCATGAGAGGGGAAATTGTATGCTCGATCTAACGCAATTACGGCCAAATTCATCCTACTATCTCGTTACCTTTGCGACCGCACTATTACTCGCTGCGATTATGATAGGAATGAAAGATGCCACCAATTCAATCGCGATATTCAGTTGCTTGGCAGGTAGCGTAGTGGTATTTTCTGTTGTACTTTGGCAGTTATATCAACAAATTAAAACATCCCACGCCGTCACGCAAACAAAGGACACGACGGCAAAAGACGCGACGCTAGACCAGACCGACAACGTGCCGGAAGAAAAAACGGAAACAGTAAATAAAGAGAAATTCAAGGATAAGTCCAAGGGGGAGCTGGTGAATCCAGCGCTAGCGCCAGTCGATATTCCTGCCATAGCCAAAAATGAAAGCGAAGTTAAATTACCTCCGCAAAATGCAATAACGCAGCCGAATAAGGATCAAGTCGTGCGTCAACACAACAGCGTTGTTCCAATCGATGTACCGACGAGTTGGTCAATTCAATCCGACTCAAAGATAAAGTCGTTAATGCAGTCAAGCTTGGGGGATATTTTAGTTGCAGGTTTACTAAATAATCCGGAGAACATCGCCCGGATTATAAGCAAAGCAATTGAAGATGCTAAAACAACCGAATTAAAATTATAGGCGTCCCGTGAGCATTAATATTACAACGAGAAATAGAATCAATCCAGCCGCCCCACTTGGGTAGTAGCCCCAATTCCGGCTATGCGGCCAAGCTGGGAATCCTCCGATGAGTAATAAAAAGAGCAGAATAATGAGAATAGTCATAAAGTAGGTGCTCAAAAAAGTAACTATGTCTGTGGGAAATCATATAAGAACACGATCAGGCCTTATGCCAATGCGCTTGTTTAGGGTGAACGGCGCCCACTCAACACTTGCAAAATAATCATGACGATTGCAATTAACAATAAAATATGAATAAATCCACCCAGTGTGTAGGTAGTTACTAGGCCCAACACCCAGAGAATCAATAGAACAAACGCTATGCTGTAAATCATACATTTCTCCTCGATGCACCGAGCGAGTTGATAACGATTCTATCTAGCAGCCATTATCAACACAGCTCAACCACCATGTTTTACTATGGTAAAAAGTCAATATCTGGAATTTTTAGATGATTTTTTAATCGTCTCTTGGGCATCCCCCACTTTTTTTTCAATGATGCCGGCTGACTCTTTTTGTAAGCCCTTCATTTGTTGGTTTTTACTATCTACTATTTTTCCAGCATTTTTTTGAATTTTTCCAGCAACTTCTTTCGCCACGCCTTTGACTTGTTCCTTGTTCATTTCGTTCTCCTATAAATCGATTTAGCAAAAGCTAGTCATGTCTTATCACTAGCCATTTAATACCTATTCAGTATTGATGGATAAAATCTGTCATTCTGTTCGTTGCCGAACTTAATTCATGTGATGACGCTGAGCATTCTCATTAAAAACTCCCATTAAAAACTCCCATTAAATGGCATGGGAATTGGTTTCATTAATGTGTGAGTTAGCGAACAGAAGAGTTGTACATAACAACGCAGAGTGAGTCCCTGAGTCATTTTCTTTATTTTTAATGGGATCAATCATGAAAAAAAATTTCAACTACTTCGCTGGTATGTATGCCCTAGGCATCTGCGCCGTGTTGTCGGTCTCCGCATGTCAAAAACAGCCGCAGGTTGATCAAACCGCCTCAACAACAACGTTGGGAAATGATGTAGATGATTCTCTTATTACTACCAAGGTTAAATCGGCATTAATGAATGATGAGGATATTAAAAGCATTGATTTTAAAGTCACGACGGATCAAGGGAACGTGATATTGAGTGGAATTGTGAATAATCAAATGCAAATTGATCGCAGTCTTATGTTGGTAAAAACCGTTAGTGGGGTTAAGAATGTAACTAACCAATTGACGATAAAAACTGGCACACAAAGTATGGGCGCTAAGATTGATGATAGTGTCATTACTACAAAAGTTAAATCAGCATTTCTCACCGATTCAATGGTCAAAAGTTTTGACGTTGGCGTCGTAACTAAGAACGGTGAAGTGCAATTAAGTGGTTTTGTCGCTACCGATGCACAATTAAAACATGTTGTTGATGTTGCCCAAGCTGTTGAAGGTGTGACATCGGTGATTAATCACATGACCATCAAATAAATAATTGACGACGGAACGAACATGTTGCTCAACATGTTCAACGCGTTGGGAATTCGTGAATAAGGAAAAATGCTATGAATACCGCTGATCATTCAGAAACGACTAACGCGCATCCTGCACAAATGCTGGATGCGCCTTTAGATGCATTGCATTGTTTATCCTGTCGAGAAGCGGAGATACTAAAGACGGTCTTTGATGTCGTCACTATCCGCGATTTCTTGAATTTGAAATTTATAAAATGTGTTAACGCCATCAATGTCTTAGCTGCTGACGTTGAAGAAGAGAAAACGAAAGAGGAGGATACCATGTTGGATGAAGCCTTAGGCATGACGTTTCCAGCAAGTGACCCTACTTCTGTTAACTCCAGTATTGCGCGAATAGAAGCTATGTTGTAACAGACTCGGTTAAACGGAATGCCATGAACGCTAACGTACTAAAAACGCCTCACACAGAAAAGGAATTCCTTTCTCATGAGGCGGATATCGGATTTAATTATTATTTGAAAGCAGGCAACATTGCTCCTGATTTGCCGACGGCATTACCGTCGCGCTCAGGAACGATTGTTATTTTTCAGCGCTTAGAAGACAGTCAGGTTAAAACATGGCTGTTAGAACTTGTCGTACGCTGTCCTAATACCTTAAAGCCTTTCCGAGGATTGCGTATTGAAACTGAATCGCTCGCTAGTGCAGAGTGATCCTAGTTGTTAACCCCTCATTATTTTATGTCGCCTAAAAACAACAACATGCTTCTGTGTTGGATAACGAACAGTGATTTTACCCCATGTAACCTAGCATCACTGTGTACCTGAAGCGCGTTGTTTAGCGGATTAGGTAGCTTCGTTTGTGTTGATGTTAGGTGGTTTGGGAAAATAACAAATCGGTTTTTTAGACTACATCGCGTTTTAAAAATAGGATAACTATTTTTGGGTTTAGTCTTATTCGTACTAAAATAATTACATCCTTCTGGGGTATCTTATGAATAATTTAAAAAAAATATCACTCGCTGCTTTTCTCCTGATTAGTGCGAATTCCTCATTGGTGTTAGCACAAACTGCTGACTACAATCCTTCATGGTATATTACACCTAGTATAAATATGTTGAGACCAGATGCTGGTTTTAATGTATCTGATCGTGGTGAAGGTCTAGGTTTGGGATTTGGCAAGCCATTATCCGATTACTGGGATATTCAACTAGATACTAAGTACGCACATGCCAATAATAATGGAACGAATTATCAGCAAAATATGTTGGGCGTTGATGGATTATTTATGCTGTCGCGCCAACAAGTACGGCCTTTCCTTTTAATTGGTGCAGGTTATCAAGAAGATCGTTTAAATTCGGTAGTGGGCGAATCCTCTGGTTATGCGCCATACATTAATGCGGGTGTGGGTGTGCAAATCATGTTGAACGATCAATGGTCGTTGCAAGCTGATTTCCGTCGTGTGCACGGTTATTTACGTGATAATAATTTCCCGATTGAGCGTAATAACAATAATTATTTAAGTATCGGCGTTAGTTATGCATTTGATAAACCTCCTGTTGTAGCCGTCGCCAAATATGAAGCACCTCCGCCACCTCCACCTGCGCCTGTTGTCGCAGAAGTAGCACCAATGCCAACTGCACCTCCACCACCACGTTTTGAAAAAGTGGTCCTGTCATCAACAGAGTTATTTGGTTTTGACCGCTATAACTTGCAAATGCCACAACCAAAATTAGATGAAATCGCACAAGCATTAGTTACTAATACATCAATAACTAATGTCATTATTTCAGGTTATACTGACCGCATTGGCACTGCGAAATATAATCAGAAATTATCCGAACGCCGAGCCAATGCAGTAAAAGATTATCTCGTCAGTAAAAATGTCAGTGCAGATCGACTTACTGCTGAAGGTAAAGGTAAATCCAATCCTGTTGTTACTTGTACCGAAAAAAATCTGCATGAATTAATTGTTTGTTTGGAACCAAATCGTCGCGTTGAAGTGGAACAAATTACGATTACTCAACGGGTTGATCAATAAATACAAAAGCAATAGCGTCAACCCAGATGCATCTCGTCATGCATCTGGGTTGACATCAAGTCAATCAATTAGTTTGGTCATTGATTGACTTGATGTAGTTTACTAAAGCGATATTGCCCGGATGTATAGGATGGAATTTGGTGCTGGTATTTTTCCCGACCGCCAGCTCCGGTAGTCTGATAGGTACGACTTACTCTTGCAATGCATACCCTTTTACGGTATGTGCATTTTTAAATCGTAGACGGGAAGTCGTTCGATTCAGATCATCTCTGGCCGGTTCAGAATGCCTGCCAAATTCAATAGGGGGAGAATATAGCAGCAGCTATCTGCGCTCCGTACGCTAACGAACGTTAGAAATAAAATAAATATTTTATTTCCTGTCATAATGTTACATTATCAAAAGTTGACTACATGCACCTAAATCACAGTATTGTTGGTCTTATTGTCTTTAAGGTGCCAAGTTCCTTTACAGAATGGAACACAATAATTGCAGTCAATACAATATAGAAGGTCATCAATATGGTTCCCGTTGGCTCTGATGATGAGAAATTAATCTCGTTGACTACGAAAATACAACTACTGCAATGTAGTAACGAGGATTTGTTGACTCAAATAGCAATGTTACGCAAAGAGTTGCTCTATAAAGAATCGCATCAAACGATGATGGCGCAATTGCGTGAAGCGAATCAGCATTTAGTCATCGCTACTGTTGATGCGCAAGGTATGCAAGCTTCTGCCGAGGCCGACAATAAACGCCAAGAAGAATTTTTATCTATGCTGGCACATGAGTTACGTAACCCATTAGCACCTATCGCTCTAGCGTCCGAATTGATTGGTAAGATCGTTTTTGCGCATCCTGACTTGGCAGAATTACAAGCAATTATTTCACGCCAAATTAATCAAATGACACGTTTGATCGATGATTTATTAGATGCATCACGATTGAGTAATGGAAAAATAACATTAAAACGGAGTATCGTTTGTTTAATGGATGTTCTTCAGCTTGCGTTGGAATCGAGTCGGCACTTATTTGAGAATCGTCATCAGCATTTACTGGTTAATAATCTGCGCGAGAATCCTTATATTGATGCTGATTTGGTGAGATTATCGCAAGTTTTTTCCAATGTGTTGATTAATGCAGCAAAATTTACCCCTGAATTTGGAACGATCACGATTAGCGTTGATAGCAAAGATGGTTTTGTTGTTGTTGTCATTCAAGACGATGGAATAGGGATTCCACATAATATACAGCCACATATTTTTCAGCTTTTTCGGCAAGGTTTTCATTCAATTAATCGATCTCAAGGTGGGCTAGGAATTGGATTGTCATTAGCGCGCGTGATTGTAGAAATGCATAAAGGCACTATTGAGGTATATAGTGATGGACAGGGATTTGGTAGTAAATTTACAATTAAATTGCCGATTGCCACAGGATCTGTCGCCGTCGTTGAAAAATCGAGCGTGCCAGAGATCGCAGTTACATCTTGCCAAATCTTATTGATTGAAGATAACGCTGATACTAATTTCACATTGGAAAAGTTATTAAAACAAGAAGGCCATCGTGTTACCTCGCGCAGTAACGGTAGTAGCGGGTTATTCGTGGCGATGCAAAATAATTATGATGTCATTATTTGTGATATTGGCTTACCAGACATGGATGGTTTTGAGATCGTTAAAAAATTACGTTCAGAAACCTCATTATCCATTCCTGTCTTAATCGCACTGAGTGGTTATAACCAGTTGGGCATTCAACAGAAAGCAAAAGAAAGTGGTTTTGATTATTTCCTGGTTAAGCCAGTGAATGTCGCTGTATTGTTAGACATTATTTCCTCTATCACTTTGTATAGAAAGTAATTCTTTATTTATGACTAAGGCAAAAAGTGAATTACATCACGTGATTAGATCGACTGTGTTGCGACAGCAGGATTTGTGCGCAGATGTGACACTACAACTTTGGGAAAGCCTCGCTTCTCAACTCGTTCTCATTATTGGCGAGGCGGGGTTTAAATCCTTATTTTATCGCAGCGTGCATGTGACTGCGAAGCAATTTTCTTGGCTATTGACACTAGGCCCATCGTTGCCTCGAGAAGCTCCTTTTAGTAATTTAGCTATCCGACTTAACGAGCTAGATCGAGAAGAGGCGACAGAAGCAACTATTGCATTATTAATTGTGTTTATTGACATATTGACTATGTTAATTGGTGACTCCTTAACGACTGGCATTGTTCGCTCTGCTTGGGGAAATAATGCATTTGATTTAGCTACAACGGAGTTTAAAAAATGAATAGTAAAGTAACCATTAATCGCCTAGAAACTGGTGTACTTGGATTGGATAATTTACTTGGCGGTGGCTTACCTGAGTTTTCATTTAATTTGATTGCGGGTACACCCGGAAGTGGTAAAACAACGCTGGCACATCAAATTATGTTCGCCTTAGCTAATCCTGAACGACGTGCCATTTTTTTTACTGTGCTGGGTGAACCACCATTAAAGATGCTGCGCTATCAGCAGCAGTTTCCTTTTTTTGATATTGACAAAGTTAATAGTTGCATTAAATTTATTAATTTAGCCACTGATTTATTGGAAGGTGATTTTGAAGGGGTGCTGGCTCGGATTGAGGATGAAGTACAAAAATTCTCTCCTAGCTTGGTATTTGTTGATTCCTTTCGTTCTGTTGTTGACTCAGCAAAAACAAGGGAATTAGGTTTATCTGGATTGCCGCAGTTTGTTCAGCAGTTAGGCATGCAGATGACAAGTTGGCAGGCAACCAGCTTTTTAATTGGTGAATATTTAGAGCCAGATGAAGAATCCAGTCCGGTATTTACTGTCGCTGATGGGATTATTTGGTTATCTCAGATAGTGCATCGTGATGCCATGCTTCGTAAAATTCAAGTCGTCAAAATGCGTGGTCAGGCACAAAGTCCTGGTGTACATACGTTTCGTATTAATAATGATGGTGTGGAAATTTTCCCACGTGCTGTCATTTCACATAGTACGGCCGATGCCATCTCAATTTGTGGCAATCAACGTTTATCAATGGGTATTCCGCAGTTGGATGAGATGTTAGGGGGCGGTCTTCCGGTTGGGTACTCCTTATTGGTTGTCGGGCCTTCCGGTTCCGGGAAATCAATTTTGTCCACGCAATTTTTGGCCGAAGGTGTACGTATCGGTGAACCTGGTGTGATTGCTGCTTTTGAGAAAAGCCCTAATCAATTATTAAGTTATCAGCTTAATAACATAGTTAAAAGCGGAAAAGTTGGCTTGATCAATACCCGTACGCTTGATTTATCAATTGATCAAATCTTGCATGATATGGTGTCGATGATTAAGCGAATGAATGCAAAAAGAGTCGTGATTGATTCTTTATCGGGTTTTGAACTGGCGTTAGCATCGGTTTTCCGTGAGGATTTCCGCGATGCCTTATATCGGATGGTCGCCGTGTTGACGGGGATGGGTGTCTCTGTCCTGATGACGGCAGAACTGGAAGATCAATATACCTCCTTACGCTTTAGTTCTTATGGAAATGCGTTTTTAGCGGATGCTATTTTAATGCAACGGTATGTTGAACTGGGAGGTGAATTAAAGCGTGTGATATCGGTGGTCAAAGTTCGTGCCAGTAATCATAGTAAAGAAATTAGATTTTTCGAGGTTGGTCCAAATGAAATTATTATTGGAGAGGCATTGACTAGCTATACGGGTGTCCTCACTGGGAATTTATCGTCGACGTTGTAGAATTATTAAATAAGCATCACGTAACATAGGCACTAAGGTGTTGCATGTATTTTATGCACCCATCACAGAGTAATCTAAGAAATGTCAGTTTGCCCTACGCATAAAAAATGAGTAGGGCCTGCTTTTTATTCAATAGTAGTCGGTGAATGGCTCCTGAAAAATAGGATCCTAAAGCGTTTTCGGAGCGACGATTTGATTTACGTTTGGTACATTTGAGTCTAATGTACGCTAGCCAACAGAGAATAATTTTTACAAAATTTACATTTATCTTTTATTCCATGATGCCATCATGCTATCACACATATCATGCTATTATGATATGTGTGTGTGTACGGTACTCCAATGCACGTTAATGTGAAGCAGGCTTCTACTCATGTCTATTATGCATAACCCGAATCAGAATCATCTTTTAGCAGCGTTACATGAATCCGTTTTTAATCGTCTTGAGATGTATCTGGAATGTGTACCGATGTTGTTAGGAGATGTGTTATGTGAGTCGGGGGGGAAATTAAATTATTTATATTTTCCGACTACTTCCATTATTTCACTGCACTATATTCTTGAGAACGGTGGCTCATCCGAATTTGCTGGCGTTGGTAATGAAGGCGTGTTTGGTGTCGCTATATTAATGGGTGGTAATACCACGCCAAGTCGTGCGATCGTCCAAACTGGCGGCTATGGCTATCGACTAAAGGCATCCATATTGATTGAAGAGTTTCAATTGGGAGGCGTGCTCCAAAAATTATTACTTCGTTATACCCAGGCATTGATTACCCAAATGTCGCAAACCGCTGTATGTAATCGCCATCATTCGGTAGAGCAGCAACTATGTCGTTGGTTATTGTTGACATTAGATCGTTTACCCAGCAATGAATTAACGATGACACAAGAACTAATTGCCAGTATGTTGGGGGTACGTAGGGAAGGCGTCACTGAGGCTGCAGGTAAATTACAGAATGATGGATTTATTAGTTATCGGCGTGGGCATATTACCGTATTGAGCAGGGCCGGATTAGAACAGCGTTCGTGTGAATGCTATGCCGTTGTTAAATCAGAATTTGCACGTTTGCTGTCAGATGTTCACCAGCGATAACTACATCGTGTTTATAGAGCTATGGGTATCTGCTGTTGCTTATACTTTAAGTTAATTACAAATAGGAGAATCTGATTCTACAATGACTAATTCAATGAATAAAATACTGTATGAACCTATTTTCGTAGTGTGTGTGACACTGGTATTTAATTTGATGTTCTGGACTTATGCCTATTCGGCAACTAGTTTGTCTACTCCAGTGGTGACGATGACTCATATTTTTTATTCGTTATTTGTAAGTCTCATGTTTTTTCTTTGTGGCGCGATCAGACATTTGCGAATGCGCTGCAAATTATGTGAACGATTGTTAAGTGTACAAAAAATAGATATAGCGATTGCCTCGCGCGCCTTAGACTACTCGCGTGACTTGCAGTTTTATACCCGATCATTAATTGAATCTAATCTTGATTCGATGATGGTCATGAACAGCAATGGTGTCATTATTGATGCGAGTCGTCACATGGAGTTACTCACTGGTTATACCCATAGTGAATTGGTTGGATCGTCTTTCAAGGCCTATTTCACGGACAGTGAATCAGCTCAGCGCGTGTTCAGTCGGGTCATCCACGAAAAATCAGTAACTAATTATGATTTGGTGATTCGAACAAAAAATGGCCGCGAAATTTCTGTCTCTTACAACTTGTCTGTTTTGCTGGACTCTGATCAAAATCGTATTGGAGTAATTGCATCGGCGCGGGATGTGACGAACAATAAGCAGTTTGAATATCTGCTTGAAAAAAATAATTTAGCGCTAAAAAATGCCAAAGCGGTTGCTGAAAAAGCAAATTTGGCCAAGTCTGAATTTTTATCCAGTATGAGTCATGAGTTGCGTACACCATTAAACGCGATACTCGGCTTTGCTCAATTGATGGACGTAGATCCGTGTTTACCGAAAGCGACTGAAAAACTGGCTATTCGTCAGATTTTACAAGGTGGTTGGTATTTGTTGGACTTAATTAATGAGATTCTCGATCTAGCTTCCATTGAATCGGGAAAGGCAGTGATGTCACATGAAACAGTCTCGCTGTTCGATGTGCTGACAGAATGTAAGTCGATGATAGAACAGCAGGCCCATAAAAAAGATGTCAACCTGATTTTCCCGCTGTTTGATCATGCCACTATGTATGTCAATGCAGATCAAACCAGGATGAAACAGGTGATGATTAATCTATTGTCGAATGCAATTAAATACAATAAAAAAGGCGGCGAAGTGCACGTTGAATGTACTTCAAACGGAGCATCTTTTGTACGTATTAGTGTACGTGATACCGGATTTGGTTTGAGTTCAGAGCAATTAAGTCATTTATTCGAGCCATTTAATCGTTTGGGGCGACAAGGCAGTTCTGAAGATGGTACCGGTATTGGTTTAGTCGTGACCAAACAACTGGTGGAATTAATGGGGGGGCACATTGGCGTACAAAGTAGCATCGAAGTAGGCAGTTTATTTTGGATAGAATTGCCATTAGCGTTAAATCAGCACCCAGTGCTTCAGATGAATGATGATTCCGCCACAGCGAGTTGCAATGTGAAGCATCAAGGAAAAATCAAAAAAACAGTATTGTGCATTGAAGATAATCTCCCCAACCTGGCCTTGATTGAGCAGGTAATGCACAGTAGAACAAATATTGAATTACTGACGGCAAATACCGGCGCCATTGGCATTCAATTAGCTAAAAGTTATTTGCCAGATGTGATTTTAATGGATATCAATCTCCCTGATATTCATGGCTTTGAGATCCTAAAAATATTAAGAGAGTGCAATGTTACTTCTGGAATTCCCGTCATTGGATTATCGTCCAATGCGATGCAGATTGATATTGAGAATGGTCTTATGGCGGGTTGCCGGCATTATTTAACTAAGCCCGTCAAAGTGCGGGAGTTGATGGCGACAGTCGATGCGGCGCTTTATGATTCAGGTCACTATCTTGAATTACAAAATGAATCTGTTTAATTAATATTAAATCCCTAATCGGGGAACGTTTTTCCAGAAAGTTAACATGATTGATTTATCAGAAGTATTGTCTGCCAGCATTTTGATCGTGGATGACCAGGAATCGAACGTTCTTATGTTAGAACAGCTATTAAGTAATGCGGGTTATACCAACATTCGTTCTACCATGGATCCGCGTGCAGTGTGTGCGATGCATATAGAACATAGCTTTGACCTGATTTTGCTGGATTTGCAGATGCCAGAAATGGATGGCTTTCAAGTCATGGAAGGCATCAAAGAAATTGAAAAATATCGCTATTCACCGGTCTTAGTGATCACCGCCCAACCCGAACATAAATTACGGGCATTGAAAGCAGGGGCAAAAGATTTCATTAGCAAACCGATTGAAGCCTTAGAGCTGAAAACGCGCATTTACAACATGCTGGAAGTGCGTCTTTTACATAAAAAATTAGAACACTATAACGAGCATTTAGAAAAAAAAGTGATTGAGCGAACCGCACAATTGCATGCCAGTGAAGCTCGCTTTAAAAGTTTCACTGAGCTCACCTCGGATTGGTACTGGGAACAAGACGCACAAGGAAAATTCACCACCGTATCTGGCCCCGTTTTTGAAATGTTGGGTATTGAAACAGATGAGAATAATGTTTTTTTACCAGAAGAATGGAATCAGGATCAATTGGCTACGTTGAAATATAACATCGCCACCCGACGTCCCTTTCTTGATTTTATTTATTCGCTTAAAAAACCGAATGGTAAGACGCAACACTTGCAAGTGAGTGGCGAACCCATGTTTGATCACAGTAGCCGATTTATTGGTTATCGGGGGATTGGCCTGGAAATAACCGATCAACATTATAACTATCGTAAAGAATCTAATTTTCGTAAAGCGATTGATGTGATTAATTTAGGGGTATGCCTCATTAATCCGACAACGTTTAACGTGATAGATAGCAATGACATGATGTGTTTGCTGACCGGTTATAGTCGCACGAAGCTGCTGAGTATCGCGTTGCCAGAATTGATGATGACATCGAAAGAATCACTGTCTACGGTGTTTGATGCAGTGCTAACACTTGCGGCGGCGCACCCCGCGACAAAAGCACAGGTACGTCGCAATGACCAAACTGTGTGGGATGTCGTGGTTGACTATCGCTGTTTTAATGACGATGGAAATTGGATCATTGTTGCTACGTTTAAGGAGAGCGCGTCTTACATTCAAAATTCGATCCTATCCTGACGCAATTTACACAGGGAATCTGATATCAGGATAGGGTATAGTTCAACCGATTGACCGCTCCGATACCAACCAGCGAGCGCATCTGCGTAATGCCGATAGCGTTCAGTTGCGTCAGGCGCTCCGGCGCCGTCAGTCCTTGATGGATCAGAACAGCGTTGATGCTCTCCATGTTGGACAGCACCACCAATTGCTCCAGCGTGAGGATGAATGCTGATCGCCAGCTAGAAATCCGACTTGGGTTCGCTAACGCGTCAAAACCCTTTCGGGTGCACTAATGCGCGGATTTTCCTTTAACCGATAATCGCTTGCAACCGCGCAAGCACGTCTTCAATTACAAATTCAGGCGCAGTTTCAACCCGTTTTGCACCACGCTGTTCCAAATCCAACATGCAAAGCTGATTAACCAAAACAACTCCTTGTGTCGCCGTGCCGGAACCGCTCAGAAGTGTGTCAAGCAATTTACATTTAGCTACGCGACAATTGTGGCTCTAATGGAATGGGCGTTGTTGAATAAATCGGGGGTTCCGGCTTACAACCCCAAATAGGAAGTGTCACAGCCGATGGTGCCTACGATGGCGCCCCGATTTATGCCGCCATTGCGGCGCACGCTGGCAATATTCCAGTGGTCATCCCGCCGCATGTTACGGCGGTATTGAGCGCCGCCGTCGGCTGCGCTGTTCTCAACCGCATTGCACGCAGGACGGCCAAACTCCGTTCGAAATTTACAAACCGCCTCCTGAGATTGTTTTGGGTAAGGATTTATCGTCTAAAATAGTATTCGTGCAACTATTTTTACTAATTAGACTAGTAAATCACGCATGTCGTCGGCGTGCTCTTCCTCTTTGGCCATAATACTGATTAACATTTGACGGGTGGTCGGATCATCATGACCAATGACTTCAATCATTTGGCGATAGGATTCAATGGCGACGCGTTCTGCAATTAAATTGGCTTTAATCATTTCTTGCAGCGTTTTAGAATCATCGTACTCCGCATGACTGCGTTCAAGTAATGATGCTGGATTAAAGTCGGGTAAACCGTTTAATTGAATAATGCGTTCTGCAATTAAATCAGCATGTTCCTGTTCGTCTTGGGCGTGCTGTAAAAATTCAGCTTTAATCGGCCGATTCTGAAATCCTGTCGCGGTGTAGTAATGGCGCTTATAACGTAATACGCACACTAATTCAGTAGCCAATGCCATGTTTAACATAGCAATCATTTTAGTTAAATCACCTTGGTAGCCTCGTGTAACAGCACCATCAATCAGATGTTTTTTGGCTGCCTGAATAGCTTGGGTGTCGACGCCATCCGATACGTTATGTTTAGATTCGTGCATGATATTCCTTCAAAAATAGCAATTAAAAATAAGTGGATACAATGATGTAAGTAACCTTATTACTGGTGGACGGTATTTTTAGCAGGGTTGTATAAGGTAATTTCAACACGGCGATTTAATTGACGATTTTGTGCTGTAGCATTGTCGGCAACGGGTTGATCTTCACCATAACCATGCGTGGTGATGCGATTGCGTGTGATACCCATATCGATCAATACTGCAGACACAGAATTCGCTCTTCGTTCAGATATCTCAAGATTGTGTGCTGCTGACCCAGTGCTGTCGGTAAAACCGTCGATGTAGACATTCTGCTGAGGATTATCGAGCAAAATACGCGCTACTTTTTGTACACTCATTACGCCTTCGGCTTTCAGTTGTGCCTTATCGGTATTAAATAACACATCGTTGATCGTGATAAGCATGCCTCGGTCAGTTTGCCTAGCCGATAACTCGTTCAGTTGTGCTTGTAATCTGGCTGTTTGGGCTTGCGCTTGTTGCGTCTGATCTTGTGCGATTTTTGTGGCAGCATTGGCCTGTTGTGCATTAGCATTAGCCAAGTTGGCTTCGTTGGTGCGTTCATTTAACCGTACTTGATTACGTTCTTGGGCAGAGTGCGCTACTACGGCTTCAGCGGTTTTTTGTTTGGATATTTCAGTGGCGGTGGCTATTTTTTGCTTGGCGAGATAAGCTAATTTATCAATTTTTTCCGCGCTTTCATGATCATTCGCAGCAGAATTTGCTTTATCTAATAAAACGGCTGCTTGATCCATCTCAGCGGAAGCATAGCTGGTGACATGAGGATTGTGTTGGGCAGTATAGTAATCACTTCGCGTTTGGTCTAATAATGATGTGCTAGTTGGTGCGCTTGAACACGCTGCCAACAGACCTGCCAATAACAATAAAGCGGGATTAACGACTAGTTTCATGATATTTCCTTGAGGGGTACACTAGAGAGGACCGATCAGAATCGTGCTGCGGGTGACTCTGATGACGGGATGTTAGGGATTATTTTTTCGACTTAATTCTTCTTGTAGAACCCTAATGTCAGTATTGAGTGCATTCGCTGCTGCTTGTGCTTTTTCCGAGCTTGCCTTGCTTTGCGCTAATTTGGCATCGGCCTGTGCTTGTGTGGCAAGGTCATTGGCTAACTTGTAATCATTGTTGGACATGGCTTTATTCGCCAATGCTAATTTGTCACGCGCAGATTTCATTTCAGACGGCGCAAACTCTGCGCCACCTGCATCACTGGCGTTATCAACGGCGTTCTTGGTCACGGCGACATTGGCGGTTGCCGGTGTTTTCATACTATCGCAACCAGCAATCAACATACACAATGCGAAGCCAGATAGTGTGATATTCAGCGTTTGGCGGTTCATTATTTCTCCATGTGAAGTTATCGTTAGAAGTAAAACTTTAGAATAATGAGCATATCCAGTCGGTTCGCTAACGCACAAAAATAATCATGCGCTAGGAATTTATTACCCTTTTTAATTACTTGCCTACCACTACGTTAACATGATGGGTTGCACGATCATCCACCATCAAAATGATTCCGCTGGGTTGTTGGATGCCATCTACCCTAATAGTGTTGGCTGTTATGACAGAACTGGGCCGAGTAACATTGATCTGATAACTGGTGTTGTAAAACTGATAGTGCATATCAAATCCAGGCCAGTCATCAGGGAGCAACGGTTTAATCGTCAGTTGGTTGCCTTCTAAATGAATACCTAGAAGCGACTCAACAATTAAACGATACATCCAACTAGCGGAGCCGGTGTACCACGTCCAACCACCGCGCCCAACGTGTGGGGCTACCGCATACACATCTGCTGCTATCGCGTATGGCTCTACCTTATAGATGGCTAATGCTTCTTTCGTTGTGCTGTGATTGATGGGATTGATGATCTGGGTTAATTCCCAGGCGTTTTTAGTGTCGCCCATTTGCGCGAATGCCATTGCTGCCCAGATGGCTGCATGGGTATATTGACCGCCATTTTCTCTTACGCCAGGCACATAACCGCGAATATATCCTGGATTTTTTTCTCCATGATCAAACGGTGGGTCTAATAATTTAACGATGTTTCCATCCGATTGAACTAATCGTTGCTTCAATGCCTGCATCGCCATCGCTGATTTGCTTGGCTCGCCGGCACCCGACAGCACTGACCAACTTTGAGAAATTGAATCAATCTGACATTCACTATTGTTAGCTGAACCAAGTGGCGTTCCATCATCGAAATATGCACGTCGATACCATGCGCCATCCCACCCATTTTGATCAATATTAGCACGGAGTTTATCCGCTTCGGTTTGGCAGCGAAGTGCGAAATCAACGTCGTTGCGTTGCTGTGAAATAGCTTTAAAATTGCTTAAAATATCGTATAGGAAAAAGCTTAGCCAAACACTTTCGCCTTTACCTTGATTGCCCACTTTATCCATACCGTCATTCCAATCACACGATCCCATCAGTGATAAAGAATGCTCGCCGAAACGCAAACCGTGCTCGATGGCTAGTTTACAATGTTCATATAAGGTTCCCGATTTGGCGGAAATTGCGGGGGTATCGTAGTAAGAGTCTTCCTCTTGGTTGACTTTTCTGCCTTCTAAAAATGGAATTATTTCATCTAAGACACCATCGTCATGACAACTCGTCACATAGCGATGTACAGCCAATGGCAACCATAAAAAATCATCAGAGCAATTGGTGCGTACACCTCGATTACTTGGTGGATGCCACCAATGTTGTACATCGCCTTCAATAAATTGATGTGCCGCATGCAATAATAACTGCTGTCGAACCAAGTGCGGTTGGCAATGAATCAGTGCCATACAATCTTGTAATTGATCACGGAAGCCAAATGCACCGCCCGATTGGTAGTAACCACTGCGCGCCCACAAACGGCATGAAATGGTTTGATAGAGTAACCAACCATTCGCTAAATAATTAATTGAACTATCCGGTGTCTTGATCGTGACTTTGCCTAAAGTGGTATTCCAATACTCGCTTACTTTTTTCAGTGCGTTGCTTGCATTGAGTGCTCCACCATTCTTCTCTATGAGTTCACTGATGTTGATGTGATCAGTATTCGCTACACCAAGTAGAAATGTAAATTCACGATCTTCATCTGGGGCGAGCTCAAATGTCATTTGTATTGCTGCACAAGGATCAATATTCGTGCCAATTTTCCCTGATAGCTGTACATTATCCATCGCAGCAGGATGGTGTAATGATTGATTCCGACCGATGAATTCATTACGATCACAGGTGATTCTTTTGTTGGACGTATTAACATCAAAAAAGGCTACGCGATTACAAAAATCGGTGTTGTAGGGATTACGAGCAAGTATGGCTCCTGATATCGGGTCCAATTCCATCATGATGTGCATTGCAGATTTTGATCGCAGGTCACCCAATACCCATTCTACATAGCCTGTTGCCGATAACTTACGCGTTACAGTAGAGGTATTATGAATACGTAATACTGAAAATTTAATCGGTGCATCCAACGCAACGTACACCGTTAGGGTAGACAAAATCCCCGCTTCCTCGTGTTCAAATACACTATAGCCAAATCCATGGCGCGTCTTATACTCACCGTTGCCACGACAAGGCAGTGGAGTTGGTGACCAAAAATAGCCCGTTTCCTCATCGCGCAAATAGAATGCTTCTCCGCTTGGGTCGCAAATAGGATCGTTATCCCACGGTGTTAAACGAAATTCATGTGCATTTTCGCTCCAACTATAAGCTTGTCCACTTTCTGAAATCACGGTACCAAATTCAGGATTGGCAATGACGTTGACCCATGGAGCAGGAGTGACTTTGTCCGTGCTTGTAATAATCACGTATTCTTTACCATCTTGACTAAATCCGCCAAAGTCCGACTCAAGCGACAAGTTAGCTTTGCTCGCTTCTGAATAAGGTTTATTGACCGGCATAGGGAAGGTATTACGTTTGGTCGCTTGCAATCGTAGCGGAGCAATTTTATGTGCATCATGCTGCTTTATCTGCGCTGCGAGCGTGCCTTTGCTATCCGTTAAAATGATGCGAGCAACTGATTGAAACAAGATCCGATCTTCAAGTGTGATTTGATCGACAATACGGACAAAGATATTGCCCGGTCTATCGGTCGATTGTCGTCCTGTGACAGAATTGATGAGTCCTAAAATTTGATCTTGCAAGGCCTGACGATAACTTGCGTGATCTTCATTCCAAATGACCAAATCAACAGCCAATCCACGAAAACTCCAGTACGCGTGTGCTTGTATAAGTTGATGAACTAAACTAATGTTATCTCGACTTTTTATCTGGACTAACACAATCGGCAAATCACCTGAAATGGTATAACTCCATAATCCAGATTGGCCACGATGATTGCGGATTAAGATGCTGTTTTCAGCGCGCAATTGAGGATTGACATAAATAACGCTGCTGGCGAGTCGGTTATATAACTGTGCATCTTCCTCGGTTGCGTTTAATTGTCGCAGTGCGACTTGGCTGTGGGTCCAGGCTAATTCAATAACGCGATAAGCCAAATGACGATCTTGAAATTTATCGATTAGCTCAAGACACGCTGCCCGTGAATTAGTCATCCCCGTGACTATATCAATGGTTGCTGTTTCATCTGGTTCTAAGGAGAGTTGATAACGAATCACCACAATTGGATCCAGCACCGATCCTTGTTTTCCACTCAATGGCGTACTTTGCATCATGGCTTTTGGGTGGGCAATCGTATTGCCTCGCCCAATAAATTCGAGCCGGTCAGTTTCATACGAAACATTCATAATGGCGACACCGTGTACTGTGACAAGATGAAACATCCAAGGAACGACTTCTTTAGCAGAACGAGCGCGGCGATTACAGATAATGGCATTGCGAGCGTGAATAATCTCAGTCTGGACAAATAAATTGCTAAAACTTGGATGACTTACATCGTCCATTGCGGGTGCCAAAACCACCTCTGCATAACTGGTAATATCAATTATTTTTCGCACACGTGAACGGTTAATAATACTGGTGCGACGCAATTCCACATCATCTTCAGGCGACACAACAATTTCGGTGTACATCTCAAAATTATGATTATTTTGGCGTATTTCGCATCGTCCTTCTGAAAATTTCACTTCATAATTGGTTGCGGTGGTGGTCGTGGTTGGTTGATATCCGGTTGACCAATAATGGCCGTTTTCTAAATCGCGGACAAAGCAAAATGTCCCCCAGTTATCACGTGTGGTATCTTCTCTCCAACGCGTGATGGATAAATTATTCCATTGACTATACCCGCCACCCGCACTAGTCATCATGACGTGATAACGGCCGTTGGATAATAATTGCACTTCTGGAATGCTTGAATTTGGGTTTAAAATCGTTCTTGATTCCATCGCTGGATTAGACGAGACCGTACGAATATCGGCTAACTCGCTGGTGTTGGAATACGTGGCCGTTTTGGTGGGAATGCGTTCCAGTAGCAATGGCATGGTTGCCTGAAACAAGGGGTCAGATTCAAAGCGTTTTTGCATTGGGCGTTTTAGCAATATATATGCCGCAGCCAAAAAGCTCATCGCTTGATGATGAGTCATGAATGAATAAATTACTGCATAATTTTGGCCGCGCATTAAGCGTGATTTGGTGTAATCAATTGCTTCGTAAAAACCAAATTTACCTTCATATCCCATTGCTGATAATTCTTGCAAATTTGCGCAAGCCTTTTCTGGCGTTACCATCAGCGCCAGCATAGAGGCATACGGTGCAATGACTAAATCATCTCCTAGTCCACGTTTAAAACCTAAGCCTGGCACGCCAAAAGCACGGTATTGGTAATTTAAATTAGTATCAAAAGTATTGTAGCCGGATTCTGAAATTCCCCATGGAACGGCGCGCTGTTGCCCATATTGTATTTGTCTGGCGATAGCAGAATGGAGCGTTTGATCCAATAAGGTGCGATTGAACGTCGGCATGATGAGTAGCGGCATGAGATACTCAAACATGGAACCGCTCCACGACAATAAAATAGGATCACCATCGGCAATAGTGAGCTGCCTTCCAAGTGCAAACCAACTTTCTTGCGGTAACTTACTTTGTGCAATTGCGACAAACGTGGTTAATCTGGCTTCTGATGCAAGCAAATCATAGCAACCACTATCACGTTTTCTTTCTGTGACGTTGTAGCCAATGTACAGTAAATAGGTAATGGGGTTATACAGAAAACTATAATCACTTTGTGCAAAATCAGTCGAAAGCTGAACCAGCTTTGTAATCGATTGGATGCGTTCTATAGCGCTCTGTGAACCACGCATGATGGCATCGGTCAGTGCTTTGTAGTCGGTTTCATTCAGGGCATACGTATTTTTTAACTGTGTAAAAAAAGTGGAATTGGTTTGTAATTGTGACAGTTGGAGTAATGTCGTCACTTCATAAATAATTGATAATTCAGCAGCCCATTTTTGTTGATCTAAATTGACAATCCACGGCGCGAATAACTGTAAATCATTGAATGCGGCAAGACACTGCAATGCCAAACTATGTACCGCATTTTTTAATTCCGAGTCGGGTTGAATGACGTTTGAAGACGCTAATTCATCAATGAATTGTTGAGAATAATCCTTCAATTTGGTGATGTGTGCGTGAATGGGAATAAGTTCATACGATGTTAACAAGCAGGCTGTGTTCAACTCTTCTTCAAATGAAGTTTTGTTAGCCAGTGGAAGTTGATTGAGCACATCAAGCAGCATACTGTACGTATCTTTAATGCCCGAAAAAATACGTAAATTAAATGTCGGCGCGCTTAATAATTCATTTAATCCAGCACGAAAGGTCAGTAAATGCCCAGATAAATTACCACTATCGACAGAGGATACATAGCGTGGTTCTAATGGGCTTAGGTCTTGTGTGTTGTACCAATTAAAAAAATGGCCACGGTATCGTTCGAGTTTTAACAGTGTAAATAGGGTGGAAGTTGATCGTTCAATTAAGGTACCAGTACTAATAAAACCAAAATCATAGGCGGCCAAATTTGCTGTTAGCAATAACCCAATATTGGTTGGCGATGTTCGATGCGCAATAGCAAATACTGGTTTTTCTTGCATATTGTCAGGAGGCAGCCAATTGTCACTTGGTCCTACGTATGTTTCAAAAAACAACCAAATTTTGCGTGAAATTTTGCGTAGAAACAAAACTTGTTGAAGCGTTAAATCCGTTACTCGGCGTTTGATTGGACGACTAATTAAAAATGCAATTAGTGGAGATATCAGCCACAGTAATAAAATAGGAACAGCACATAGCAAGGAAAATGGATTTTTTATGAGTAAATAAATTGACGTTACTACCGCAAGTAGCGGTGAAAACCACATCAATCGACAATAATAGAGTAAGCCATTTTTGGATAATGGACTGGTTTCACTGGAGGGATTCCATTCCAACAGTTTTTTATGTGAAATCATTAAACGCCAATTGGTTAAAACAATGGCGACCAGATTGATCCAGGCTTCAAATGGTAAAAAGATAAACAGTAGTGCGGTATGTAAAAATTGATTGGCGCTCGCTTTGATTAAAGAGACAACATGTTGAGCGACCGAGCAGTCGGGGGATTTAATGAGTAATTTAACCAAAAAGGAACATAGTATAGGAATAAAATAAATTCCTAAAACAATGCTCGACCAAAATAACGCGAAGTCCGTCGCCGCCCAACCTGTTATCAATAAAGCAGTCATGGCAATTGGCACGATACTGCGTCGTAAATTGTCAGCTATTTTCCATTTTGATAGCCCCGATAATGGATTAGCTAGGTTCGTTTTGGTACTGCCATTCACATTTTCTTCTACGGGAACGTGAGGCATAATCCACGAGCCAATTTGCCAATCTCCCCTTATCCACCGGTATCGTCGACTAACATCATCATGGTATGTTGAAGGATATTTTTCATATAGCTGCACATCGCTTATTAAGCCAGAACGAATATAACAACCTTCAAGCAAATCGTGGCTAAGAATACGATTTTCTGGCATCCGACCTTTTAAAATGGTAGAAAATGCTTCTAAATCATAGATGCCTTTACCAATAAATGAACCTTCTCCAAACACATCCTGATACACATCCGATGCAGTACGCGTATACGGATCAATGCCAATATCGCCGCCACACAGTAATTCATATAATGAGGCGTCCGCTCTCGGCAAGCACACCACAACGCGCGGCTGTAAAATCCCATAGCCTTCACTAATTAAATGCGTGCTTGGGTCATATTTGGCACGATTTAATGGATGCGCTAATACGCCGATAAATTTTCTGGCGGAATCACGCGGCAGTTCGGTATCCGTGTCTAAGGTAATCACATATTTAACCTTGACTTCAGCTGACAGCGTACCAACAATCACAGCGAAAGGCGTGGTAATTTGATGCAGCAAAAATGCGTTGAGATCAACTAATTTTCCGCGTTTCCGTTCGTATCCCATCCATAATTTGTCTTGCTTATCCCATGTGCGATAGCGGTGCAACAGTAAAAAATTATCTTCAACAATCAATGGGTAGCGTTGATTCAGTTTATTAATATGCAATGTAGCATAGGCAATTAATTCAGCATCTTCTGGCATTACTTCTGTCTTTGCATCACAGAAATCAGTTAGCAGGCAAAAGCGGAGATTGTGATCATGATTGGCAAGAAATCGAACTTCAATTGATTCAATTAACTCGTCAATATTTTTTTTGGAATAGAGCATGCAAGGAATCGTCACCATGGTCCTAAATTCATCTGGAATACCATGGGAAAAATCCATTCGAGGCAGTAATACCGGAATGACGACTAGTGTGCTTAGCCAATTGATGATGGATACTGCAAATTGCGTTACGCCGATTAACGTGAACAGGATGAGTAATCCCAATACCCAGTCATCAACACCGTATTGGTAGGTCTTGATTAAAATCCAACTCGATGCCGTAAGACTCAAAATCAGCATACTGCCTAGATACATCAACAATGGGTTTTTTTTGCCGAGTAATAGAGGCAGAGTAAACCAACTAGATTGGAATCCTATCGCGTTTTCAAGTGCGGGAAGTCCTTTGTTGATCAAGTAGTAGCCAATATGACTCGTTCTATCTTCGCGCGTGGCCTGGGTTAAATTCGTTAGTGCTAGCTGCAGCGCTTTTTCGGCGATTTCGGTTTCTGTTTTACCGCTATAGCGGGATATTTTTTCGACTGCATGACGATATTGGTCGCGCGTAGCAAAATCCATTTGCTTATAAATATCGGCGGGATCGCGTTCTAAAATATGATTAACATCACTCATACTTTCGACAAATTCACACCAATCCATATTGGTTAAAAACCGCAAACTACTGATGCTATTACTGATTGAAACCTGATCTACTGCTTGCTTTTGTGCTTCAATTTGTACAATGGAATCAATGTGTTGACCAGTTTCGGTCAGTCGCTGCGCTAACCAGGTTAATGGCAATGATAACGCTGGACTTTCTCCTTGTAGTCGGCGAACTAATTCGGCGATAAATGAGCTTTCCATCGGAGGGGCAGAGCGTGCCATGTCAGAAACAATTAAAATTAATTTATTAGGATCTCTGACAGCAATTTCAATCATTTGATCGGCCCACGATCCTGCCAGGTCACGATTAAAACGATGAATGGCTAAGCGCTCGGCAATGCAGCGCAAATTTTCAATCAATGCGAGACGCAGCATGATTGGAATCGCCCACAACTCACCTAATTTGAGCGTGGTTATTTTTTGATAGGCAGAAACAAAATAACTTAAATTTTCCGGATCGACTCGGCCATCACCATGTGCAATGGTCTCTAATGCAATGTCATAGACTCTCGGCCTTCCGATGGAATTGCCGGTAAGTAATTGAGGAAGTTCTTTACTGTAGTTTTTAGGTAAATGACGTTTGGCAGTGCGAATTTGCTCTTCAATTAAATAGAAATTATCCAATAACCAGACTGCAGCAGGGGTCACTTGTTTTCCTGCTTTGACGGCAATGGTTAACTCATTACAGGCATTAACAATGACACGTTCATTTTCTGCCAGACGCGATAATAATTGATCTGTTTTTTTACCATGACAAAGCTGATGATTTTTTGCCAGCATACTGCCATGCTTTTGCATCTGAATAGCGCTAAACAGTTCTGAACGCACCACTAATTCGTTGAGTGTTGGGTGCGTTAATGTTTTATTTTTGACAAAAAATTGTTTAACTCGTTGTAATTGAATACCAAAGTATGCAGTGTATTTGTTCAATTGGGCCAATTCTTTCCTGTTAGGTAATTCCCGTACTTCATGGAAGGATTCAGCTTATGCAATATCAATCGAAGTATATGTACGTTAGCGAACTGAAAATATGGAAGTGCAAAAGATAGGATCACTACGTAAAACTAAGGCAATTTTTCGGATAGAAACGCTCTTTTTAATAAGATAAATTGCAACTTAGGTCCCATTTATTTTTGATGTCATTTCACGTTATGAGGATTTTTTGTTAACCGATCAGCTAGAAATTAACCCTTATCTTGAGGATGGTCGTGCTCAAATTACGCTGAACTCCATAGGTGATGCGGTGATTTGCACTGACATGTCAGGCCATATCAATTATTTAAATGACGCGGCACAAAAAATCACAGGATGGTCGAAAGTAGATGCACAGGGTAAGTTGTTGCATTCGGTTTTCAATATTATGAACGGATCAAGTCGCGAGCCAAAAACCAACACCGTTGAATTGGTGCTTAAAAATAATCGCCCGATCGACCTTCCAATCAACACGATTCTGATCAGAAAAGATGGAACAGAGCTTCATATTGAGGATTCTGCTTCTCCTATCCATAATGATATGGACAAGCGATATGGTGTGGTGATTGTGTTTCGTGATGTGAGTGCGACGCGTGATATGACGACTAAACTCATTTATCAGGCACAGCACGACACCTTGACCAATCTGCCAAATCGTGCCGTACTTAATGATCGTATTGCACATGCGATTACCTTAAGCAGCAGAAATAACAATCAATTTTATTTATTGTTTATTGATCTTGATAATTTTAAAAAAATTAATGATTCACTGGGACATGCTGTTGGCGATCAATTGTTGCAGGAGGTGGCTTGCAGACTTGTCAGTTGTATCAGGCAGTCAGATACGGTGAGCCGGCAGGGGGGCGACGAGTTTGTCGTGCTGCTTTCAGAATGCCATCAAAAAGAAGAGGTTTCTTCTATCACGGACAAAATTTTATCGGCTGTATTGATGCCCTATATGTTGAATGAGACCAGCCTAACTATTTCCGCCAGTATCGGTATTAGTAGCTATCCTCAGGATGGTGCTGACGTTGCCAGTTTGATCAATCATGCTGACGTAGCAATGTATCAGGCCAAAAAAAAGGGGCGCAACAATGGTCAATTTTACGAAGTGGGGTTTCAGAATCCTTGAATGTCATTTTAAACATGCAAATGTTAACTACCGCACAGAATGTAATGGTTAGTTACATTAATTTCTATGTGTATGTGATGTTAATTTAATCCCATGTGGATTGAGTTGATGCTGCTAACCAAATTATGTTTCTTTCTATCGGAGAAAAACTATGGTTGTAAATCAGGCTGTTATCTTTGCTACCTATATCGGTGAAAAATTGCAAGTTGAATTTTTAAAAGTGTTTAGCGGTGACATTGAAGAAAGTGAACTCGTTACCAATAAACTTAAAAAATATCCGGATTCGGTTGTCGAAGTAAATGATGTTACGCAGTAAAAAATGACTTATTTTTTATCTAACTTATTTTAGGATGACGATACATGACAAACTTATTAAAGCTAAAATCAAATTATGATTTTGATTATAATCCAAATCCCTTATTGGATTCGTTGCTGAACCAACTGCATTTAAAAAACGATGCAGCGTTGTCACGTGCTTTAAAAATTGGGCCACCTGTCATTAGTAAAATTCGTAATTACCATCTGCCTGTCGGTGCGTCCATGTTAATTCGTATGCAAGAAGTGAGTGATATGAATATCAAAGAATTGCGTGCGTTGATGGGGGATAATCGACCTAAATTTAATGAAAAATAATGTTCATACTCACTCATAGGAGAATATCCTGACCCAATCGATACCAGCTAAGATCAGCCTTTCACCGTCAGGTCAACTGATCGTAACTGGTTGTTGGGATGTATTTACATTAAAAAATAATCATATTCAGTTGCCACTTTTAAGCAAGCTCACTGAAAAATTACTGATTGTTGATGCATCTAAAATTAATTCCATTGATAGTATTGGCGCGTGGACTCTACAAAACTACTTACGCCAATTTCGTCAGCGAGGTATTGAGATACGGCTGCAAGGTTGGACACAATCGACTGAGCAGCTCATGCTTCAGATCGAGCAACAGCAAGCAGTGCCGTTATTGACGAAAGCCGCAACGCCTTTCATCAAGCAACTTGGCATGAATGCCGAAACGATCTGGAAAAGCAGTGTTGCGTTGTTATCGTTTATTGGTCAGGTTGCGATTGCTTTCGGATCCAATATCACTCTTCGTAGTCGTTGGCGTTGGCCGATCATCCTAAATAATATACAAACCGCTGGGGTGGATGCATTAGCGATTATTGGTATTGCCTCTTTTTTGCTGGGTATTGTTGTGGCGTATCAGGGCGTTGATCAATTACGGCATTATGGTGCGAATATTTTTGTGGTTGATTTAATTGGGTACGCGATGTTAAGAGAATTTTCCCCTCTTATTACCGCCGTCATCATTGCCGGTCGCTCTAGTTCGGCGTATGCCGCGCAAATTGGCACGATGAAAATCATGGAGGAGCTTGACGGCATGCGCACGTTAGGAATTGATCCAATCAATATGTTGGTATTGCCAAAACTAGTCGCATTGATCCTAGTTCTGCCCTTACTAACGGTATTTTCAGATATAACAAGTGTGGCTGGTGCCATGATCATGGCACGGTCGCAATTGGAAATTGGCTTTCACGAATTTTTAACGCGATTTTCAACAGTGATACATCCTACGTCATTGTTAATTGGTGTTGGTAAAGCAGTCATTTTTGCCATCGTGATTACAGTGCTTGGGTGTTTTCAGGGGTTTTGTACCAAGGATGATGCGGATAGTGTCGGTCAGCAAACAACGCGTAGCGTAGTGCAAGCTATCTTTATTGTTATTGCGCTCGATGCCGTATTTTCTGTTGTGTTCAGCTTACTGGGTATGTGATGTGGATACGCATAATGACGCTCCCAAGCAAAAAAATGTCATTGAAATGAAGCAAATATGCACCAGTTTTGGCGATCATCATGTTCATACCAATTTAAATCTTGAGGTGCGACATGGCGAAATATTGGGCGTAATAGGGGATAGTGGTTCTGGCAAATCAACCTTGTTACGTGAAATGATGATGTTGCATCGTCCAGACTCAGGTTCTATTCGTGTTCTTGATGTTGATTTAGCTACCATTTCTGATCAGCTTGCACGCGATTTGTACCAGCGCTGGGGCGTGATGTTTCAGCATGGCGGCTTATTTGGCACGTTAACGATTCGCGCTAACGTCGGGCTACCGTTACGTGAACACACAAGGCTGGATGACATCGTGGTGGATAACATCGCTGATTGGAAAATTAAACTAAGTGGGCTGCAACCGGAATCCGCTTTGCTTTACCCACAAGAACTAAGCGGTGGCATGTTAAAACGCGCATCAATGGCGCGCGCGCTGGTGATGGATCCTGCCTTACTATTTTTAGATGAACCAACAGCGGGTCTAGACCCTAGCGGTGCTGATGGGATTGATCAACTCATTATGGATATCCACAAAAGGTATCAATCCACCATTGTGATGGTGACGCACGACTTGGATTTGCTGTGGCAAGTAACTGATCGGGTTGCCGTGTTGGGAGAGGGCAGGGTCCTTGGTATCGGCTCTATGTTGGAATTATCAGCCATGGATCATCCTATTATCCGAAGCTATTTTGACGGGCCGCGTGGTAGATCGGCACAACAGCAAGCCCACGTTGTGAACCAGACTAGTAGTCTCAACATTTAACCAGAGATAGCATGTGGAAACTAAAGTGAATTATGCAGTAGTGGGTGCTTTTGTTTTGCTATTGGGTGCATTATTGATCTGTGGCATTCTTTGGCTAGCGGTCGGCATGGGGGTGAAAAAAAATATGTATTTATATAGCTCAATTATTCATGAATCTGTCGCTGGTTTGGACCTTGATGCCCCCGTTAAGTATTTGGGGGTTGATGTAGGTAAAGTTTCTAAAATCACCATTGACCCCATTAATCCCCAACAAGTCCGATTAGTTTTTTCCATTGAAAATAACACGCTGATTAAGCAAAATACCGAAGCAGTATTGAAATCACAGGGATTAACAGGTATTGCGTATGTGGAGTTAAGCGGAGGTACGGCCAATTCCCCCATTTTGACAGCGCATAACACCGAGCAATATCCCATGATTCCAATGAAGCCATCATTGAGTGCACGATTAGAGAATGTATTGACGACCGTTTTGTCCAATATTGATCATACTTCTACCACTGTGAATGCCATGTTTGATGAAAATAATCGATTAGCAGTAAAGCATATATTAGCGAATACATCCATTCTTTTGACAACGATGGCGGAACAAAAAACAGATATTCAGCATTTCATTGCCGATGCGGCGGCGACTGCGCATGGCACGGCAAAAGCAATCCCAAAGCTCAATAATGCAATTGAGCATATAACGGAAAGTTCGGATGTGTTTGCACATATGTCGACGCAATTATCGCTAACAGCGCATGAAGCTGACCATGTTTTACTTAACGCAGATCAGGGTGTTGACCAAATTACGCATAAGACCCTACCTAAATTTGATTTATTACTGAGCGACATGCTCTCGTTATCAACATCATTAAAGCGACTTAGCGAACAAACTGAAACGAATCCTAATAGTCTCATTCGGGGTGTAGAACCGGTTCCTTTGGGACCTGGCGAACACATTCATCCATGATGCAGACATTAACCACTCCGGTTCTCAAAATGATTGTCGGCTTCGTCGTCTGTCTGGTGCTGGGATGCGGTTTATTTGGCTGTTCTATGTTGCTTGGTGATAAAGCGCAAGCTTTGCGTTATTATTCCTTTGATGCCGCCTTGCCAAGTACACCAGTGACAGCTATCATGCCCGAACTGACAGGTAACTTGGCAAACTTCGCCCCGAATGCAACGATTGTCGTTGCTCCGATTCATGCTGCAGCGGGATTTGATCGGAATAAAATACTTTACATACGCCAGCCATATCAGCTAAATTATTTTCGATTAAGTCAGTGGGTTGATACGCCGGCAATGATGTTAACACCGCTCGTCGTTAGCGCATTCATTCAACATGGATTGAATGCGGTTAGACAATCAACTTCTAGTGCATCTGGTCAGTTCCTGATTGCTATCGAGATCCTTCGCTTGCAACAGGAATTTTTCACGGTGCCAAGCCGCGTTCATTTTACTATTCGCGTGCAACTGCTTGATTATGTAACAGGCCACGTGATCGCGATACGGGATTTTGACCAGTCAACCGCGGCACAAACTGAAGATACCTATGGTGGGGTAGTCGCGGCAAATAGTGCTGTACGAACTACTTTGAACGCATTGGCTATTTTTTGCCAAGATGAACTGCTGGACTGGCAGCAACATCCAGCGATACATTAATGTGTGCTGCCGAACTGACTCACTTTCATTCTAAGACAATACTGTTGCTGTCACTTGTATAAGGTCAGGCCGAATTCATTCGGTGTTGTTTTGTTTTACAATTTATATGTAGTTGAACTTAATTAAACAATGACTTAGCACTGAATTTACTCCGTAACTACAACACAATAACTCTTCTTAAGGATTCAATATGTTTTCAATTCGACAAACAATGAGTAAGTATTTACTTCTGGCTATCACAGCCATAGCACTTACTTCAGCAAGTAGTCTTGCATTGGCTACTTCGCAAGAAGATTTGAGTAAAAATTCCCGCGCCGCGTTAGAAAGCCTTTACAGAACGAATCCCACTGCAGCCGTCATTGGTAAAACTGCTAAGGCCATCGTGATTTTCCCCAACATTGTAAAAGCAGGATTTGTGTTTGGTGGCAGTTATGGTGAAGGTATTATGTTGAAAGGGTCGCAGTTCGCTGGCTATTACAATTCCGTTTCAGGTTCATGGGGCTGGCAAATTGGCGCTGAATCGTATGGCTATGTAGTGTTCTTAATGAATGAGAAAGCAGTGCAGTACTTGGAAAATTCGCATGGATGGGAAATTGGTGTTGGCCCAACAGTTGTGATGATGAACGAAGGTGTCGCTAAAAATCTTTCCTCTACTACATTGAAAGACGATGCCTATGCATTTATCTTTGATCAAAAAGGCTTGATGGTTAGCTTGAGTTTAGAAGGCACCAAAATTTCTCGCATTAAACGATAAAGAGCATTGTTCGCTTCGTGATGATAATCTCCTTTTCCTGTTTAACTGATCATGACGTTAAGCAGGAATTTTTTTAATAAAAATTGTCCACTATGCCTACTTCAGACCCATTACCAACAAATATAATAACGGGTCTACGCGCAGATCAGGTCAAGCAGCATCAAGCACAGTTTGGCCTAAATGAAGTGGCGATCGACCTGCCAAATCCGCTACGCGTATTGATCAGTAAGTTTTGGTCACCTATACCGTGGATGCTGGAAGCTACCATCATCTTAGAATTGGCATTGCATAAAATAGATGAAGCTATTGTTATCCTTGTTTTACTTGTAATTAATGCTGTACTGAGTTTTTTTCAAGAAGATCGGGCGAATAAAGCATTAGCCTTACTGCGCCAACGACTGAATATTCAAGCACGTGTACTGCGCGATAATGTCTGGAAGTTGATACCAGCACGTGAGCTGACTCCCGAAGATATGGTGCATATACGTATGGGGGATATCATTCCTGCGGATTTGCAACTGATAGAAGGGCAAGTCCAAATTGATCAATCTACCATTACGGGTGAATCGCTTCCCATCGAGGCTGGACCGGGCGCAACCGCCTATTCTGGGGCAATAGTGACGCGTGGAGAAGCCAGTGCAAAGGTCGTGAGCATCGGAACAAAAACGCATTTTGGTCAAACGGCAGTGTTGGTTCGTTCTGCCAACACCGTCAGTCATTTGGAGTCGATGATTTTCACGATTATCAAATATTTGGTCATCATGGACGTTGTTTTAGTCATTGTGTTACTGATTTACGCTGACAAAACAAATATGCCGCTTAGCTCTATTTTCTCTTTTGTATTAATTCTATTAATTGCATCTGTTCCTGTCGCCTTACCTGCAACCTTTACATTGGCAACCACATTAGGTGCACTGGAACTCGCTAAAGAAGGGGTGTTAGTAACGCGCTTGTCTGCGATTGAAGAAGCGGCAGGCATGGACATACTTGCCTGCGATAAAACCGGTACGATCACCGAAAATAAATTGATCTTGGCTGCACTCAAACCAGCAGCAGATACGGATGAAACGACCTTACTGCAGATGGCAGCATTTGCGTGTGATAGTGCGACGCAAGACCCGATTGATTTAGCTATTCTTGCAGCGGCTCGGGACCGTAAATTGGTGGAATTACCCCCTAAATCGCTTCGCTTTGTCCCTTTTGACCCGCAAACACGTCGTTCTGAGCGGTATTTCGATGAGGCTGGTATCACTCACTGTGCGATGAAAGGGGCGGCGCTTGAAGTTGCTGCACTTGCGGGCATTAAGACTATTTCTGATGAAGTGAGTCAGCTAACGGCCCAAGGTTATCGCGTTTTAGGTGTGGCTTTTGGGGAGGAAAATAAACTGCGATTTGCCGGACTTATTGCTTTGCAAGATCCTCCACGTAAAGACTCATCCGCATTGATCGCAACATTACGCGACTTAGGCATACGCGTTGTAATGATCACAGGTGATAGTGTGGGAACGGCACAGTCAGTAGCCAAAGAGGTTGGCATCGGTGCACGTGCCTGCACTGCCCAAATGTTAAATAAAAGCAATTTTAAGGATGTGAATCAGTATGATGTATTCGCGCAGGTTTTTCCTGCAGATAAATACCGTCTTGTCGAAAATTTTCAACAAGCAGGCCATATTACGGGGATGACTGGTGATGGTGTTAATGATGCCCCTGCGTTGAAACAAGCTGAAGTTGGTATAGCTGTCGCCAGCGCCACTGATGTTGCTAAAGCTGCAGCGAGTCTAGTACTCACTAACCCAGGATTGTTAGATGTGATTACTGCGGTTAATGTCAGTCGACAGATTTATCAGCGTATGTTGACATACACCTTAAATAAGATTATTAAAACCTTGGAAATCGCCATTTTTATGAGCGTTGGCGTCATGCTGACCGGAGTTTTTGTGATTACGCCGCTTCTCATGGTATTGCTGATGTTTACCAATGATTTCGTCACCATGGCTATTGCAACCGACCGTGTGAACGGTGCAAAAAAACCGGAGCGTTGGAATATCTCTGCCTTAATGTTCACGGCTGCACCGTTGGCCGCGTGTATGTTGGCACTCTCATTCTCGGTGTTTTTTGTCGGCCGCGATTATCTACATCTTCCTTTAGATCAGCTGCAAACATTAATTTTTATCATGTTAATCTTTACCGGACTCGGCAATGTTTTCATTGTAAGAGAGCGTCGTCATTTTTGGCAATCACGGCCAAGTTGGTGGATGATTATTGCAACCGTACTCGATATAATCGTTGTTAGCATCATGGCCATTCAAGGCTATTTAATAACGGCCATTAGTCCTACGTTCATCGCCGCACTGTTTTTAGTCGTGCTGTGCTACTTGGCGTTGATCGATTTTGTTAAAGTGAAATTATTTGCACGTTTTCATCAGGCAACAACTTATTCTAGCGACACGAAGTCTTAGATGCCGATATTGATAGTAGCTAATTCACCGATGGAATTAATGGTGAAATTAGCGCTGGAGGTCTCGTTGATGTTGCTAGGATCAAGCGCGAAGTGGCCTTGTCGCACGAAAACAGTAGTCAGTTTTGACTGCAGATTGCCTTTCATGGCATGCAAAATACGCGGTTTGTCATCGACCATCATATAAAAATCCGCAGGGTATTTTTTTTGTATATCCTCCAATTTATGCTCTTTATGAACGTAAATGAGCACGCGTCCATCGACTTCATCCCAGATGCCGGATGCTTTGATTTTATGTGGCTGGAAAACGATATCGCCATCGGAAACAATCACCGTGGTGCCTAATGTATTAAGGTAATGAATGACCTTAATGGCATCAGGATAAAGGTACTCTTTGAAGGGATAATCCAATACGTAAGAGGCAATATCTAATAAATTATCTTCACTAATGGTTAAAAAACGATATTGCTGTATGGCACCAAGATAATCGGCATAACCGAGTTCTTGTCGTATATTTTCAAAAATAGTCCAATAAAGTTCCTGGCAGGTCCGACCAATCGCCGCATCAAGGTAATTTTTAAAATCGCGTTCAAAATGGTCATTGTCAAACAGAGTATTATCAAAATCCACTAGAAATACCCAGCGATTATCTGGATTAGCTATCATCGTCTGCTTTCTTTATCGGTGTTTCGGTATGCCCACCAAATTGTTGACGCATGGCTGATAATATCTTTTGCGCGAAATTCGCATTGCCGCGTGAGCTAAATCGGTCGTATAAGGCGGCACTTAAAATGGGGGCGGGAACAGCTTCATCTAGTGCGGCATTGATTGTCCATCTGCCTTCACCCGAATCGGCTACGTATCCAGAATACTTGTCTAAATGGGGATCATCGATTAAGGCGTTAGCGGTAAGGTCGAGCAACAAGGAACTAATAATGCTGCTGTGCCGCCATAGTTCGGTGATTTTTGCCAAGTCTAAATCATATTGATAATAGTCAGGATTGCGCAATTCAGTGGCTGCAATGTCCCCATCCGTCTGTTCTTTACCAATATTGGCATTGCGTAAAATGTTTAATCCTTCCGCGTACGCGCCCATAATGCCGTATTCAATTCCATTGTGAATCATTTTGACAAAATGCCCCGCGCCATGTGTTCCGCAATAGAGATAACCATATTTTGCTGTTTCTTCTATGTCAGATTTCGATGACGTTGATTGGGTGCGCTCTTTATTAGGTGACAGCGAGATGAGGATAGGTTCAATGTATTGCACAATTTCTTTTTCGCCCCCCACCATTAAACAATAACCGCCAGCTAAACCGAGAATGCCGCCACTGGTACCAACATCGACGAAGTGAATGTTGAACGATTTAAGAATTTTGTTTCTGTGAATATCATCTTGATAATAGGAATTTCCCCCATCGATCAAAATATCCTCTGCACTCAATAATGTGGCTAGCAGATGAATCGATTCACTGACATGCACCGAAGGTATCATCAGCCAAATGACCCGTGGTGCACTGAGTTTACTGACTAAGTCGGACGTCGATGTGCTGCCGATAGCCCCTTTTTCAAGAAGCACATCGATTGCGGATTGATTGGAATCATAAATAACGCATTCATGACCGTCATTAATCAGCCTTAATACCATTTTGCTGCCCATTTTACCTAAACCAATGATCCCGATTTTCATAATACATTTCCCCATTGTTGTTCGCATTTATGTCGGATATGAAATGCCAATATCCACGTAACTACCAATATCACTACCATGTCACTCATTTCATTGGGTAAATGTAAGCCGTTCACTCTGCCTATTCTGTGCGCTGTGGAACGTAATTAAGCTAGCAGCTATTTTTTCGTAAGGAGAAATTCGGTGTGATAACACACGGATTGCCATCAGGGATTTTTGTATAGTTCATGGAATACTTACTTAGATAGGAATGAATAATGAATCCTGCTTATGCATTGCAATACCTTGGACAAAGCCTGTGGCTAGATAATATTTCACGGGAAATTTTGCAGGATGGCTCTTTGCAGCGTTATATCGATCAGTGTGCTATTACTGGATTAACCTCGAATCCAACTATTTTTGAAAAAGGGATTCGTAGCTCGACCTTGTATGATCATCAAATTCATCAGCTCGGCAACGTGATGAAATCAGGTGAGGAACTATTTTTTGCCATGGCCTTAGACGATTTAAAACACGCCGCCGATTTGTTTACACCTTGCCATAAACAAACGCATGGTGTTGATGGATGGGTTTCTCTTGAGGTATCGCCCTTATTTGCCAATGCTGCTGTGGAGACGATCCATCAAGCGAAGCAGTTATATGCCAGTGCGAATAAAAAAAATCTTTTTATTAAAATTCCAGGAACGCCGGAAGGGCTATTAGCCATCAAAGAAGCGATCTTTGCTGGTGTTCCGATTAATGTTACCTTGCTATTTTCGTGTGAGCAGTATCTGGCGGCAGCCGATGCCTATATGAGTGGGATTGAGGCACGGATAGCCGCAGGATTAGATCCCAAGGTCAGTTCAGTCGCCTCCGTGTTTGTCAGTCGCTGGGATGTGGCTGCTGATAAAACGAGCCCTGTTGACATGCACAATCAATTAGGTATTGCAGTTGCTCAACAGATTTATACTGCCTATCGCGCGCTACTAATTTCACCCCGTTGGCGCAAACTTGCTGAGGCTGGGGCTCAACATCAGCGATTGTTGTGGGCGAGTACGGGAGTCAAAGACCTTACTGCGCCGGATACGCTTTATGTACAAGCATTAGCAGCGCCGGATACGATCAATACCATACCAGAAAAAACTTTAATGGCCTTTATGGATCATGGTGTTGTGAATGGAAGTATGCCTGTCGATGGTAGTGATGCGAATACGATTATCGCTGCATTTCTGAAAGTAGGAATCGATCATAAGGTGCTCGCGATTGAACTGCAAAAACAAGGCGTCGCGGCGTTTGCACAATCATGGGCTGAATTGATGGCGATTATTAAACAAAAATCGTTTATGTCTCATGGTGAAGTTGTATTATGAGCAACTTCAATGATGTTGTTCATAATAAGCAAAAGAGTAGCTCAAATTGGCAAGCACTGCTAGCGCATCAACACCACATTAGTTCGCTGAAGTTGACGCAGTTATTTGAAGAAGATGCACATCGTGGTGAGCAGTTTACGGTCGTGGCAGGCGATGTTTATCTTGATTATTCAAAAAATTGTATTACCTCTGAAACAATGAAATTGCTGCTGGACTTGGCGCAAGAGTGTCATGTTACGCACGCTATTGAGGCGATGTTTAGTGGTGAAAAAATTAATTTCAGCGAAGTAAGAACGGCGTCCCATATTGCACTCCGTGCCGCAGCAACAGATGAAGTCAAGGTGAATGGTAGCAATGTCGTCCCCTTAGTACATGAAGTATTAGAGAAAATGCGGATATTTAGCGACCGAATACGTGATGAAAGCTGCGTGGGGGCGACTGGCAAAGTCATTCGCAATGTAATTAATATTGGTATTGGTGGCTCGGATCTTGGTCCAAAAATGGCCTATGAGGCACTGAAATATTATAGCCGGCGCGATATCCTTATTCGTTTTATTTCAAATGTGGATGACTCGGCGTTTGAAGAAGTTGTCCGAGATTTAAAGCCAGAAGAAACGCTGTTTATCATTAATTCTAAGTCGTTTACAACCGTTGAAACCATAACGAATGCGAATTTGGCCCGCGCGTGGGTATTAGCATCATTAAATAATGATGTTGCTGCGACCTTGAAGTACCATTTTGTGGCGGTGTCAGCTAATGCCGCTGCGGTAAGCCAATTCGGTATTGCACCATCCAATATGTTTATGATTTGGGATTGGGTGGGAGGGCGTTATTCAATGTGCTCCGCGGTGGGCTTGTCTACGATGATTGCAATTGGATCCGTTAATTTTCACGCCATGCTAGCTGGCTTTCGATCAATCGATATACATGTGAAATCGTCTCCATTACATCAAAATTTACCGGTAATAATGGGCTTGTTAGCAGTGTGGAATGCCAATTTTTTAGAAAATAAGACGGTTGCAGTTTTACCATACGAACATTATTTAAGCCATTTTCCTGCATATTTGCAACAATTAACCATGGAAAGTAATGGCAAACATGTTAATCGTAAAGGGGATGCCATTACGATCTCCAGCAGCCCTGTCTATTGGGGTGAAACTGGGACTAATAGTCAACATTCTTTTAGTCAACTACTCCATCAAGGTACGCAAATAGTGCCTTGTGATTTCATCGGCTTTGTTCAGACATTATTTCCCAACAGGCATGGGCATGCTAATTTAATAGCGAACTTATTTGCTCAGAGTCAAGCTCTGGCGTTCGGCAAAACAAAAGAACAATGGATTGCCCAAGGTACTTCTATTTTGTTAGCGCCACAACGTGCTTGTGAAGGTAATCGACCTAGTAATACCGTATTGATTGAACGACTAACACCAAATTCTCTTGGTCAATTAATCGCTATTTATGAACATAGCGTGTTTGTCCAGGGGGTAATTTGGGAAATTGACTCCTTTGATCAATGGGGTGTTGAACTAGGTAAAGAATTAGCCACCCCAATACTTGCTGATCTTATTCGGCAAGATGCCCCCAACTATCAGCAAGATAGTTCTACCAATAAATTAGTGCATCGTTATAGATGCTTATCAGGAAGGGTTCTTGATGAAAATTAGTCCATTAGCGGGTAAGCTTTCTCCTGATTCTTTATTGATTGATGTACCAAAACTGATCACCGCGTATTACACCCAAGTTCCTAATGCCGCCATATCGGAACAACGGGTGGCGTTTGGTACCTCTGGTCATCGTGGTTGCTCATTATTTATCAGTTTTAACGAATATCATGTACTTGCCATTAGTCAAGCCATCTGTGAATATCGTGCCATTCAGGGTTCAACTGGACCGATGTTTGTGGGTATTGACACCCATGCTTTATCTATCCCGGCGATGACCAGCGTAATGGAAGTGATGGCGGCCAATGGGGTTGAGGTGATGTTGGCATTGAATGATGAATTCACCCCAACTCCGGCAGTGTCATTAGCGATCATTGCGCATAATCGGTATCGACGTATGAGACTCGCAGATGGAATTGTACTGACTCCATCGCACAATCCTCCCTCCAACGGCGGTTTTAAATATAATTTTCCTAATGGTGGTCCTGCGGATACCATGGGGACGAGTTGGATTGAAGCTAGGGCCAATTATTTCTTAAAAAACAAGCTTAATGGGGTTAAACGGGTTTCCTTTAATAAGGCAATTCATGCATCAACAACCCATCATTATGATTTTCTTAACACCTACGTTAATGAGCTGAATACCATTATTGATATGGCAGCCATTAGTCGAGCAAATCTTCACATCGGTGTTGATCCATTAGGGGGAGCGGGTGTTCATTACTGGCCAAGAATAGCGGAAGTCTATCACTTAAATTTAACCATCATTAATAAGAAAGTCGATCCAACATTTCAATTCATGACGGTAGATTGGGATGGCTGTATTCGAATGGACCCCGCTTCTCCTTATGCGATGGAGCATCTGATTCGCATGAAGGATCAATTTGATATCTCCTTTGCTTGTGATACGGATCATGATCGGCACAGTATTGTGTCTGTTTGTACTGGCTTAATGCAGGCGAATCATTACTTATCGGTTTCTATTGATTATCTGTTTAAGCACCGACCGTTGTGGAAACAATCCCTTGGCATTGGTAAAACTATCGTTAGTACGCAATTAATCGATCGGATTGCCAAACGATTAGATCGATCATTGTATGAAGTGCCAGTTGGTTTTAAATGGTTTTCTAGTGGCTTATATGATGGCTCGCTAGGCTTTGCTGGAGAAGAAAGCAATGGCGCTTCATTCTTACGTATGGATGGATCGGTATGGACAACGGATAAGGATGGTTTAGTGCCGGCATTACTTTCCGCTGAAATTATGGCCAAAACAGGAGCTGATCCGGGTGAATTGTATACAGAATTATCGAATGAATTTAATAATCCCGTGACCGATAGATGCGATGTTCATGCTTCACCTGAGCAAAAAATGAAGCTATTTAATTTGATGCCAAATCAATTGAAACAGACTGAATTGGCGGGTAAAAAAATCATTAAGGTTATTTCTAAAGCTAGCGGAAATAATGCGCTTATTGGCGGTTTGAAAGTAGAAATTGAGGGGGGATGGTTTGCCGTACGACCATCGGGGACAGAAGATATTTATAAAATTTATGCAGAGAGTTTTAACGGTGAAGATGAATTGCACCAGATACTGAATGAGGCACAAATCATCGTTGATGGGATTTTGCATACAGCGTAGCTATTTTTGTTCCAGCACGGCGCCAACGACCACAGTACAGATGTGCGCCTAGGCGGCAATAACGCCGCTGGAACGGTTTTGCGCAAGTCCTACTTAAAATGAATAGGCTACGTTGATCATACCAAAGTTGATCGCGGGATTCGGTTCTTTGATGCCAGCATTAGAAAAATGTTTGAACTTGAGCGTAATGCTCACATTGTTATCAAACTGGTAGCCAAGTCCAACCGAATCACCAAATTGAAAGTGTGTGCTCATCATTTTTCCATCATTATTCATTTTTTGCGTCATGTAGTTCAGCCCGATGCCAATCTCGCCAAATAAGCCATGTGGCGAATCACCTTGCCAACGTAAAATGGGCGTTAATCCGACGTCGTAGAACGTATCTGATTGGCCGGTTTGATTTTGATATTTTTTGCAGTCTATCAGTGCCAAACTTGGTTCCCAATATCCCTTGATGGACGAGTTACTAAAGAGTTGATCCATCCATTCTGATGAATATTGCACGCCTATTTGCGCGATGGCAGATTGCGTTCCTTCGCCCGCTTCAAGCGAATAACCATCAACGGCGGCATAGGAACACTCTGCCATAGGAAGCAGTAAAATGAAAAAGACGCTTTTTAGTATCCATAAATTCGGCTTGGCGTAGTTCATGACGCGCCACTCATTGTTTCCATTTTGGCACTATATTCACCATTCAGTGCCGCTTGATTACATTTAACCCGATGAATCAGAATCTGCTGAGCCTGTTCTATATTGGCAGCCTTGCCTTTCCACGTTGCGAGTACGGGCGTTTGGATGGCACGAGAAAATGAAAAAATCAGTTTCCATGGCAATCGATATTTGTTGATTAAATTCATGGCGTTTAAACGAGAAGTAGCATGTTCAGGGGATTGTCCACCAGACAAAAATGCAATTCCAGAGACACTAGCAGGCACACTGCGTAACAGACACTGTACAGTTACATTTGCAATCACATCGTCAGATTCTTGAAGTGCTGACAGTTCACCTGGTAGCACCATATTGGGTTTGAGGATGAGTCCTTCTAGTAATACTCGTTGCTGATATAGATGCTCAAATACCGCATGTAATACCCGCTCCGTAATGCTAGCACATTGCGCTAAAGTATGATTTCCTTCCATGAGAATTTCTGGCTCCACAATCGGTACTAAGCCTGATTCTTGACATAGTGCTGCATACAAAGCGAGGTGCTGAGCATTACTTTGTATGCACGCACGACTCGGTTGATGTTCAGCTATGGAAAATACTGCACGCCATTTGGCAAACAAGGCGCCTTGCTGTGCATACTGTTGCAGACGAGGACGTAATTTGTCTAAACCTTCCGTTATTTTTTCACCTGGACAAGCTGCCAGTTCTGCTGTTCCAGCATCGACTTTGATGCCAGCGATGATACCTAGGCTATCAATCACCTTGATAAAGCTCTGTTGATTTGAGCTATGTTGATGGAAGGTTTCATCGGACAAAATTACGCCACTAACAGAATCACCTAATCCTTTTGCCGTGATCAGTAGTTTGCGGTAATCACGTCGCATCTGTTCGGTCTGAGGAATAGCCAATTCGGCGAAGCGTTTATTACAGGTCGGATTACTTTCATCCATTGCAAGCAAACCTTTATTGGTATTGACTAATTGGTGCACTGTCTTAATTAGGGTTTGCTGAGTCATACGTGATTACTCCATTTCCACTCTTGAATTTCCGGCATGTCTTGGCCGTACTTGTTAATGTATTGGTGATGCGCACTCAGCTTATCTTTCATGATTTGTTTCACGTTGATGCCATGTGTTCCTAGTTGAGGTAACAAATTAATAGCATCTTGTACTAAGTGAAAACGGTCTAATTCATTTTGAACGCGCATATCAAAGGGCGTTGTAATCGTGCCTTCTTCTTTATAGCCACGTACAATCATGAGCCGATTGGTGCGTTGATACGTTAAGCTGTGAATTAAACTTGGATAGCCATGGAAACCAAAAAGTATGGGTTTATTTTTCGTGAATAAATCGTCATAATCGGTCGTAGTTAAACCATGTTCATGCTCTAATGGCGACGCTAATTTTAAGAGATCAACCACATTAATAACGCGAATGATCAGCGCAGTAAAATAATGGCGTAAGAGCGATACAGTAGCGAGTATTTCTAATGTAGGGGTGTCACCACAACAGGCTAAAATAATATCGGGTTCTTGTCGTTGGTCGTTGCTGGCCCATTGCCAAATGCCAATGCCTTGAGCACAATGTGCAACTGCTTGTTCCATCGTAAGCCATTGAGGTCCCGCATGTTTTCCAGCGACGATGACGTTCACCAAATGCCGACTACGCAAACAGTGATCTACAACAGGTAGTAAACAATTGGCATCTGGGGGTAAATAGGCGCGCACAATAGTGGATTTTTTATTCAAAACATGATCAAGAAATCCTGGATCTTGATGTGTATATCCATTGTGATCTTGCTGCCAAACGTGCGCGGTCAGCAGATAGTTGAGTGATGAAATACTTTTTCTCCACGGTAATGCACGCGTTACTTTTAACCATTTGGCATGTTGACTAAACATAGAGTCAATAATGCGGATAAAAGCTTCATAGCTGTTAAATATTCCGTGACGACCCGTGAGTAAATAGCCTTCAAGCCAGCCTTCGCATTGATGCTCACTGAGCATTGAATCTTGCACCATGCCAGATGGCGCAAGAAATTCATCGCTGGCTGTGGCATTATCATCCCATTGTCGGTTGGTGACTTGAAATACGTTGCCCAGCAAGTTGGACAGCGTTTCATCGGGACTAAAAAGTCTAAAATTACGTTTAGCCTGATTGCATTTAATGACATCTCTGAGATAGTTGCTTAGGATATAGACATCTTGGGCTTTGCCAGCCCCCGGCGCGACAACTTCTATCCCATAGTCTTGGAAGTCAGGTAGTTGCAAATCTTGTAGTAATAATCCACCATTGGTATGTATATTGGCACTCATGCGGTGTTTACCTTGTGGCGCCAATTCTGCCAATTCAGCTAACAACTGTCCGTTTTCATTAAATAATTCTTCGGCGCGATAACTTTTCATCCACTCTTCAAGTATGGCTAGATGACTACTATGCTGCGCATCGACTAATACTGGAACTTGATGTGCTCGGAATGTGCCTTCAATTTTTAGGCCATCCACTATTTTCGGCCCAGTCCAGCCTTTCGGCGAGCGCAGAATAATCAGTGGCCAACGTTGACGTTGGTTGTCATTGTTTTCTCTGGCATTAGATTGAATAGCTTGAATCCTTTCAATCACAGTGGTTAATACCTCTGCCATTTTTGCGTGCATGATCATGGGATCATCGCCTTCAACCAAGTGGACAGTCCATCCACATCCGAAAAAGAATTGCTCTAATTCTTCAGGCTCAATGCGTGCCAATACCGTTGGATTGCTTATTTTATAGCCATTTAAATGCAGGATAGGTAAAACACAACCATCGGTGATTGGATTAAGAAATTTATTTGAGTGCCATGATGTTGCTAATGGACCGGTTTCAGACTCACCATCGCCAACAACGCAAGCCACAATCAAGTCAGGATTATCAAAAACGGCACCAAATGCATGACTAATCGAATAACCCAATTCACCGCCTTCATGAATTGAACCTGGCGTGGTCGGTCCGACGTGACTTGATACGCCACCAGGAAAGGAAAATTGGGTGAAGAGTTTTTTTAATCCTTGCTCATCTTGCGTTATGTCAGGATAAATTTCACTCCATCTGCCCTCTAAATAAACCTGACTAATAATCGCAGGTCCACCATGTCCGGGCCCAGCAATGTAAAACATGTTTAGCGCATATTCGTTAATGATGCGGTTTAAATGCACATAGATAAAATTTTGCCCTGGGGTGGTGCCCCAATGCCCAACAACCGAAGGTTTTATATGCGCTAACTTAAGAGGTTCTGTGAGAAGTGGATTATCCAGCAGATATATCTGACCAACCGAAAGATAGTTTGACGCGCGCCAGTAGCAATCCATTTTGGATAGCATATCAGATGAAACGGGTACGGTTCCCATATATAAGTGACCTGTTTTTTTGGTTAACTTGAATTGATTACGTCAAAGAATAGTAGAACCATGCTGCATAATCTGTGCGCCAAGCCACGTAGTAGTTGTGTAGCGAAGACGGCATTTCAGCACCTAAATTGACATGCTGAATTTGCAAGGTGGTAGTGCGACATGGTTGCTAGACGCAGAGGATCGAGTATGTCGTTTTTGGATTTTAATCAATAGGAGTGGATGGATTGTAGTCAATGGAATGCCGTGTCTCTTGACGAGTCAGGTTAACGGTAACTTGCCGCTGTGGATATTGAACTTGATTTATCCATAATGGAGCGATCAATACTTGATGACCAAGCCACCAATTGCTGGTATCGACGATCAAATAGCGGATCGCCCAAGTCAGTTCGTCTACTAACATACCGCTGACATGACCGATTTCACCATCACTAGCATGAATGTGATAGCCAATGACTTCCTTACAACTGCGCAAATGAATATCGACTTCTTTCTGTTGATTGTGTAGATCGTCTGTTTTGGACAGTCCATCCTGATTAGTCCTCTGTTCCGGTGTCGTAATCTCAGAGCCATCATAGTGAAATGGACCCGGTATCATCATCTCTGGATACATGCCTGCACCCCATAAGCCCGATCCATTCCAATAATTAGGGTAACCATAATAATCAAGGTAGTCATTTTCATGCTGTCGTGATACTGGTTTATCAGTATTAATATTAGGACTATTTTTCACTTGTTCCTGGGTAATTTTTACTGGTAGCGTCTTATTGTCCCAATCCGGTTTTCCAATAGCGATGGGGGTGATCAACACCTTACGGCTCATTAGCCAACTCTCCGTATCCACCACAAAATAACGGATTGCCCACCGCTCATCATCGAAATAGAAATCGATAATTTTCCCCAGATTTCCATCCGTGGCGTGAATTGCGTATTGTTTCAAATCATCCAGACTGCGTAACATGAGCTTGCTCCCCGAAAAATGTCGGACGGACGTGTCCGAGCTATTACTACAAACTTTTCAATAACGCACGGGCACGGGCGCAAATATTCTCCACTGTGAACCCATATTCACTCATTATCTTTTCACCCTTGGCTGATGTGCCGAAGCGATCCACCGCCAGCACATCACCATCAGCTCCCACATAACGATGCCAGCCTTGTGCTACTCCGGCTTCAACCGCTAGTCTAGCGTTCAATGTCGATGGAAAAACAGCCTCGCGGTATTCCTGCGATTGCTGCTCAAACAATTCCCAGCAAGGCATAGAGACGACGCGTGCTTGAATATGTTGTGCTGCTAGTTGTTTCTGTGCCTCGACAATCAATGTGACTTCTGAGCCGCTAGCGATCAAGATCAGTTCGGGAATGCCGTTAGGTGCTTCAGCCAAAATGTAGGCGCCACGCTCCAAGTCACAGGCCTTGGCAAGGTGCGTTCGATCTAGGGTCGGAATAGTTTGTCTGCTCAGCACCAAGGCAACGGGTTGATTAGTGAGTTCGATTGCAACACGCCATGCGACAGCCGTTTCGTTCGCATCTGATGGACGAATAACAATCAAGTGCGGCACAGCACGTAAACTAGCGAGCTGCTCTACCGGCTGATGCGTAGCACCGTCTTCACCCAAGGCAATACTATCGTGAGTGAATATATAGATCACATGCAAATTCATTAAGGCAGCCAGTCGGATAGCCGGACGCATGTAATCGGAAAAAATTAAAAAAGTGGCGCCAAATGGCAAGGTGCCGCCATGCGCTGCCATGCCGTTGATGATGGCTCCCATCGCATGTTCGCGGACACCAAAGTGTATATTGCGTCCAGTCCGACTCCAACCACCGCCATCAGATCCTTGCTGGTCGCTGGTACTCAGCCCTGGAGGCTGAAAATCACCCCATCCTTTTAATGCGGTCATTGTCGATGGAGATAGATCTGCAGCCCCTCCCATTAATGCGGGTAAATGCGGAGCAATGGCGTTCATTACCATGCCAGACGCAACTCGCGTTGCCAAGCCTTTTGCATCAGCAGGAAATTGCGGAAGATATTTCTCCCAATCAATTGTTGGCACAGTATTTCCCAAAACCATCCGTTGTTGCAGATCAACAGCAAGCTCAGGAAATTTTGCTTGGTAATTTCTAAATTGCTCATTCCACTGTTGCTCGATGTGAGCAAGCCCTGCGAGTGCATCTTGAAATTGTGCGCGCACTGATTCAGGCACATAAAACAGCGCGTCTTCTGGCCAACCTAAGTTGTGCTTAGTTAATCGCACTTCCTCGACACCGAGCGGTGAACCATGGGCCTCAAATGTATCTTGTTTATGTGGCGAGCCATACCCGATATGGGTTTGCACCATAATGAGCGATGGTCGTTGTGTTTCTGCACGTGCTTCATTTAACGCCTGTTCAATTGCAGCTAAATCATTACCATTTTCTACCGTCTGGGTGTGCCAGCCATACGACGTGAAACGTCCGACGTGATCTTCCGTAAATGTCATATCAGTACTAGCAGAGAGCGTGATGTGATTATCGTCGTAGAGGTAAATAAGCTTACCTAATTGTAAATGTCCTGCGAGCGAGGCCGCCTCTGCAGCAACGCCTTCCATCAAATCACCGTCACTCACAATGGCATAGGTAAAATGATCGATTATGTTGAAGCCATCCTGATTAAAGTGTGCGGCAAGTTGTGACTCCGCTATCGCCATCCCAACACCATTAGCAAAGCCCTGTCCCAAAGGCCCCGTAGTCATTTCAACACCGGGTGTTGTGCCACGCTCTGGGTGGCCCGGTGTGATGCTGCCCCATTGACGAAATTGCATAATTTGTTCAAGTGGTAAGGCATAGCCTGTGAGATGAAGCAGACTATATAAGAGTGCGGCACCGTGACCGGCAGAGAGAATAAATCGGTCACGGTCAAACCAGTGTGGATTAGCTGGATTATGCTTGAGCAGGCGCGACCATAATACATAAGCCATTGGCGCTGCATCTAACGGTAAACCTGGGTGGCCGCTTTCGGCCTTTTGCACCGCATCGACAGACAAAAATCGCAGTGTATTGACGCACAGCGTGTCTATTTCCGAAAATGAGTTCAACTTATCCATCGTATGCATCCTTGATGATATCCATAACCGTTGGGAAATTTGTGATTTACCCACTTACGTCGTTTTTCAGCTCTCGCAATCGTAGCTGATCACGATTAATCAATCTGTTCGACAGCGAACACACCGTACCTTGCGTGGTCTACCACACCGACGATCTTTTGATTAAAGTCGAGCATCTCGCTATCAATTTAAACTCACTGACGTCTTTTGATATCTATATTTTTTAGCAACAATAAGCTGTGTTTATTCTTATCTGCGTTGTGCAGTTAGATTCTGTCGAACTAGTTGAGTGCATGCTTGGCGCGCAAATACAATCACCAACAGGGATCGCGAAAATTAATCCGCTGTGTAATTCAATCTTGGGAAATTGCAATGACTGAAAAATCTTTGATAAAGCCGCTATCTGTAATGAATCCATCGTCGTCTACTGATGCAATGACAGCTTGGCCGGAATACATGGTCGATACACTTCAACGCAGCGTGCTATTTTTCGATCTGCTTCGGCGACGCGGCAACCAGCAGCTTGAAATCACCTCGCAGCCGATGGCGACAGTTCTGTGCTTCGAGCATGAAGTCCTAATGAGCGGCAAATTGTTGCCCCGGCCAATCAACTACGCACTTTCGCGCATCATAACGCCATCCGGTACCACGACGGATGCAAACAAGCGTCCAGTTGTGGTAATCGATCCACGCGCCGGTCAAGGAGCGGGCATCGGTGGTTTCAAATCGGACAGTGAAATCGGCGATGCGCTACGTGCCGGACACCCGGTATACTTCATCGGCTTTAGTGCGATACCTGAACCGGGCCAACAATTTTTGGATGTGGTTGAGGGGCAGGTAAAATTTTTTGAACACGTGGTTGAACTGCACCCCGACGCGCCACGACCGTTTGCCATCGGAAATTGTCAGGCTGGATATCAGACCTTGATGGTCGCCATGTTGCGGCCAGACCTGTTCGGACCCTGCCTAGTTGCCGGTTCGCCAATGTCATACTGGCAGGGTGAACGCGGGAAAAATCCAATGCGCTATTCAGGTGGCTTGCTTGGTGGAAGCTGGCTTAACGCAATGACTAGCGATCTCGGGAAAGGAAAAATAGACGGTACCGGGTTGATCCTGAATTTCGATAACCTGAATCCATCGTATTGGCTATGGGGCAAACAGTACGAGGTGTATGCCAACATCGACACCGGCGCGGATCGCTACCTAGAGTTCGAGAAATGGTGGGGTGATTTTATCGAATTGAATGGTGACGAGATGCAGTTCCTTGTGGACAATCTCTTTATCGGCGACAAGCTGGCGCGTAACCAATTGCAAGCGCACGATGGTACGACGTTCGATCTGCGCAACGTCACGTCACCGATCATTGTGTTCACTTCATCGGAAGATGGTATTAGCCCACCGCCACAGTCGCTCGGTTGGATAGTCGATCTGTATCGAGATGTTGATGACATTCGCGCCACCGGCCGCACCATCATTTATTGCATGAGCCACAAAGTCGGACATCTGGCCATCTTCGTTTCATCTAAAGTCGGCAAGAAGCAGGACGAGGAATTCGTGCAATTGATGGATGTCATTGATTGTTTGCCACCCGGTCTATATGAAATGGTGATTTCGCCGAAGCCGGCTGGTTTGGCTCCTGGCGGTTTTGCCACTGGCGACTGGCTCGCTCGTTTCGAGGCGCGCACGCTGGACGACATTCGCGCGGTCGGACGTAATAGCGAGCAAGACGACCGCGCGTTCGCAGCGGTAGCGAAGTTATCTGAAATCAATCTATCGTTCTATCGAACCTTGATGCAACCCATGGTGCGTGCGCTCGCTACCCAACCGATGGCTGACCTGACGCACGCGTTGAACCCGCTTAGGCTCAGTTACACATTATTCGCAGACTGCAATCCATGGATGAGTGGCGTGCACCAACTGGCGGCAAGCGTTACCGCTGAACGTAAGCCAGCGGCGGTCGATAATCTTTTCTCGACGCTACAGACGCAGATCTCGGATCAGATCGTTGCTGCCTTAGATGCCTACCGTGTGTTCCGCGACCAACAAGCGGAGAAGTCATTCTTCGATTTTTACGGCTCGCCATTGGTGCAGTCGCTGCTCGGTATCAGCAGCGATAGCGACGCCAGACCTCGCCCCAGCACCTCACCAGAAATACAGATAGCACGACAGGTGCTTGCAACGAGCTATTCGGAGAAAGTCGCGCTTGGCGGCTTCAACGAAGCGGTCGTTCGATCCGTGCTGTATGTGGTCGAGGCCGATCGTTCTTTCGACCAGCGTAGCGCCTACGCGTTGAACGTGGCGCGTCAGTCGCTGATGCATCTCTCACTCGCGGAGTTCAAAGCGATAGTGCGCGACCAATTCTGCGTGTTGCAACTGGATCGTGAACGCGCAGTGCAGGCAATTGCATCAATGGTACCGGAGCAGACCTTGCGCACCGAACTGCTAAAGCATGTGCATGCCATTGTCGACGTGGGTGCCCCTCTAGATACAGAAGCACGCGCATTTCTGGATCGACTCTCAACCATGCCGGCAATTTCGCACGAAGAGCCGGTAGCATCGGGAAAGTCAACTAGTCGCGTCATTAGCGCCAAAGAGAAAGGTCCGACCGCACCGCGTTATCACTAATACGTTATTCGGAAAGAACGCCATGTCAGTCATACAAAACAAATTGTTCGACGAGGTCAACATCGGTGATACTGCGTCGATGCAGCATACCCTCCAGGCGCGTGATGTGCGCGCCTGGACTACAGCATTCGGTGACGGCGGCATACTGGCTGAAGCGGGCGATGCACAAGATGCAGCAGGGATCGTCACAGCAATGCTGACCGCGCTGGTCGGCTCGGCATTGCCAGGCCCCGGTTCCTCTATCCGTTCAATCGCAGTGCAAGTGTGCACGGCGCTGCCCATCAATTCAGCACTAACCGTGCGGCTGGTGGTGCAAAAGAAACGCGTGGAGGACGGCCTTGTGACACTGACTGGAGAGTGTTTGGACAAGGAAGGACAACACGTTGCAAGTGCAGTGTTGGACGTGGTGGCGTCTACCAAACGACAACACCGCGAGGTGTCGGAACACCGACTGGAAAAACTATTAGAACACTGCAGCGGACTTAAACCGATGCTGACCGGCGTGGTGCATCCGTGCAGTGCCGAGGCGCTAGCCGGTGCCATCGAAGCGGCCGAAGCCGGGCTGATCGTGCCGGTTTTGTTCGGGCCAGAGGTTCAGTTGCGCCAGATCGCCGCCACCGCCAAGCTCGACCTTTCAACATACCGCATCGTGACAACAGATGGGCCAGAAGATTCAGCGTATAAGGCAGCGATGGCTGCTGGCGCTAACGAGGTGCAAGCGCTGATGAAGGGTAGTCTGCATACCGATGTACTTTTACATGCAGTCATGCAAAAAGAGGCGAAACTGCGCACTGGACGTTTGCTGAGTCACTGTGCATTAGTGTCGGTGCCAACCTACGCACGTCGCGTCATCATCACCGATGCTGCACTGAACATCGCACCAGACACCGACCAAAAGCGCGACATCTGCCAGAATGCGATCGGCTTCGCGCTGGCGCTCGGCATCAAATTGCCGAAGGTCGCAGTGCTGGCGGCGATCGAAATGGTAAATACGAAAATGCCCGCCTCCCTCGATGGCGCTATTTTAGCCAAGATGGCAGACCGGCGACAGATTGTCGGCGGTATTGTCGATGGGCCGCTCGACTTAGATGCCGCGGTAGATGCAGCAGCAGCACACATCAAGCACATCGTTTCGCCGGTAGCAGGTATGGCCGACGTGCTGCTAGCACCGAATATCGAAGCTGCAAATATGATCTACAAGGACCTTGGCTTTATGGCCGATGCCCAATCGGCAGGGTTGGTGGTCGGTGCGCGGGTGCCGATTATCCTGACTAGCCGCGCCGACACCGCCGCTGCGCGTCTCTATTCTGCCGCTGCTGCAGTGATGTATGCCAATGCGTTGGCACGCGACGCCGCCAGTATTTTGCCCGAACCCACGGAATAAATAATCATGACCAACGCGATCATTGTCATCAATGCCGGTTCCACCAGCTTAAAGTTTGGCGCCTATGGGATCGACACCAGCAAGACCCTGACGCTGCTGTGCCGCGGCCAGCTTGACAGCATGCAAGGCGACCCACATTTCGTCGCAAAGAATCCGGCGGGCAAACCAGTGGATGCGCATGAATGGGGGGAGGGACACACAATTGACCACAAGACCGCACTGCAATACGTCATCACCTGGCTGGAAGCGAATGTTGCCAATATGAAGGTGGTGGCAGCAGGGCATCGCGTGGTGCTGGGCGGTAGCCGCTATGCGGGGCCGGTTCTCATTAACGACGCCGTGCTCAGCTATCTGGATTCGCTTACTGTGATGGAACCGTCGCATCAGCCATTCAACGTGCGCGGCGCGCGCGCACTCGCCGAAGCGTTTCCGGACTTGCCGCAGGTCGCCTGTTTCGACACTTCTTTCCATCGAAGCATGCCGGAGGTAGCACAAATTTATGCATTGCCGCAAGATGTGCGCGACGCCGGTGTGCGCCACTGGGGGTATCACGGTATTTCTTACGACTACATCAGCCGACAATTACCGAAATTTGCACCAGATGCGCGGCGCGTGATTGTCGCGCATCTAGGTGGTGGTGCCAGCATGTGCGCTCTGTTGAACGGGGGCAGCGTCGAAACCACAATGGGCTTCGCCGGGTTATCCGGTTTGCCTATGGCAACACGCGCAGGTGACGTGCCGCCTGGTGCATTGTTCTATTTATTACGCAGCAAGCTGTTTGATGAGGCGTCGCTAGAAAAAATGCTATACGGACGCGCCGGCCTGCTCGGTCTGTCCGGCATCAGCGGCGATATGCGCGTGCTGGAGAAGCGCACCGATCCGCTAGCAGTGGCGGCGGTCGACTATTTTGTCTACGCGATGATGAAATACACCGGCGCGTATACCGCCGTGCTAGGCGGACTGGACGCTTTCGTATTCACCGCCGGAATCGGCGAGAACTCGGCCGAAGTACGCGCAGCACTATGCAAAAAGCTGGCATGGCTCGGTGTGACGCTGGACAAAAATGCGAATGACATCAATGGCCCGCGTATTTCCACTGAGGACAGCCGCGTGTCGGTTTGGGTCATCCCGACCAACGAAGAGCTGATGATTGCGCAACATACGTTGGCGCTAATTAACGACAACAGCTAGTGCAGTTTTCAAATGCACTTTGGTGCATGAAAAGCACACGAATTAAAACAAGGAATCCAGGATGAAATCAGTAGCTGATCAGCCCAAGACACCAGAATCGCAGCCAAACGCGAAAGCCGCACCGCAGGATGACCTGAAAACATTACCTTTGGCGGAGCTTGAGAAAAAACTAGGGTCGTCGCCCGAAGGGCTTACCCAAGCCGAGGCGGCAAAGCGGCTAACGCAATATGGTCCAAACGAGATCGAAGAAAAGAAAACCAATCTATTCCTGAAATTTCTTAGCTATTTTTGGGGACCGATTCCATGGATGATCGAAGCAGCTGTAATTCTGTCGGCAGCCGCGCGGCATTGGCCGGACTTCGGCATCATCCTTGTACTGCTGTTAGCCAACGCCATGGTGGGCTTCTGGGAGGAGCGCGAGGCAGGCAATGCCATCGAAGCGCTCAAGGCCAAACTGGCGAGTAAATCTCGGGTAAAACGCGACAGCAAATGGATCACGCCACTGGCGCGCGAGCTGGTTCCGGGCGACGTCATTCGCATGCGCTTGGGCGATATTGTTCCGGCGGATGCACGCTTGCTGGATGGCGATGATATCGAAGTGGATCAATCCGCACTGACAGGAGAGTCGTTACCGGCTACGCGCAAAAGCGGCGAGGCCGTATTTTCAGGTTCAATCATTCGTCGCGGCGAAATCAGCGCACTAGTCTACGCCACTGGTGCTAAAACCTACTTCGGCAAGACCGCGCAACTGGTGCAAGAGGCGCATACGGTCAGTCATTTTCAAAAAGCGGTTTTGAAGATTGGCAATTATTTGATCGTCCTAGCAGTGGCTTTGGTGGCAGTGATCATTTCCGTTGCGATCTACCGTGGCGACCCGATCCTTACTACGCTGCAATTTGCCTTGGTGTTGACCGTAGCCGCGATTCCGGTTGCGATGCCGACCGTGTTATCGGTCACGATGGCAGTCGGCGCACGCATGCTGGCAAAAAAACAGGCGATTGTCAGTCGTCTGGTGGCGATTGAAGAATTGGCAGGCGTGGACGTACTATGCGCAGACAAGACTGGCACCCTAACCCAGAACAAGCTGTCGCTGGGCGATCCATTTTGCATGAAGGGTGTCAGCGCAGAGCAAGTGATCCTCTACGGTGCACTGGCATCGCGCAAGGAAAATAACGACACCATCGATTTGGCCGTGCTGGCTGGATTGAAAGACGATCAAGTACTGAAGGAATATGAGGTGCTACACTTTCAGCCGTTTGACCCAGTACATAAGCGGACTGAAACTACAGTCAAAGGCAAGGATGGAAAACAGTTCAAGGTGACTAAGGGCGCACCGCAAGTGATCCTCACGCTAGCGACGAATGCGGGTGAGATAAAAGTAGATGTCGATAAAGCGGTCAACGATTTTGCGGCACGCGGCTTTCGCGCGTTAGGTGTGGCGCATGCCGACGCCGATGGAATCTGGCATATGGTCGGCATACTGCCATTGTTTGATCCTCCGCGCGAAGATGCCAAGACGACCATCGCGACGGCGCGCGAGATGGGCGTCAAGATCAAGATGGTGACCGGCGATGCGCTAGCGATTGCAAAAGAAACCGCCAAAAAATTAGGCATGGGTGTCAACATCCTCGATGCCTCTAGCCTCGGCGACTCGAAAAAACAAGAGAGCGCTGAAGTGGCCGAGTCCATTGAAAAGGCAGATGGCTTTGCACAAGTATTCCCAGAACACAAATTTCACATTGTCGATGTTCTACAAAAAGGCAATCATATCGTTGGCATGACAGGCGACGGGGTCAATGATGCCCCTGCACTGAAGAAAGCCGACTGCGGTATTGCGGTGTCGGGCGCAACCGATGCTGCACGAGCGGCGGCTTCCATCGTATTGATGACACCTGGCCTATCGGTAATTATTGATGCAATCAAGGAGAGCCGAAAAATATTCCAGCGAATGAACAGTTACGCAATCTACCGCATTGCCGAGACATTGCGCGTGTTGTTGTTCATGACACTGTCGATCCTAGTGTTTAACTTTTATCCGGTAACTGCAGTGATGATCGTCATGCTAGCGTTGCTCAACGATGGCGCCATTCTGTCTATCGCCTACGACAACGTACATTACAAGGATCAGCCTGAGTCCTGGAACATGCACATGGTATTGGGGATATCCTCAGTGTTGGGCGCTATCGGTGTTGTGTCGGCGTTCGGCCTGTTTTATCTAGGTGAGCGTGTATTTCATCTTGATCGCACGCACATCCAAACGTTGATGTATTTAAAGTTGTCCATCGCAGGACACTTGACAATCTTTCTGACGCGCACGCGTGGCCCGTTCTGGTCCATACGACCCGCGCGGATTTTATGGATAGCAGTGCTAGGAACCCAAATTGTGGCGACGTTGATCGCGGTCTACGGGGTGTTTATGACGCCATTAGGTTGGGGTTGGGCTGGGTTCGTCTGGGGCTATGCGCTGCTATGGTTTCTGGTGAATGACCGGTTAAAACTGCTCGCCTATCGCATTTTCGATCCGATCAAAAATGGTGTGGTCAAGTCAAAAACAGCGAATGGTAGATTACCCCATACTGAATGCAGACGTTCACAGTGATAAAAACGAGCAATATAATCCGTGAAATGGAAGGTTTTCTATGCGCTTCTTGAAAAAGTTTTGTGAGGAGTGAATTATCATAAATTATCTGGCTTACATTCAGCTGTATTGTTCGCTAATACACTGAGAGAGCGACGGAAATGCTGCACTGTTTTGACTGCACCATCGTTATCAGGGTGGTTATAGTCAAAGCTCGGACGCGTCGTCCGGCATTCTTCGAGGAGCAAGCTCATGTTACGCAGTCTGGATGATCTAAAACAATATGCAATTCACGCCACGGATGGGGATTTAGGGAAGGTGATTGACTTCTATTTTGATGATGAGAGGTGGACAATTCGTTATTTGGTAGTGGATGCCGGCAGCTGGTTAACGAGCCGCAAGGTATTAATCACCCCAATCGCCATTGGAAAACCGAATTGGGTTAATAAGACACTGCCAGTAGGCATCACGCAGGAACAGGTTAAAAATAGCCCGAATATTGATACGGACAAGCCGGTATCACGACAGCATGAAGATGAGTACCTTAACTACTATGGTTACCCTAGTTATTGGGGCGGGTCTGGCCTGTGGGGGGCGGACATGTATCCGGATATGATGATACCGGGCTCATTTGGCTTCGATGGTTCTGTAGTTAATACACAGGAACAGGAGAGGGGTGAGAAGGGACTATCTCGAACAAATGATCAACATAATCAATACCAAAAAGACGACATTCATTTGCGCAGTTGCAAGGAAGTCATTGGCTATCACATTCATGCGACTGATGGTGACATCGGCCATGTCAGCGGTATGCTCGTAGACGAACTAACTTGGGCGATCCGCTATCTGATTGTCGATACCAGCAATTGGTGGCTTGGTCATCAAGTGTTGATCGCTCCGTTATGGATAGATCAGATTCAATGGCCACAGCGGCATATTACCGTGAACCTGAATCGTCAAGAGACACAGCATTCCATTAATTACAACCCCGCCGATAAACTTGATTAAAGCCAAAAAATCGACCGCCACCACGACATAGTCTTCACTCATGTATGGATACGGGCGGTATGCCTAGGACTAAAACTGGGGCGCCATCATAGGCGCCGTCACCCATGTAGTTCGTTACTCATGTAGTTCATTACTTTATAACGAGACTTTTTTGTATTGTTTTCACCCAATCACCGTACTTGCTCATCCATTTTTTCAGAAAATCCTCCGCTTTAACGCTAATATTGTCATTTTGATCGAATAACCCATCTGTTGCGTTCAGAAATACTTCCGGCTGGCCAAGCGTGGGCATATCGAGATAAGCAAGAATATTACGCAATTCCTGTTGTGCAACTGCCGTGCCAATCATGCCAATTGATACACCGATGATACCGGCTGGCTTACCGGCCCATACACTCTGCCCATAAGGGCGCGAAGCATGATCAATCGCATTTTTAAGAACACTGGGAATGGAACGGTTATATTCTGGAGTGACAAATAAAATGCCCTTTGCTGCCGCAAGTTCCAGCTTGAGCCGTTTCACCGATGGTGCTGGGTTAGTTTCGTCATCTTGATTGTAATGCGGCAAATCACCGATCTCTACAAATTTGAATTGAAAATCATCTGGTGCCAATTTAATAACGGCGTTCGCGAGTTTTTTATTGTAAGAATCTTTGCGCAGACTTCCTACAACGACTGCAATTTCATAGTTTGACACGGCATACTCCTGTTAGATAAATGAGGATATTAACTTCGCGGAGTTGTGTCAGAGTGAACCGGCAACATCCCGCTATACCTCAATTGCAAAGTTTTTCTGGTGATAGTGAGCTTACCCTTAGGTGAACTTACCTTTATTTTTTTACTGCATTACCAATGACTCCGCCGACCACAGCGCCGCCGACCGTTCCTATACCACTACCACCAGTTAATACTGCACCCGCAACAGCTCCGGCACCTGCGCCAATTGCCGTGTTTTTTTGTTGTGAAGACATACCTGCACATGCGCTCAACTCAGTGATAAACGCAATAACAAGTGCATATCGTATGAAAGTGTGAATATTTTTCATGAGAAGCTCCTTGAGTGGGAAGTGAATAGTCATCATTAAAAAATGACCAGTATGAACATAAGTATCTGAACGAAGCTAGATTAATTTTCTGCTTGGTTTGGGTCAGTGCGCTATCAGACACAGCGCTAAAGAATCTCCTTGCCCCACTCTCTGTACGTTATCGTACTGAGATGCTAATGACCGTGCCGTAAGCTTAGATGACACCTTTCAACCGGAGAAAATCATGAATCTAAATTCAACTAGCAATCTTGACGAACTTGTCCATGACATGCGCTCTTTTATTAACCAAGTAGCAAATATATTAGAAAAAACAGAAGGACGATCGGCTCAAGAAACTGCTGATCTGCACAAAGATGTGTCAAAAAAAATGCTCTATTTAAAAAATACACTTTATGGAGTTGAACAACACGTCGTTGACAGCGCCGGTCATGCCATCCGTGTCACTTATCAATATGCGCGTAAATCGCCATGGCAAGCCTTGGTCATTGCAGGTCTGATCGCTGCACTGACGACGTATGGTGTAAAGCGTTGTTATCAAGATGAGTCGAAATAACATCGGTTGCGAACAGTCTTTTAAGTACATCTATATTTAGCATCCTCGTCGCGCATGGATAACAAGCTCGCGACTACGAAACGGAAGAAGGATGCCGATTCTGCAGGTGGGTCACGATCAGCGCCCTAATTTGAAATAAGGGAAACGTATGTCAAACAAGTCTGCAATATTCGCAAGCGCGATCATTGGTGTTGGCATCGTCGTGACTGGAGTAGTCTATGTCAACTGGGACAAGGTGGTACCCATCGTAGCAATGGGGATTAACTACGTGCACTACCTCTCGGCACCGGCGGGCTCGCTGACGACGGAAACGGCAACATCGATACCGACAACATCACAGACAGTGCCGGTTACCTTTACGGCCAGATCTGGCCCGAGCGCACCCCCCAGTCCGGACCAGACACCGGGTGCCGAGGAGGGGAATTGGCCGAGCTACAACAAGACCTTAACTTCTAATCGGTTCTCCTCGCTGACTCAGATAAACAAAGACAATGTCGCCGGACTGGGCGTGCAATGCACCTACGATACCGGTCAATATACCGGCTTCAATTCAGGCCTGCTTGAAGTGAATGACGCCCTGATTGCGGTCACCGAATACGACATTTTCTCGATTGATCCGACTGATTGTCACCTAAACTGGCGCACCCACGAGAATTATACGCCAGCGTCACCGCAGGGCGTCAATCGCGGCGCGGCGTACATGGATGGGATGCTGTTTCGTGGCACGCAGGATGGCCGTGTCTTAGCCTATGATAGCAAGACCGGCAAGCGCTTGTGGGCGACCACGATCGCCGACTCGAAGAAGGGCGAATCGGTACCGGCGGCACCGATTGCTTGGCAGGGCCTCGTGTTCGTAGGCAACGCGGGCGGCGACGTAAAAGGAGTGAAGGGTCGCATGTACGCGCTGGACGCTCGAACCGGAAGCATCGTCTGGGAGTTCTATTTGGTTCCGAAGGCAGTCGGCGATGTAGCGCGGGGACCGCAGGCCACATCACCACTGGACGGATCCACCTGGAAGAATGCGCTGGGATCCCCGATCACTGGCGGGGCGACTTGGACATCCTATACACTGGATCCGGAGACCGGACTGCTGTATATACCGGGAGGCAATCCGGCACCTGATTTCGCGACTGCACCACGCCAAGGATCCAACCTGTATTCCGGATCTGTCGTCATCCTCGACGCCAAGACCGGTGCGTACAAGAGCCACATAAAAATTGTCCCGAAGGATTGGCACGATTGGGACGTCTCAAGCGCACCGGTGATCATCCAAACCGCTGGCGGACGAAAGCTGTTGTCAGTCGCACCGAAGGATGGTCATCTCTATGGCTTCAATTTGGCGGACGGAAATCTCCTGTATCGCAACCCGATCACACGGATCGAGAACCCCAGTAAAACGTTCTCTACCGACAACGCAGTGCATTTCTGTCCGGGCTCAGTGGGTGGCACCGAATGGAATGGGCCCGCCTATGACCCCGACACCAATCTGATCATGGTTGGTGAAATCGATTGGTGCACGACCGTGACCCTGCAAAATCCGAATCAGATTCAAAACTCCCCGCAGGGCACACCTTGGTCGGCCGAGGCGTCAATCAATCCATTTAACACGTGGGGCAAACAGGATCCGTTCGGCCAATGGGCCGGCTGGCTGTATGCCAGCGATGCCGACACCGGCGCCTGGAAATGGCGTGTTAAGACCAACTATCCAATCCAGAGCGGCGTCACCCCGACGGCCGGCGGCCTAGTGTTCTTTGGAGACATGGGCGGCAACTTCTACGCCATTGACGCCACCAACGGCCAAAAACTGTGGGGCCGCAAGATTGGCGGTGCTGTCGGCGGCGGCGTCATTACCTATCAGGTCGGGAGTATTCAAAAGGTCGCAGTAGCGACCGGCCTCACGGAAATTTTGTGGCCGACCGAGATCACGACCGCCAAGGTAACAATCCTCGGCCTGAGTGCTGGCAGCAAATAGGGGATGCGCGATAAAAATACATCCCCCCAATTGGGTATTTAAATTGAATTTGCAGCAATAGTAGTCAGTGCAGATTGCTGATGCAGCTGCCTGCGACGCAACAACAGAAACACGACCGGCACCACAAACATTGACAAGAGTGGGGCGGTAATCATGCCGCCGACCATCGGCGCTGCAATACGCTGCATCACTTCCGATCCAGTTCCTGAACCTAGCATAATCGGTATTAGACCAGCGAGGATAACCGCAACCGTCATGGCTTTGGGTCGCACTCTCAGAACTGCCCCTTCGCGAATAGCATCCAATAGATCGGCTTCGCTCTGTTTTCCCAGCATCAATCGTGCTTCCCATGCATGTTTTAGATAAAGGAGCATGATCACACCAAATTCAGCCGAAACACCGGCCAACGCGATAAAGCCCACACCACTGGCAATGGAAAAATTATGTCCTAACAGCCATAACAGCCAGATACCGCCTGCCAAAGCAAACGGCAGCGTCGCCATAATCAGAACCGCCTCATCAAATTTCGTAAAAATTAAGTACAGCAAGATGAAAATAATAAACAACGTAATTGGCACGACGATTTTCAGTTTGGCCGTTGCCCGTTCCAGATACTCAAATTGTCCTACCCACGATACGGTATAGCCAGCGGGTAAGCGTACTTCCTTTTGGACCGCCTGTTGCATGTCATGTACGGCTGAACTCAGATCCCGTCCTCGGATGTCGACATAAACCCACCCAGACAGCCGAGCGTTTTCACTTTTAAGCATGGGTGGGCCATCCGCGATACTGATCGTTGTCACATCCCCTAGGCTAATTTGAGCACCGCTTTCTGTTAATACCGGTAATTTCCGTAATTTTTCAACGGAATCGCGCTCCTCACGCGGATACCGAACATTGATCGGAAAACGTTGCAATCCTTCAATTGTTTCACCGATATTCTCGCCGCCAATCGCTGTCGAAATAATGCTTTGTATATCTGCAATATTCATCCCGTAGCGTGCGGCCGCATCGCGCTCGATATGCACATTAATATAACGTCCACCATTCAGCCTTTCAGCGAACGCCGATGAAACACCTGGCACTTTTTTCACCAGCTGTTCAATCGCTGTGCTGATGCGATCAATTTCCTGCAAATTCATTCCTGCCACCTTAATGCCAACCGGACTTTTGATACCGGTAGCCAGCATATCAATACGATTCCTGATCGGTGGCACCCAGACATTGGACAAACCAGGTACCTGCACAATACGATCCAATTCTGCAATCAATTTATCGGTCGTCATGCCTGGACGCCACTGGTCACGGGGCTTAAGCTGAACGATGGTTTCAAACATTTCCATTGGTGCCGGATCAGTCGCCGATTCAGCCCGACCCGCTTTGCCAAATACCGATTGCACTTCCGGCACGGTTTTGATTAATCGATCTGTCTGTTGCAACAATTGCGTCACCTTACCAGCAGCGATTCCTGGTAGTGCCGAAGGCATATACAATAAATCACCTTCATCGAGCGGAGGGATGAATTCACCACCCAAATGCGTTATCGGCCATAGACTAGCAACCACAACAACCAGCGCCGCCACAAGGGTCACTTTGGGAAAGCGCAAGACCCATTCTAGGGCTGGTTGATACAATGCGATAAAAAATCGATTAAGTGGATTCTTGTGTTCATCAGGAATCCGCCCTCGAATCAGATACCCCATTAGCACGGGTATTAATGTCACCGCTAATAGCGCTGCTGCTGCCATTGCATAGGTTTTAGTAAACGCCAGCGGTGAAAATAGTTTCCCTTCTTGCGACTGAAGCGTAAATATCGGGATAAACGATAGCACAATAATCAATAAAGAGAAAAATAGCGCAGGTCCGACTTCCGCTGCGGCGTCGCCGATCACCTGCCAATGTTCTGAGCTGTTTAATTGTGTATTGGGGTGTTCATGATTCCATTTTTCAATGTGCTTATGAGCGTTTTCAATCATGACCACCGCCGCATCAACCATAGCCCCTATGGCAATGGCAATCCCACCTAAGGACATAATATTGGCATTCACCCCCTGATAATACATGACGATGTAGGCGGCAAGAATCCCAAGTGGGAGTGATACGATGGCAACCAGAGCAGATCGGAAGTGAAACAAAAACAATACGCAGACCAGTGCCACAACGATGAATTCTTCGATCAGTTTATGTTCAAGATTGGTGGCTGCGCGAATGATTAGGTTAGAGCGATCATAGGTCGGCACGATGTCAACACCGGGAGGTAGGCTGGATTTCAACGTATCCAACTTCGCTTTAACAGCTGAAATCGTTTCCAGTGCGTTTTTTCCAGAACGCATAATGATGACCCCACCAGCAACTTCACCTTCGCCATTCAGGTCAGCAATGCCACGCCGCATTTCAGGGCCTATCTGAATATGTGCCACATCACCTAATCGCACTGACACCCCAGCACTGGTCGTGATCAAGGGTATCTTTCTGAAGTCATCCAATGATTGCAGATAGCCGGAAGCGCGAACCATATACTCTGCCTCACCCATCTCAAGCACTGAACCACCCGTTTCCTGATTTGCCTTTTGAACTGCATCAATAATTTTACTTTGTGAAATGTTATAGACACGTAATTTATCGGGATCGAGCACGATTTGATACTGACGCACCATGCCACCAATGCTGGCGACTTCTGCAACGTTCGTCACCGTTTTTAATTCAAACTTGAGAAACCAATCTTGATAGGAACGTAGCTGCGACAAATCCATTTTTCCGGTGCGATCGACCAGCGCATATTCATAGACCCAGCCAACACCTGATGCGTCTGGTCCGAGCGCAGTTTTGGCTTGCGCTGGCAAACGGGACTGCACCTGATTCAAATATTCCAACACGCGAGAACGCGCCCAATACGGATCGGTACCATCTTCGAACAAAATATAGACAAATGAGTCACCGAAGAACGAATAGCCGCGCACGGTTTTAGCGCCAGGCACCGATAACATGGTGGTTGTCAATGGATAGGTCACCTGATTTTCAACAATCTGCGGCGCCTGCCCCGGATAACTGGTGCGGATAATGACTTGCACATCGGATAAATCTGGAATGGCATCAAGCGGAGTATGTTGTACGGCCCAGACTCCCCACACCGCAATAATGACGGTAGCCAGCAATACTAAAAAACGGTTAGTGATCGACCAGCGGATCAGTTTGGCAATCATTTCATCACTCCTTGGCTTTTGGCTTCTGGAGAGGTGTCTGTCATGCGCAGAGCATTTCCTTTCAGACTGGCTTCAGAGTCAATCAGGAATTGACCGGAGACGACAACCTTCTGACCCAGCACCAAACCTTTTTTCACTTCGGTTTGCCCATTCGCTTCATTGCCAGTCTCAATATCGATCGGTGCATATTGTCCCTGTGCCTGTTCAACCAAGATGACGCTGCGTGTACCCGTTTGAATCACGGCTTCCGACGGTACCAGTATCACTTCTTTATTGGGTCGGGTTGACAGAAAATGAATTGTTGCAAACATCCCCGGTACTAATTCGCCGTGTGGATTGGCCAGCTCGATACGCGCTTTTAAGGTGCGTGTAGTCGGATTTACTTCAGGAACTATCGCATTGACGTGACCTGTAAAAATGACACCAGATAACGCCGCTACACGCGCATCGACCAAATCGCCGAGACGCACTTGGGAAGTCAAATTTTCCGGTACTTCCGCATTGACCCACACGCTGCTTACACCATTAATTCGACATAGCGGTGCGCCAAGACTGAGCGTCATTCCTTCACGCAGGGTAAGTTCAGAAATAACGCCACCAATTGGCGCTGTAATCGAAAACCGCTTTTGAACTTTTCCGCTTCGTGTGACTTGATTGATCTGGTCATCACTCATGCCAAGCAGCAGCATACGCTGACGGGCACCATCGGCCATACCCTCCAGATTAGTAGCTTTCATCTGCAGGACGGTCAGGTATTCCTCTTGTGCCGCGATCCAATCAGGCACATAAACATCCGCCAACTTTTGTCCCTTTTTAACAGGATCCAGTACGGCACGAACATAAACGTGTTCAACAAAACCGTTGCTGCGCGATTGCACCAGAGCCACATCACGTTCATTGTAGGCAACGCTACCCACCGCAGTCAGATTTGATTCAAGCTTACCTTGAATAACGACGGCAGTTCGCACGCCTAAATTTTGTTGGACACGAGAATCAATGCTCACATTATTATCTTTTTCACTAGCATAAACAGGAACCAACTCCATATCCATATATGGCGATTTTCCTGGTTTATCAAAGCGTTGCGTCGGATTCATCGGATCATGCCAATACAGCGGTTTTTTTTCAGCTACGATACCTTGTGCTGTCACGGATGGCTTCGTGGGCTCAACTGGCATGGGCGCTCCCTGACTTACTCCGAAACGGTATAAACCATAGCCAATGATAATGAGCACGGCCGCAATGAGTAATGATCTGATTTTCATGGAAGTTCCTTATTCATTGCGGTGATCGATTCAGTTGGCGTTATAAAATTAAGTTGCGCCCACAAGCGAGCTGTCGCATTTTGGAGTTGCAGTAACTGAAGTCGCACATCAACTTCATCACGCCGCGCTGCCAATAACGCCAGAAGATCTGCTTTTCCTCCGCGATAAGCGGCAAAAACGGCCTGAATCCGCTGATGGGCAAGTGGAAGTAATTCCAGTTCAAAACGTTGTATTCGATCACGATCGTTTTGCCATTCATTGAAAATAGTGCGCGTTTCGGCTAGCTGTTGACGCACTATTTCATCACGCTCAGCAATCATTTGTTCGACTATGGCCTGTTTTGCGTGCAATTCGCGATTTTGACGATTTTTTTGATCCCACTGAATTGGTATCGATACTTCGATTGAGATCATGTTGGAATATGCTGAAGCCCGTTGCTGATAAGCTAGTCCAATACTCCAATCCGTATTTTTATTGGCTTGCGCCAGTTTGGCATCCGCCTCGGCAAGAATGATTTGCTGATTTGCTACAGCGACTTTCGGATGATGATCCAGCTCAGATTTTAGCTCAGATTCCAGTGGGGTCAGATGCAGTCTGATAGTGTCGATGGCAGGAAGATCATCTGGTGCAATGTCTGCAGAATTACCTATCCAACGCGCCAATGCCGTCTTTGCATTGCTTGATTTTAGTTGAATTTCACTGGCTCTATCTTCCATCAACGCTAACGCGGTGCGGGCAGAAAGAACGTCAGATTGGGTAGAACTACCTGCACGATAGGCGCTTTGAGCCGCCTGAATCTCAAGTCGGTTTTCGGCAATTTGCTCTTTAATCGTTGAAACCATTTTTTCCGCATAATATCTGTCAAGCCAAGCGAGCGCGGTGTCGCGTTGTATTTCTGCGATTATCACCGTTTTCTCTGAACGTGCTTTATCTGCAGCGCGTTCATATAATTGTGTACGCGCCTGGCGCTTGTCGCTGCTGGTTAGCTCTTGCATCACACTGATTCTGCGCATGGTCATGAAATCGTCCGTCAAACTAAAACGATCTGCACCATTGACTGGTAAATTATCAATTCCCAGCTTTAAAACAGGATCGGGCAACTGACCAGCCGCAAGCGCCATTTCCTGTGACGAGTACACAAACGAATCTTGCGATGCAAGTTGCCGTGAGCGGGTAAGTGCTATGGTTTGTGCCTGAGCTAAGGTAAGAGTGGCATCAGCGGAAAATGCCGGTATGTTTGAGAAAAAAACGAAAATAAATAGACAAAAGCCTATCGCACGCATATAAAAACGTGTTTTAAAAAGTGAAATCATCACTATCTCCAGAATGCAAGAACGAACAACGCACACCATTACTGTGCGACGGTAATATTCATCAAACTGGAATGATTAAATGCGGAAACAGCAATGCAGAATGGCGACGGGAGGGGAGGTAGAGCGGATGAAGCTAATAGATACAGGCTGAATTACTGAAGATAATTTAGCAACATCAACGACCTGTATTGCCAGAACAAGCCCTGCTGGCACGAATGGTGGCACTTGAGGCAAATCGAGTTTATCTAACGATTGCTTTGCTTCATCACCTGCGGCATGAATATGGCAAAGTACCGATTGCTCCTTATCCATACCATGCATACCATGGCAATTTAACATGGTTGTTACCGAATTCACATCCACTACCACCATTGGACAGTTGTGCGCCGCCACAGCAAGCTGCATAAACAGCATACTGAACAACGCAAAACAGGCGATCAAGGTGCGAAATTGCGTAAAAATTTTCATGATGAAGAAAATTATACATTAATTAGCTAGAATTTAATTCAACATCATTCTTGCACTTGCTCATTTATAGGCTAAAATTCCTCCCATCCATCGGTGCTGATCTTCGACGTAGCAATCTGCGCGGGTACCGATCTGAGCGTGGCCAGATTTTTCTTTGCTACCGGTGCAGGCACCGATTTTTTTGCCGAGCTAATCCGATGGCTTTGGATAGGCTGGTTTTGTAATTTAAAAACATTGACCACATTGGTCAGCACACCAGCCTGATCCCGCAAGGATTGCGCCGCAGCCGCGGCCTCCTCAACCAGTGCCGCATTCTGCTGGGTCACATCATCCATTTGAATAATTGCTTCATTTATCTGCTCAATGCCAGATGTTTGCTCTTGGCTAGCCCCTGCGATTTCACCGATGATGTCGCTAACTCGGCGAACACTGACAACAACCTCCTGCATGGTCTTTCCAGCCTTATCGACCTGACTAGTACCAGTCACCACTTTTTCAACTGAATCGTTAATCAGCTCCTTAATTTCTTTGGCAGCAGCGGCACTACGCTGCGCCAGATTGCGCACCTCGGTGGCTACCACAGCAAATCCACGCCCTTGTTCACCGGCACGTGCTGCTTCTACAGCAGCATTCAATGCAAGTATATTGGTCTGAAAGGCGATGCCATCAATGACACCGATAATATCGACGATTTTTTTACTCGACTCATTAATTAAAAGCATCGTAGTGACCACTTGCTCGACCACCGCACCACCATGTTCAGCGTGGGTCGAGGCCTCAACGGCCAGTTTGCTAGCGCGCGCAGCGTTATCAGCATTATTCTTGACAGTCGAGGTCAGTTGTTCCAGCGAGGCAGCCGTCTCTTCTAATGAACTAGCCTGATGTTCAGTGCGCGATGATAAGTCCATGTTGCCGGATGATATTTCACCGGACGCAACAGTAATTGTTTCTGTGCCGCTACGTACCTGAGCGACGATTTTTTCAAGACTGTCGCGCATCAGTTTGATCGAATACAGCAGACTGCTTTGATCGCCCGGTTGGGTCGCGATTTGCAACGTCAGGTCGCCCTGTGCAATACCATTGGCAATTGATGCGGTATAGTCTGGTTCGGCACCCAGTTGCCCAAGAATCGATCGTGTAATAAAGAATGCGAGTGCAATGCTGGAAACGATGGCAATGAGAACAAAGACAACCATAAAAGTAATAGTAGACTGATATTCAGCTGCTGCAGTATCTTCATCTTTGCGGTTCTTGGCTTTTTGCAGATCACTAAATTCATGAATTGCATTTTGCCAGTCCGCATTGATTGGAATTGACTCGGAAATCAGAAGCTTGACGGCCTCTTCAGGGTTCGATTTACTGAGCTCCATGAATTTATTGTTAACATCACGGGCAGCTGCATTATTAACTCTGATTTTTTCAACAAACGCTTTACCTTCATCATCCAGCGGCATTTTCTCTAGGGACTCAAACGCTTTATCGTAAATAACACGCTCATCGGTGATTTTGGTACGCTGTTTGTTAATTTCAGCATCATCGTGCAACAATGCTATCGTCCGCATGACACGCGTCACAACACTTGACGACTCAGAAAGCTCACTGAGCAATTCAATTTTTACCGTATTAACGTCTGCAATATGATGTAGAGTTTGATCGGCATTATGCACACCGCGCATGCCCAGAGCAGCAACCATGATCATAAAAAACAGCAGCACACCATAGCCGATGCTTAACCGCTTTCCGATAGTAATGTTTTCAATACGCATAGTCTCCCCATATTTAGTTAGCGTTTTTCGTTTGCTAAAAAAATAGCCTTGAAAATAGCATTAGACAATCATAACATAGGGCGATATTTGAGGTGCAGTGGGGCGTAAAGTGGTCACGTGATGAACTGATTGTGTGAAACCGTCAACTAATTCAGTCAAGGTTTAAGGGATGAATATGAAAGTAAGTGCATGGACAGTTTTCTTGATTTTTTTGCGCTTAGGATTAACCTCATTTGGCGGCCCAGTCGCGCATTTAGGGTACTTTCGTGAAGAATTTGTAACTCGCCGCCGCTGGGTTAGCGAACGTAGTTACGCTGACCTTGTGGCGATGTGCCAGTTTTTGCCTGGTCCAGCCAGTAGTCAGGTCGGTATGGCATTGGGCATGACAAGCGCCGGATTTCCTGGTGCATTCGCTGCATGGGCTGGCTTCACACTACCTTCTGCGATCCTCTTAGCGATGTTTGGTGTGGGATTATCTACTTGGGGCGGTATTGTCCCAATTGGCCTACTTCACGGCTTCAAAATCGTCGCAGTCGCAGTCGTTGCTCAAGCCATCTGGGGCATGGCGCGTAATCTCTGCATTGGCACAGCACGCGTCAGTATTATGGCTTTGTCTACCTGCATTGTATTGTTATGGTCAACAGCGCTTGGACAGGTGAGCGTCATCCTCATGGCAGCAATCGTTGGCATGATTTTTTTTACGCCAACACAAGAACTAACGCATGATACCCTTCCCATCACAATCAAACGTAGCACTGGTGCGATACTGCTAATTGCATTTTTTGTACTGCTATTTGGCTTACCTCTGCTATTAGAAATCTGGCCCACTCATACTTTGGCAATAAGCAATGCCTTCTATCGCGCTGGCTCCTTAGTGTTTGGTGGTGGACATGTTGTTTTACCGTTGTTGCAGGCGACAGTTGTACCGAATGCTTGGGTATCTAATGAAACTTTTCTAGCCGGGTATGGCGTTGCACAAGCTGTGCCGGGTCCGTTGTTTACTTATGCCGCTTTTCTTGGCGCCTCAATGTCAACGCCGCCTGCCGGATGGCTAGGTGCATTCATCTGTTTGATTGCTATCTTCGTGCCGTCTTTCTTGTTGGTCTTCGGTACTTTACCGTTTTGGGAGCAACTCAGGCACAGCAAACATACGCAAGCAGCACTATCTGGCGTTAATGCGTCTGTCGTCGGATTGTTGCTCGCTGCGCTTTATCATCCTGTTTGGACGAGCGCGATACGTAAACCAATCGATTTTGGATTGGCGCTACTGGCACTCGTCGCTTTAATGTTTTGGAAACTTCCACCTTGGTTAGTCGTACTGAGTAGTGGTGTGGCAGCTTGGATTCTTAGCAGCGTTGTGTGAACTACTTTTTAAAGCTCACCAATGATAAATAGCAAGCATGGCTTTATCCCATTACTAAATTCACGCCAATAACAGGGAAATTCCTACAAAATACCACTATTTCCCTACAGTAAAATAGGGAATATCCTATATTTCTAATAATCATTAGAGATTAGAATTATCTAAAGTTTCATTATGGAAATTTTATCGTTATCTGTTGCCCTCGCTATCCCCGCCACTCAAGAACGATTTTGAGTGGAAGGTAATAAAGTGGTTCCATGTTGTCGTATTGATTATTTTTAATAGAAAATACCGCCGTCTATCCCTTTCTGGTCGGGATTAATCCTGATTGTTGCGCCTTCTTGTTGCTCCTAAGGGGACAACCACCCTCACTACCATCTCTACTTCAGACATGAGGAGATAGTTGCATAAGAAATACTAATCATGAAATTGACGAAGTTACCAAAAAAATAATGTTAAATCAGCCCGAGATTATGTTGCGTCATGCCTTCTTTGAGATCACAGACGCGGATAGCGTACTGCTACGCGAAATTCACCCTCGAGTGATGGAAAAACAAGCTCTTTTCATTGAGGCGTTTTACGATCACCTGCTCCAGTTTCCTCCCTTGCAGGCGCTATTAAAAGACCCAGAAACGATGGCACGTTTAAAGCAAACGCAAGCGGCCTATTTTAGCAGTCTCACAGGCGGTGATTACGGTGCCGATTACGTCAAAAACCGATTGCGGGTTGGCGTAGTACACCAGCGCATCGGTCT
>Ga0302155_10000031_pt1 | contig 122324 bp, 114 predicted proteins | sample I_Bog_N3_1_FD_193508 | JGI IMG/M metagenome (GOLD analysis project Ga0302155, IMG submission 193508) | Peat permafrost microbial communities from Stordalen Mire near Abisko, Sweden - I_Bog_N3_1 | ecosystem: Environmental > Terrestrial > Soil > Wetlands > Peat | place: Sweden: Abisko... | reverse complement strand
TCGGCCAGCCCAAGGCCGACGCCAGGACGCGTGCGCCAGGCAAGCCGGTAGTTGCGGACAAACCGCAACAGTCGCCCGCGAACGGAGCGCCGCCACCGCCACCGCCACCGCCACCGCCACCGCCACCGCCACCGCCACCGCCACTATTGAGTGCGGCTGCAATGCCACTGTCTCCACCCGTCGAACACGCTGCCCTGTTTGATCAGATTAACCAAGGCGGGTTTAAGTTAAAGCCGGTTAAACCTCAACATAGTTAACTGCAACAAAAAACGCCCGCCGCGCTCCAAACCCAGGAGCACGGCGGGCGTAGTCTTATCCGCTTTACAACTCGATCTGCGCGCCCAGTTCCACCACCCGATTGGTCGGGATCTGGAAGAAGTCGGTGGCGCGCAAGGCGTTCTTGCTCATCCACAGAAACAGATGCTCGCGCCAGCGCGCCATGCCTGGCCGGTCGGTGGAGATCAGGGTTTCGCGCGACAGGAAGAACGAAGTGTCCATCATTTCGAACTCCAGATCGTGGTTTTTGCAGGACGCCACAATATCGTCCATGTCGGGCGTTTCCATAAAGCCGTAGTGCGCCACCACCCGCCAGAAACTCTCCGACAAACGGGTGACCTCGACCTTGTTGTCCACGTAAGGTGTATCTTCGGTATTGATGGTCATCAACACCACGCGTTCGTGCAGCACCTTGTTGTGCTTCAAATTATGCAACAGCGCGTGTGGCACGCCATGGATGGTACCGGTCAGAAACACCGCGCTGCCCTGAACGCGGGTTGGCGGGTACTGCTCGATATTCTGGATAAATTCTTCCAGTGGCAACGCATGCTCGCGAATGCGCTCGAACAGCAGCTCACGCCCGAGTTTCCAGGTATTCATAGTGAGGAAAACCGCCAGACCGATGGTGAGCGGTAACCAGCCGCCATGCGTGACCTTGAGCACGTTGGCGCTGAAGAAGGTCGCATCAATCACCATGAACAGCGCGGTCAAGCCCGCGGCTAGCGGCAGTGGCCAATTCCAGTTGTTGCGCGCCACCACGAAAAACAGCAGCGACGTAATCATCATGGTGCCTGTGACGGCGATACCATAGGCCGCCGCCAGGCTGTCGGACGAGCCAAACGACACGGTGACCACCAGAACCGCGGCCAACAGCGCCCAATTGACGAACGGCAGGTAGATCTGGCCGATTTCACGCGCCGAGGTGTGCTCGATCGACATGCGCGGACAGTAGCCTAGTTGAATTGCCTGGCGTGTCAGCGAGAAGGCGCCGGAGATGACGGCTTGCGAAGCAATCACGGTGGCGATGGTGGCCAGAATAACCATCGGGAACAGCGCCCACTGTGGCGCCAGCAAAAAGAATGGGTTGACGATGGCTTCGGGGCGCATCAGCAACAAGGCGCCCTGGCCGAAATAATTCAGCACCAGCGCCGGCAGCACCAGCCCGAACCAGGCATGTTGAATCGGTTTGCGCCCGAAGTGACCCATATCTGCGTACAGGGCTTCCGCTCCAGTCAGCGCCAGCACCACGGCGCCCAGCGTCAGGAAGGCATTCCAGCCATGCATAATGATGAACTTGATGCCGTACCAGGGATTGACAGCCGCCAGCACCTCGGGGCGCAGCAGAATGCTGCGCGCGCCGAGCAGACCGATAATGATGAACCAGACCAGCATCACCGGGCCGAACATGCGGCCCACGCTGGCGGTACCGAAGCGTTGCAGTAGAAACAGGCCGACCAGTACGGCAATCGCCATCGGCATCACGAACTCGGCCATGCCCGCGTCAATCACCTTCAGGCCTTCACAGGCCGAAAGCACCGATACCGCCGGGGTGATGATGGCATCGCCATAGAATAACGCGGCGCCAAACAGACCGAGCATAATGATGCGTCGGCGCGCGCGGCCTTCCAGCAAGCGGCGCGCCAGCGCCATCAATACCATGATGCCGCCTTCGCCACGGTTGTCCGCGCGCAGGATGAAAGCGACGTATTTGATCGTGACCACCATCAGGATGGACCAGAAGATCAAGGATAGGATACCGAGAATATTCGCTGGATTCAGTGTCAGCTTTGCGGCGGAAAAGCACACGCCTAAGGTGTAGAGCGGGCTGGTGCCAATGTCGCCGTAAACCACGCCCATGGCGGCCAGCGTAATGGCGGTCATGCTCTGTTTGTTGTGATCCTGCATGTTGTATGTGTATGTTCTTAGAGAGAAAATCGTAAGCAGCAGAGCACCGGGTTTGGTGTGCGGCGGAGCGTCGGTCGAGCTTGATGTTCGCGCAGCTTACATGAGCGCCGGGCTGGGAGCAAAGCGCAAATGCGCTATGTGTGCATTATAGAAGCAATCTGTGTGGCAATGGCGACAGCATGAGATATGCGCGCCTGTCCGCCGGGGCACTCGGGGCGCCCGGTTCCAACCCGGCGGGCAAACCGCTACAATCAGAGCTATTCGCCGATTTTTCGAGGACGTTGTTCATGCGAGCTGCGCAGTTTTTGATTTCAACTTTAAAAGAGGCCCCTTCCGAGGCCGAGCTTCCCAGCCACAAACTGATGTTGCGCGCCGGCTTGATTAAACGCCTCGCGTCGGGGCTTTACTCCTGGATGCCGATGGGCTTGCGTGTGATGCGCAAGGTCGAGGCCATTGTGCGCGATGAAATGACCCGCGCCGGCTCGATCGAGCTATTGATGCCGGCGGTGCAGCCAGCGGAACTATGGCAAGAGTCGGGTCGTTGGGAGTTTTACGGCAAAGAACTGCTGCGCATGAAGGATAGACATGAGCGCGAGTTCTGCCTGGGTCCGACACACGAGGAAGTGATTAGCGACATTGTGCGCAAGGAAATCAACAGTTATAAGCAGTTGCCGAAAAACCTGTTTCAGATTCAGACCAAGTTCCGCGATGAAGTGCGCCCGCGTTTTGGTGTGATGCGCGCGCGTGAATTCATCATGAAGGACGCCTACTCGTTTCATGCCGACTTCGATAGCCTGTTGGCGACGTATCAAACCATGTACCAGGCGTATACCTCGGTGTTTACCCGTCTGGGGCTGAAATTCCGCGCGGTAGCGGCGGATACCGGCTCGATTGGCGGTACTGGGTCGCATGAGTTTCAAGTATTGGCCGATTCGGGCGAAGATCTGATCGCCTTCTGTCCTGATTCTGAATATGCCGCGAATATCGAATTAGCCGAAGCGCTGGCGCCGGCGCTCCCCCGTCCTGCCGCCAGCGCCGCCATGCAGTTGGTGGCGACGCCTCGGGTCAAGACCATCGCCGATCTGGTGGATTTCCTTAAGGTGGATATTCAGCGCACGGTGAAGGCGGTCGTGGTGGAAGCGGTCGATGGGGAACCTGTGCTGCTGTTGGTGCGTGGCGACCATGAAATCAACGAGGTCAAGGCGGAAAAGCTGGCCGGCATCAAGCAGCCGTTGACCATGGCGACACCCGAGTCGATTGTTGTGGCGTTTGGCGCCGCGCCGGGTTCGCTCGGGCCGGTGGGTTTTACTGGTCGTGTGATTGCCGATCGTACCGTGGCGGCCATGGCCGACATGATTGCCGGGGCGAATCAAAACGATCACCACCTTACCGGAGTGAACTTCGGTCGCGATTGCCCAGAAGCTGAAGTCGCCGACATCCGCAATGTAGTGGTCGGCGATCCATCGCCTTGCGGCAAGGGAACGCTCGAGTTGTGCCGCGGCATCGAAGTCGGCCATGTGTTCCAACTGCGTACTAAATATGCAGAACCTATGGGTTGCACCTTCCTGAACCGCGAGGGCAAGCTGCAGGTGATGGAAATGGGGTGCTACGGGATTGGCGTATCGCGCATTGTCGGCGCGGCCATCGAGCAAAGTTTCGACGAGCGCGGCATTATTTTCTCCGAAGCCATGGCGCCGTTTACCGTGGTAATCGTGCCGATGGGCTACGGTCGCAGCGAACTGGTGCGTGCCGCCGCTGATCGCTTGCACGACGAGCTGTTGGCGTTGGGGGTGGATGTCTTGCTGGATGACCGGGATGAGCGTCCGGGTGTGCTGCTGGCCGATTCCGAGCTATTGGGGATTCCGCATCGCGTGGTGATCGGCGAGCGCGGCTTGAAGGAAGGCAACGTCGAGTATCAGGCGCGTTGCGACAGTAGTGCGCAATCGATTGGCGCCGATGAAATTCTGGCTCACTTGCAGGCCCGCCTCGCGCCTTAATCAAGGCGACCGCCGCCTCTCTCGTCTTCCTCGCTCGAAGAGCGGGGATCCGGAGACTAGCGGCGGCGCGCGTTCAATCCCCAAGGCCCCGACATCCGTCGGGGTCGCCAAGCGATGCGATCAATCTTCCTGGGCTTGTAGTAGTTTTTTCAGCAATTTAGCCAGTACCACACGCTCTTCCTGATCCAGCGGTTCCAGTAGCTCGGACTCCGCCGCCAGGTGGTGGCTCACCGCATCGTTGATCACATTCAGCCCCTTTTCCGTCAGGGTGACATTGACCCCGCGCCTATCGTCCTGATCGGGTGTGCGCTTTACCAAAGCGGCGCTTTCCAGGCGATTGATGCGATTGGTCAGCGCGCCGGATGAAATCAGTACCATCTCCTGCATCTGATTCGGCGACAACTGATAGGGTTCGCCTTGGCGGCGTAGCGCCGCCAGCACATCGAATTCTCCAACATTGATCGAATGCCGCGCCAGATCCTGCAGTACGCGTCGAGTGATGAAATACTCCATGCGCACGATGCGACCGACAACTTCGGTCGAGGCGGGGTTAAGGTCGGGGCGCACCTGGCGCCACAACGCGATAATGCGGTCGATTTTATCTGTGCGGTCGTGCATGGGCTTGAATTTCATGATGAGATTTGGACAAAGATGCTGATAAGGGTAGCATGGGCGCTTGGGTTTTTGTCTTCATGTGAAGATATTATATGCAAATATATTAACCGGAGAATGCGGTGACTCACCTTCAGCGAACGGCGATCAGGGGCGCGGCATTGAGCTTTAGCGCAGATCCATTTCAACATCCTGTCTCTGAGTGTCTGGAGTATTGCGACGACGCGATCGTGGTCATGGAGCAAGGAAAAATCGTCGCATTCGGCCCGGCGGCAGATCTGTTGCCCACGCTTGGCGCCGCAACGCCGCTGATCCATTACGAGCATAGCTTGATCATGCCGGGCTTTATCGACACCCATGTCCACTTTGCCCAAATTGAAATGGTGGCGGCGTATGGCGCGCAGCTGATGGACTGGCTGCATCGTTACACCTATGTCGCTGAGCAGCGCTTTAGCGACGCCCAGTACGCCTCGCAGGTCGCGCGCGTGTTTCTTCAGGAGCAGTTGAGAAACGGAGTGACCACTTCATGTGTGTTCTGTACCGTGCACCCGCAGTCGGTGGAGGCGCTGTTGCAACAGGCCGAACAATTGCAAATGCGTATTTTGGCGGGGAAAGTCTGCATGGACCGCAACGCGCCAGCGGCGCTATTGGATACGCCGGAACAGGCCTACGATGAGTCGCGCGCGCTGATCGAGCGTTGGCATGGCCGTGGACGCGCGGAATATGTGATTACCCCGCGCTTTGCCGGCTCCTCCAGCGTGGCGCAGCTGGAGGCCATGGGGGCGTTGGCGCGTGCTTATCCACAGGTGCCGATACAGTCGCATCTGGCGGAAAATCTCGATGAAGTGGCCTGGATCAAGCGTTTATTTCCCGAAGCCAGCAGCTATACCGATGTGTATCGCCGGCATGGCTTGCTGCGCGCGCGCGCCATTTACGGTCATGGCATCCATTTGGATGAAGACGAGTACGCCATGCTGGCCGATAGCGGCAGCGCGCTGGCGCACTGTCCAACCTCGAATTTCTTTCTGGGTTCCGGGTGTTTCAATATTCAACAGGCCAAGGCCGCGCACCGCCCGGTGCGCGTCGGGCTGGCCAGCGATCTCGGGGCCGGCACCAGCTTTTCAATGTTGCGCACCATGGCGGCCGCTTACCAGGCGGCACAACTCAATGGCGTGGGGCTGTCGGCGGCGCAGGCGTTTTATCTGGCGACACGAGGCGCGGCGCAAGCCTTGGGTTTGGAACACAAAATCGGCAGCATTGCACCGGGTATGGAAGCCGATCTGGTGGTTCTCAAGCTCGATTCCACACCGTTTATCGGCTATCGCATGAGCCATGCCCGCGATTTGCAAGAAAGGTTGTTTATCTTGATGACGCTGGGCGACGACCGCGCGGTCGCCGCCTGCTATGTCAATAGTCGTCTGGTATCGACGTTGGCGCAGTAGTCGGGGCCTGCGCGGCGCTGTTGTCGGAGCGCGCGCCGGGTCGTGGTCGTTTGGCCAGCAGAATCAGGCGGGTGCCGCACAGTCGGTCGTGCAGGTATTGCCCTTGTGGGTCGAAATATGACCAAAGATAGGGCGCGAAGCACCACAGCAGCGACAGTCTGGCGACCCGGTCGCCATCGCCGCTCATGCCGAGATAAGCCACCACGGGAACACCAATGAATAACACCAGAGCCACGACGAAACGAAAGCTGGCCTGGCCCCAGCCCACGGTTGGCGCGTGAGTGCTCACCAGTTTGAGGCGCCAGGCTTTCATCGCCACGGTTTGGCCGCCATGGACCCAGGACAGTCCGAAGTAGGCGAACAACGCCCCAAGTAAGCACAGTCGGAACAAGACTAGCCACAGGCCCGCGCCGAGTTCGTGTTTGAGGGGCAGGAAGATCGCCGATGTCACCAGCAGAATAGCCGCCATCAGTAAAAGTTCATACATCAGGCAGGCCAGGCGACGTTTCAGGCTAGGCGGTTTCTGGGTATCAGTCATAGGCTCGTGAGTGATCATGGTTAGGGCGTGTTGTGTTCAGTCTGTAAGCGGGTCAGCAGTCGCGTGCGTTGCGGCGCGGTCATGGCCGTCAGTGCTTGCCAATGCGCGCGCGCCAAATCTTGTTGCTCTTGCGGCAGATCCACCCAGGGTTTCAATTTGCTCTGCACACGCTGTTGTTGCGTCAGCGTGAACCGATCATAGTATTGCACGATATTTAGTAGACGTTGTTTATGCGCAGGGGCCAGTCGATTCCATTCAACGGACAAACTGGCCAACACGCTCTGCTGGTGTGGATTCAATTGGGCCCAGATCGGAGATGCTGGCGCGCCTTGAATTGCCTGGTCGGCTGTATCACTTCCCCCCGCAGTTCCCTTCGCCTCATCCGTGCCCGGCGAAAAGTCCGGATTCAGTAGAATATCGAGCCGGGCATCACTGGCCAGCATCTGCGCATCCAGCGCGCAGGCTACGGGCGCGGGTGGCGGAACTTGGCGCCATAGGCCCGCGAACAGCGCCAATATCAGGCCCGTCCCCAACGCTTGGCGTAGCGCCAGCGGGTGACGCACCCGCCAAATATCCAAGCTGACGCCGAGGCCGGGCTTTCCACCCAAATCGGGCAGCAGTGCCTGACATGCGTCGCTTTGCCCCTGAGCTAATTGCTGTGTGACGCGCGCGTTGATGTGAGCGCTGGCGAGGCGAAGAATCCGTTCGATGGCAGTGGACAACGACCAAGGCAAGAGACTGAGGGTCACGCCCTTTTGGCTAAAGATCGCCGCGAGTGTTTGCCGGGACTGGAGCGCGGCGCGTCGGACGCGCCACGCGGTAGAGGACAGGATGCGCGCGCTATCCACTGAATTGAAGCCCTCGACGTCTTGCAGCAAGAAGGCCATGCGCTCAAACACGGGCAGAAAGGTCAATGCCTCCGCCGTCACCTGCGCGACATCCGCGCGCGCGACCCAATTCTCGGCGTTTTGATCTGGGCCGAGGTCCTGAATCGCCAGGAGTTCCAGTGGCTCAAGAGTGCTGTCTTCTTCGCGCGGAGGGATCAGCCGCGAGAGGGCGTGGCTAATTCGGTGATGCCGCCGCGTCAGCCGTAGCTGATGTTGTAGTTGTTGGTGCAGGCTGTATTGAAATAAAAGGGGGAGATGGCGCGCGGGAGCCTCGGCATAACGCGACGCGAAATCGCCGAAGGCCGCGCAGAGTGCCTGTAGCGCCAGATTTTCATCCGTCATCACTAGCGTGGCTTGCGTCAATGCCCGATGGGTCACCGAGGTGAAAAATTGCTTTATTTCCGCGCGACTTGCCATGGCGAATTACGTGAATATGCCAACATAGAATCTTATCAGAGCTTGGGTATATAGGATAGCGCGGGAAAACCCTTGATTTTACCGGGGCTTAGCGTTTTTTGCGCTTGCACAAAAGCGCTTGACCCCGATTTGTTAGTTAAGATAAGGTCTTTAGTACAACGGGACAAATAATCATTATACAGAGGCGAAAATGCAGATCACGGGCGCGGAGATTGTAGTCCGATGCCTGCAGGAGGAAGGAGTCGAGTTTGTTTTCGGCTACCCCGGCGGCGCGGTAATTGAGATATATGATGCCATTTTCAAGCAGAACCATTTCAGACATGTCCTGGTTCGGCATGAGCAGGCGGCAGTGCATGCGGCGGACGCGTATTCGCGTTCCAGCAATAAAGTAGGTGTGGCCCTGGTGACGTCCGGTCCGGGCGCGACCAATGCGGTAACCGGCATTGCTACCGCCTATATGGATTCTATTCCCCTGGTAGTGCTATCCGGGCAGGTATCGACGCCTGCCATCGGGCTAGATGCTTTCCAGGAAGTGGACATGGTGGGGATCACGCGTCCCTGTGTTAAGCATAATTTTCTGGTCAAGGATCTAGCCGAACTGGCGGCGACAATCAAGAAGGCGTTCTACTTGGCACAGTCCGGGCGACCCGGGCCGGTGGTGGTGGATATTCCCAAGGATATTACCCAGCAACTGGCTGAATTTGTCTATCCCGCGACCACCATCGTGCGCTCCTATGTGCCGGTCACACGTGGCCATAGCGGGCAAATCCGCAAAGCCGTCAATCTGCTGTTATCGGCTCAGCGTCCGTTGATTTATATCGGCGGCGGCGCGGTGCAGGGTAATGCGGCTGACGAAGTGCGCGAATTGGTGCGCTCGCTGGGCTTGCCGTGTACCAATACCTTGATGGGGTTGGGCGCCTATCCGGGCAGCGATGACCACTGTCTGGGTATGTTGGGCATGCACGGCACTTACGAAGCCAACATGGCGATGCATTACTGCGATGTGCTGATCGCCGTGGGCGCGCGCTTTGATGACCGAGTGATCAGCGTGCCTGAGCAGTTTCTGGCGCAGGCGAAAAAGATCGTGCACATCGATGTCGATCCGTCGTCGATTGCCAAGCGCGTCAAGGTCGATGTTCCTATCGTCGGCGATGTAAAGCTGGTGTTGCGCGAAATGCTGGATCAGTTGAAACAATGCGCCGAATTGCCGGATGCCGGCGCGCTGAAAAACTGGTGGCAACAGATTGAAGCCTGGCGTGCGCCGAATTCCTTGTACTACGCGCCGTCCGATACCTTGATCAAGCCGCAGTTCGTGGTGCAGAAGCTGTACGAAGTCACTGGCGGCGATGCCATCATTACGTCCGACGTGGGGCAGCACCAAATGTGGGCCGCGCAGTATTATCATTTCGATCAACCGCGTCGCTGGATTAACTCCGGTGGCCTGGGCACCATGGGCTTTGGTCTGCCGGCGGCGATGGGCGCGCAATTGGCCAATCCGCACGCCACGGTGGCCTGCGTCACGGGTGACGCTTCGATTCAAATGAATATCCAGGAACTCTCGACCTGTAAGCAATACCATATCCCGGTGAAGGTGATTAACCTGAACAACCGGTATTTGGGTATGGTGCGCCAGTGGCAAGAGCTGTTCTACGGTAACCGCTACTCGGAAACCTATATGGATGCGTTGCCGGACTTTGTGAAACTGGCTGAAGCCTATGGCCATGTCGGCATGCGCATTGAAAAGCCGTCCGATGTCGAACCAGCGCTGAAAGAAGCTTTTGCGCTGAAAGAACGCCTGGTGTTCCTCGATGTCATCACCGATCAATCGGAGAACGTATTTCCGATGGTGCAGAACGGCAAGGGACTGAATCAGATGGATCTGCCGCCGCATATGCGCGAGATTCAACAGAATCCGTTCGAGAACAATCGCGATTACGGCAATATGTGTTGAGGCGGCATCATGCGACATATTCTTTCTATTTTGCTAGAAAACGAAGCGGGGGCATTGTCCCGCGTCGTTGGGCTGTTTTCGGCCCGCGGCTATAACATCGATTCACTAACAGTAGCGACCATCGAAGATCCGACTCTGTCGCGCATGACCATCGTCACGCATGGCTCGGAAGAAGTGCTTGAGCAGATTACCAAACAGCTCAATAAGTTGATCGAAGTGGTCAAAGTGATCGATTTGAATGAATCCGAGCATATCGAACGCGAGATGATGTTGATCAAGGTGCGCTCCACCGGTAAGGACCGGGAGGAGATGAAACGCATGGCCGACATTTTCCGCGGGCGCATTATCGATGTGACCGATAAGACCTACACCATCGAGCTCACCGGCACCAGTGAAAAGCTTAACGCCTTTATCGAGGCGATCGACCGTGCAGTGATCCTGGAGACGGTTCGCACTGGAGCGTCCGGAGTGGGTCGGGGTGAGCGGATTTTGAAAATCTAAAGCCGTATAGAACGGCTGGAACATGACTTAAGGATGGATTAATGAAAGTTTATTACGATAAAGACGCTGACCTGGCGATCATCAAAGGCCAAAAAGTAGCCATTATTGGTTACGGCTCCCAAGGGCACGCGCATGCGCAAAACTTGAAGGATTCCGGCGTGACCGTGGTGGTGGGTTTGCGTAAGACTGGCGCGTCTTGGAAAAAGGCCGAAGCCGCTGGGCACACCGTGCTCGAAACCGCGCAGGCGGTCAAAGATGCCGACGTTGTGATGATTCTGTTGCCGGATGAGTCGCAGCCTGATGTTTACTACAATGACATCGAGCCTAATCTCAAGCAAGGCGCCGCCCTGGCGTTTGCCCACGGCTTTAACGTGCATTACAACCAGATCGTGCCGCGCGCCGACCTTGACGTGATCATGATTGCGCCTAAGGGCCCGGGCCACACGGTTCGTTCCGAATACGTCAAGGGTGGCGGCGTGCCGAGCCTGATCGCTATCTATCAGGATAAGTCGGGCAAAGCGCGCGATGTGGCATTGTCCTATGCCGCTGCCAATGGCGGCACCAAGGGTGGCGTGATTGAAACCAGCTTCCGCGAAGAAACCGAAACCGACTTGTTCGGCGAACAAGCGGTTCTGTGTGGCGGCGCGGTGGAGTTGGTCAAGGCCGGGTTCGAAACCCTGGTAGAAGCCGGTTATGCGCCGGAAATGGCCTATTTCGAATGCCTGCATGAACTGAAGCTGATCGTCGACTTGATGTATGAAGGCGGTATCGCCAACATGAACTACTCGGTGTCGAACAATGCCGAGTATGGCGAGTATGTGACCGGCCCGGAAGTGGTGACCTCGGCTACCAAGGCGGCGATGAAGAATGCGCTGACGCGGATCCAGAGCGGCGAATACGCCAAGATGTTCATTCTGGAAGGCAAGACCAACTACCCGTCAATGACCGCGCGTCGTCGTTTGAATGCCGAGCATCCGATTGAAAAAGTCGGCGCGACCTTGCGTTCGATGATGCCTTGGATTGCCAAGAACAAATTGGTCGACCAAAGCAAAAACTAATGTCGCCCATTCAAGTAGGTTGGTGGTGAACCGCAGGTGAACCCCAACATTGCTCGCAGCCTGCATCCGGCAACTGGGGTTTGCCTGCGCGTTTTTCATTACCTACCGTAATGCTTAGGTTTTCGGACGTTGGGGTTCGCGCTGCTCACCACCAACCTACGCGGCCAGGTGTATTTAGCTGAACAGACAGTGGCCCTTCAGGGGGCCACTGTCTGTTTGGATCACCGTTTGGTGTTAACTCCCCCGCCTGCTGGCTCTGGCGGTATAATCCGCCTTTGCCCTGGGGTATGCCCCTCTGACACTGGAGACTCAATGTCCACGCACTACCCACATCCCGTTATCGCCCGCGAAGGCTGGCCGTTTCTCATCATCTCGGTTGCGGCCTCGCTGTATTCGACCTTTACGATAGGCTGGTGGTCCGCTCCGGTATGGGTGGTCGCCCTATTTGTACTGCAGTTCTTCCGCGATCCGGCGCGTAGCGTGCCAAGCGTGGCCAATGCGGTATTGTCCCCGGCCGACGGTCGCGTCGTGGTGGTGGAAAAAGCGATGGATCCTTATCGCAACCAAGAAGCGCTGAAAATCAGCGTTTTCATGAATGTATTTAACGTGCACTCCAACCGTAGCCCGGTGGATGGCACGGTCGAGCGCGTGGAATACCACCATGGCTCATTTCTTAACGCCGCGCTGTCCAAGGCCTCGTTGGAAAACGAACGTAACGCGGTACTGCTGACCATGGATGACGGTACCCGCGTGACCTTTGTTCAGATCGCCGGCTTAGTGGCGCGCCGGATTCTGTGCTACACCAAGGCTGGCGAGCGCCTGACTCGTGGCCAGCGTTATGGCTTTATCCGCTTCGGTTCGCGCGTCGACATTTACTTGCCATTGACCGCCATTGCTCAGGTTGCGATTGGCGATAAAGTCAGCGCGACCTGTAGCGTGCTCGCCAAGCTGGCTTAAGCCTGGAGCCTAAATGACTATTCCCGATATGCTGCCCTCGGGGCGCGACAAACCATCGTTGCGGCGCCAGGGCATCTACTTGCTGCCGAATTCATTCACGCTGGCGGCCTTGTTCGCCGGGTTTTACGCCATTGTGCAGGCGATGAATCACAATTATGAATTTGCGGCGATGGCGGTGTTTATCGCCATGATTCTCGATGGACTCGACGGCCGAGTGGCGCGGTTGACCCATAGCCAGAGTGCGTTCGGCGCTGAATTCGATAGCTTATCGGACATGGTGAGCTTTGGCGTGGCGCCCGCGCTGGTGATGTATGAATGGCAACTGCGCGGTCTGGGAAAGCTAGGCTGGATGGTGGCCTTTATCTATTGCGCTTCGGCGGCGCTGCGTCTGGCGCGCTTCAATACCATGATTGGCGTGGTTGATAAACGCTGGTTTGTTGGCCTGCCAAGCCCGGCGGCCGCGGCCCTGGTGGCTGGACTGGTTTGGATTTGTCTGGCTTACGGTTACGATACGCTGCCAGGTCTGCGTTGGTTCTCCTTGCTGTTCACTGGCTTTGCCGGCCTGTCGATGGTGACTAATGTCCGTTTCTGGAGCTTCAAGGAGATCCATGTGCGGCGCAAGGTGCCCTTTTTTGGCCTGATGCTGCTGGTATTGGTGATTTTACTGCTGGTGGCGTCGCCCCCGTTGGCGCTGTTCGGTTTCTTTGTCTGCTATGGCCTGTCCGGCTATGTCACGGTGCTCTGGCGCTTACTCCAGCGTACTCGCGCTGGCTGATCGCTCCATCCCCTATAAGCGCCCTGTTGTGGCCCTCGGCATTGCCGGGGGCCACTGCTTTTTCCTGTCATGTCGCGCTGTCCAATTTCTTCCTCCTGTGTCCTGATGTGAAATCTCCCCTTGGCAGAGAATGAACCGTTGGTGGTGAGCCGAAGGTGAACCCCAACAAGATATCTGGCGGATGCCGGCATATTGGGATTCGTTGCGCTCATCGCCAATTTACATGGCTTAATTAGACATAAAGTCTAATTAAGTCCGGTGTGACACGATTTGCAACAGGCGTTATCCGGATATTTGTAGGAATATTTGACGTGATGTCTCAGAATTGGCAATCTTAGTCCTCATCGCGGCGGAGCAACATCATGCAATTAGACATTGAACGACTGATCGGAGACTTTGGTGGACCTGGACAACTGGCACAAGCGCTTAGCCGGCTGTTTCCCGCCGAGCCGATCTCGCGCGCCGCAATCTACAAATGGAGAGAACGTGGCAGCCTGCCTTTGATTCAGTTGAACAAGCTTGCGCAATTGGCGGCGAATCAGGGGCGACGGTTTGACTACAACGATTACTTGGCCGTAGAGCCAAGACACTCGACAATCGGGAGAAACCACAAGATGGGCGATCGTTTGTACATTTTCGATACCACTTTGCGTGATGGAGAGCAGAGTCCGGGCGCCGCGATGACGCGAGAAGAGAAAGTCCGCATCGCGCGCCAGTTGGAGCGCCTGGGAGTCGACATTATCGAGGCCGGCTTTGCCGCCGCCAGCCCTGGTGATGCCTTGGCGATCCGCGCGATCTCCGAGGTGGTCAAAGAATCCACAATTTGTTCGCTGGCTCGCGCCAACGAACGCGATGTGCGCGCGGCGGGCGAAGCGATTCAACCCGCGGCGCAGGGTCGAATTCACACCTTTATTGCCACCAGTCCGATCCACATGGAGAAAAAGCTGCGCATGTCGCCGGACCAAGTGGTTGAGGCGGCGGTGAAAGCGGTCAAACTGGCTCGTGAGTACACCGACGATGTCGAGTTTTCCGCCGAAGATGCCGTGCGTTCAGATATGGATTTCCTTTGTCGCATCTTCGACGAAGTAATTAAGGCCGGGGCGCGCACCATCAATGTGCCGGATACCGTAGGCTATTCAATTCCCTCGCTGTGGTCACAGCGGATTAAAACCCTGATCGAACGCGTGCCGGGTAGTGATTTGGTGGTCTGGTCCACTCATTGCCACAATGACCTTGGCATGGCGGTGGCTAATTCCCTGGCGGCGGTTGAGGCCGGCGCGCGCCAGGTCGAGTGCACCATTAATGGTCTGGGCGAACGCGCTGGCAATGCCAGCCTTGAAGAAGTGGTGATGGCGGTTAAAACCCGCTCCGACATCTTTGGTCTGGAAACTCGCATTGATGCAACGCAGATTGTGCCGACTTCCAAGCTGGTGTCATCAATTACCGGTTATCCGGTGCAGCCGAATAAGGCGATTGTCGGCGCCAATGCCTTTTCGCATGAATCTGGCATTCATCAGGACGGCGTGCTCAAGCATCGCGAGACGTACGAAATCATGTCGGCCGAAAGCGTGGGCTGGAGCGCCAATCGCTTGACCTTGGGCAAGCTGTCCGGGCGCAATGCCTTCCGCAGTAAACTGGTCGAATTGGGTATTGAATTGCCGGGCGAAGAGGCGTTGAACGCTGCATTTGCCCGCTTTAAGGATCTGGCGGATAAAAAACGCGAAGTGTTCGATGAGGATTTGTTTGCCCTGGTGTCCGAGGGCGTCAGTTCGGTTGAGCGCGAGGACTATAAATTTATCTCGCTCAAAGTGCACACCGAAACCGGTGAAGAACCGCACGCAGAAATCGTGTTTGCCAATGGCGCGGTAGAACAACGCGCAGAAGGAAGCGGCTCGGGCCCGGTGGACGCAGCGTTCAAAGCGATCGAATCACTGGTGCACAGCCAGGCCGAATTGCAGTTGTACTCGGTTAACGCGATTACCAAAGGGACCGAATCTCAAGGCGAAGTCACAGTGCGCCTGGCGCGCGACGGCACCATCGTCAATGGTCTGGGCGCGGACACTGACATTATCGTTGCGTCGGCCAAGGCCTACCTGTCGGCGCTAAACAAACTCGTCAGCAAGGCGGAAAGGGTGAACCCCCAGCTATAGGAACCTGTCGGACTTTGGCGTCCGTGGCTGCAAACGCGGCTGCTCGGCCCATAATCCGCCGGCTTCTTGGCCAATAGAACAACTATTGGCCTGCGAATCCGACGAATTCTGGTCTGTCGCATCCACTTTTTCGCTTTCGCGTCCCAAAGCCCGACAGGCTCCTAACCTTGCCGACCCGCATTGCACCCCGTTTCCATCCGTCCCGTTGTCGATGGGGTGCTTAAGTTCTAGCCCACAAGGCAAACCTCTTCTTTCTTTCGCGTTATCGCGCGGCAAGAAATGCAGCCGGCTCACGAGGCCGGCTGCTGGCGTTGTCAATCCACCAGCATGTAAATCGGTTCGGACAGTAATTTGCTGTAGACCGCCATGCGCATCCAGTGCATCACCCACATCACCAGCGCCGGCAGCATAAAGAACAGGCCAATACTGGGCGCCAGGCACAGCCCCAGCATAATCACCGTCGTCACCGCGATGCCGATGGCGCCATCGCCCGGCAACGCGCGGCGCGCCAACTCTTTACGCAGGCTGAGCGACAGCATCACCACGTAAACCATATACCAAAGCACACCAACAAATGGCAGCAAGGCCAGCCAGATCAATGCGGGGTGAAACGGACGCAGCGACGGCGAGACGGCGCTCATGGCGCGTTGCAGTGTCAGGTAATACCGGATATTGGCGAAAATGCAGGCCGAAAACACCAAGAAAAGGATGATCAGCGTCGGCGTACTGGCTTGGTTCAAAGTCTTGGTCAGTGCATCAAAATTCATCTAAGTGACTACTTTCCTGGGTTTGCTAGGAACGGTCGATGCTGGGTAAGACCGCTGGTTTCGCAGCTCTGCGCGCCAAAGTCCGACAGGTTTCTAGCGGTGCGGCAACCTGCGCCGAGCTGGATATTGAGTCATAAAGTCGGATTTTGTTCCAATTGGCAGGTATGCGCCATGGGTCATGAGTATTTTATTACCGGTTACCCGGCCAACCGCTGTGTGTACTGACAGACTCAATGTCAGTGTAATGAGCAAAACTTGCAATTTTTCTGACATTTAATCCTTCACTGTAGAGTCGACTGGACTGTTATCCCCGACGCCAGCGAACTGGACAATGTCTAGGAACATGTGATGATAGGAACAACGCCATTGGCCGCGCCGACGTTGGCGATGCCAGTTGATTCTGCGCCCGGCAGCGTCAGCGATAGCACGCCGCAATCGCATCTCGGTAAACGCCTGAGCTGGGCGCCATCCTGCGCTCAAGGCGCAGACGCTGTCATGACACCGATGGCGGCGGTGACTGCAAAAAAGTATTTGTATCGACTGACTCAAAAACAACCAAGCTGGATAGCGCCGAAGGACACCAGTTTGGTGTCTCAGATCAGTGACTTTGCGTTTAAAGTCAACCATGCGGTGTGTCAGTGGCTCCAGATAGAACCGGCTGTTCCAGTGGTCGCTAGTCGCAACGGGGAAATCAGCCTGGCTCAGCAGATCGCCCGGCACCCGGCCGCGCGCTGCGCGGTCAGCGCCTTGCTTGGCTCGGCCATTGACCTGGTGACCCGGGTGTATGGTGAAATGGAGGGCGCGCTCAAAATCATTCAGGCGGTCAGCCCGGCAATTGAGAGTCAGCCCAACGGTCGCGCCAGTGTGGTTTCTGCGCAATTTACCTCGGTTGGTAGTGTGGGGTGGAATGGCATCAATATTCTCAAGGTCAGGCAATCCGGGGATTTTAGAGAGCAGTGCACGCAATTCGACACCTTGGTCAATAGCCCCATGTTTAAGGACCTGTTGGTTGAGATTGCCACCCGACCTGATTTGTCTGAAAAGTGTCAGGATTTAGTTGATTTGCCTTTTCTGCGTCAGGCATACGAGCAAAATTCGGACAATCTTTATCGCTACTCCAGTGATTTTAAGCTAGCACAAGATCAAAGCCGGCAGCCGCCGCCCAATGGCGTGGCGCCGTACGCCGTTGACAGCGCCGCATCCCTGGTGGATACGCGCGGTCTGACCGTCAACCAATTAAAGTACCACCTGCAAAATCCAATTAACGGCGCGAGCCCGGCAACGGTGCTCCATCCGGCAAAAACCGTGCGCGATTTTGCCGCGATTAACCACATTAATCTGGCCGAGGTTAAAGTCGTCAGCGACTATGGCGACGCTGCCTGGGTGCCGGTGGAAACGAGCGACTTTGTCCAGAAATCGCATTTTGCCGGTTTGCCGGTGGCCGCCGGGCCCTCTGGCACCACCAATCGCTTCATGATGGCGGGTCGTCTGTTGGCCCCTGGGGGGCAGCGCAAGTTGGGCCTGCCGCCGGCGCAGGATGGGGCGCGACCGGCGGACCGGCTAGCCTATCTGGAGTTGATGCGTTTTGCCCTGTATGGCTTTCTGGTCGCGGATCGGCATCATTCGTTTAGCGAAGTCAACGCCGGCGCGGCGGAGCATGGTCTGGCGCCGCAATGTGGGCGCGAAATATATAGCGCGCCGTTTTCCGCCGATATCAGCGGCCGTGATTTTGACTGCGGCAATCAGGATTTGGCGCGCTTGGCGCCGGTGCTGTCCGTACCGTCCCCGGCGTAACCGGCGCACCTCGTACGCCGTCTGAGTAATGAGCAAAAGCTGCAAGAAATCGATCGGAGCCTGCGACATATTGGATGGTGGAAGACTTAATCATTTGGTCGTGATCCAATTTCCCCAGGGTTCTGTACTATTTTAGAGGGTGCAATATGGGTGCTGTGCTTATTAGTTTGTCTAATGTATCAAATGGCTACGTTGACACGGCAGAGTCTGTCGCTGGTCAGCCGCAAGGGTTGGCCCCCAAGTTCTTTCAGGGTAAGGAATTGAAGCTGTGGCCGGCAGACAACCAAGCCGCCGACGCGCTGCTGCAGCCCGCCGAAGAAGGTACAAGCATTGGGCGGCGCGTGACGAACGACCCAGCCGCGGTCATCGTGACTTTTCGCGGATCCAGGCATTCGCCCGAGCAGGTATTCAAGGAGGGTTTTCCGCCGGATGGAGACGATATGAATTTGCTGCGGCACGCGGGTAGCTATGTGCGAAGTGGATATATTAGTACTTCTAAAGAAGAGTCCGTAGCGATCAGATTTGCATCGACGAAATCGGATTCCTATGTCTACACCATTCGGGCCGACCCGGACGCGGTGGTGGATGTGAACCGGATCTTGGGGGATAAAAGCCCGTTTCCAAAAGAAAAAGAAATTGCATTCCCTTTTGGGGTGCATCCATCTGATGTCCTGGAGGCGCGCGCGGTCAAACATGGTGCCATGAGTGACGTTGCGATCATTAACCCGAAATATGCCGACGGCTTGTCTTGATCGCTGGGGCGCTATGAGTGAGCTGGCGCGGAAAACCGAATGATCGTCGGTTGCCTTGCCCTGATGAACCACGAATGAGAAATGTGAAATGAGCAACAGTCAAACTGAACACCCAATTACCGCCGAAGTCGTGGCCGCAGCGCGCGCCAACCCGGACGGCTGGGTCTATAAAGTTGAAGGGTCCTTTGGCGCGGATGAATATGTGCCGCCGCGAGCGGTGATCGGCGCGTGGGCGGTGGATGTCAACGGCCAGTTGACCGGCGAGTTCGTGCCTAACCCGCAATACCAGCCTCAAGCCAACAATAGTGTGGAGGACCGGGAATAATCCCCAGTACGCATGGCGACTTGCCTGGGCGTGAATAATGCGGCATAAACCAGAACTTCGATTGAACCGGAAGGCATTCGCCATGGGCCAGGGATATTTTGTTACCGGAACTGACACCGAAGTCGGAAAAACCTATTCCAGCGTCAAGTTGATCGAGCGCTGGCGCGCCGAGGGTAAAAACGTGGTGGCGATGAAGCCGGTGGCGTCGGGCTGCGAGATCGACGCCGACGGTGTGTGGCGCAACGACGATGTCACGCGCTTGACGCGCGCGACCGGCCAGACCGATCTCGATCTGATGAATCCTTATCGCTTTCTGCCGGCCATCGCGCCGCATATTGCCGCGCGCCAAGCGGGCGTGACCATCGAGTTAGACGCCATCGTCCGTCATTATCAACAGTTGGCGACGGGGAGTGAGATGGTGCTGGTCGAAGGCGCTGGGGGCTGGCTGGCGCCATTGAGCGACAGTCTGTTCATGGCCGATCTGGCGCGCGCGCTCGACTTGCCGGTGATCCTGGTGGTCGGCATGCGCCTGGGCTGCATCAATCATGCCCTGTTGAGCGCGCAAGCGATTCAAGGCTCGGGGCTGACTTTCGCCGGTTGGGTGGCAAATGCCGTGGTCGCCGAATTCCCCGCGTACCAGGAAAACCTGGAGACCTTGCGCGCGCATTTACCCGCGCCTTTGCTGTTGGAATTGCCGCATTGCCCATGATGGGTTTATGTCATGTATTGCGTTGCGTCATAATGACAGCTTGTTTTTGTTGACTTGCCCCCTAGAATTGGATTAGCCGGTATTCCCCGGCGGTCTTGATGGCAAGGGGACAAGACAAATGTCGCGCATGCGAGTCTTGCTGGTCTTTTTCTGGTCAAGCGCGGCGCTGGCCGCGCAACTGAACCTGCAACCGCCGGCCACGCCGATGGCCGCGCAGGAATATCAACTCCATACCTTATTGCTATCGATTACCGGCCTGATTTTTTTCGCGGTATTGGCGGTGATGCTGTATTCGATCATTCGCCATCGTAAAGCCGCTGGCTACGTTGCCCGACAGTTTCATGAAAATACCACGGTCGAAATTCTCTGGACGCTGATTCCCTTTTTGATCCTGGTTGCGATCGCGATTCCGGCCACGCGCACTGTGTTGGCGCAAAAGCGCACCGAGGGCGAGGATATGACCATCAAGGTCACCGGCTTCCAGTGGAAATGGCGCTATGACTATCTTGATCAGGGTTTTGGCTTTACCAGCCACTTAGCCACGCCACGCACCAGCCCGGCGGCGGTGTCGCGGCCCGAATACCTACTCGAAGTCGACCAACCACTGGTGGTGCCCACCGGTAAAAAAATCCGATTGCTCCTGACCTCCAATGATGTGATTCACTCGTGGTGGCTGCCCGCGTTTGGCGTCAAACAAGATGCGATTCCAGGTTATTTCCGCGACACCTGGTTCCGTGTCGATCAGCCCGGTACCTATCGCGGCCAGTGCTCCGAACTCTGTGGCAAGGATCATGGCTTCATGCCCATCGTGGTGCTCGCCAAGACCCCGGCCGACTACGATCTTTGGGTGGCGGCGCAGAAGAAGGCCGTCCTGGCCGCGGTCGACGACCCCAATAAGGTCTGGACCCGCGAGGCGCTGATTACCCGCGGCGCGCAAGTCTATGCTCAGAACTGTATTCCCTGCCATCAAGCCAACGGCCGTGGGCTGCCTGGCCTGTTCCCGCCGTTGGCTGGCTCGCCGATTACCACGCGCAACAAGCCGGCGCATATCGATATCGTTCTCAATGGCAGTAAACGCAATCCCACCATGCCAGCTTGGGGTAAGCAGCTGTCGGATACCGAAATTGCCGCAGTGATTAGTTACGAACGCAATGCTTGGGGCAACAATACCGGCGAATGGGTTGAGCCTAAAGAAATTCGTGCCGCCCGGGGCGGCGTCCCCCGCCCGTAACCGCACAAAGGAGTCGTTGATGGCTATCGACGTTATGACGCCGCACGCGCCAGAGCATCATGGCGCGCCCGCTGGTTGGGCCCGCTGGTTCAGCGCCACCAATCACAAGGATATTGGCACCTTGTATCTGTGGTTTTCTCTGACGATGTTCTTTTGTGGTGGCGTGCTGGCATTGTGCATTCGCGCCGAGCTATTTCGTCCCGGACTGCAGTTGTTTCAGCCCGAACTGTTTAACCAGCTGACCACGTTGCACGGGCTGATTATGATATTTGGCGCGATCATGCCCGCCTTTACCGGGCTGACCAATTGGATGCTGCCGTTGATGATCGGCGCGCCCGACATGGCGTTCGCGCGGATGAATAACTGGAGTTTCTGGCTACTGCCGCCTGCGGCGGCATTGCTGCTGCTGTCGTTCGCCGTACCTGGTGGCGCGGCGGCGGGGGGCTGGACGCTGTACGCGCCGCTGTCGACCCAGATGGGCATGGGCATGGACATGACGATTTTCGCGATTCACCTGCTGGGCATCAGCTCAATCATGGGGGCGATCAACATTGTCGTGACCGTACTCAACCTGCGCGCGCCGGGGATGACGTTGATGAAAATGCCGATGTTCGCCTGGACCAGCCTGGTGACCGCGTTTCTGGTGATTGCCGTGATGCCGGTTTTGGCCGGCGCGGTCACTATGGTGTTGTGCGACCGCCATTTTGGCACCCACTTCTTCAATGCCGCTGGCGGCGGCGACCCGATTCTTTACCAGCATATCTTCTGGTTTTTTGGCCACCCCGAGGTGTATATCATGGCCTTGCCGGCCTTCGGCATCGTCAGTCAGGTCATTCCCAGCTTTAGCCGTAAGCCCTTGTTTGGCTACACTTCGATGGTGTATGCCACCGCCTCGATCGGTGTCTTGTCTTTCATGGTCTGGGCGCACCACATGTTCGCCACCGGCATGCCCGCTGTGGTGCAACTGTTCTTCATGTACTCCACCATGCTGATTGCGGTGCCGACCGGGGTCAAAGTGTTCAATTGGATTGCCACCATGTGGCAGGGGGCGATGAGCTTTGAAGCACCGATGTTGTTTTCCATCGGTTTTATTCTATTGTTTACCATCGGCGGGCTGTCGGGGGTGACCCTGTCGGTCGCGGCGCTGGATATTCAGCTGCATGGCAGCTACTACGTCGTAGCGCATTTCCATTATGTGCTGGTTGCCGGCGCATTATTTTCGCTGTTTGCGGCGGTCTACTACTGGTTCCCGAAAATGACCGGGAAAATGGTGAACGAGCGTTTGGCCAAGCTGCATTTTTGGTGGTCAATGGTCTGGTTTAACGTGACGTTTTTCCCAATGCACTTTCTCGGTCTGGCGGGCATGCCACGTCGCATTCCGGACTATGCGCTGCAATTCACCACCTTCAATAGCATTGCTTCGGTCGGCGCCTTTTGTTTCGGTCTTGGGCAACTGATCTTTCTCTACAATATTTTGAGCAGTCTGCGCCATGGTCAACCCGCGCCGCAGTTACCGTGGGACGGCGCCAACACCCTGGAGTGGCAGATTCCGACTCCCGCGCCCTACCACACCTTTGTCGAAGCCCCGACGCTTGAGGTCGCCGAGAACGGGGTGATCGTCAAGTTGACCGGCGGCAAGCACGGCTAATCATGAACCCCCTCGCTGGGACCGCGCACCGTAACCGCCGACTCCTGGTCCGGCTGTGGATCTGTGTTTTGGTCATGTTCGGGTTTTCCTGGGCGCTGATTCCGTTCTACCGAGTGTTGTGCAACATCACCGGCCTGACCCAGATTCGGCACCAGGACGCACAGTCCGCGGTGGCCCCGGCGGTGAGCATGCGTTTTGACGCCACAGTCCAACCCGGGCTGCCCTGGCAGGTGCGACCGTTAACGCCGGCGAAGAGCGTGCGCCCGGGTATTTTCGTTACCGTGGAGTACGACATTACCAATGCCAGTAATCACAAAGTGATCGGCCAGGCGATTCCGCACTACATCCCTGAAGAAGCCGCCGCCTATGTGAAAAAAATCGACTGCTTTTGCTTTCGGCAGCAAGCCTTTGGCCCGGGTGAAACCCGACGCCTGCCCGTGGTGTTTGTGCTTGACCGCGCGCTGCCGCGCGAAATTCGTTCGATCACCTTGGCATATACCTTGTTTAACGTGGCGGGCTGATCCATGGGCTGGCTGCGCGGACTGATGGCGGTACTCAGCGCTTTTGCCGGCATACGCAAAGGACGGGCGGTAGAACGCGATCAGCGGATCAAGCCTTGGCAACTGGCCCTCGCGGTTTTTGTGGCGGTGGCAGGGCTATTAACGATGCTGCTGTGCCTGGCGCTCTGGGCAACCTCTCTGCGGTGATCTCGCGAGCGCCTCGGTCGTCATCCTCGCCGCCCCACTGCCGTCATCCTCGCTCGAAGAGCGGGGATCCAGAGAACTGGCGGCAGCGCGAGCGGGAGCCTGGGGCCCCGCCCGCGGCGAGGACGACACGCATGTTACCTGCTTGAGGAGGTGTTGTATGGAACCGGTATCCGACACAGAAACCCATTACTTTGTCCCGGCCGCGTCCTACTGGCCGCTACTCGGGTCCGCCGCGCTATTTTGTCTGGCGCTCGGCGCGGCGCTCACGGTCAATAGCCTGGCCGTCGGCCCGCCGCTGTTAGCGTGTGGCAGCCTGCTGCTGCTATGGATGTTATTCGGCTGGTTTGGCGATGTGATTCGCGAAAGCTTGCGCGGGGCGTATAGCGCGCGCGAGGACATGTCGTTTCGCTGGGGCATGGGCTGGTTCATCTTTTCAGAAGTGATGTTCTTTGGCGCTTTCTTTGGCGCGCTGTTTTATGTGCGTCAGATCTCGCTGCCGATGCTGGGCAATTTTCAACATCAATTGCTCTACCCGGGATTTACCCCGGCCTGGCCGCTAGATACCGGGCCGGGCATCCGTCAGCCGTATCAGGCGATGGAAGCCTGGGGCCTGCCGGCATTGAATACCGCTATCTTGCTGACGTCCGCGCTGGCCGTGACCTGGGCGCACTGGGCCATGCTGCTGGGGCGGCGCCGGCAACTGGTGTGGGGGCTATTGCTGACTATCGTGCTGGGCTGGAGTTTTCTGACCTTGCAGGCCATCGAATATCACCATGCCTTGAGTGTGATGCATCTCACGATGGCTTCCGGCGCCTATGGCATGACCTTCTACCTGCTGACTGGCTTTCACGGTCTGCATGTTTTGCTCGGCACCATTATCTTGGCCGTGGTCTGGCTGCGGGTGATCAACGGGCATTTCGATCAACGCCATCACTTTGCCTTCGAAGCCGCCTCTTGGTACTGGCACTTCGTCGACGTGGTCTGGCTGGTGCTATTCGTCTTTGTTTACTGGCTGTGAGCCAGGAGCCTGCCGGACTTTGGCGTCCGACTGGCTTCCAAGGGCGCTTATACCTGATGCGGGCGCCACCATCCCATCGCGGCGCCGAGTACCAATAGGATGAACAAACCGATGGAGAGGCCGATGCGCAGAGTCAATGAACGAATCAGACGGTTACCGCGCGCGCTGTCGGCTTGTAATAGCCCGGACAGCCCCCACGCCAGGGATAAAACAATGCAAGCGAGTAAAACCAGAATCAGTAGTTTCATGGCGTGGCCCCTGAAGACGGCGTCTTGTTTTTACTCTAGTAAAGTAATTGTCATGTTGCTGGCCGCTGTATTGACCTTTGTCCTGGCCGACTGGCAATGGCGGCGCGCCCAGTTGCATCGCGCCCAGCTGGTCGAGTTTGCCGCGCATACCGGGCGGGCGGATCCGCTGGTGTTGCGCGCAGAGGGCGCCGTGCCCGATATGAGCCGGGTACAGCTTGATGCCGAACCGCTGGGCGCGGCGCTGCTGTTACAAAATTCCCTGCTGGACGATGGCCGCGCCGGGGTGCGGGTATTGCAGCCCTATCTACTGAGCGATGGCTCTGCGGTATTGGTCGATCGCGGCTGGTTGGCTGAGGCCGACGCGCATGCTTTGCCCCAGGCCGGCGAATTGCGCCAAACCGGGCGTTGGTTGGCTAGTCCGCGCCGTTTTACGCTGCCGGGGGCGACCATCGGCGCCAGTGGGCGGATTGATGCCTTGGACTTGGGCGCGCTGCGCCAGCGCCTAGCGCGGCCGTTGCGCCAGGGGGTGGTGGTGCTGGACCATACCGTGGCGCCCTTGATGCCTTGGCCGCAGCGGCCGGATGTTGATCCGGCGCGCAATGATGGCTATGCCTTGCAATGGATATTGATGAGCTTGGGTTTGTTCGCCGCCGCGCTCTGCACTGCTTGGCGTCGGAGGCGGTCATGAGCGCGCGCGCGCGCCGTGGCCAGGGCGTGTTGTTGGCATTGGCCGGTTTGAGTCTGGCGCCGATTCTGGCCGCCTGGTGGCTATACACTGCCGCGCCGCGTTTGCCGTCGCACAGTGTCGGCCAGCTGTTAGCGACCCAACGTTTTGCCGGCGCTGACCTTGTCGGCTGGCCGCTCGGCGCCTGGAGTCTGGTGAGTATCGAGGCGGGCGCTTGTGACGCGGCCTGTCAGCACCGCGCATTTATCCTGCGTCAAATTCGATTGGCACAGGGCGAAGGGGCGCAGCGCCTGGAGCGGGTTCTACTGCGCGCCAGCGGCCGCAATAGCAAAAGCGGCGATCTGGTTTCGCTCACCGCGCCACTGTTGGCGCGCAGCTTGGCCCGCGACGGATATTTTTTGATCGACCCGCTAGGCAATCAAGTGATGTTCTATAGCGATAAAGCCGAGCCCGAGCGAGTGATTCGCGAAATCAATCGCCTGATGCAAGTGAACAACGCGCTCTAGGAGGCGGTCGGATGTCAATGTCCGACCGCCTCCGGGTCCTTAGTGGAAGGAGACCGAGATGAGACTAGTCTGGATTGCCTGGATGCTTGCCTGTCTGGTGGTTCCGCTCGGCGCCTATGTGCGCGTGTCCCAGGCGGGGCTCGGCTGCCCGGATTGGCCGGGCTGCTTCGGACAAATCAGCCCGCGCGCCGCCGCCGGCGCGATTGCCGAGCGAGAGCTGCATCAGTCCGGCGGGCCGGTGAGCGCCGCCAAGGCATGGCGCGAAATGATTCATCGCTATTTCGCCGCCCTCTTGGGCGCGTTGGTGCTGCTGCTGGTGCTGCAACGTTACCGGCTGCATCAGCAGAGGCTTGCGGCGTCACTGCTGCTGGCTGGCGTGGGACTGCAAGGCGCGCTCGGCATGTGGACCGTGACGCTGTTACTCAAGCCGGCCGTGGTCTCGGCGCACCTGCTGCTTGGCATGACCTTAGCCGCCGGCTTGGCGGCGCTGGCCTGGGGCGCGCGGCTGTCGCGCGTCGCGGCGCCATTAACCCTGCGCATTCTGTGCTGGAGCCTGCTGGTGGTGTTGCTGCTGCAGATTGCACTCGGTGGCTGGGTCTCGGCCAATCATGCCGCTCTGGCCTGCGCCGGGTTTCCCAGTTGCAATGGCAGCTGGTGGCCGACACCGCGTTTTGCCGCCGCGTTTAATCCAACCCATACGCCGGATGGTTGGGCGCTGGTGACCATTCAGTGGAGTCATCGGCTGGGCGCGCTGCTGGTGTCCTGCCTGGTGCTGGCGGTGCTGTGGCGGGGGCGTCGTCAGAGCGCCCTGCGCCGTATGCTGCTGGCGCTGGCGGTCGTTTGGCTGACGCAAATCGCGCTGGGGATGGCCATTGTTTTGCTTGGCCTGCCTTGGTGGCTGGCGGTGGCGCATAATTTGGGCGCGCTCGCGCTGTTGTCGCTGAGCCTGGTGTTGGCGCAGCGCCTGGAAGGAGAGGGTACATGACCACTTTGAGTTTGGCTCCGGCTCGTGTGCATGCGCGCGCGCTGCTGCAATTATGTAAGCCACGGGTGCTGCTGCTGATTGTATTTTGCGCGGTGATCGGCATGTTTCTGGCGGTGCCGGGCATGCCGCCGTTGATTCCGCTCTTGGCGGCCACCGTCGGGATTACCCTGGTCGCCGCATCCGCCGCCATGGTGAATTGCCTGGTCGAACGGACGGTGGATGCGCGCATGCGCCGCACCGCTCGGCGCGCGACTGCCAGTGGCGCGCTCGGGGTAGCGGAAACCGCGCTCTGCGCCGCGCTATTGGGCGCTGTCGGCATGCTGCTGCTGTTGGCTTGGGTCAATCCACTCACCGCCTGGCTGACACTCGCCACATTTATCGGCTATGCCGTGGTTTATACCCTGTTGCTGAAACCGGCCACCCCGCAAAATATCGTGATTGGCGGCGCCAGCGGCGCCATGCCGCCACTGCTTGGGTGGGTGGCGGTGACCCATCAAATCGACGCCATGGCCCTGGTGCTATTTTTGATTATTTACACCTGGACCCCCGCGCATTTTTGGGCGCTGGCGCTGTATCGGCGCGAGGATTATGCGCGCGCTGGCTTGCCGATGCTGCCACTGACGCATGGCGAAAAATTCACTACGCTGTCGATTTTGCTGTACGCCATCTTGCTCAGTGGAGTCACCCTGTTACCCCTGGCCTTGGGGGCGAGTGGCTGGCTGTATTTAATCAGCGCGTTGTTGCTGAACGCGCGGATGGTTTTGCTTGCTGGGGCACTCTATCGTCAGTATGCTGACGCACTTGCTCGTCGTGTTTTCTCCTGGTCGATCTGGTATTTGACCTGGTTGTTTGCGGCGCTTCTGGTTGATCACTATTGGTTGATACCTGTCTGATGCGCTTCCTGTTACGACTACTCTTGCTGGTCTCTCTTGCTGGCATGGTGTCTTGCCAACGAGCCGACACCATGAAACTGGATCTGAAGGGCACGGATCTTAGCGGCACCGACCTGGGTGGCGATTTTTCTCTGACGGATCACACGGGTAAACCCCGACGTTTGCAAGACTTTCGTGGCCAGGTTGTGGCGCTTTTCTTCGGCTATACCCATTGCCCGGATATTTGCCCCACAACGCTGTTAGAATATTCAATGGTGGTAAAAGCATTGGGCCCGGCAGGCGATAAATTGCAGGTGGTCTTTGTGACCGTCGACCCCGAGCGCGATACCCAGAGTGTGCTGGCGAGTTACGTGCCACACTTTGGCCCGCGGTTTGTTGGTTTAACCGGTAGCGAGAATCAACTGCGGCAAGTGATGAAGGCCTATAAAGTCGTGGCGCAACGCGTGCCGCTTCCGGATGGCGGATATTCGGTGGACCATAGCGCCGGATCCTACCTGCTGGATCCAGAGGGGCACGTCAGAGTTTATGAGCCTTATGGCAGTACCGTGGCTATGCTAACGCATGATATTCGGCAGCTGTTACGCTAGAATTGGCTTGTAGCCATTAAATATATTGAAAGTTTGTCATTGTGAGTCAAGAAAACCACGCCAGCGAAACGGGCCATGCCAGTACTTTGGATCTGGCGAAGTACACGCTCTCGTCGCCGGTTGAAATCATTCACCATCTCAAGGCCATCTCTAAAAGTGGCTTTATGGTGACGGTTTTCTCCAATAAAGGTAAAACCTTTGTTCTGACCCGCTTTCTCGCCGTCGACGCCCAATCGCAGACCCTGATTTTCGACTGGGGCAGCGATGAGGAAACCAATCAGAAAATGATGGCTAGCGAGCGCAATGTGTTCGTGTGCTCGCCCGACGGCGTCAAGACTCAATTTATTACCGGCCAAGTGCACCAAGTGAGTTACGAAGGCAGTCCGGCCTTTGAAGTCGATCTGCCGACGCAAGTGATCAAGCTGCAGCGGCGCGAGTTTTTCCGCATCCGCACTCCGGCCGGCAGCCCGCTACTGTGTACCATCGACGATTACCAAGGGGCGCCGATCGACTTGCAGGTGTTTGATATCAGCCTGGGTGGTCTGGCTTTGTGGTTGCCCGAATTGACCACTCCCGGCTTTGATATTGGACAACGTTATCCCGCGTGTCATATTGATCTGAGACCCTTTGGACAACTGCATTCCATCCTTGAAGTACGCCATCGTCTGCCAGTACAGCTGCGCAATGGCCAGGATGCGGTGCGCGTCGGTTGTACTTATCTGAATTTGCCGACCCAGATGGAAAATCTGATTCAACGCTATGTCGGCCAACTGGAACGCGAGCGGCGCGCGATGACGCGTTAGACACCTGGCGGGCGCTGGCGGGGCGAATATTTTGCAGCGACCGGCTTTTCGGGTATGCTTCCCCTTAGCTCGCATTGTCGCGGGCTAAGTCCAGAATCGCTGGCAAGTGATTGAAATTCAATTGATTATTGTACTACGCCACACAGACATCCCATACCATGACGCTGACAATTGCCCTATCCAAAGGGCGTATTTTTGAAGAAACCTTGCCTTTGCTGGCAGCTGCCGGCATTACGCCGGCAGAAGACCCCGAATCCTCGCGCAAGTTGATCATCGGCACCAATCTTCCCGATGTGCGTCTGGTGATTGTGCGAGCTTCCGACGTGCCAACCTATGTTCAGTATGGCGCGGCGGATTTGGGCATCGCCGGGCGCGATGTGCTGATCGAACATGGTGGTCTCGGACTGTATCAGCCTCTGGATCTGAATATTGCGCGTTGCCGCATGATGGTCGCTGTTGCCTCTGGTTTTGATTATGAGGCTGCTGTAAAACATGGCGCACGACTGAAGGTGGCGACCAAATACCCCAAGATCGCGCGTGAGCATTTCGCGCGCAAAGGCGTTCATGTCGATATCATCAAATTGTATGGTTCGATGGAATTGGCACCGCTGGTGGGCTTGGCCGACGCCATTGTTGATTTGGTGTCGACCGGCAATACCCTGAAAGCCAATCATTTGTGCGCGGTCGAGCATATCCTCGACATTAGTTCTCGGCTGGTGGTGAACCAGGCCGCGCTTAAGCTTAAATACGATACGATTCAGCCGATATTGGATGCGTTTGCCTGCGCCGCCGCCGGCACAGACGCCACGCAAGAATAACGGCGCATTGCGGGAATTGACTATGTTGCTCCTTGACTCGACTCAAGCGGATTTTACTCAGTGCCTGGATCGTCTGCTGGCATTTGAAACTGCGCAAGATCCTTCTGTGGATCAAGCGGTTGCGGCGATTTGCGCCGATGTGCAAGCACGCGGCGATCTGGCCTTGCTGGAATATACCAACCGTTTCGATCGCATGCGGGCGCGCTCGATGTCGGAACTCACGCTGACGCAGCCAGAGCTTGAGGCCGCCTATTTGCGCCTGCCACCGGCAACGCGCGATGCGCTGAACGCCGCGGCGCTACGCGTGCGCCGCTACCACGAAAAGCAGTTGATGAAGTCGTGGAGCTATGAAGACGAAGATGGAACCTTGCTCGGGCAGCAAGTGACCGCGCTCGACCGGGTCGGGATTTATGTCCCGGGTGGCAAAGCCGCCTACCCCAGTTCAGTGCTGATGAACGCGATTCCGGCCAAGGTGGCTGGTGTCGGTGAAATTATCATGGTGGTGCCGACACCCGATGGCGAGCGTAATGATCTGGTGCTGGCCGCCGCGCACGTTGCGGGTGTCGATCGCGTGTTCACCATGGGGGGCGCTCAGGCGGTTGCCGCGTTGGCCTACGGCACCGATACGGTTCCACAGGTCGATAAAATTACCGGTCCGGGCAATGCCTACGTTGCCGCCGCCAAGCGGCGTGTGTTTGGCGTGGTCGGGATCGACATGGTGGCCGGGCCCTCGGAAATTTTGGTGATTTGCGATGGCGACACCGATCCCGACTGGATCGCCATGGATCTGTTTAGCCAGGCTGAGCACGATGAGATTGCTCAGGCGATTCTGCTGACACCATCGGCTGAATTTATTCGCAAGGTTCAGGCCAGCATGGGAAAATTGCTGCCGAGCATGCCGCGCCGCGCCATCATCGAAGCCTCGCTCAGCGGCCGTGGCGCGCTGATTCAAGTGCGTGATCTGGAACAAGCCTGTGAGATTGCCAATCGTATCGCACCTGAGCACCTTGAGCTTTCGGTCGCCGAACCTGAGCAATATTTGCCGCAATTACGCCATGCCGGGGCCATTTTTCTCGGGCGCTTTGCCTCGGAAAGCCTGGGCGACTACTGTGCCGGCCCTAACCATGTGCTACCGACTTCGCGCACCGCGCGTTTCGCCAGCCCGCTAGGGGTTTACGATTTTCAAAAACGCAGCAGCCTGATCCGGGTTTCGCGTCAGGGGGCTCAGACGCTGGGTCCGATTGCCGCGACGCTGGCGCATGGCGAAGGGCTGACCGCGCACGCGCGGGCCGCCGAACTTCGGCTGGATACTAATTAACACCGTTTTTATATTTAATCGGCATATAATCGGGTGCGTGAATAGCGTGCACCCAGTTTGAGGCGGTATCAGTAAGATGAAACGTTCGGTGGAACAACTGCTGCGGCCCGATATTCTCGGCATGGCGGCGTACAAGGTGGCCGACGCGACTGGCTATATCAAGCTCGACGCCATGGAAAACCCGTACCGTTTGCCGCCGGAGCTGCGGCGCGAGCTAGGGCGGCGTTTGGCCGATGTGCTGATTAATCGTTATCCAGACCCCGCGGGCAGCCAATTGAAACAGGATCTGGCGCAGGCGTTCGCCATTCCCTCCGGCGCCGCGATCCTCTTGGGTAATGGTTCCGACGAGATTATCACCCTGTTGACACAGGCCGTGGCAACGCCTGGCGCCAAGGTCATGGCGCTGGAACCGTCGTTTGTCATGTATCGCATGAATGCCCAGTTTTCGCGCATCGAATATCTCAGTGTGCCCCTGAACAGCGATTTCTCCCTGAATCTTCCGTTGACGTTGGAGCAGATTCGCCAGCATCAACCAGAAGTCATTTTTATCGCCTATCCCAACAATCCGACGGGTAACCGTTTTCAACGGCACGAGGTCGAAGCGATTCTCGACGCGGCCACCGGGCTGGTGGTGGTGGATGAAGCCTATCAAGCGTTCGCTGATGACAGTTTTATGGATTTGGTTGGGCAAGTGGACAATCTGTTGGTGATGCGTACCCTGTCAAAGCTGGGTATGGCTGGCATCCGTCTGGGCTATGCGGCATCAACGCCGGCCTGGATTGAAGCGCTGAATAAAGTACGTCCACCGTATAACGTCAATGTATTGACGCAGGAAACCGCGCGTTTCCTGCTGGAACATCGCGCGGTTTTCGACCAGCAGGCGCTGGAACTGCGTCAGGAGCGTACGCGGCTTAGCGCATGTCTGAGCACCTTTGACGGGTTGACACAGTTTGCTAGCGAGGCCAACTTCATCACCGTGCGCGTATCCGATGCCGATCACCTGTTTGCCCATTTCAAGCAAGCGAAGATCTTGATCAAGAACTTGCATGGCAGCCATCCTTTGCTTGCCCAGTGTCTGCGGATTACCGTGGGCTCCCCAGATGAAAATGACGCGGTGTTAGCCGCGCTGACTGCGTACTTCGACTAAACCATGCGAACTGCCACCGTAACACGCAATACCTTGGAAACCCAGATTACGGTTACCCTCGATCTGGACGGCACGGGTCGTGCCAGTCTGGAAACCGGCGTACCGTTTCTCGATCACATGCTGGATCAGATCGCGCGTCACGGCTTGATCGATCTGAGTATTGTGGCGCAAGGCGATTTACATATCGACGCGCATCATACCGTTGAAGATATTGGCATTACTCTGGGGCAGGCATTTTCCCGGGCGATTGGTGATAAAAAGGGCATTCGCCGTTATGGCCACGCCTATGTCCCGCTGGACGAAGCCTTGTCGCGTGTGGTGATCGATCTCTCCGGCCGGCCGGGTTTGGTGTACCAGGTTGAATATACCCGCTCGGCGATTGGCCAGTTCGATGTCGATCTGTTTTCCGAGTTTTTTCATGGCTTCGTCAATCACGCGATGGTGACCCTGCATATCGACAACTTGCGTGGCGTGAATGCCCATCATCAAGCCGAGACCATTTTCAAGGCGTTTGGCCGTGCCTTGCGCATGGCTTGCGAGGCGGATGAGCGCATGGCGGGCATCATGCCCTCGACCAAAGGGACGTTAAGCGCATGATCAAGCTCGCCGTGATTGACTATGGCATGGGCAATCTGCACTCGGTGCTGAAGTCCATCGAGGCCGTTAACGACGGCCGCGCGCAGATTGTTCTGACTCGAGACCCCGACGTGGTTGCCCGCGCCGATAAAGTGGTGTTTCCCGGCCAGGGCGCGATGCCCGATTGCATGCGCGAACTCAATGCCTGCGGCTTGGCCGAGGCGGTCTGTGAGGCGGCGCGCAGCAAGCCGTTTTTCGGCATCTGTATCGGTGCGCAGTTGCTGTTTGATGTGAGCGAAGAAGGCAATACCCCGGGCCTTGGCCTGCTGGCGGGCCAGGTTAAACGCTTTCCCGATGGGATGAGCGATGCGTCGGGACGCTTGAAGGTGCCACATATGGGCTGGAATCGAGTGTTTCAGACCCAAAAGCACCCGATGTTCGCCAGTATTGAAGATGGCGAGCGCTTCTATTTTGTCCACAGCTATTATTTTGCCCCGAGCGATCAAGCCGTCACGCTGGGGGAAAGCGAATACCCAGAACGTTTTTCCTGTATCGTCGGCCGCGACAATGTATTTGCCACACAGTTTCATACGGAAAAAAGCCACCGTGCCGGGCTTCAGATGATGAAGAATTTCCTGGCCTGGGATGGCGCTGTTTAACCCTAACTGATCAAGACTTACCATGCTGCTGATACCTGCAATTGACCTCAAGGATGGTCAGTGTGTCCGACTGAAACAAGGCCTGATGGAAGAAGCCACGGTTTTCTCGGACGACCCGGTCGAAGTGGCCGCGCATTGGCGCGACCAAGGCGCACGCCGTCTTCACCTGGTGGATTTAAACGGAGCCTTTGCCGGAAAGCCTAAAAACTTGTCGGTGATTCGCGCGATTTTGGACGAAGTCGGTTCAGATATGCCGGTGCAACTCGGCGGCGGCATTCGCGACCTGGATACCATCGACAAATACCTGGATATGGGACTGCAGTACGTGATCATCGGCACCGCGGCGGTTAAAACGCCGGGCTTTCTGCGCGATGCTTGCGATGCTTTCCCCGATCGGGTGATTGTCGGACTGGACGCCAAAGATGGCATGGTGGCGATCGATGGCTGGGCCAAGGTGACCAATCACAACGTGATTGACCTGGCGCGGCGTTTCGAGGACTACGGCGTGGTGTCGGTGATTTATACCGATATCGGGCGTGATGGCATGATGAACGGCGTGAATATCGAGGCCACGGTGAAACTGGCGCAGGCCTTGCGGGTACCTGTGATTGCCTCGGGCGGTCTGACTGATCTCGAAGACGTGCGTCGCCTAGCCGCGGTCGAGAACGAAGGAATCGAAGGCGCGATTACCGGCCGGGCCATCTACGAAGGCAGCTTGCAGTTTGCGTCCGCGCAAGCCCTGGCTGATGAACTGGCAGGCTAGTGCAAGCATTCTTCCAACTAACACGGCATCCGACATGGCTTTAGCGAAACGCATTATCCCCTGCCTCGACGTGACCGCGGGTCGCGTAGTGAAGGGCGTTAATTTTGTCGACCTGTGCGATGCGGGCGATCCGGTGGAGATTGCCCGGCGTTATAACGAGCAGGGGGCGGACGAGCTGACCTTTCTCGATATCACCGCCAGCTCCGACCAACGCGATCTGATCTTGCACGTGATTGAAGCCGTGGCGGACGAGGTGTTCATTCCACTGACCGTGGGTGGTGGTGTGCGTCAGGTGGCGGATATTCGCCGCCTGCTGAACTCTGGCGCCGATAAGGTCAGCATTAACACCTCCGCGATTACCCATCCCGAACTGGTGGCTGACGCCGCCTCGCGCTTTGGATCGCAATGTATTGTGGTTGCCATTGATGCCAAGGCGGTAACGCCGCAGAACGATCGCTGGGAAGTATTTACCCATGGCGGTCGCAATGCCACTGGGCTTGATGCGGTGGAATGGGCACAAAAAATGCAGCAGCTGGGCGCTGGTGAGATTCTGCTGACCAGCATGGATCGCGACGGCACGCGCGTGGGTTTCAATTTGGCGCTAACACGCGCGGTTTCCGAAGCGGTTTCGATTCCTGTGATTGCCTCGGGCGGAGTGGGTAACTTGCAGCATCTAGTGGATGGCGTGCTTGAAGGCAAGGCCGATGCGGTACTGGCGGCCAGTATTTTCCATTTTGGCGAGTACTCGATACGCGCAGCCAAGCTAGCCATGCAGGCCGCGGGCATTGAGGTGCGATTGTGAGCTATGTCAATTGGCTGGATGAAGTCAAATGGGATACTGATGGCCTGGTGCCGGCCATTGCCCAAGATGCCGTCAGCGGACGTATTCTGATGATGGCCTGGATGGACCGGCAAGCCTTGACGCTGACCGCCTCCACTGGCGATGCGCATTACTACAGTCGCTCGCGCCGCAAGCAATGGAAAAAAGGCGAAGAGTCCGGGCATGTTCAGCACGTCAAGGAACTACGTCTGGACTGCGATGGTGACGTGGTCGTGATGCAAATCGAACAGGACGGTGGCATAGCCTGCCATACTGGGCGTCAGAGTTGTTTTTATCGTCGCTACGAAAATGGTGAGTGGCTGGTGACCGATCCAGTCCTTAAAGATCCTGCCAGCATTTATCTTAAGTAGTCGATTGGCCGCAAGCCCGGTCGGGGCTAGAATGTGGCACAGTTTGGCCTGCGCTGGCACTTTTGAATGGCTAAGGGATTGCAATGAATAACGCGGAAGTACTGAAAACCATTGCCGACACGCTGGAAGCGCGGCGCGAAGCCAGTCCGCACTCGTCCTATGTCGCGAGCCTGTTCCACAAGGGACAGGACGCGATCTTGAAAAAAGTGGCGGAAGAGGCGGCGGAAACCATCATGGCGTCCAAGGATGGCGACCAGCTGCATATCGTGCGCGAAGTGGCCGATTTATGGTTCCACTCCATGGTATTGCTGGCTTGGCATGGCCTGCGTCCGGATGATGTCCTGATGGAACTCCATCGACGCGAGGGAATTTCCGGTCTGGATGAAAAGGCCTCGCGCCCGCAAGAGCCCTAATCGCTAAGTTTGCACAGAATGTTCACGGGAGTGTTATAGATGAGTGATTGCATTTTCTGCAAGATCGCGGCGGGAGAGATTCCGGCGCAAACGATCTATGAAGACCAGGATGTCATCGCGTTCCACGATATTCGTCCTATCGCGTCGGTACATTTCATGATTGTGCCCAAACTGCACGTCGAATCTCTGGCGCAATGCGAGCCGCAACATCAAGCCTTGCTGGGTAAAATTCTGCTGTTGGCGCCGCAACTGGCCAAAGAGCAGGGGCTAGGCGCTGGATTCAAGACCGGCATTAACACCGGTCGTGGTGGTGGACAAGAAGTGATGCATTTGCATGTTCATGTATTCGGGCACCAAGCCTGAGCGCTGGAGAGGAATCGGTAATGGGTTCGTTTAGCATTTTTCATTGGTTAATCGTATTGCTGATTGTGGTTTTGGTGTTTGGCACCAAAAAACTACCCAATATTGGCAAGGATCTTGGCAGCGCGGTGCGTGGCTTCAAAGAAGGCATGAAGAGCGAGAGCGAGCGCCCGGACTTGGCTGACAAGCCGACTGAAGAGAAAACTGGCCGGGTCATCGACGGCGACTCTGAAAAGAAATAACCCGCTGGTGACAATGTGTTCGATATCAGCTTTGGCGAATTCCTTCTAATTGGTATTGTGGCCCTGGTGGTACTGGGGCCCGAACGTCTGCCCGCAGTGGCGCGGACCGTCGGCGCTCTGGTGGCGCGAGCGCAACGCTTTGCCGCCAGCGTCAAATCGGATATCCAGCAGCAGACCGATCTGGCGGGACTGTCCAGCTTGTCCTCGCTCAAGCAAGAAGTGCAATCCACCGCCTATGCGTTGCGCGCGCAATTTGAGTCCGAGCTGCAGACGATTCACGCCGAAACCGTGCGCACAGAGGTCGTAGCGCTACCTGACAATAGTCAGCCCATTACCCTCGACGACACCATCGTGCGCGCCCAAGCCTTGGCGAGCCCGGTGCCACCCGCGCCCGGCATCGAGCCCGAGGCCGTTGTTCTGAGCGAAGTGCCCGTCGCGCATCACTCGGCACCCGAGAGTCCCGTTTCCGAGCCGGTGGTTTCACTGCCCGAGATCAATGAAAACCAGCTGGATCTGTTCGCCGACCCCGCAGCTAATACTCCTCGACGCGAAACGCATCAATGACTCAACAACCCTTGCTTGAACATCTGATCGAGTTGCGTCAGCGTTTGGTGCGCGCGCTGATCGGATTTTTCTTGGTTTTCGTGCTGTTATTCCATTGGTCCGGCACGATTTACCATCTTCTGGCCCGGCCGTTGTTACAACACTTACCGGTTGGCAGTCACATGATCGCCATCGAAGTGACCGCGCCGTTCTTTGTCCCGATGAAGGTCACCATGTTGGTGGCTTTGCTATTGTCATTGCCGAACACGCTGTACCAGATTTGGGCGTTTATCGCGCCGGGCTTATATCAGCACGAGAAGCAACTGATTTTGCCCTTGGTGGTGTCCAGCGTGTCACTGTTCTTTATCGGCATGGCCTTTGCCTACTTTCTAGTGTTTCCGCTGGTCTTTAGCTTCATGGCCGCGGTCACCCCGACAGGGGTGTCGATGATGACCGACATCGACAAATACCTGTCCTTTGTCATGAGTATGTTCCTGGCGTTTGGCGCCGCGTTTGAAGTTCCGGTGGTGGTGGTGGTGCTGGTGCGTGTTGGTATTCTGGATATCCCAAAATTGCGGCGCGCGCGCCCCTACATGGTGGTGGGCGCTTTTGTGGTCGCCGCTGTGGTGACGCCGCCTGATGTATTGTCGCAAACCATGTTGGCTGTGCCGCTGTGCCTGCTGTACGAAGCCGGAATTCTGGCCTCGATGTTGATGGAGCGCCGGCGCGCGCGCAAAGGAAGCTAATGCAAAAAGGATGTCACTGGGGTGCGATTGCTAGTCTGATTGCGTTGATTCTGCTGTCGCTTAGCTGGGAAGGCTGGCTGGCGCCATTACATCCTGGTGGTTCGGTGCTGCTGTTTAAGGCGGCGCTGCTGTTGCTGCCGTTGTTTGGCATTTTGCGCGGGCGACGCTACACCTACCAATGGTCCAGCATGTTCATTCTGCTGTTCTTTTTCGAGGGAGTGATGCGCGCTTGGTCCGACCACGGTTTGTCTCAGCGTCTGGCGGCGGTGGAAGTGGCGTTGAGCGTACTGTTCTTTGCCTCGGTGGTCGGCTACGCCCGACTGACGCGCGCCGCGGGGTAACGCCTGGCACACTCTCCTCGCCGTGCCCCCTCTGTCGTTACATACCCGCAACCGTCATTATCCTCGTCGGCGCCTACTCCGTCATCCTCGCTCGCTGAGCGGGGATCCAGACAACTTGCGGCGGCGCAAGCGAACAGCCTGGATCTCCACGCTGCGCGTGAAGATGACGGACTGAGGGCCGGCCTTTCGCCGGGGACAACAAGCGAAAGGGTTTAGTCCTCTTCGTTTTCCGATAAATAGGCACGCAGCGCGCGCCGCACCGCCAGTAGATGCTGCGCCCCTTGTGGCAGATCCGATAAAGCAATCACCTTGTGTCGGATCAGGATATCAATCACGTCTTCAATAATCCGCACCGTATTGCGGTCCGATTGCTCCAAACTGTGCAGCGCATCATCTTCATTGGTCTCTACAATGTTGATCAGGTCATTCAGTGATTGATGCGGTATCAGCTTCGTGCTGTCGACCGTCCCTTTACCGGGGAGCGTTTGATTACGCACCATCAATGAAATCAAGCTGCTCAGTAGCATGCGGTGCGCGTCGTCAGAGGCATTCAGCAAGGCCTGAGTCAGGTCGGGGTCCGAGCTTTGCAAAAAACGCAGCACGCGAATATCACTTAACGGCAGCGATAACCGGGCCGCGCCTTCTTGTAAAAACAAAGCGTCAATTTCGCCATCTGGAGAAAAGTGTGCGAATGGCATAGCAGTATCTATGAGTCAATGATGCATTGATAATAGACCATGGGTTGTTATAAATGCTTATGTATTAAGCCTGGAAGCGGTTTAATGCCAGGTCTAATTCCGATGACAGTGTTTTGAGCGCCATCGCCAGATTGTTAGATTGGTGCACGGATTGATTGGCGCTATCACTCATGGCGGCAATCTGCTCGACACTTTCTGCCATGTCCCGGCTCGCCAGGCTTTGCTGCTGAATGGCCAGTGAGATCTGCGCGATGGCCTGCACCGAATTTTGCGCATGAAGCAGAATCCCATCCAGCGCGCGAGCGGTGTTGCCGGCGCTGGCAACACCACTGGCGATGCGCTCATTGGCTTGGCGCATGCTCTGATGCGCCGTCTGGGTTTCAGCCTGTACATTCTGAATATGCTCGGAAATTTTCGTTGTGGCCTGGCTGGTGCGTTCCGCCAGCTTGCGCACCTCATCCGCCACCACCGCAAATCCACGGCCAGACTCGCCGGCGCGCGCGGCTTCAATCGCGGCGTTCAACGCCAGTAAATTGGTTTGTTCGGCAATTTCATGAATCACTTGAACAATCGAGCCAATTTCGCCCGAACGCTGGTTGAGCGCATCGATGGAACTGGCGGTTTGACCAATGCTGTCCGCAATCTGGCGGATATCCTGCTGTGACTGCTGTGCCAATTGCTGACCGCGCTGGGCTTCGGAAACCGTACCCAAGGCCTGATCTTCAACCGCCTGGGTGTGTTCCGCCACCGACGCCATGCTGGCCGTTATCTGCTGAATCGCCGCCGCGCTGGATGCCGTGGCCTGGCTCTGCTGGTGCATCGATTGCGCCACCTGGGCGCTGACGGTGCTGAGCTCATCCGCCGAGTAAACCAGACGCGCCGAATAGCCATGCGATTGCTGTACCAGATTGCGCATTGTGGCCACCAGCTCGTTTAAGGCGTGGGCAACAGCGCCGATCTCATTATTTCCCAGGTCCGGAATCGGCAGGTTTAAATCGCGCTGCGTTGCCAGCTCGATACTGGTGCTGCCTATCATTGCCAGCGGCAGGCGAATCGAACGCACAATCAGCAGCGCCAGACCGCCCCCTAGGATTAATGCCGCCAGATTCAACAACAACAGCATGAATTTAGCCTGCTCGGCCCGACTGTCGATGCGTGCTGGCAATTGCATCGCATTGGCCGCTGCTTGATCCGACACTTGTTTCAGCACGGCTTCCATCTGGTGCACACTCTCCTTGAAGTGTTCCAGCGCGGCGTTCGCCGCCAGCATATTGCTGATTTTTCCGGCTTCTATGTCGTTTGAAACCGAGAGAAACCCGGCCTGATACTGATCCAGTAACTGGCTCAACTGCTGTTCCTGATCATTGAGCGCGCTATCCGACGCGACGCCCTGGCTAGCCTTGAGCTGCTGTTGAGCACGGGCGAGCGCATCGCGCCACCGGGTAAGAAAACCGGCGCGGTTACTAGGCTCGGACAGATGAATGAAATAGTCTTTTTCGAAGCGGCGTAAATTGCCCATGTGAGTGCGCAGGTCTGCCATGCCGCTATAAAACGTCAGATCGTGCGCGGCGACTTCGTTAACGCGGTTTTCGATGTGGCTGAAGGCACTTAAACTGGACAGACCGGTCGCCATCATCACCAGCAACAGCAGTAAGAAGCCCAAACGAATGCGCGCTGCGATCGATAGGTTTTTCATCAGAGATCCTCAAATTTCTCATCTGCATCCCCTTCAGTCGCGCGTGGCGTCAGCGGGTAGTCTTATGTTTTATATATATAGTATTTGCCTCGTATTATTAGTGGTTTGTTGCGCCACCGTCGTAAAACTCAAACCGCGTAATTCAGCCAGCACCCGGGCGATGCGCGCAATGTTGGCAGGTTGGTTTGGCCGGTCTTGCGCCCACTCCGGACACATGTCCGGCGCGTCGGTTTCCAGTACCAGGGCCGACAGCGGCAAGGTGGTCGCTAAGCGGCGGATGCGCGTGGAACCGCTGTAGGTCATGGCGCCGCCGAAACCCAGCTTGAAACCCAAACCAATGAACTCCGCCGCTTGTTGCGCACTACCGTTAAACGCATGGGCAATGCCCCCGACCACCGGATAACGGCGCAAATATTTGAGTACCCGGTCCAGTGCCTGCCGTTGATGCAGAATCACCGGCAAGTGATATTTGCGCGCCAGCTTGAGTTGTTCAATGAACAGCGCTTCTTGTCGCGCCAGATCACCACCTTGCCAGGCATCTAGACCGATTTCCCCCACCGCGACTGGCTGTGCGTGGGCCAGACGCGACTCAAGCTCGGCTAAGTGGTCATCAAGATGCTGTTCGATAAAGAGCGGGTGTAAGCCGAAAGCCAACAAGCAGCCATAACGTTGGCGCATGGCCTCACAGGTATCGAAGTTACTGCGGGCGACGGTGGGCACCACGATACGCGTGACTCCTGCGGCCTGGGCTTCGGCGACAATCTGATCACGCTGACCATCAAATACCGCGGCATCCAGATGACAGTGGCTATCAATGAGCGGCGTACCCATGCTGTTGTGCATGATGAGTTCGGACGCTGTCGCGTCCACCTTTGGAGTCACAGAAATGAATTGTAGGTTGGTGGTGAGCCAAAGGCGAACCCCAACGTGCGACGGCGGATGAATTTAGAATATTTCAAGTTATCGTGGGAAAATTACCCATGAAAATCTACTGTAGGTGTATTATATAAGTTCTGATAATCACGCACACGCGATAATCAATCGATGACTTCAAGTGCTAGTCCCCCCCCTAAGCTAATTCAGGCCCTACGCTACCTGCTGGAGCCCATGGTTCGGCTGCTGCTGAACTATGGCATGGGTTACCCGGCATTTGCCGAACTGATGAAGCGCGTCTATGTCGACGTGGCGGACAAGCATTTCGCGCTACAGGACAAACCACAAACCGATAGCCGTATCAGTCTGCTCAGTGGCGTGCATCGCAAGGATGTAAAACGCCTGCGTCTGCTGGCCGACGCGCCACTGGATCTGACCCAGGCCAATCGTGTGTCGCTACAGGCGCAGCTGATCTCTAAATGGATGGGTGAGGCGCAATACCAGGATGCCAGCGGTCGACCTCGGCCTCTGGCGCGGCATGGCGCTCAGCCATCATTCGAGCAAATGGTCAGTGAACTGAGCAAGGATGTCCGCCCCAGAGTCTTTCTCGATGAGTGGCTACGGCTTGGCTTGGTGCGTCAAAATCATGACGAAATGTTGCATCTGAACCTTGATGCGTTGCTGCAAGCCCCTGGCCTGGAAGAAAAAATGGATTTCTTTGGGCGCAATATCCATGACCACCTGGCCGCTGTGACCTCGAACCTGGAAGGACAAGTCGCGCCATTTATCGATCGCTGCGTGTTTTATCACGGCTTGAGTCGTGAGCAGGTGGCCGAACTAAAACAGTGCGCAGAGCAACTCAGCATGAGCGCTCTGCTTGAAGTCAACCGCCGCGCGCGCGACATGCTGGCGCAATCCTCCTGTAGCGATGCCGAGCCACAACGCATGCATTTCGGCATCTACTTCTATCATGCCGCCGATAACGATACCCATGAGCCCGATTAGACACGCTTACTTGCCGACCTTGATCGGCTTGCTGCTCGTGTTGCTGGCGTCGTTTTGCCTGGCGGACACGAGCTGCCGCTTCAATGCCGCGGGTCAGTTACTCAATCAGCCGTTAACTCCCGCAGAGCCAGGCGCACCGTCGCATGGCTGGGGTGGTGTCGGCGGCACCGGTGCGCGCCAGGCCGAGACCCGTGGCGATCGCTGGGGCGGCATCGGCGGTACCGGCGTCGCGCCCGCCCAGCCGATGATGGCGAGCAGTGGCGATAGCTGGGGTGGCATGGGCGGTACCGGCGCTCACCCGGCACCGATGCCCTCGACCCCATTACATTCTCCGTCGGCAGTGGCCAGTAATGGCGACAGCTGGGGCGGTATGGGCGGCACTGGCGTCACCACTGCGCCGCTGGCCGGCAGCATCTTGTTCGCGCGTGGCGTGGCGCTGGCGCAGCAAGGCAGCCTGCCCGCGCGCAAAATCAAGCAGGGCGACGCGGTTTGCCAAGGCGATGTGATTCGCACCGCGGCTGACGACAGCATGCTGCAAATTAAGATGGCGGATCAGGGCATGCTGATGCTGTATAGCGATACCCATCTGGCGATTTCACGCTTCCACTTGCCCGCTCAGATCGATGGCAGTGAGCGCGTGGCGCTGATGCTGGAGCAAGGAGGGATGCGCGCGATTACCGGGGAAATCGGTAAGCTGAATAAGGCTAACTATCTGATTGCGACCCCGGTGGCGCAAATTCATATTCGTGGCACCGACCATGAGATCTTCCATGTTCCGCAATCCAGCGGACGCAATGCGGATGTACCCGCCGGCACGTATAACCATGTACTGCGTGGCGGTACCACGCTCTCCAATCAACTGGGCAGCCTGCGCCTGGATCCTAACCAGTCAGGCTATGCGCCACTGTCGCTTGAAGAGCCCACGCTGCTGCAACACTTGCCCGCGCAGTTGCGCGCCATGCCGAATCTGGCGCAAGCGACCAGTGGCGGCGCGACAAGCAGTAGTAGCGCCGCTACCGGCAGCACCTTGAGCGACCTGCCGACCGTGGTGACCTCGAATGGCATCAGTCTGAACCTCGATAACCAGCCGGTAGCCGCGCCAGCGCAGTCCGCCTATGTCGGGGTCACCGGCGCCTATGGCGACAATGGCGAGACGCAGAGTCTGGTCGGGCTGAGCGGCAATCAAGATGATATGTCGCAAGTACAGCTCGACCCGGATTCACAGTTGCCGGTCGCAGTGACCCTGGCGGATGGAACGCTAGTGTTTATGGCCACCGGAGATACCCAGGTGGTGCAGTCCGCGCAAGCGCAAATCGATGGTGTGCAAGTGGCCTGGGGGGTGTATAGCGGTGGAGCGCAAAGTGATAGCAGCGGTGAAAATTGGCAATATACCGATTATCACGACTTTGCCTGGTCGAGCGGCGGGGCCACCCCGATGTCGGTGATCAATAGTCTTAGCGGCACGTTTGTCTTTAACCAGGTGGTGGGCGCGACCACGCCGACCAGCGAGAATGGAACCATCGGCGGGCAGCTCAATAGCCTGAGCGTAAGCATGCAGTTTGGCGCGAACCCAGGGGTTACCAACTACGCCGTGGACGTCACTGACGGTAATCAACGTCGTTGGCAGGCGGCATCAACCGGATTTGTCTCTCTGTCCGACTTTAAGTCTGGCCAACTGAGCTTGAGCGGTAGCTGCGTTTCCGCGGCCTGTGGCGCCACCCAGGCTAACGGAGGCGCCGCCGGCATCGTGGTTGGCGCGAATGGTAAGGGCTTGATTACCAGTTATGGTCTGAGTACCCAGCAGGGAGACATGGTGAGTGGCGTGGCCGTGCTCATCAGACCATAACCACGCATGCGCTATCTCATTTTTTGCCTGGCCCTGCTGCTGTGTCAGCCGGTGTTGGCGATTTCTTGCCTAAGTGTGCTGCTGCAGAGCGCCCAATCCGCGCTGGTCGTTCAGAACGGTGCGCAAGCCGTGTCGCTGCTGCAACCGTTCGAAAGCCAATGCGCCGGGTTGCCGGACTACGATTACGCCTATGGGCGCGGCTTGTTGAATAGTGGCAACCCGGAAATGGCCTCCTGGGTGCTGGAGCGGGTCACCGCGGTGAATCCGCGCCATGGCGCCGCCTGGCTGGATCTGGCCGATGCCTATGCGCGCATGGACGATTTACAGCGCGCGCGCGAAGCGTTGCAGCACGCGCTATTGCTCAACCCCCCAGCGGCGGCGCGGGACAAAATCACGCAGTTGCAGCAGTATCTGCAATCACGTTCGACCCCTTGGCATTTGTCAGGCTATATCAGTGCCGAGCTGGGGTTCGATTCGAACGTCAACACCGCCACTGACTTGTCTTCCATCGCTATTCCGGCGTTAGGGGGGGTGAAATTCAGGCTTGATCCAGCTTCAACTCGCCAGGCCAGTCCGTACAACGACATTGGCCTGGGAATGGCCCTGACGTGGCAGCAGAGCGCCGCGACAGAGTGGTATTGGTTACCCTCCTTCAAAACACGCAAGTACCTGGATTTGCGACAATACGACCATGCCATCATCGGCCCGCAAAGTGGTGTTGCCAATCAGCTGGACCCTGACCATAAGTACCAGGGTTTACATCAATACAATCGTAATATCTTCGATCTGCAAAGTGGCGTTGCCCATAAGCTGGACGATAGCGAATGGCTAGCGGGGCTACAAATTGAGCAACAGCAGTTAGCCGACCATCCCTATTTGACGGTGCAGGGTGGCAGCGGTGAGTGGCGCGCTAGCCTGGGCGCGTTGGGCCAGTTGCGTATCACCGGGCAAGTGTTGGCCAATCGCTATCAGAATCGCTTTCAACGCAGCAACGACACCAATCAGATTCTGGCGGGGATGGCACTTAATCATCGGTTTTGTGTTGGCCGCGGCCAATGGGATTTAGCGGTGTATCGTATGGATGATCAGGCGATAGGCCGTAGTGTCGACGGCGATGAACGAAGTTTGGTCCTCAATGGCGACGTAAGCTTTCAGCTGTGGCCGCACACCAGCGCAAGTGTGTCAGTGAGCCATGAGGCGGATGACTATCAACGCGTCAATCCGGTGTTTATGGACACGCGTAGCGAGCGGCTGTGGAACTACACCGCCAGTCTGATACAAACAATTGCCGACGCCTATACGATTACGCTGAGTTATACCCTGTCGCGCGACGATGCCAATATTCCGGTGTACGGTTACCGCCGTCAAATCGCCAGCCTCAATGTGCGGCGCGATTTTTAAACTCTTCTTACGGTTTAATATCGCCGCCATCGCTGACATGCGCCCAGAAGGCGCTATGCGACTGCTTGACGATGCGCGACCAGCGCGACAGGGTGAGCTCTTGCCGTTCGGCGGCCGTGGCCGGATACGTCAATTCCGGCATTGGCCGCTCTTTTCGTATCTTGGCCGCGTGGCGTGTCGCCTTGGCCATCGTCAGCAATGTCAACAGCGCGGCCATGACCATCGCAATCCAGGCGAGATTTTCCCACTGCAATAAGGTGCCCATGTACCCTCTCGGCATTTAAAGACCCAAGATCATCATATTCTCTTTATCGTCGTTTGCGCGGACTTCATCATCTGGCGCTGGTTAAATGGTTTCAGTCATGACGCGGGCTGCACCGCGCTGAACACCCAGGCGCGATAGGATTTCTTATGCTCGAAGTCTTGATGGCGCGGCGCAAAGCCGGTTTGTTTGAATGGCGCGCCCGGCGCCAGACTATACACGCCGGAAATACGCCGGTCGGGTTCTCGCACTAGCCCCCATTCGGCGCGGTTAGTCATCGGGTCGCGATAGAGACTCCGCAGATGATGGCGCGTGTTCAACCCGCGCCTATCCTCGACCAGATCATTCAGCGACAGCGGATACAAGCCACTGGGGTCGGCATCTCGATAGCTGGCGAGCGCCTGGACCATCTGGTCGCCGACAAACAGCAGTTCGGTTTCGCGCGCGCGGATGAGTCGCGTACTCCATTGGTCGGCGACACCGAGCATCAGGAGCGGAACGATCGCAATCAAGACGAGCGCCGCCAGCAACACGCCACCTTGCTCACGCTGCGCGCGCTTACCAGTCGACATACAGACTCCCGTCCAATGCCTTGCCATTCGCGCCGCTGTGAACCTCGCCCGGTTTCGCTTCTTCCTGGGTGTCATACCCCCAACTGCTATGGCTGCCGCTGATCGGGTCGAGGGGCAGCTCGCGCAAATAACGCCCCGTCACCAGATCTTCCAGCGTGGCCGGATCCTCACCGCGATCGGCGCGATATTGATCCAGCGCGCTGCGTAGCGCCGCCAAATTACTGCGTAACACCGTCTCCTTGGCGCGATCCTGTTGCTGCAGATAGCGTGGGCTGACCAGCGAAACTAGCACCGCGATAATCGCCAGCACGACTAAAAGCTCAATCAAGGTAAAGCCGCGCTGGCTGCGTTGCTGGTTACCATTTTGCATAGGGCACACCATTGAGACCGATTTCTTGGCTATCACTCATCACGTCGTAAACATCCTTGCCCGCTTGCGGATTGTCCGGCGGGCTGGTTGAGCTGCGCAGGCGCCAGCTCTCTGCGGGGTCCTCTGCGGGGGGCGCGCGCATCGGGTCGGCCGGCAGGCGGCGCAAGAAATATAGTTTGGCGCCGCTCACGCTACTTTTATCGGGTACGCCATCGACCAGCGCACGCAGTGAAGGGGGATAACCGCTGGCACTCGTCGCGCGCTCTATCCGGCCACTCAGGCTGGCGTCATGGTAAGCGTCGAGCGCGAGGCGGATTTCACGCAACGCGCTGCGCAATGCCTCTTCCTGACGGCGCCGCGCCTGCAGTTCGGCCAGCGGAAAGGCGACACTGGCCAATAGCCCGAGCAAGCTCAGTACCACTAATAGCTCGATCAAAGTAAACCCGCGTTGCCGGCGTCTCACCGCGCGCCGCCCATCACTGGCGCGCTTAATGCGCGCGCATTGCCCGGCAGCGCAGCGGGAGGGGGTAACGAAGGTGGTGCCCCGTCCGGCGGGGTATCCCGGCCCGCTGGCGCGCTGAATACGCCACTGCCGTCCTGAAGCTCCAGTGGGTCGCCGATGCGGCCCTCCGGTCCCATTTGGAAGCGGGTCAGTACCGAAGGCGGGGCGCTAAACTGGCGCACGATATGCGGTGTAATCAGCAGAATGATTTCACTATCGTTACGGTTGGTGCTATGACTGCCGAACAAGCTGTCGAGCAGGGGGATCTGACTCAAATACGGCAGTCCGCCCCGTGAATTGTTGTCGCCGCGTTTGATCAAGCCGCCCAAGACTTGCGTCACATTGTCGCGCGTCGACAGCACGGTTTCCGCCGATCGGTTGCCCAAGGTGTACACCGTGGTGCCACTTTTCAGAACCTCGCGGTGCAAGACATCGCTGACCGTTAGCGCCACCTTGACGCTGATCTCGCGTCCCAGGCTGATGCTGGGTTGAACCTCCAGCTTCAGTCCCACTTCCTCATAGTTCACCGAGTCACCGGCGAACATGCCGCTGCTACCGGTGGTGGTGGTAATCACCGGGACTTTCTCCCCGATTTTGATCGTGGCCTTTTCATGGTTTTTTACCCGGATCTTGGGATTGGCCAGGGTCTGAATATCTTCATTTTTCTGATACAGATTGAGGCGCAAGGCTTCGACGCCGAAATTGACCCCGACCTGTTTACCGTTGAAATGCTTCAAGGTCTGCATGTCGGTCATGCCACTGATTGCGGGCGCCTTGCTCTTGTCATCCTGAGTCAGAAAGCCGATGCCGATGCCTTTATCCGGATAGGACACCCCCAAGTCGCGCGTCAGGGTGGAATTAACTTCCAGTACTTCTACATCCAGAGTGACTTCGGACTGCGGCAAGTCGAGTGATTGCACCAGCCGCTCGGCGGCGGCCAATAGCGCCGGATCGTCACGCATCACCACCGCGTTGACGCGTTCGTCAATCGCCAGCTCGCGTGGTTTGAGCACTTGTTTTAGCGTGGCGAATACCTGCTTGGGTTCGGCATTCGACAAGTAAAAGGTACGCACGGCCTGATCCTGATAGGCGCGTACCTTGTCGGGGCGCGCGGGGTAAATCAGCAGGGTATTGCCGTTGAGCATTTTTTTAGCCAGTTGGTTGGTTGCCAGCAGCAGATTGATCGCGTCCCAGGCACTGGCGTTCTGCGTCTGGATCGTGCCGGTCAGCCCGGGCGACACCTCGCGATCAATAATGAAATTGATCCCGGTCATGCGCGCGATGGCATCGAAAATCGTCGTCAGGTTCTGATTGCGAAATGATAGCGCCACCGGTTTTTTCAGCGCGGGCGGCACCGTAACGCCCAGCGTGCTGCCGCCGTTCTGGCGCCACAGCTGGTTGCGCAAGTCAATCGCCTGCTGCCAATCCGGTTCTTCCGCCAGGATTTTTCCCAGCCTGTCGAGCGCCGCCATCGGATCTTGCCGCGCCATGGCTTCTGCCTCTGCCAGCCAGCTGCGGTGTAAGGCGCGTTGCTCGACCTGGCGCAGTCCTTGCTCGGCGCGCGTATTGCCCGGGTCGCGCGTGCTCAGTGCCTGATAATGTTGTATCGCGCCGGCTTCGTCTCCGGCGCTGAGCGCTTGATCGGCTTGTTGTAGTTGTTGCTGGCTATAGCGCTCCAGCAGTTGATGCTGTTCCGCGCGCAGTTTCAAGTCGTCGGGATGGGCTCTGCGCGCGGCATCGACCCGCGCCAGCGCGCCCGCCAGATCACCGTTTTGGCGCAAGGTGGCGCTATCGCGCAGGGCTTGATCGACGGCGCAGCCGCTGGTGAGCAGCAGCGCCGCGGTCGACAAGGCCAAACGCCAAAATAGTCGGGAGCTGGGCGGTTTTTTCACTGTTCTATCCTCAAGCGCTGCCGTTGTTGATCCGGCAAGTGCGTAAATTCGATCTGGTCGGACTCGATGGCATCCAGGCGATAGCCGCCGGTCAATAGCGCGCCTGGGCGTAGCGCGCCCGGGGTTTCGCACTCGGTACACAGCGCCAGCACCAGTTGTCCGTCTTGCACAAAAATCACCCGAGCGCCGTTATCTTGCCAAACGCCGGTCAAGGTGAAAGGCAGCGGCGCCACGGTGGGGGCGGTAGCGCGCGTGGGCATTTGATGTGAGGCGCTCCAGTCCTGCGCCGGAAACAGATTGCGCGCCGGACCGGATGCGGCTAAGCGAGGATGGCGCGCGCGCGCGGCCGGGCTCGATGCCTGCGCGCGCGCGCGTTGTGTGGGTTGCTCGCGGACCGTCGAATCGTCGTCATAGAGCAGAGCCGTGGCACTCGTGGCCAGACTGATGACCGCGACCCATTTCAAGGCGCGATTCATGACTGCTCCATCAAGGTTAATTGCAGCGCCACCGTCAGCTGCGCCTGTTCCAACTGATCGCGTTTCAAGGTCAGCCGCTGCACGCTCATGCCCGGCTGTGCGCCTAACTGAACGAGCAAGGCCTTGACTTGCGGATAGCTGGCGTCAAGTGCCAGCTCCAGAGTGAGCGCGCCGTTCTCGCTATAGCGATAACCAATCTGGTGGTAGAGCACACCGTGTTGTTTCAGCGCGGCGAATACCCGCTCCAGGCGCGCCTCGCGACTGTCGATGCGCGCCGTCTGTTTTGGCGCGGCGGATCGTGGCGCGGCGCGAGCGTTGCTGCGCGCGGCCTCGATCCGTCGCGCCACCAGGCTGGCTTGATCGTGTTGCAGCCATAGCCCGCCGCCGCCGGCGCACAGACCGATGAGCAGTGTCAGCCAGGCCAGCGGCGGGACGGTCAGGCGCAGGGTTAGCCACAGGTGGCGCAGGCGACTCATGCGCCAATCTCCATCGTTGCACTTTGCGCGCCAGATAACGCGCCATCGGTGGGCAGGCTTTCCTGGCTCAATAAACGGGCTTCGACGCCGGCTTTGCGCAGTCGGGTGACAAAATCTTGCAGCGCGCCTTGTGAGCGGGCGCGCAATGTCAGGCGGGTTCGCGCCGTATCGGGTTCAATTTCCAGGCGCAGCAGCGCCACATCATCGCCCCAGGCGGTTTCCAGTGCTTGTAACAGCGGTAGCGGGGTGGTGCGCGCCGGGCTGCGCGCCGCGGGTAGCCGCGTGTTGTTCACCAGGCGCGAGGTCGCTCTGGATTCAAGCTGTTCAACTTGCGCGCGTTGCTGAAGCTGCGCGCGCCAGGACAGTGCCAGCACTGCGCATAGCACAAGGGTCGGCAGCAACAGCAGTAATGGCCAGCGTGGCGCGCGCGCGGAAAAATTCAGCGAGGTATCCATCAGTGTCCCTGTGCAAAAATTGGCAGCGCCCAATGCAGGTATGCCTGCGGCAGCGTTAAGAGCCCCGGGTCGGCGACCAGCAGACGGGGTTGTTCGCTGCGCACAATACCCAGCGCGCGCAGGTTGGCCAGTAGTTGCGGCAGGGTCTGCTGCGGATTGCGCGCCACGACACCCAGCTCCTGCCAGCGGCGGTTGTGTTTGCGCGCCCACTGCACACTGCGCCGTTCCAGCAGCAGCAAGGTGTCATCGCGTCCGAGACGCCGCGCCCAATGACCGAGCACTGTGCAGAGCAAGGGCCGCACCGGACCCAGCGTCAGCGGCAAGGCTTGCAGCTCAGTCCAGAGCGTCGGGCTCATTCCGGCCACCAGCGCGCTCTGGCGGTAGGTCGGCAGGCGCCAACTCAGGCGCCAGTCGCTCGGCGCGCGGCCGAAGCGTTGCGCTAGCGCATGCGCGGCATAACCGTGCCACGCCTCGCGGCTATCCAGTCCATCGACCCAGGGCAGCAGCAACGGCTGCGCCAGGGTGCCGGCCAGATGCAAGCTCAAGCGTCCCTTCTTGCCCGCGAGTAAAGTTTTCAGCGCCGCCACCGGCGCATCTTGCCGGGCGTCGCGCTGCCAGGGCGCGCCGGGATGCGCGCGACTCCATAGTACGCATCCGGCGTGATCCAACAGCGCGGTGTGGCTAGCCAAAGTCAACGACACGCGATACCTCCTCCATCGTGGTCAGTCCTTTACCCACCGCGTCCAGTGCATCCAGGCGCAATGGCCGGTGGTGTTGTGCCGTGGCCAGGCGTCCCAGCTCGGCCGAAGAGGCCCCGTTGGCCAGGGCCGCGCGTAATTCCGTGTCTAACTCCAGGGTTTCCAACAGCGCCAGCCGACCGCTGAACCCGGTGCCGCGGCAGGTATCGCAGCCACCACCTCGGCGGCAGCTCACCTCTGCCTGCGTGTGGTTATGATCCATCTGGCGCAGCAGCGCGGGGTTGGGCGCTACCGGCTGCGCGCAGTTGGGGCACACCCGGCGCACCAGCCGTTGCGCCGCGACGCCATTAAAGGCCTCGGCCAGCGTGAAGGGCTCGACCCCCATGAAGCGGAAGCGCTCAATCACGCTGAATACGCCATTGGCGTGAATCGACGACAACACCCGGTGCCCCGTCAGCGCGGCTTGAACCGCGATGGTGGCGGTTTCGCCATCACGGATTTCGCCCACCAGAATCGTGTCCGGGTCATGGCGTAAAATCGCGCGCAGCCCCTTGGCAAAGGTCAGTCCTTTGCGTTCGTTGACCGGAATCTGTAACACTCCGGGCAATTGGTATTCCACCGGGTCCTCAATCGTGATCAGCTTTTCCTCTCCGTGATTGAGTTCCGCCAGCGCGGCATACAGGGTGGTGGTCTTGCCCGAGCCGGTCGGGCCCGTGACCAGCAACATGCCGTGCGGCCGCGCCGCCAGGCGGCGCAAGCGGCGCGCGGATTCGCCGACAATTCCCAGGGTCTCGAGCTTGAGCCGGTCCGCTGTCTGGCTGGTGTCGAGCAAGCGCAGGACCGCGTCTTCACCCCAGATGCTGGGAATAATCGAAACCCGTAGGTCCAGACTGCGCCCCTCGATCTGCGCGCGAAAGCGGCCATCCTGTGGCACGCGTCGCTCGCCGATATCCAGACCGGCCAAAATTTTCAGACGCGACAGCGCGTGTTCGGCTAATTCAGTGCCGGCTCTCTGTCCCACGTTGTGCAGTACGCCATCCAGTCGATAGCGAATCGCCAGGCCATTGCTGATTGCTTCGAAATGGATGTCGCTCGCGCCGAGCGCCAGTGCATCGAACAAGGTCGAGTCGATCAAGCGAATGACCGGGCTCGCCGCCTGCGCCAGGCTTTCGCGCGTGATCACGGCGCACTGCGCGTCGGCGGCGCTGGAGGTCTCGGACTCCCCCTCCATCTCGACCAGGGTGCGCTGTTGTTCACCGGCGCGAGACAGCGCCGCTTCGACCGCGCCGCTGTCGCTGGCCGCCAAGAGCCAAACCACCGGCTGCGCCACCACCCACTGCTGCAAAGCCAAATCCATCGGGTTGGCCAGTACCAGCAGACAGCGCTGATCGTGGCTAATGGGCAGGACGCCGCGCGCGCGCGCTTCGACCAGGGGCAATAAGTCAAAGCGCCAGGCGGCCGGCTCCAGCGCCGCTGCATCCACCGGGATCAGGCCCAGTTCGCGCAGGCGTTGCATGCTCGGGGTCATGTGCCCAGTCCTCCGGCCAATTCGAAGATCGGCATATACAGCATCACCACCAGGCCCCCGACCACCAGGCCGACCGCCAGCATTACCAGTGGCCCGAACACCTGGGTGATCACCTCATGCATTCGGGTCAGCGCCTCGTCCTGAAAGCGCACAATATGACCGCACATTTGGCCGATTTCGCCGGTGTGCTCGCCGACACGCAGCAAATGTTCCGCGACCACTGTGGTCAAGCCATGGCGCGCCAGCACGGTTGACAGCGGCTGACCCGCCGCCAAGTCGGCTTGACTCTGCGCCAGCGCCGCCGCCCGGTCGGCGCCCAGCAGCGTTCCCACCAGGCGTAGTGCGTCAGGCACCGGCACGCCACCTTCGAGCACCAGCCCGAACGCACTGTAAAAGCGCGTCAATTCAAACAACTGACGCCAGGCGCCGATCTTGGGCCAGCGATAGATCACACGCAGACAGCGCGCGCGCCAGCTCGCCTGCCCCAGTCCCCAAGCGATGGCGCCGGCGGTGGCGGTGGCGCCCATTGCCAGCAAGTTGCCGTGTTGTTCCAGTAAATTGGACCAGCTCAGCATGGCCTGCGCGCTCATCGACAGTTCACTGCTGGCCGAGGCCAGCAGCTTGGCAAAGCGCGGAATCACGAAGCACAGCATGAACAGCACCACCAAGAAGCCGACAACTAGCACCAGGGCGGGGTAGAGCAAGGCCGACACCAACTGTTTTTTGAGCGCCGCCAAGCGGGTTTCATGCTCCAGATAGCGTCGCAAAGCGTGCGCCAGTTGTCCGGTCTGCTCGCTGGAAGACACCACAGCCACAAATAATGGCGGGAAATGCTGTGGTAGCGCCGCCAACGCCGCTGACAAGGGATGGCCCGCCGCCAGACTCTGCTCAATGGCGCGCAAGCTGGTCGCGAGCGTCGGCCGATCAGCTTTTTCCCGTAGAATCCGTAATGCTTCCACGGTGTTGAGCCCCGCTTCGAGCAACGATACCAACTCGCGACTAAACAACCTCAGAGGGAACCCGCCATCGCGCCGAGGCGCCGCGCCACTCAAGGCTTTGAGGGCCAACAACGGCTCACCGCTCTTCGCGGCCTCTCTACGCGCGTCTTCCGGGCTTGGCGCTTCAACATCGCGTTGGCGCACGCCATCGGCGCTGAGTAGAGTGAGTCGATATTTAGGCATTGCGGCTTACTCCTGCGGCAGAGCCTGGCGGTAGACGCGCCAGATTTTTTGCGCATAACGTTGGCGCGCCGCTTGAGTGCGCGCGCCAGCGCCAGCGTTATAGGCGCCAATGGCGCGCCAGTTATAGCCGTAGCGTTGCACCATCTCGGCCAAGATCCAGGCGCCGGCCATCACTGAAGCGCAGGCATTCTCGCGCAGCAACGTTTCGCTGTAGCCCAGCGCCGCCAGCCGGGGTAAATGCCAGCTATTGATTTGCATCAGACCGATATCGCGGCTGCCGTCGCGATTTTGCGCCACGGCGTCCAGCCGAAAGTCCGACTCGACCTTAGCGATGGCCCAGAGCAAGCGCGGATCGAGCTGATAGCGTTCACCCGCCAGCTGCCAGCAGAAGGCCTGCGCGCTGCTCGCCAGCAGGCAGATGGCGCAAGCGATGGCGCGAATCAGGATCAAAAGCCGCGGACCAAATCGGCGGCTTCGCCGCTGCCACCGGGTTTGGCGTCGCTGCCGAACGAGACAATCTCCACTTCGCTGGCTTGACCCGGGTTCTGCCATAGATAGGCGTGACCCCAGCTATCCAGTGGAATCGGGCCGCTCAAATAGGGACCGTTCCAGCCGTTGACCCCGGCCGGCTGCTGGTTTAGCGCCGCCAGGCCCTGGGCGGCGTCCGGGTAGGCGCCGCAATCGAGCCGGTATTGTCCCAGTGCGTCTTCCAGGGTTTTCATCTGGGCTTGGGCGGTGCGAATGCGCGCGTTGCCAACTTGGCCGAACAGGCGTGGACCAATCACACTGGTCAACAGCGCGATGATCATAATCACGACCAATAATTCGAGCAGGGTGAATCCGGCACAGCGCGGCCGTAAGCCTGCGCGGGTAATCAATGTTTGCATGGGTTGAGCCGATTGAGTGGATCAAAAAGGGATCGCGGCATGGCGACAGCAATTCGGATCGGGGCTTCCCTTGAGGGGGCCTCCTGGTTGTTGGGCATTGCTGAGTCGCAATCATGACACCAAGGTTGGGCGCGCTAAATCGGAGAGTTCCTAATTGCGGCTGAGGAGAGCACAGTCGATCTGGCCTGTTTGTCTCGCCGTCGGCCCGGAATCACCTGTGTTCCGGGCCGACAGACTGCTGGAGCAGACCGTTTAGTTCACTCGTTGCCAGACCGGGTTAACGCCAGGTTTGTCACCTGGGTTGGCATACCATTGGTTGCGATACTCCACGCCATCCAAGATCACCAGGGTGTCTTTCGTGGCGTAAGTCTTTTTGGCTGACCAGATGTGGTCAGCCTGCCCGCCGATCTGTTCCCAGACCGGATCGTCACCCGGTTTTTGCCCCTTATTGGCATACCACTTATTGCGATATTGCGCGCCATCCAGTTCGACCACGGTGCCGGTTGTGGGGTAATTTTTATTCGGTGACCAGATCAGATCACCAGGTTGGTCCGGACCGCTGATCTTTTTCCAAGTATCACTGCCACCGGGTTTTTCACCCTTGTTGGCATACCACTGGGCTTCATAACCCGAGCCCTCGAGGTCGACCTTGGAGAACTTGGCATAGTGGTCCATGGTGGCGCACCATTTGACATTACCGCTGGGGCCCATTCCGCTGTCGCATTCCGCCGGAGTCGGCGGATCGACCGGATCCACTGGGTCGACCGGATCAATCGGTTTGTCACAGTCATCCTTGCAGCCTTCGCCGTTGTTCAAGCCATGCGCCTTGATTCGCCCAAACAGCCAGCCGTTATCGTCGGTCGCCGCGCTCAGTCCCGCGACCCCGGTGGTGGAACCACCACCCCACAGAATCGAGAACACATTGGCGTCTTTCACTGCTTGCAGGTGATCGGTTTGCAAACAGGCGCTGTCCCACTCCGGGCAGTCGGCCATATATTCTTCGACGGTGGCCGTATTGGGCGAGGCATAGCGCGCGGGAACCTTCTGCTTGGCGATATAGGGCTTGAGGTTGCTGATGCGGGGTTTGGTGGTGCTGATGTACAACAGTTTCAGGCTAGGATTGCCGAGAATGTAGTCGGCTTCGGCCGAAGCGTGGTCGTTACGTGGATCGATATCGCCCGGAACCTGCAGATGGCCGCCTGGAATCTGCCATAGCATCACCGGTTGATCACCCAGACTTTGCGCCATTCCTTTGACGTACTTCAGATACACATCCATATCCTGGCCGTTATACATATAACCGCCATTGATGGCATCCACGCCCGCGGTGAAAACATCACGTTCCCACTTGTCGAAGGCGATGAAGTCCGGCCTGCGGATCGCCGGGTCGTCGCTGTAAACCTTCATGCGTTCAACGAACGCCACTTCGTCGGCGACATGTTGGTCGATCAGGGTTTGATTGCTTTTTGCCAGATGAACCCAGTCGTGCCCCCTTGGATCGCCCGCCCAGACGTTGTCCTGCCAGCCATAAGTAATGTTCGTCCCGGCTTGGCCCATGATCCAGTTGATCGACTGCACATACTCGGGGAAGCCTTGCTGGTCGCCCAAGAGCGCCTTGGGCAGTGTCAGCGGCAAGCCCAGTTCGCGTATCGCGGTCTGTAACGAGTCTTTGACTTGAATTTGGGTATCGAAAGGGATCGGGCAATAGTATTGACCGCACTGCTTATGCAGCTCGCCGATAAAGTCCGGGTTCAGTACCAGGGTGGCGGGAACCGGATGTTTGGCGTCGCGATAGCCCTCCAGCTGTTTGAGCAAGCTGAACAGGTTTTTATAGTGAATCACCAGATTAGCTGGTTCGAGATCTCGTTTAATCTTATCGACGCCCGAACTGCCATCTATCGTGTAGAACACAAATGTCGGCATGGTCGGGGCCTGCATTTTGCCCTCGAGGTCGCGAATCTGCTTCATGATGTTGGTGACTTTACTATCCACCGGAATAAACTTGCCACGATCGCCGCCGCCGTCTATCCCTGCATAGGTAAAGAAGCTATACACCGGGCGCTGCGCCAATGTCGCCGCTTCGGCGCCGCCATTGATCACCGAGCCCATAGCCATGGTGTCGCTCGGCCAGCCGGGAGGCGCCGATGCCGATGCCCATGCAGGGGCGGCGCAGAGCCACCCCAGGGCGCAGGCCACGGAGAATGCGATAAGCTTTTTATTGACTGTCATGAATGATTCCATCGAATGAGTACCGTTGAGCGGCGGCCTGGGTACGACCCTGGGTTTTTCCCCGATTGCTCGTGCCGGGAGTAACCAAAATAGGGGGTGGGCCGATGGCTCGGAATCGGATAAGTCCTAATCGCGGAGGAAAATGGCGCGGTAGGCAAGTCGCCGTCGCTCAAGCCCTCTGATGGGTACGATATCTGCGGCGGGTCAAGATTTTCCCGCGGTTTAGCGGGCGTGATCGAATCGGTTTTTGCCCGCGGAAAATGCTGTCGGCCCGGGAAACTTGGATTCCCGGGCCGACAGGCTCCTAGCGTGACTCGTTTACTTTACCCGTTCCCAGACATCGTTGACGCCAGGCTTGTCGCCCGGATTGGCATACCATTTATTGCGATAGCTCACCCCTTCCAGGGTGACTTCGGTGCCGGGCTTGGAGTAAGTCTTTTTCGCCGACCAGATGTGGTCCTCCGGCAGATCTGTCCCGCCGATTTTGTCCCACACCGGATTGACACCAGGCTGGTCCCCGCGGTTAGCCCACCATTTGGCCTGATACACCGCGCCATTCACGTCGACCTTAGCGCCCTGGGTATAGTGGTCCATGGTGGCGCACCATTTGACATTACCGCTGGGGCCCATTCCGCTGTCGCATTCCGCCGGAGTCGGCGGATCAACCGGATCGATCGGTTTTGGATCTGGGTCCGGCTCCGGCTTAGGATCCGGTTTCGGGTCCGGGCCGGCTCCGATCTTGACCCAAGGCTCGCTCGATCCGGGGATCTGGGTCGGTTCGGCATAATAGGCGGCGCGATAGCCGGTGCCTTTGTAGTCAACCTCGGAACCACCCTGATAAGCCTTGGTGCACCACTTGATATAGCCGCTCTCGCCCTTCTGGTCTTTGCAGCCAGTACCGCCGCCGCCCTCGTAGTCCTCATCGCGCGTCACCCCGGTGCCCCAGTGTTCGCTGTTGACCAAGATCTGAGTAAAAGCGTAGTCATCCTGGGCAATGCCGGACGAGTGTGAATCGACTAGACCCGGGATGCCGGCAAAGTCACGTCCGGCCGACCACATGCCATTCATCCCCACGCCCTGTTGCTCGGAAAAGGCGAGATAGTCACGCGCGTTCTCCAGCGTAAAGGTTTCGGTAACGCCGAAGTCGTTGACCCCGATCATCGGCGTGATGCCAATTTTCCCCCATAGTTGCGCGTCGCTGATCGTGATTCCCGCTTCCTGATACAGCTGTTTCAGCTGAGCATGCAGGCCTCGCGCCGCGTCCTTGGCCGCCAAGCCCATATCACTGACATCATGACCGTAATCCATGGCCATCACGTTGATGTAGCTAATATCCACCTTCTTGAGCAAGGCGCGGCGCACCGCAGTGACGCCGTCGGTCATGCCGCTTTCCAGTGTCGGCAGGGTAAGGATGACTTTGAGTTCGCCGCCTTTAGCTTTGGCCAGCTTTTGCATGTTAGCCGCCGCCTGGAAACGCCGGTCCAGCGAGTCGGTTTGCGCGACTGCGCCGCCTTCGATGTCGAAGTCGATATAAGCGGGTTGATAGCGGTCGACGACCTGTTGATAGACTGACTGCAAACTCTCAGTCGTCGTGCAGGATGTGGCCAGCGGGGTATTAAACGAACCGCCAAACGAGATGGCGACTTCGCCACCCTTGGCGCGATAAGCCTTGAGGGACTTTTCCAGCGTGGACAGTTGATCGCTACCGGCGGGAGCGTCAGCCTTGGGAACCGGTAATTGCGCGCCCCACGACGCCCTACATACCGCGTCTTGGCCTTCCATGTCCGATACCACAAACCCCAAAATGAATTGCTGGATTCCATTGGTGACCCCAATGGTGTCGATCTGTGGTGGTGGCCAGGCGACGAAATCGATAAAGGGGCTGAAGACCGGCTTGGGCGCGGGGGCCGCCGACGCGGTGCTCGCCAGCAACCCCAGTCCGCAAGCGACGGAGAGTGCGATAAGTTTTTTGTTGATCATCATTGCTTATTCCATTGAATGAGTGTCTCTGAGCCAGCGTGTGCTGCAATGCACGGAGATTGCCGCCGGTTGCTCATGCCGGGTGCAGTCAACATAGGGGGCTGAATGGGCGCGCAGAATCGGAACATTCCTAATCGAACGTGGGCGGGAATCATGACAACAGAAACTACCGAGACCCACGCCAGATGGGTACGAAATCAGGTGTTGATCAGGATTTGACGCGCGTTGCGGGCGCCTCCCGGAATCCCGGGGCGGACCCTCTTCTGGCATGAGCATTTCTTACAAGTCACACGAAACACTCCGGCTGTAACTTGAATATCAATCAGGTTCACTGATGGGCTCCGCGAAAAACGCCATTAGGGACCCTCCGCTGAGTCGGTTGGTGGTGCGCATCACAAATCCCAACACTGCAGATTAAATAAGCTAAAGAGTGATTACCAATGAAAGTACTGAGTTCTTCTCTCCGTCCTATAGCGTCAAATGACATTCCACCTAAAAACAGTCTCACTGACAAAGAAACTCTGATCTGGGATTCGATTACTGATTGTTTTTATCACTTTCAATCTGGTGATGCTAAACAAGCCCTATCGAGATTTTTAAATGCAGAGTCATTTGATAATCAATGGGTTGAATTTAGAAAATTGCAACAACTAGCCTCTTTTGCGAACAAAAGTCAATTTCGATTCGCTGGTGGGATATTCAAAATTGGAGATATAACGTGCGATGCCAATCAACCGCGAACTGATATCGCAAAGTCATTGCATGAAAATGGAAAATATGTGTTGGCTTCCCTGTTTGAGTCAACGGCTAGTCATTTTAAAATTTTCAAAGAGGATGATCTGGCAAGTCATTTAATGTCAGAGGGCGGAGAGGTAAAAATTGTACAAGTGTCTGAGGGGGGCAAGAGTTCATATGTCAATGAAATGACAAGATTGATCCGCAGCGCAAAAGAAACAGTAGAAATATCAATGCTGACACCCCCTGAAAAAGGGAGCACCACTTACAATGAACTGGTGCAGGCCTTTTCCGACCTTGCCAATAAAACTGAAAAGATTATCGATATCAGAATTGTGTACGGCAGAATGCCAGCACTGGTGGATGCCAAGCTACATCAAACTCATATCCAGGAAGAAATTTATCTTGGACAATTGATAAAAGATATAAAACTACAAACAGGAAAAGATTTAGTTCCATTTAATATTCAATTCACGGGATTTTCAAATTCTGGAGTGAGTTCTAATAATTTATTATCCTGGAATCACTCGAAAATTATCGTGATCGATAGAAAAACTTGCAATATCGGTGGAACGAATTTGTATGAAGGATATAATCACGAATCCAATCCAATTAGAGATATCTCAACCACGCACGAAAGCCCTCGTTTGGCAAGCCAAGCCGCTAATTTTATCTATGATTTAGCCACTTCTAAAGACCAACGATCAGCGCTATCTGTATCACCAATAACACAAACTACAACGGCCATGTATCGGCAGGACACCAATGCGACAGTTCTGATTTCATCGACTGAAACGTTAAATCATTCGATTCATTCGGTAGTTGATTTTATTCCCGCAGAGAAATTTGATCAGCTAACTAGCAATGAGCTTGCTAACGTCAACACGATGGCTGTTTTGCGCTATGGCATTAACGCTAATCAAAACGCTGATATAGAGAGGCAAAATATTTCAGATGTAATATTGCCGACTCTCGTCCGTCAAGCACAAGATTCTTTGATTATCTCGCAACAAGCCATTATGCCCATGAATAAAGTTCTTGGTATGACTGTTGGGCATAGCCAATTCAATGATGAGATGATTTTAGCGATCAAGGATGCATTGAAATCAGGAGTACAGGTGACCATCATCAAGTCTCCGTCTGGTAGTGTGGCTGCTGATGGCGGAGCCTATGATGGGCTAAGTAGTGATCAAATTAAAAATTTACTTGATGCGGTTGATGATCCGAACTTAGTTATTTTAGTGCCTGCGAAGAGGGTGGGGCGTGATATTGTTCCATCGCCAAATCATGGAAAAGTAATCATCGTTGATGACGAAGCTGCCTATGTCGGTTCACACAATGTTTATGATGCTAGTCATGCGGAATATGGCGTGATTAGTGTGAATAAGGATTTCGTACAGAAAATGCATGAAGAATATATCGTTCGGGGTTTTTATGGAAACAATAATCGACTGCGTCTATCAATAGATGAATCCTCCGGTTATGAGAATCAGGAGGAGCCGCAATTGAATCAACAGCGTTTCTGGTAACTGGGTGTCCAGCCAGCCAAGTCCCCAGCGCTGCTTACTTGGTTTTGGGTTCGGCCAATAGCTTGCGCTTGATAATTTCCTGGCGGATTTCGCCGAGCTGCTGCCGGATCTCGCTGGCAATCAAGGCGGGCCCGAGCAGCGGTGGAATCCAGAGGTTGGAAATACCTTGGGAGTGATAGCGGATATCGGTCAGTTGGCCTTGCGGGTGTAACCACATGGTGCCATCCAGTTGCAGCATGCTGCCGCTTTGTTGATGTGACACGATTTGCTCGAATGGGGTCAGGTCGAGGCTGCGAATCGAATCATACGGAAACGATAGCGGACCGCGTTGGGCCTGGCCTTTCTGTGTGATTGTCAGATGATTGCCATTGTGCTCAAGGATGTGGCTAGTACTGAGATTGGAGACAAACTCAGCCATATGATCAAAGTCGGTCAGTACCACCCAGGCTTGCTGCGGCGTCGCTTGTACCGTGAATTGGGCATCGGTCGTCACCGCCTGGCCGTGTACCTGAACCGAGACTTGAATGTCGGGGTCGTCGGACTCTTGCGCCTGAGCGAACGGTGTGGCGAAAACCAGCCACACCATGAGCAGACAACTTAGCATGAATTGTCCTGTTGGGTGGGAATGAGGGACATTCATTGGAGCGACCTGATTCCTGTTTATGACGAACATAAGGCTACACTGCTATGGTGTAGTCGGCATGACAGTTTTGCGGGGTGGGGAGCGTGTTTTAATCCGGAAGACTGAAATAAGGGCTGGCCTGCACCAAACGTTGCAGCGTACCCACGAGCCATAATTTGCGGTAGCTGTCGCGGATGCGCGCCAGCGCTGGCGGTCGGATATCGGGGCTCATGCATAGGCTGATCGGCACCTTGGGCATGATCTCATTCATCGGGATAATGCTGAATTGCGCGGGGTCTAGCGCCAACTGACGCAGTGCATAGCGTATGCGCGAATTGAATTCGATAAAGGCATCGGCGCGATGCGCGACGACCATATTGATGGCTGAGTTCACCCCATTGGTCGTGATATCGTTGATTTCGCCATGTTTGCCGCCGCTGCGAAAGCGCTGTTCCAGGCCGGGGTAGTTGTAATTAGGTAAGCGCAGCAGGCTACGGCCGGCCAGGCTATCGGCGCCATGGTATTGCCAGGGATTGTCGGCGCGCTCTAGCAGTACAAACTGTTCGTGCAACACCGCGGGCTGCAGTTTGATTTCACCGTCGCTGGTACTGAAAAACGGTGAACAATAGTGCATGCTCGGCCGGTCAGTCGGCAGATGATGCGGTACGCCGAAGCGCGCCGGCGGCAAAGAGATAAACGTGGCGTTCATCTGGGCGTTGGCCAACACCACCTGGGCCACACGGGTCAAAACCCCCACACCCAGGTCTTGCGGGTTTTGCGCTTCCAGTGGCGCGGATTGCTGGTTGATCAAGTAATAGATCTGATCATTGCTCTCGGTATTGGTCTTCGCCTGGGCCTTTGCTCCGGCCATGGCCAAACACAAAAGAGGCAGAATCAGTAATCTAGGCAGCGTCACAAGCAGTATCCAGCCATGGTATTTATGATGTGCCATTCTAACGGCAACTAAATTGCATATGATAATGAGATGCAAAAACTTTGTTCTGCGACAAATGACCGGGTGCGCGGGGGTGAATCTTGTTGCGCTTCCCCCTCGCACCAGTGATCAGCCTAACGCCGCGCGGGCAATAGGATGCGTTGATCGACATTCCGAATGTCGGTATGGCCGCAAAAAGCCATGGTGGTATCTAGTTCGCGCTGGATAATGTCTAAGCACTGGCTGACGCCAGCCTCACCCTTGGCGCCCAGTCCGTAAAGGAAGCTGCGCCCGATCAGCGTGCCCTTGGCGCCAAGCGCCACGGCTTTCAATACATCTTGCCCGCTACGGATGCCGCCATCCATCCAGACCTCGATTTTTTGGCCTACCGCGTCAGCAATTTGCGGTAACGCCGCGATCGATGATGGCGCGCCATCCAGTTGGCGTCCGCCATGATTGGATACCACCAGCGCATCCGCGCCGCTATCGGCGGCCAGACGCGCGTCTTCCTCATCCATGATGCCTTTGAGAATCAGCTTGCCACCCCACTGGCGCTTAACCCACTCGACATCGGCCCAACTTAACGCCGGGTCGAATTGCTCGGCGGTCCAGGCGCTGAGCGAGGATAAATCGGCGACACCCTTGGCGTGACCGACGATATTACCGAAGCTGCGCCGCCGGGTACCCAGCATGCCCAGGCACCAGCGTGGTTTAGTGGCCAGATTGATCAGATTGCGCAGCGTCGGTTTGGGGGGGGTGGACAATCCGTTTTTAATATCTTTATGGCGTTGTCCGAGAATTTGCAGATCCAGCGTCAGCATCAGCGCGCCGCACCGAGCCGCGCGGGCGCGTTCGATCAAACGCGAGATGAAATCGCGATCGCGCATCATGTACAACTGAAACCAGAACGGTTGGCTGGTGTTGGCGGCGACATCCTCTATTGAGCAAATACTCATGGTTGATAGCGTGAACGGCACGCCAAATTTTTCCGCGGCGCGCGCCGCCAGAATTTCACCATCGGCGTGCTGCATCCCGGTTAAGCCGGTGGGGGCCAGTGCGACCGGCATGGCGACGGGTTGGCCGATCATGGTGCTCTTGGTGCTGCGGTTCTGCATGTCTACCGCGACTCGCTGGCGCAATAGAATGTTCTGCAAGTCGCTTTGATTGGCGCGATAGGTGCTCTCGGTCCATGAACCGCTATCGGCGTAGTCGTAGAACATGCGCGGCACCCGCCGCTTGGCCAGCCGGCGCAAATCTTCGATGCAGGTAATGGCGGACAAGATGGCTCTCCATATGAGTGGTAGGTTGGCGGTGAGCGTAGCGGACCCCAACATGGCTCGCATCAGGCACATGTCATGTTAGTGGGGTTCGCGTTACTCACCGCCAACCTACCAGAAAATTCAGAATGTCGCCGACTAAGCTGTCTGCTCGGTCAGTGTGCGCCCGGCATTGGCGGGCAAGCGTCGGGTGGGTAAAACCGAGGCTGCCGAGAATAGCCCGAGCAGCAGGAAAGCGGGCCAGAAGTCGGAGGCTTCAATGTGCGCGTGTCCTTGCCACCAATTAGACAGTTCCAGTGCCATCCCGGCGATAGTCACCCCCATGCCCAGCGATAGTTGCTGTACCACGCTGGCCAGGCTGGTGGCCCGGCTGACTTGATCGGCTTCAATATCCGCGTAAACGATGGTGTTGAGACTGGTGAATTGCAACGAGGGGAATAGACCGCCGAACAGCACCGCCGACAGCATCAGCCACAAAGGTGTATGGATCGTAAATAGTCCATAACTGGCGATCACCATGCCGGACAATACGGCGTTGTACAGCAGTACCGAGCGATAGCCAAAGCGCTGCAACAACGGACCCGCCAGGGTTTTCATCGAAATGGCGCCAATGGCCGACGCGCAGGTGACCAGACCGGCGCTAAACGCATTGCGTCCCATGCCTTCTTGCAACGCCAGCGGCAGCAAAAACGGCACCGCGCCCAGCCCCACGCGAAACAAAGAGCCACCGACCACACTGGCGCGGAACGTCGGGATAGACAATAGGCGGATATCCAGCAGTGGTTGCTCAATGCGCTGGGCATGGCGCCAATAGAGCCATAGCAGCGCGGCGCCACTGGCGCACATGGCGCCGATCTGCCACAGCGGCAGCAGGCCGCAACCGACCAGCGCAAAACCGAGCATCAGTAAGGCGCTAGCGCTGGCCGACAGTGCGAATCCCTTGATATCCAGCGCGCTGCCATCGTCATCGCGCCAATTTTCCAGATAACGCGCCGCCAGAACGAGGCCCAGCAGGCTGATCGGGATATTGATCAGAAAGATCCAGCGCCAGTGGAAATAGGTGGTGATAAAGCCGCCCAGCGGTGGGCCAATCACCGGACCCAGCAGCGCCGGAATCGTCAGGTAGCCGATGGCGCGTATCAGTTCCGCCTTGGGTACCGTGCGGAAAATCACAATCCGTCCCACTGGCACCATCATTGCGCCGCCGATACCTTGAATGAAACGCGCCACGACAAAGCCGCTGAGCGTATGCGACAGGGCGCAGCACAAGGAGCCGGTCATGAACACCAGAATAGCGGCGCAGAATACCCGGCGCGCGCCGAAGCGATCCGCGGTCCAGCCACTGATTGGAATGAAAATCCCCAAGCCGACCACGTAGGCGGTCAGCGCCAGTTTGAGGGTAATCGGGCTCTGACCTAAATCGTGCGCCAGAGCCGGCAAAGAAGTGGTGATGACCGTGGCATCCATGTTTTCCATCAACATGGCACAAGCAACAATAAGTGGAACAAGCATGAGTCAAGCAGCGATCGTATTGATTACACCGACACAGAGTGTCGCGTCTGGATATCGATCAAGCAATCAATTTTCTGTCAACAGACGTTACCGATCGCTTGGGTCGGCGCCTACATCATCGGAGGTTGAGCCTCTTCCGGCGTCAAGGGACGAGCGCGATGGATCAGTCGGAATATGCGGTTGTATCGGCAGTCCACCAGCGCCAGCAGTGTCATCGTGCGCGCGCACTTTGTGGCGGGATCGGTTTTGGCGCCCAGGTTCGGGTGCGTTTGGGATGCAAAAGCGCCGCGAGTCAGAAGCAGCAGGGATAAGCAGAGCCAGAACGGTGTGCGCATCGGGTTTTCCCTATCAGTATGCGGTGAATGATGGTCAGTCAGGATCAAATAAATCCATCGGTGACTTAGGTATTGGCCTGACTAGCGGTAAAAGGTTTAGTGGCTATTAGGGCAGCTTTACGGTGACATCGCAGAAACAGGCGGACTATTCAGTCCCTGGGTATCATGTCCGCTCAGGACTACACACTAAATAAGGAGCGGTGATGCGTATCGGTTTCATTGGTTTGGGAATCATGGGGCGCCCGATGGCGCTCAATCTGCTCAAGGCCGGACATCGCCTGCAAGTGTGGGCGCGGCGCGCGGACACGCTCGCGCCGCTGATCGTCGCCGGCGCCACAGAGGCGCCGAGTCCAGCGGCGGTGGCGCATCACGCCGATCTGGTGATCACCATGGTGGCCGATGCCTCCGACGTGATCGAGGTGCTGTTTTCCGAGCAAGGCGTGGCCCGTGGCGCTCACGCCGGGTTGACCGTGATCGATATGAGCACCATTGCCCCTGAAGCGGCGCGCGACATTGCGCTGCGCCTGGCTGACCATGGGATTGATTTTCTCGATGCGCCGGTGTCAGGCGGCGAGGCCGGCGCGATTGCCGGCAACTTGTCTATCATGGTCGGTGGCGCTGACGTCGCATTTTCCAAAGCCAAACCAGCGCTCGATTGTCTGGGCGCGAACGTGATTCATATCGGCGCCAGCGGCGCCGGCCAAGTGGCCAAGGCCGCGAATCAGATCGTGACCGGCATGGGGGTACTGGCCGTGGCCGAGGCGTTTACTTTTGCGCGGAAACACGGTGTCGACCCGCGTCGAGTGCGCGCGGCGCTGCTTGGCGGTTCCGCCTATTCACGCGTGCTGGAAAATCATGGGCAGCGCATGCTGGAGCGCAACTTTAAGCCGGGTTTTAAAAGCTGGATGCACAAAAAAGATTTGAACATTGTCTTGGCGAGCGCCCAGCGTGTGGGGCTGTGCCTGCCAGGTAGCGCCGCGACGGCGCAAATGTTCAACGCCATGGTCGGCAGCGGGCTGGGCGAGCAGGATTCAGTGGCGCTGATCAAGCTGTTGGAGCAGTTGTCCGGGTTGGAGTAAGAAGGGTGGCAGTCTGCCACAAACCTTGCGTCTGACTGCTAAGGACCCTCTGAACACGTTATTTACGCCGCAAATAACGTGTTCAGAGGGTCCCTAATGCCTTGCTTTGCGCTGAATTTCAGGCTGAATCAGTGAAATAGCCGGGTTATTTCAGCGCGCTAATCGCTCCGATTTTAATCAGCCGCGAACGGATGACATTGCGGCTGATGCCTAGTAATTTAGCCGCCTGTACTTGATTGTGATGGCAATAGTCATAAGCGGCGCGCATCACGGTCTCTTCGACCTGTTCGAACAGCGCGGAATGATTTTCCTCGAATAAGGCCAGTAGCGCCTGCTGTAACTGCTGTTGCGCATCGGCGTCCGGCGCATGGAGCGAGCCGCTCGGACCCTCCACTGGTCGTCGTCCCAGCTGGATCGAGGCGAGTTGTAAATCCTCGCTACGCACCAAACTGTTTTTGCACACCAACAGCGCGTGATGGATTGCGTTTTCCAGTTCGCGGATGTTTCCCGGCCACGGGTGCTGGCGCAATTTCTGCTCGGCCTCCGCATGCAGGCGGATGTCGTTGAAGCCAAGCCGGCGCTGGTATTCGTGCACAAAGTAGTGCGCCAACGGCAGAATGTCTCCGGGTCGATCACGTAGCGCCGGCAGGCTTAACGCGACCACCCGCAAGCGATAAAACAAATCTTCACGGAAATTGCCTGCGGCGACAGCGTCTTCTAAACGAACATTGGTGGCGGCGATCACGCGCACATCAATCGGTATCGGTCGACGCGCCCCCAGGCGCACCACTTCACGTTCCTGGAGCACGCGCAGCAACTTAACCTGGATATTGAGTGGCAAATCACCGATCTCGTCCAAAAATAAGGTGCCGCCGTTGGCTGCTTCAAACCAGCCCGCTTTGGCGCTGAAAGCGCCGGTGAAGGCGCCTTTCTCATGGCCAAATAGTTCGCTTTCCACCAGTGACTCGGAAAATGCTCCGCAATTGACCGCGATAAACGGCCCTGCCTGGCAATGGCTCAACGCGTGTACATGGCGCGCAATCAGCTCTTTGCCGGTGCCGGTCTCGCCGATGATCAATACATTGGCCTCACTCGGCGCCACCTGTTGGATGCGCGCCAGCAACGCGGTGGATTGCGGGTCGGCGAACACTTGCGCCGTGGCGCGAATCGATGTGGTCAGCGCTTGCGAATTGGGCAGGGTAATCACTGCCTCACGTTCGCTCGCCGCGTGAGCGCGCTGAGGTCTGACCGTACCGTTCATGAATAGAACGTCGGTGTCGGATACTGTCGCATCAAAGCCCATTCCCCTAACTCCCGTATTTTGTAATCCACTGGATCATGCAACGTATGCGTGCGCAGATTGCGCCAGTGGCGATCAAGCCTGAGGCCGGCGTGTGTGGCGCGTGCGCCAGCGACTTCAAACATTCGGTTGGTCAGATCCAAGCCGATCTTGGTGGCCATCACCTTGGCCGCGACGATACTCAGAGCCACATTGCCGCGCTGGCTCTCGGACAACATAGCGCCCTGCGCCAATGCCTCATCCAGCTGATCGGCCGCGCGATCAGCCAAAGCGCGCGTGCTTTCCAGCCCGAGCCAGAAATCACCATAGTGATTGAGGATGTAAGGATCTTCGTAGGTGTGACTGACCTTGGATCGGTACCAAGGCCGGGCTTCGTGCAAGGTGTAGTGCCTGGCATCTTCGAACGCTCCTTCGGCAATGCCGAGATAAATATTGGTCAGAATCAGTTGCGCAATCAGCGGACGCAAACATGAACGCGGAGTGGTCAGCGGTCCGGGATCGGCGAGAATTTCATAGTTTTCGACGCGAACCCGTTCAAATGTCACGCTGCCGCTGTCGGTTTGACGCTGCCCGATGTTGTCCCAGTCCTGGATGATGCTGATCCCGCTGCGCGCGGTGGGGATCGCCGCCATGATCAGCCGGCCATCGCTTTCCCCTCGCGCCGAGGTGATCAGCATTTCCGAATCCAGGGCACCGGAGCAGAAACTCTTGGCGCCTGAAAATTCGAAGTAACCGTTCAAGGTTTTGCCTAGCGTGCGCTCATCCAGGGGGTTCATCGCATTGCCCCAAAACCAGTTGAGCGTGGCGGTGTGCCTGAACCAGGTTGCCCATTGCTCCGGTTGGGAAAACAGTTGCACTGTGGCCAGCATCAGATGGTGAAACGCAAACACGTGAGCCACGGAACTGTCGGCTTTGGCTAACTCGCGCACCACGTCCAGTGTCTGGCGCCAGTTCGCGCCAAGCCCGCCATAGACGCGGGGAATCGACAGTGCCAGCAACCCGCTGGCGCGCAACGCATCGCGCTCGGCTTTCGGGGTTCCTCCCTGATGGTCGCGCTCAATGGCGGTGTAAGCGAAGGTCTGCGCCAGCTCGCGCGCCAGCTCCAATGGGCTGGTTGTCGGCTTAATCTCGTCTGCAGCAAGTAATGCCTCTGCTGTACTCACGGTTGATGTCCTTAGTGGAGTCAAAGTGCTGATTGGGCAGCACTGGCCAGCGCATGCCACGCCTTGGGTGTTGATAGCCCAGCATAAGTGATTCTCAAGTGATGCTATATAAGCAATATTGAGTTGCTAATCAGCTTTTTAGCGACCAAAGACTGAATCTAACGGCTGGCACGGTAACTGCTCTGTAAACCGGATTCCCACTTTGCATAGGAGAAAAATATGCTGATCCATTGGTTTCTGTCGCCGTTTCCGACCCCTGTTTGCGGGGGAATCGCCTGATGAGTCACCTCGATCTGATTTCGCCTGAATTGAAAGCCAAGGACAGCTGGCAGGTGGCGCAACAGTTGGCCGCCAGTTTTGCCAAAACCGCGGCAGTGCGCGATCAACTGGGCGGCACACCCAAAGCCGAGCGCGACGCGCTGCGCGCCAGCGGGCTACTGACGCTGATCATTCCACAATCGCTCGGTGGCTTGGGCGCCAGCTGGCATGAAACCCTGAGCATCGTGCGCGAACTGGCCAAGGTGGATAGCTCGGTGGCGCATGTGTTTGCGTTTCAGCATCTATTGCTGGCCACCCTGCGCTTGTTTGGACAAAGCGAGCAATGGCAGCCGTGGTTCGAACAAACCGTGCAACAACGTTGGTTCTGGGGCAACGCCCTGAATCCCCTTGATCCGCGCACGACTAGCGTGGCGCAAGGGAGCGGCTATGAGTTCAATGGCAGTAAAAGCTTTTGCTCTGGCGCGACTGACTCTGACATGTTGGTGGTTTCCGCTCTGCAAGGCGCCGATAGCAAGTTGCTGATTGCGGCGATCCCCAGTCATCGCGCGGGGATTACCCTGCATCAAGACTGGGATAATATCGGCCAGCGTCAGACCGACAGCGGCAGCGTGGACTTTAACCATGTTGCCGTGGGGGCCGAGGAAGCTCTGATCAATCCTGGTCCGCTGACCACGCCATTTTCTGGTTTGCGTCCTTTGATCGCACAATTGATTTTGACCAATATCTATCTGGGCATAGCCGAAGGCGCCTTGAACGAGGCCCGCCAGTACACGCTGTCGCAGCGGCGTCTATGGCCCGCGTCGCTGGCAACCCGGGTTGAACAGGATCCATATACCTTATTGCACTACGGCGAATTCTGGGCTGGATTGGCGGGCGCGCGCTTATTGACCGACCACGCGGCGCAAGCGCTGGATGGCGCATGGCAACAGGGCGAACGGTTGGCGTCCGCGGAGCGTGGCCAGTTGGCGCTCACGATTGCCTCGGCCAAGGTGGCGGCGGCGCGTGTCGGACTGGATTTGACCAGCCGCATGTTCGAAGTCACCGGCGCGCGCGCGACCACGGCCGCGCTGCGCCTGGATCGTTTCTGGCGCAACCTGCGGGTACACACCTTGCATGATCCCTTGGACTATAAGCTACAAGAACTGGGCAATTGGGCCTTGAATCAGCAGATCCCGGTGCCGTCGTTCTATTCGTAAACGCAAGGGTAGCCGGTTAAATGAAAAAGCCCCGTTGGCAACAACGGGGCTTTGAGGCTGACTTCGGCTACGCCGCTTGACCCGGGCCGCTGCCGATTTGCCACACGTAAGGTGGTTCAGTAGCGTTAATCTCCCAGGCGCCATTGATCCGGGCTTTGTAGATCAGTGGATTATGCGACGCGACGGTCCGGGCATTGCGCCAATGGCGATCCAGTTTGAGACCTTCGCGCGCGGCCGAGGCGCCAAGCGCATTAAACAGATCGCTAGTGGCGCGCAAGATCAGTTCCGACACAATCACCTGCGCTTTGCCCGTCTCCAGCTCCGCGTCGATATTCGCCGCGTGCTCCGCTTCGCGATCGGCGCCGAAGTGGGTTTCGTAAGCGCGCTGCGCCGGCAGGGTGGCGCGGATGACCGTGGCTTCGGCCGCGTAACTCAGCGCGGCGATTTGGCCGACCACCTGCTGAACTTGTACGTCCTGGCTGACGCTGGACGCGTTGCCGTGGCTATAAATCCGCTTGCGACCACGAACCTCGGCCGCGACATCGCGCAACGCGGCGCGTCCGATGCCCGCGTGTATTGCCAGCAAGACCAGTTGATAGAACGCGGTCTGGTACTTGAAGCGCGTACCGAAGTCGAACAGGTTTTCCGCTTCCACCGTGGCGTTGTCAAATACCGAAGTGCCGCTTCCGGTGGTGCGCTGACCAAAGCCATCCCAATCATCGCTTTGCCGGACCCCGGGTTGATCGACGCGTACCACCGCGATCACATCCGCGCCGTTGTCGCTGCGCTGCGCGTACACATCAATCCAGTCGGCAAAGATACTGCCGGTGCTATAGAACTTGCTGCCGTTCAGCCGCCAGTGACCCTCATGCGGCGCGACTTTGGTGATCACATCGCCTAAGGCCACCGTGCCGATTTCACTCCAGGCATTACCCACTAGGTCGCCGGCGACAAAACGTTGCAACCAGCGCGCGCGCAACTCATCCGCCGGGCTATTCAAGCGGTCTTCGACAAAGGCGAAATGGCCACGCAAGGCTTGCGGCAGATTGGCGTCGGCTGCGCCCAACTCAATCAGCAACTGAAATAGCTGAGTAATCGACGCTCCGGCGCCCCCATATTTTCGCGGAACGCGCACGGCGCCAAAACCCGCCTGCTTCAGCCATTTGATCGGCTCGTAGGGTAGGGTGCGGGTGATCTCCCGCTCCAGCGCGCCTTGAGCAATCTCGGCGAAAATCGGGCGAAATCGATTGGCCAGCGCTTCGTAGTCCGTTCCGGTAGCCAGTTCTTGATCGTATTGCTTGTCAGTCATGGTTATCCTGCCTTGATGTTTAAAAGGATAAAAGTGGGGCATCGCGCGCCGTTCAGTTCCAGGGGTGCCGGGGCGGCGCAACGTCATTCAGGTAGTAGTTGCCGATATGGAAGAACTTCCAGCGCACCGGATCGTGCAGGGTATGGACCCGGGCATTGCGCCAATGACGATCGAGGTTGTGCGCGATCAGCGTCGAGCGGGTGCCGGCCAATTCAAACAGCTTATTTGTGGCTTCCAGTGCAATTTCAGTGGTCAGTACTTTGGCCTCGGAGGTGGTGAGCGCCGCGGCGTTGACCGTGGCTTCATTGGGGGTCGCCACGGCAATATCGATCAGTTTCCCCGCTTTTTCCAAAATCGCCTCGGCGGCGTGCAGCCGGATTTTCAGCGCGCCAATCGCCGTAATGGTGAACGGATCTTCACTGGCCTTTTCTTTGCCGCTATCGAGCCACGGGCGGCTCTGAGTACGAATAAAGCCGATGGTGTCGCTCAGTGTTCCCTTGGCAATTCCGGCGTCGATCGCGGCTTGAATAATCTGCGAAATCGCGCCGGCGGCGGTGGGCGTATCAAAGGCCGCAATCGGGATCACCCGGGTTTTAGCCACGCGCACATTCTCAAGTCGCACCGCGCCGGAAGCCGTGGTGCGCTGGCCAAAGCTTGACCAGTTATTGATCACGCTCAGGCCGACCGCCGCGCGCTCGGCGAACACCAATGCCGCGCGTCCATCGTCATCGACCGCCACAATCGGCACGATATGCGCCAGCAACGCCCCGGTGGTATAGAACTTTTCCCCATTGACGATGACATCGTCGCCGCTCGGCACGAATTTGGTTTCAAACGCCGCCACGGTTTTGCTGTTCAATTCGGAAAACGCATTCCCGAAACGATAGCCTTGCAGTACCAGTGCGAATAAATCACGTTTTTGCGCTTCAGTACCGTCCAGGGCAATGTGGGCCACAATCGCTAAATGATTTTGTGTAATTTGAGCAATGCTGGAGTCTGCCGCCGCGATGATTTTAATCACCTCAGCGAGCGTGGCATAAGATAATTCTGGCCCGCCGTAGGCTTTGGGCACGTTAATTCCCCATAGACCGCTTTGCGAGTAAGTATCCACTTCATCTAGCGGCAGAATGCCCTCACGATCGCGCAATCCAGAGTTTTTACCAAATTCAATCGCCAGATGTGTGGCAATTTTAATTGCTTCTTCATCGGTTTTAATGATATGCGCTGGGGCGCTTATCTTGGTTCGCAATACAAAGGGCTCGCTCGAATTGACATGCGCAATGGTTCTGGTCTCTGTGCTGGTGGTCATCTCAGTTCCTATCCATGGTCATCATATTAAATATGCAGATCAGTGGTGAGCCGTGGGCGCACCACAACGAGATATCTGATGGTGTTATTGCAACTACCATGCCATGCGGAAATTCAGGCTTATGCATCACTAAAGAGACTAAATAGCCATAACGCTGTCTGGTTTGAGGCATTCCTGCTGTTCTTATGCCTGTCTATCAGCAAATTATTTAAACACTCAAGTTGGTTCAGTGAATATTTCGTCATTGATCGTCCTTAGGGTGTGCGTAGACCAAAAATCATCCATTGGACGCACTCGGCTGCTGCGAGAGCAGCAATCGCTCAGCATGACTGCATAAAAACCAGCAGGAAAAGATCGCGTTTAGTGCGGGTATTTGATTGTTTATCAACGATTAATCTCTGGCATGGATAGTGCTTATGGTTAACCATCAGCCACTGGGAGCGTTTGATGAGCAGAAAATTAAAAGTTGTCGCAGTTTCCGGAAGTTTGCAACGGCCTTCTCGTACCTTGACCTTGGTCGAGGCGATCTTGGCTGAATTAAAAGCGGCCTTGCCAGTTGATATCAAATTGATTGAGCTAGGTGAAATTGCCGATCAATTCGGAGGGGTAACTAATCCAAAAAATCTACCTCTTAATATCAAGGAAGATCTGGCCGCGGTCGAATCCGCGGATTTACTGATTGTGGCAACACCGGTTTATCGCGCATCGTTTACTGGCTTGTTCAAGCATTTTTTTGACTTTGTCCATCACGAAGCCCTGATCGATGTCCCGGTGCTGTTGGCGGCAACCGGAGGCAGTGAACGACATGCCTTAGTGATTGAACATCAATTACGTCCACTATTCAGTTTCTTCCAGGCTTTGACCTTGCCGATCGGCGTTTATGCCGCTGAATCTGAATTACAGTCGTACCAAGTCAGCAGTGCCGCATTACAAGCACGGATTAATTTGGCAGTGCAGAAATCGTTACCGCTGATTGTGCGGCGCGATATTAATTTGCTCGATCAACTGCCAGTCGCCGCAGAAGCCTAATTGACTGTTGTGAATTTTTTTAATTGAGGATATACGCAATGAGCCAGGAAAATATCAAATTTGCCTATTGGGTACCGAATGTCAGCGGTGGCTTAGTCGTTAGCAAAATCGAGCAACGTACCAGCTGGGATATCGATTACAACCGTAAATTGGCGCAAACCGCAGAAAATGCCGGTTTTGAATATGCGCTATCACAGATTCGCTTCACCGCCGGGTATGGCGCCGAATACCAGCATGAATCGGTATCGTTTTCTCATGCCTTGCTGGCCGCGACCAGTAAATTGAAAGTGATTGCCGCCGTGCTGCCGGGCCCATGGCATCCGGCGCTATTGGCTAAGCAGATTGCCACCATCGACCATTTGACTGGCGGCCGGGTGGCTGTGAATGTGGTGTCTGGCTGGTTTCAAGGGGAATTCACCGCGATCGGTGAACCTTGGCTGGAACATGATGAACGCTACCGTCGTTCCGAGGAGTTCATTCGCGTGCTGAAAGGGATCTGGACCTCCGACAACTTTAGCTTTAATGGCGATTTCTATCGTTTCCACGACTACACCCTCAAACCTAAGCCACTGCAGCAACCTCATCCGCAAATCTTCCAGGGCGGCAGTTCGCGCGCGGCGCGCGATATGGCCTCGCGCGTCTCCGACTGGTACTTCACCAACGGCAATACGCTTGAAGGGATTAAGGCGCAGGTGGATGACGTGCGCAGCAAGGCGGCGGCCAATAACCACAAGGTCAAAATTGGCGTGAACGCCTTCATTATTGCCCGTGATACCGAAGAAGAAGCCAAAGCGGTACTCGCCGAAATTATCGCTAAGGCCGATCCGGAAGCAGTGAACGCGTTTGGTGATGCGGTTAAACAAGCCGGACTCGCCAGTCCGGAGCGCGAAGGTAATTGGGCTAAATCCACGTTTGAAGACCTGGTGCAGTACAACGATGGTTTCAAAACCAATTTGATCGGCACCCCGCGTCAAATTGCCGAACGGATTGTGGCGCTGAAAGCCATTGGTGTGGATCTGGTGCTGTCTGGCTTCTTGCACTTCCAGGAAGAAGTGGAGTACTTCGGTCAGCGGGTGCTGCCGCTGGTACGCGAGCTGGAACGCCAGCAACAGCAACAAGCGGTCGCGGTATAAGCCGGATCTTGGAGGGCAATCGATGAGTGTGACTCAACCCTTGGCGCTGAATGCCGATGCCACTTTAGTCGACTGGCTGCGGCAACAGGCGCGGCTGCGTGGCTCGGCGGTGGCGTTGCGCCACAAACAGCGGGGTATCTGGCATGAAACCACCTGGAGCCAAGCGTCGGCCGAGGTCGGACGCTTGGCGGCCCGGCTGGCGCAACAGGGCTTTGGCGCCGGGGAGCGCTTGCTGGTGATTAGCCATCCACGGCCAGAAGCTTTGTTGCTGTCTCTGGCGGCGCAAGCCCTGGACGGTAGCGCGATTCTGCTTGACCCCCTGGCTAGCGGCGCAAGCCTGCGTCATTTGTTGGCCCATGCCGCCCCCGCTTATGTCTTTGCCGAAGGCCAGGTGGAAGTCGACTTGGTGCTGGCGACGGGCGCGCGCCGGCTCATCATCTATGCCGACGCGCGTGGGCTCGCTCACTATCGCCAACCCGCGCTTCTGGCTTATCAGCAGGCGCTGGCCGATGAAGGGCCGTCGCCTCAGGCGCCACGCTCGAGTCAGCAGCATGCGGCTTTTGTGTTTTATCGCGGCACTGACAGCGGCGCGATTGAGCAGCAGCAGCTGCAACATCGCGAGCTGCTGCTGGCGGGGAAACAGTTGGTTCTGGGCGAGCGGCTGACCGCGCGCGAACAGGCGCTGGCGGCGCGGGCATTGCCCACTGACGCGCAGATCCGTTACTTGCTGGCGCCATGGCTGCTGGCCGGGTTTTGTCTGAATTTTCCTGAAAATCTGGCGACCCGTGATATCGACCGGCGCGAATTGGGTCCGACGCTGGTCGCGGGAACCCGCGAAACTTATGGCCGCCTGGCCGAGTTGGTTTTTGACCGCTTGCCGTCGCCAGGCAGCTGGCTGCGGCGCTTGATCGATTACGCTTTACAGCCACAGGCTCCGGCTTGGGTGCGCTGGCTGAGCGTGTATCCGCTGCGTCGTCCTCTTTCAGATGTGCTCGGTTTGCGCCGCGCGCGCGTGCCTTTGCTCATCGGCGAACCCCTGCCGGAGCCGACGCGGCGGTTGTTTGTCGCAATCGGAGTCAAGGTGCGCGCCTGGCCGGAGGGGGCCCATTGGCAGCCGTCCGACGTGCCATCCGCGACGCCGAGCGTGAGTCCGGTGGGATTGCTCAGTACCGGAGTCGTTCAATGACCACACTTCCCCAACCTTTACTGCGTCTCGAACATATTTCCCTGTCGTTCAAAGGCGTGCATGCGATTAGTGATATCGGTTTCGATGTGGCGCCTGGCGAGATTTGCGCCTTAATCGGGCCAAATGGCGCTGGCAAAAGCTCTTTATTGAATGTGATTAATGGGGTTTATCAGCCGCAGCAGGGGCGGATTACCTTTGATGGCCAAGTTCGGCGCCAGATGCGCCCGCATGATGCCGCGCGCCGCGGGATCGCCCGCACCTTTCAGAATATTGCTTTATTCAAAGGCATGAGCGTGCTGGACAACGTCTTGACCGGACGCACGCTGAGTACGCGCAGCAGTTGGCTGGAGCAGGCCTTGCGCATCGGACGCGCACCCCGCGAAGAAGACGCACAGCGGCGCCGCGCCGAGGAAGTGATCGAGTTTTTACGCATCCAGCCCTGGCGCCATGCGCTAGTGGGGCAATTGCCCTATGGGCTGCAAAAACGGGTTGAATTGGCGCGCGCGCTGGTGGCCGAACCACGGTTACTGCTGCTGGATGAGCCCATGGCGGGCATGAACGCGGACGAAAAACTCGAGATGAGCCAGTTCATTTTGGACAGCAACCGTGAGTTCGCGACCACGGTGGTGCTGATTGAACACGACATCGGAGTGGTCATGGGGCTGTCGCATCACGTCGTGGTACTGGATTACGGCAAAAAAATCGGTGATGGCAGCCCGGATGAAGTGCGGCGTAACCCCGAGGTGATCCGCGCCTATCTGGGGACCAAGCACTAGCGTCAATCCAGCGCCGATGGATTGACGCGCAACGGGCGCAAACAGGGGAACTGGAATGTCGTTTTTCTTTGAAGTGTTACTCGGTGGTGTTCTGGCCGGCGTGATGTATTCGCTGGTCGCCATCGGGTTTGTGTTGATTTACAAAGCCTCGGGGGTGTTCAACTTTGCCCAGGGAGCTATGGTGCTATTTTCCGCTCTGACCTTTGTCAGTCTGCTGGAGCGCCATGTGCCGTTTTGGCTGGCCTGCGCCGCGACCTTGCTGTGCATGCTGCTGTTGGCGGTATTGATTGAGCGTCTGGTGCTGCGCCATCTGGTCAACCGCCCGCCAATGACCTTATTCATGGCCACCCTGGGCTTGAGCTATGTTCTCGAAGGCGGTGCCCAGGCCTTGTGGGGGTCCCAGGTGCATGGTCTGGATCTCGGGATTGCCGATGTGCCATTAAATCTGGCGGGCTTGATGGTGTCGCAGTTTGATCTATTCGCCGCCGCGATTGCCTTGTTTCTGGTGCTGGCCTTATCGCTGCTGTTTAACCGCACGCGCATGGGCTTATCGCTGCGCGCGGTGGCCGACGATCAACTGGCGGCGCTGGCGATCGGTATTCGCCTGCAGCGCATGTGGATCATTGTCTGGGCCGTGGCCGGGTTTGTCGGCCTGGTGGCGGGCTTGCTATGGGGCGCGCGCCTCGGGGTGCAGTTTTCGCTGTCGCTGATTGTGCTTAAGGCGCTGCCGGTCTTGATTATTGGTGGTTTTACCTCGATTGCCGGCGCGATTGTCGGTGGCTTGATTGTCGGGGCCAGCGAGAAATTGGCCGAGGTCTATATCGGGCCTTTGCTTGGTGGCGGAATTGAAAATTGGTTTCCCTACCTGCTGGCGTTGGCATTTCTGCTGCTGCGACCCGCCGGGTTATTTGGCGAACGCGCCATCGAACGGGTTTGAATTCTAAAGGGGCGGTACATGTTTTATCTTGAGTCGGGGCAATTCAGTAACTCGTATCGCCAAGACCGGCGCCTGTTTCGCTTGTGGCAGCAGCGTTGGGCGCTGGCGGGCTTGATCGTTGCGGCCTATACCGTGGTGCCGTGGCTGGGCAATGACTATTGGTTTAGCGCGATCCTGATTCCGTTTCTGGTGTTGTCCTTGGCGGGGGTCGGTCAAAACGTGCTGACCGGTTATGCCGGTCAACTGTCGCTGGGGTCGGCGGCCTTTATGGCGGTAGGGGCGTTTGCCGCCTACAACCTCCAATTGCGCGTGTCCGGCATGCCGCTCTTGCTGGGGTTTTTCCTCGCGGGCCTATGCGCGGTGCCGGTTGGCGTGATTTTTGGCTTGCCCAGCCTGCGCATCAAGGGTTTCTATCTGCTGGTATCCACCCTGGCGGCGCAGTTTTTAATTGAGTGGATCTTCACTCAGTTCAGCTGGTTTTCCAATGACAGCACCTCGGGGGTGATTAGCGCCCCGCCACTGGTGGTGCTTGGGCACAACTTCAGCACCCCATTGGGGCGCTATTTATTGACCTTGAGCGTGGTTCTGCCACTGGTGTGGCTGGCGACGAATCTGGTGCACAGCCAATGGGGTCGCAACTGGATGGCGGTGCGCGATATGGATACCGCCGCCGCGGTGATCGGTATTCCTCTCGGGCGGACAAAATTGCTGGCCTTTGCCATCAGCTCCTTTTTGCTCGGGGTCGCCGGCGCGTTATGGGCGTTTACCTATCTCGGCACCGTGGAGCCACATGGCTTCGATCTGAACCGATCGTTTCAGATTCTATTCATCATCATTATTGGCGGCATGGGCAGCATTCTCGGCAATTTTCTCGGCGCCGCCTTCATTGTATTGCTGCCGATTTTGCTGTCGATTGCTGCCAGCGCGTACCTGGGGGATTTCATTCAGTCAGGACAGCTGGATAACTTACAGAAAATGATTTTTGGCGCTTTGATCATCGTGTTGCTGATCAAGGAACCCGAGGGTCTGGCCAAACTGTGGCAATCACTGCGGGCCAAGGCCCACGGCTGGCCACTGCGCTACTGGACTTAAGCCGCAACGGTCATGCGCCAGCGTAGCGCGTGACCGAACGGGGATGGTTGAACTTAATTATTCATACAGCAAGGGAGTTGTAGCCTATGTTTTCTCAGCGTTTAACATCGCGCGCGGCCTTGGCTTTAGCCATTGTCCTGGCGAGCGCGACCGTACCGGCGCATGCCGCGAATCAACAGTATTTTCCATTGCAGAGTTATCGCGTGGGACCGTACGCGGCCGGAGGCACCGGCTTTTTCGGCGGCTTCATCGATTACATGCAGTATGTCAATCTCAAGCAAGGCGGCGTCAACGGTGTCAAGTTGGTCTGGAGCGAGTGCGAAACCGAGTATGTGGTCGAAAAAGGGGTCGAATGCTACGAACGGCTGAAAAAGGGGCTGAATGGCGCGCCAGCGGCGGCAACCAACCCCTTGTCTGTCGGGATTGCCTATGCCACGTTGGAGCGTTCAACCGCCGATAAACTGCCGCTGATCACCATTAATCATGGCCGCACCGATTCCACCGACGGCAGTGTGTTCCCCTACGTGTTTCCTTTACAGCTGAACCCTTACTCTGAAGTGTCGGCGATCATTAACTATATCGGTCAGCAGAGTGGCGGGCTGGCCAAGCTCAAAGGCAAGAAGATCGTCACCTTGTACCATGGCTCGCCTTACGGTAAAGAGACCAATCCGATTTTGACCCTGTTGGCCAAGAAATATGGTTTCGAACTGACCTTGCTGGAAGTACCGCATCCAGGCAACGAGCAGCAGTCGCAATGGCTGACGATCCGTCAGATCAAACCGGATTGGGTGATTTTGCGTGGCTGGGGAGTGATGAACCCAGTCGCGTTGAAAACCGCGCAGAAAACCGGTTTCCCGGCGAATCACATTATCGGCAATATCTGGAGTAACTCCGAGGACGATGCCGCCCCGGCTGGCGATGCCGCCAAGGGCTATATCTCGATTACCACCCATCCTTCAGGGACCCAGTTCCCGGTGCTGCAGGGGATCAAGAAATATGTGATCGATACCGGCAAGGGCAATCTGGCCGATCCTAAGCGCTTTGGTAATGTCTACTACAACCTGGGCGTGGTGAACGGGATTCTCAACGTCGAAGCGGTACGCGTGGCGCAAAGCAAGTTTGGCAATAAGCCATTGACCGGCGAGCAGGTCCGTTGGGGTTTTGAACATCTCAAGTTCGATACTCCGCGCTTGAAACAAGTCGGCGCATACGGTTTGCTGCAACCATTGCAACTGAGTTGCTCCGACCATGAAGGGGGGGGCGCCGTGCGCTTCCAGCAGTGGGATGGCAGCAAATGGAAGGTGATCTCGGGCTGGATTCAGGCCGATCGCGCGCTACTGCGTCCGATTATCGAAGCCTCTTCGCACCAGTACGCCAAAGAGCATGGGATTACGCCGCGCGATTGCGCTAAGGAATCTTGATTCATCCCCCGGAGCGGCCATGCCGCTCCGGGGGCAGCCCATGGAGAAGCGGATGAGTGCAAGTGTTCTATTACAGCTAGACGCGATCAAAGTGACCTACAACCAGGTGATTCTGGCGGTGAATGACATTTCGCTGCAGGTGAGGTCTGGCCAAATTGTGGCATTACTTGGGGGCAATGGGGTTGGTAAGAGTTCCACGCTAAAGGCCATTTCTGGTTTGCTCAACGCTGAACGCGGAGAGTTGGCGGCCGGACAAATTCACTATCAGGGGCAAGACATCAGCCACAGCCCCGCCGCGCAGCTGGTCAAACGCGGCTTGGTTCAGGTGCTCGAAGGACGGCACTGCTTTGCCCATTTGAGTGTGGAAGAAAATCTGCTCACTGGCGCTTTCGCGCGCAGCCCATCGCGCGCCGATCTCAAATCCAGCCTGGAAAAAATCTACCATTACTTCCCGCGCTTGCGGCAGCGCCGCAGCGCGCTGGCCGGCTATACCTCGGGTGGCGAACAGCAGATGGTGGCGATTGGCCGCGCCCTGATGGCGAAGCCGACACTGGTGTTGCTGGATGAGCCCTCAATGGGGTTGGCACCGCAAGTGGTAGCAGAAATTTTCGATATTGTGCGGCACTTGAACCAGCAGGAACACGTTAGCTTCTTGCTCGCCGAGCAGAACGCGCACTTAGCCCTGCGCTATGCGGATTATGCCTACATTATCGAGAGTGGCCAGGTGGCCAGCCACGCCCCCGCCGAGATCCTGGCCGCGCGCGACGATGTGCACCAGTTTTATCTGGGGACCGGCGCAGCGGCGGCATGAGCTGGCCATGGTCCAGGGTCCTATCCGGCAGGCTCCCAGTAGTCACTGGCATGGCTGAGCAGCTCGATTTCAGCTGCATTCAGTTGCAGACGCAGGGCGGCGCCCAGGGCTTGTAGTTGTTCGATCGAGGTGGCGCTGGCAATCGGCGCGGTAATGCTGGGCCGGGCCATTTGCCAGGCCAGCGCGACGGCGCTGGGTACGGTGTGATGTTGCTCCGCCACCAGGTCAAGCGCCGCGAGAATGCGTAGTCCGCGCGCGTTAAGATAGCCGGCGGCTTTAGCGCCGCGCGGGCTTAGGTTCAGATCTTTAGCACTGCGATATTTGCCGCTGAGAAAGCCGCTGGCCAGTGCGTAGTAGTTGGTTACCCCTAAACGCAATTCAGTGGCGACCGGTTCGATATCGCGCTCGTAGTCCGCTCGGTCATAAAGGTTGTATTCCGGTTGCACCACCTGATAGGCGGGAAGGCCATCGCGTTGGCTAATGAACGCCGCCTCGAGCAGGCGCTCGCCACTGTAGTTTGAGGCGCCAATGATGCGCACCTTGCCGGCGGCGATCAGCGTTTGGTAGGCCCCCAGGGTTTCCTCCAATGGGGTATCGGCCAGATCGCGATGCGAGAAGTAGAGATCAATATAGTCGGTCTGCAAGCGGCGCAACGAGTCTTCCACCGCGCGCAGTATATTGTTGCGCGACAGTCCGGCGCGGCTCGCCAGCGAGCCAACCTTAGTCGCCAGCACCACGTTGGCGCGCTTGCCGCTCTTCGCCAGCCATTTGCCAATGATGGTTTCGGATTCGCCACCCTGATTGCCCGGTGCCCAGGCTGAATACACGTCGGCGGTATCGATGAAGTTGATGCCGTTATCGGCCAGCGCGTCGAGCATCGCAAACGAGCGGGCTTCGTCTAATGTCCAGCCAAATACATTGCCGCCGAAGGCCAGCGGAGAAACTTGAATCACTGATGTTCCCAGTGCGCGCCGTGTCATATCCAACCCCTTACGTCATTGTATTAGTTAATGATGCTACTCCAATGACGAAGGGTTGGGGGCGGTTCAGGGCGCCGCGCTGGTTTTGATCGTGCCCGCGAGCAGCGCCTGCACCAGTTCATTGCGCCAGGACTGAACATTGTCTTGGGCTAGTTCGGGAGGGATCTGCGGGTGCAACTCGCTAAAGTCGCCATACACCACGCCGAGTAGCTGATCTCCGAGCTCCAGCGGCATCAGCATGATCGAGCGCGCGCCCAAATGTTCGCTATACCAGTCGGGTAGCAAACGCGCATAGGCGGGTTGATGCAAGTCGGCGATATAGGCATCTTGCTTGCGGCTGACCACCGCGCGGAACAAATCGGGTTTAGCCCCTTGGCAGCGAAACCGGCTGGTGGCCACCGCGGCATTGCGCCCGACACCGGCGATGGCCTTCAGCCCGCCGGAGCTATCGACCATGCACAGCAAGGTACAGTCGAAATTGCAGCGCGCGTGGATTTTGCGCAGCACTTGCTGAATCACCGCTACCGGGGTGCGGCCTTCAATGCTCTCGCTTTCACGGGTCATGCCGTCGCCGGAAGAAATTCGATCCTGCACCCGCTCGGAGCCGCGCCGCAGCAAGACGCGCGCTTGTTCCACGCTACAGGGAAACGCCAGACCCGACATAATCTCCTGGGTGTCGGCCAGACACTTACTGATCCAGGCGTTGACCTTGTCTTCCTTGAGATTCAACGCCAGAGCGTATTGCTCGACACAGCGCTCGATCTCCAGCCGTTCGAGGTTTTGCGGCTGACGAAACAGCGCATCGGTGAGATGGCGGCAGAGGGCGGAACAGTGCTGATGCCAGCCGGCGGCGGTCGCGCCGGCCTGAGCCAGATCAATGCTGGGCAGCAAACTGTGTTCTATGGTTTCAGGCAGGCACCAATGGTGGGCAATCGCGGCGCTCATCATCGGATAACTCTTGCCGAACACCCTCAGCACCGCGTCTTCTTCGCTGAGATTTTCTTCGGCTTGCAGCATGCGGCAGCGCTCGATCTCCGCAAATAGAAAATAGGTCGCCATCATGCGCGACAAATTTTGCATCAAACCACAAATCTGGGCTTCTTGCGGATTAAAGCGCACCGCATTATGCCGGGTCACCTCGAACGCCAGATTGCCACAGAAATAGGCGGCGACAATCTCGGCGTGCAGCAAATCCGACTGGGGTTTATTTGACAAGCTGTTGAGTAGGGCCAGCGACAGCGCCACCGACCTGACCGTATTGATCCCCAACAGTGCCAACACCTGTTCGACCGTGGTGATATTGCGTCCGGCGCGCGCATGGCGCGCGGAATTCGCGATACGCAGCAATTTAGCGGTCAAGGCGGCATCGCGCAAAATGGCGGCGCACACTTGCTGGGTGTCACTGTCATGACCATCGCCCAAATGGCTCATGACCTCAACCGAGGCGCCTAGTCCGACGAACCCGGATGATTGATCCATGTACTGCAACAACCGGGGAATGGCATTAACTTCTGGTGTTTCCATCTGGCTCGATAAACCTGGCGGTGATACGGCTGAAGGGCCTGGTGGGTCATGCGACGCGCGCGCTTAATGGCCTCGGCGCGGGCCGTCTCGGTCGATGGTGGATGCTCCGGGCTGCTTAACAACCGGACGTAATTGTAGCACAGATGACTGTATCTAAAGGCTTAAGCCGATCCCATCGTCATCCGCATCGCCCGCTACGTCTCACCCGGAGGGGTGAGCGTTGAGATCTAAACTCACCCTTCTGTGTTATGTCATCGGATCACGTGCTTGATTAATATCAATGTCATATACGGTATTGACTTTCAACCGCCGGACTTTTGAGGACACAGCGATGAACAACCGTACCGCGACACGCGTGACGCGTGACTACCAAGCCCTGGATGCCGCACATCATATTCATGCTTTTGTCGACCAGAAGGCCCTGAATCAAGAGGGTCCGCGGGTGATGGTCAAGGGCCAGGGCTTATATCTGTGGGATAGCGATGGCAAGCAGTATCTCGACGGCATGTCCGGCCTGTGGTGTACCAATCTTGGTTACGGTCGGCCCGAGTTGGTGCGCGCCGCGACCCGGCAGCTGGAGCAACTGAGTTACTACAATATGTTTTTCCATACCACTCACCCGGCGGTGGTCGAGTTGTCCGAGCGGCTGTTTTCACTGTTGCCCGCGCACTATAGCCACGTGGTGTATACCAACTCCGGCTCCGAGGCCAACGAAGTGCTGATTCGCACCGTGCGCCGCTATTGGGATGTGCGCGGCCAGCCTGAGAAGAAAGTCTTTATTGGCCGGCACAACGGTTATCACGGCTCGACCGTAGGCAGCGCCTCGCTTGGTGGCATGGCGTTTATGCATGAAATGGGCAATTTACCGATTCCCGGCGTTGAGCATATTGGCGAGCCGTACTGGTTTGCGCACGGCGCAAATCTGAGTCCCGCCGAGTTTGGCCTGCAATGCGCGCGCGAACTGGAAACCAAGATCCTGGCGCTGGGCGCCGATAAAGTGGCGGCGTTTGTCGCTGAGCCGTTTCAGGGCGCTGGCGGGATGATTATTCCCCCGGACAGCTACTGGCCGGAAATTCAGCGCATCTGTCGTCAATACGATGTGTTGTTGTGCGCCGATGAGGTGATCGGCGGGTTTGGCCGTAGCGGCGAATGGTTTGCCCATCAGCACTTCGATTTTCAGCCCGACACCTTGACCATCGCCAAGGGACTGACCTCCGGCTATATCCCGATGGGCGGTTTGGTGCTGTCGCGGCGCATGGCCGACACTCTGGTGGCCGAGGGCGGCGTGTTTGCCCACGGTCTGACTTATTCTGGCCACCCGGTTGCCGCCGCGGTGGCGCTGGCCAGCCTGGACGTACTGCAGGGCGAGGGCATTGTCGAACAAGTGAAAACCGATACCGGCCCCTATTTGCAACGCTGTCTGCGCCAGACCTTCGAGCAGCATCCGCTGGTGGCGGAAATTCAGGGCGTCGGGATGCTGGCGGCGTTACAGTTTGCCGCCGATAAACCCTCGCGCCGCCGTTTCGCCGATGAAGGCCAGATTACTTGGCGCTGTCGCACGCATGGCTTTGAGCAGGGGGTGATTATCCGTTCGACCCAGGGGCGGATGATCATGGCGCCGGCCCTGGTGATCAACCATAGCGAAATCGATCAGTTGATCGCCAAAACCAAGCTGGCCGTGGATCTGACCGCGCAGGAGCTCGGGCTGATGTAAGCGTTCCCACTGCCGTCGTCCACGCGCCCTACCGCCATCATCCACGCCCAATACCACCGTCATCCTCGCCGCATGGGCGGCGGGGATCTGAGAACTTGCGGCATTGACAGCAAAAAGCCTGGGTCCCCGCCAATTTGGCGAGGACGACAGGCCACGGCCTTCCAAGCGATCGTTGACCCATGTTATGAGTATTTCTTTGTCATATATTGATGTATGTGGTTAGATTAACGCGAAGGGGAGCACATGCCGACATAGACCAAGGAAACCCATGACCATAGATGTTGCCTCGTTGGCGTTTCACCAACGCTTGGGCCGATTGATTGATAAGTTGGGCGATAGCGCCCTGTGGCCGGCGCTGGCGCGCCTGTTGGCCGAGGTTGCGCATTTCGATACTTGGGTGGTGATGCTGTTTCGCGCCGACTTGCCGCCATTGATGTTGGCTAGTCATCATGCCAGCTCGGTGGAAGCCCTGCTGTTGGCCGATTATCGATGCCAATTGTATCGTATCGACCCATTTTACCGCTTTAGCCAGAGTGAACCGGGTGCCGGGGTCTATCGACTGGATGAAGTCGCGCCCGACTCGTTTCGCGACACCGAGTATTTTCGCCGTTACTTTATCCACAATGTCGTTGAGGACGAGGTGCAGTTCTTGCAGCCGATCAAGGGGCAGGGGGTACTGTCGTTGGCGCTGGGTAGCCGCCGGCGCTTTCAGGCGCAAGAAATTGGCGCGCTGCAGCTATTCGCCCCCTGGTTGCTGCCGCTGATGCAAAAGGCGCTGCAGTTCGATCATCTGTTGCTGCAGAGTCTGGCCACGGCGCCACCCGACCGGCATACCCGGATGGAAGACGCATTGCGCCAAAGCGGGCGGCCGCATTTGACCGAGCGCGAGGTCCAGGTGGCGCTCCTGGTGTTGGGTGGACACTCGACCAAGGCGGTGGCGCAGCAACTGGGAATCTCGCTCGACACCGCCAAGGCGCACCGCCGCAACCTCTACGCCAAGCTCGGTGTGACCCAGCAGGCCGGTTTGTTTCTGCTGTTCAGCCATTTGCCACGACAGATGGCCGAAGGCGAGGCGCCTACGGCAACCCTCAATCCGGCTGAGCCAGCCTGACTGGCAGTCTTGCGCGGCGCACACCCCTCTGTTTCAACGTCGGTATCAAAAAGCCCGTTTTCTATACACGTCAAACGGAAGGACTGTTCAAGGGTGACGTATTACCTGATGCCTTTGCCAATCCCGCCGCCAAGGAAGTGCTACGCTACCGCCAGGCCTTGCGACTTGGATTTGAGCTGGTGCGTGACACCGGTTTGATCAAGCGGAACTGGAGCGCAATCATGCGGGATTTCGCAAACTTCCCGGGACTGAGCTCAAAAGTAGTCAGGGCGAGACGGTTTACATGCCACCGCAGGACCCGGCGCAAATTGTGAGTCTGATGCGCAATCGGAATGGATAGCGCGCTTCACCGGGTTGCCAGTTCACTCAACATCCCGGCTGCGCCCCTGGTGGAATCAATGGCCGGATTGCAGGCCGTGATGGGTCGAGCGTATGTATAGCTTGTTGACGACGGCACTGACGCCGGCGGTGGCTTTTGCGGTACTTACCGCCATGTGGCGAGCGTATTGGCTACGCACCGTGCCATGCAGTGTGACACGACCATTCTTGCTTGTGACGCGAATCGACGATGTTTTAAGGCTGGGTTGAAGGCTCAATTGGGCCGTGACACGACGGTTAAGCTCCTGGTCATTAACGGCGTCAGGGCTCTGGAGGTTCTCTACCGATGGCGCCGATGCCTCCGATACCTCTGATGGCGCCGATGCCTCGGCGGCATAGGCGACATTCAGACCCATGCCGGTACTTAATCCGGCAATGATCAGCGTTTGGCTCAGTAAGGTTTTACTAAAGTGGGTGAGATGCATGGTGGTTCTCCTGAAGGCTATTTCGAATTTTTAATGGGTCAAGATTGTTCGCTGCCGCTGGGGCCGCGCTGGAATCAATGGCCGGATCGCATTGCGTGATGGACCGAGCGCACGGTCAGCTTGCTGATGACCGCGCGGACGCCGATGGTGGCTTTAGCCGTGCTCACCGCCACGTATTTGGCGTGCTGGCTATGCACCGTGCCATAAAGTGTTACCCGTCCATCCTTGGTTTTTACACGAATGTCCGATGTATTGAGACTGGGTTGGTGGCTCAATCGGGTGCTGACTCGACGGCTAACATCGTGGTCATGATGGATGTCGGCGCGATGGGTGCTTTCGACCGCTGGCGCCGATGACTCGGCGGCATTGGCTATGTTCAGACCAATGCCGGTGCTTAATCCGGCAATGATTAGTGTCTGGCTCAGTAATGTTTTACTAAAGCGGCTGAGTTTCATGTTAGTTCTCCTGAAGGTTATTCGTAGTTTTAATGGGTTAATATCGTCCGCGGCCGCTTGGGCCTCGACTGTTTCATGGCTTAAGGTTAATCCGACTGGGTCCGCGACTCTGTGCGCCGCCGCACAGAGCTTGGCGTTGTGAGTGATGATTGAGTGGAAGTCGTGGCGGAGGGCGCGTACAGACGCGTGGGGTTAAACAATCGTGGCTTAGTCTTGTACCGAGATGTCGTCCTTGACGCTCAGTACCCCAGTGGCGCTCTTGGCGGAATCAATAGCCAGATCGCGTTCCGCGCCACTAGTGACCGACCCAGTGAGGGTGACCTCCCCGCCCTGAATCGTGACTTGAATCTTCTTGGCTTCGTGTTTGGCGCGGCGTTTTAGCGCCACCTCAATATCCATCTTGACCTCGGTCAGGGATATTGGGTGCTTAAGGGTGATGTGGTCGTTGACGCCCGCCACCCCGATTAAATTACGTAAGGCATTACTTGCATTGTGGCGCTGGTACTCCCAGTCCACATTGCCGGTCAAGGTGATCCAGCCGTCTTCAACCATGACCTGAACCGTATCCTTGGGGAAATTGGCCTGTTTATGCAAAATACTTTCAGCCGCTTGAGCGATATCCGCGTCTTTACGCGGGTCCTTCTTTGGCACTTCAACTTCGGTCTCGATGGCTGTGGCCAATACGCCGTTGACTCGTAACACGGCGCGTTCGGCGCTCGATTTTTCGCTATGAGAATCCACCTGACCGCTTAAGGTCACGACACCATAGGTGACTTCGACCGCGATTTTGCTGGCATCGACCTCTGGATCCCAGTTCAACTCGGCAATGACGTTCTTTTGTACTTGTGCATCGGTTTTCATGACCATTGTTCTACCTCGCAAGATAAATAAGCTCCCGCGTCTTAGAAACCTAGAAGCATGGGGCCAGAGCGCAACGGCCTTGGGAAACCGGGCTTCGCGATTGCCGTCACACGCTGGCTAACCAGTTGTACCGTGTACGCCTGCCATGTTCTGTACGTTGTCTAACATAAGCCGATATCATGGCGAGCAACGAGGGGGGTGCCTTTGCCCACCGCCCACCAGGCCTGGCCCCGAAGGGTTTGCGCAAAAAGGACCCACCTGCTGCGTTACGCTCCTTGGCCGCGTCATATTGCCGCAGGATATTGTTCCTTCTCATCGTTCATGTTATTAATGAGATCCATTCTCATTAAAATAATCAATTTATTTAGGTGATCTATGTCTTTCTCCCCGCGCTCAATGATGCTGGTGACGGCTTTGCTGACCTCTTTGATGGCTACCTCGGTATGGGCGCATGCCCGCCCGGTCACTCGGACCCCGACCGATCACGCATTGGTCAGCGCGCCGCATGAAGTCCGGATTGATTTCAGCGAAACCCTGGAGCCGGCGCTCAGTTCGATTCTCGTGATCGACGCACAGGGTAAGACGGCGAATAACGCCAAGTCGGCGGTGGATAGCAAAAATGCGAAATTGATGTCGGTTGCCTTGCCGCCGTTGCCAGCGGGGGTCTACCAAGTGAAATGGGTGGCGGTGGCCACCGATGGCCACCGCACGCAAGGGCAATACACGTTTACCGTTAAATAATGAATCCGTCGGTGTTTACCTGGGGGCAGGCTTGCGCCGCGACCGGGCTGGATCTCGGCCTGGCCTGGGGCGCCGCCATCGTGACGCTGTTTTGCGCGATGGTTCCGGCCCGGGCAGAGCGCATGCTGCGCCGCCAGACGCTCTGGACTAGCGCGATGCTGTGCGCCTATAGCGTGATGGCGGTCGGTTCGATGACGGATCCTGGCTGGGGCGAATGGTTAGCTCGGATCGGGCTGGTGCTGACTCAAACCGGCTTCGGACACATGCAGCTCGTGGCGCTGGCGGGCTGTGCGCTGCTAGCCCTGGCCGGCTGGTGGCCTGCTCTGACCCAGCGGGGACGCCAGTCGGTTTTTGCGCTTGGGCTCATTGTGCTGTTGCTGGCGCGCGCCGCCAGCGGCCATGTCATGGATGTCGGCTTCTTCAGCCTGGCTTTGCTGGCGCATGCCGCGCATATTGGCGCCGCGTGTGTCTGGGTTGGGTCGGTGTGCCTGGGGGTCTGGCTGTTACGCGATAGCGCCAGTCGTGGCGAGATCTTGGCTCAGCGTTTATCCCGCCTGGCGACCTGGTCCCTGGTCGCGGTATTCGCCACCGGTTTACTCAACGTTGAGCGCTTGCTTAGCCCTTGGCCGGGGATGCAGTCGCCCTATGTCGAACTGCTGGGGGGGAAACTGGCGCTGGTGCTGCTGGCCGTGGGCCTTGGCGCGGCGAATCGCTGGTATTACATGGCGCGCATGCCAGAGCGCGCAGAGTGGGCGCTGACGTGGTTTGGCCGTGTGCTGCGCCTTGAAGCCGGTCTATTGCTGCTGGTGCTGGCTTGCGCGGCCAGATTAGGCATGAGTATGCCGGCCTGATCAGACGCGTCAGGGCTTTGCGCCACTGACGCGGATCAAGCGCATTCCTCTGTATTCATTTCTTGATTGCACTTCTTTCCGGGCGTTGGTTCATGTTGTTCCACGCTGGCCACAACACCACCACCATCCATCACCGTACCCTCTGCGTCGGGTTTCCGCGCCCGGTTCGTTCTCCTGTAGGGCAACGTAGTGTCCCGAATTGGCACAACGTGGCGGCATGACGGTGAGTTTGCATTGCCCGCCCCCTCCCCGCTTCGGATATTGGCACAGCGCAATGCAAGCCCCCGGTTTTGACACACCGCACATCCAGCCCGTATCGCGCAACCTCGATGGGCGCGCGAGCGCCCAATTCGTTCACATCGCAGGGAAATGGGAGAGATTCAAATGAAATCGAAATTTCTGATGCTCATGATGTTAGTTCTAGGCGTATTCGGAGCCTCCAGCGCCGCCTTTGCGGCCGCAAGCTCCGATATCACCCTGGAACAAGCGCTCACTATCGTGTCTGCGGCACGAGCCAAGGCGCTTAAGCAAGGAACGCTGATGAATATCGCCGTTGTCGACGCCGGGGCTAACCTCAAAGCCTTTATCCGTATGGATGGTGCTTTCCTGGGCAGTATCGATGTGTCGATCAAAAAGGCGAAAACCGCGCGTCTATTTAATATGCCGACCGCCGCGCTCGGTGAGCTGGCCCAGCCGGGCAAGCCGCTCTATCACATCGAGTTCTCTAATGACGGGCTCATCACCTTTGCCGGTGGGATTCCACTGAAGAACAAGGATGGAACCATCATCGGCGCCATCGGTGTCAGCGGCAGCAGCGTGGAGGATGACAACGAGGTCGCCCTGGCCGGCGCCGCTGCATTGAATAAATAATTTGTTCAGAGGGTCCTTAGTCGGGGGCGGGAACCTGATTCTTGCCTCCAGCGCCGGACGGTAGACGCTCGGCGCGCCGCCTTTCCAGGCCTAGATTGTGACCTCGCTCGCTCCGCGTTTCTTTGCGCAAACATTACCGATTTTTACGTTCAGACTACATAAACAGCAATCAATATTAATAGTAAGTATTTACTATTTAAAGCAATTAAAACCGTATTGATTGCCATGCCAAATTTTGCGTTATATCCGCGTGGTCCTTCGTTCAGCTTTAAAAATCATTTTGCTTCATCTTTAAAACTCACTATCGGATGGTTCAATGTTTAACTCTCGCCGGCCGCTGATTCTTGCGGCATTGGGCTGTGTGGTTCTGGGGGCAGGATTCTTGTTGCTCAAAAGTATCCCACGCGCGGGCAACATGCCACCGCCCAATCTGGCTATCCCGGTCCAGGTCGCCAATACGCGCCATGCCGATGTGCCGGTGTATGTGGAGGCCATTGGCACCGTGGGCGCCAACTATACGGTCACGGTCACCAGTCGGGTCGACGGAATCTTGAACGCCGTGTATTTCACCGAAGGCCAGAAAATACAAAAGGGGCAATTGCTGGCGCAAATTGATCCACGCGCCTATCAAGCCGCGCTCAAGCAATATCAGGGCGCGCTCGCGCAGCATCAGGCCCTGCTCACCAGCGCCAAATTAACCTTGAATCGTTATCAGACCCTATATGCCAGCGATTCGCTGGCCAAGCAGGATCTTGAAACCCAGACCGCCACCGTCGAGCAATATCTTGGCGAAATCAAAACCGATCAGGCGGAAATCGACTCCGCGCGCCTGAATTTGGACTATGCGCGTATTACCGCGCCCATCAGCGGCTATGCTGGTCTGCGCCTGACCGACCCCGGTAATATGGTGCATTCAACCGATACCACCGGGATTGTCACCATCACTCAGTCGCAGCCGATTGCCGTGACCTTCAGCCTGCCGGAAACCAACGTACAGGATGTGTTGCCCTTGTTGCGCAAGGGGCCGGGCTTGCCGGTCGAAGCGTATAACCGTGAACGCACCACCTTGCTGGCGCAGGGGACGGTGAAGTTCATCAGTAACGCAATTGACAGTAGCACCGGCAGTATCAAACTCAAGGCCATGTTCAGTAATCAGGATGAACGCCTGTTTCCAAATCAGTTTGTGAATATCAAATTGCAAACCGGCACGCTGCGCCACGCGCTGATTGTCCCGTCCGCCGCAGTGCAGTTGGGTAACGCGGGCAACTATATCTATGTCGTCAATCCAGATAAAACCGCGCGCAAAAAACCGGTGACCGTCGGGCCATCCTATGGCGATTGGAGCGTGATTAGCACCGGTCTGGACCCGGACAGCCGGGTGGTGACCGCGGGGATCGACCATCTGCGTGAGGGGGCTAAAACCGAGCCGGTCGCCATGAGCGAAAGTCGTGATAAGGCGACCAAATGAACCCCTCCCGTCTGTTCATCGAACGGCCGGTCGCCACGATTTTGTTGATGGTCGCCGTGCTGCTGTCGGGCTTGTTTGCCTATACCATGCTATCGACCTCGGCCCTGCCGCAGGTGGACTATCCGACCATTCAGGTGACTACGCTGTATCCGGGCGCCAGCCCCGATGTGATGGCGTCCTCGGTGAGCGCGCCGCTGGAACGACAACTGGGAGAAATGTCCGGGCTTAGCCAGATGTATTCAACCAGCTCCGGCGGCTCGGCTATCATCACCCTCAAGTTTTCGCTGCAATTGTCGCTGGATGTCGCCGAGCAGGAAGTTCAGGCCGCGATCAATGCCGCCAATAATTATCTACCGAGCGATTTGCCGAATCCACCGACCTATAAGAAGGTCAATCCAGCCGACAGCGCGGTGATTACCCTGGCGGCGACCTCGGACAACCTGCCGTTGACCGAGGTGCAAGACCTGGTGAACACCCGCATCGGACCCAAGCTGGCGCAAGTGTCCGGCGTGGGACAGGTGACGCTGGCCGGGGGGCAGCAGCCGGCGATTCATGTTCAGGTCAATCCCGCCGCGCTGACGGCGCGCGGCCTGACGCTCGCCCAGGTCAATACCCTGATCAGCAACAGCAATGTCAATGGTTCCAAGGGGGGCTTCGATGGGCCGTATCACTCGATCACCATCAATGCCAACGACCAGCTGAAGTCGGCCGACGAATACGGCGCCCTGATTCTGACCTATCAAAATGGCGCGGCATTGCGTCTGCGGGATATTGCTACGGTGACCCAGGCGCCGGAAAACCGCTATCTGTCGGCTTGGGCCAATCAGAAAGCGGCCATCATCATCAATGTGCAGCGTCAGCCTGGAGGCAACGTGATTGATGTGGTGGATAACATCAAGCAAGCCTTACCCGGCTTGCAGGCCTCGCTGCCCGACGGGGTCAACCTCAGCATTCTTGCCGATCGCACGCAGACCATCCGCGCGTCCATCAGCGACGTGCAGTTCGAGCTGATGCTGTCGGTGGCGCTGGTGGTGATGGTGACCTTTCTGTTTCTGCGTAATCTTTACGCCACCCTGATTCCCAGCATTGCCGTGCCACTGTCGCTGATCGGCACTTTCGGTGTGATGTATCTGGCCGGGTTTAGTCTGAATAACCTGACTCTGATGGCCTTGACCATTGCCACCGGCTTTGTGATTGACGACGCGATTGTGGTGGTGGAAAACATCGACCGCTTGCTGGCCGCGGGTAAAACCCCGCGCGAAGCCGCGCTAGAGGGTTCGCGCCAGATCGGGTTTACCATCATCTCGCTGACCTTTTCGCTAATTGCCGTGTTGATTCCATTGCTGTTCATGGGGGACGTGGTTGGCCGGCTGTTCCGCGAGTTCGCGGTGACACTGGCGGTATCGATTCTGGTCTCGATGCTGGTGTCATTGACCCTGACGCCGATGCTGTGCGCGCAACTGCTGCGTCATATTCCGCCTGAGCGGCAAAGCCGGTTCTACCGGCGCGGCGGCGAGATTTTTGATCGCCTGCTGCGGGGCTACGACCGCCTGTTGACCATCGTGCTCGACCACCAGCGTCTGTGCCTGCTGGTGGCTGGCGCGACGCTGGTGCTGACGATGCTGCTGTATCTGGTGGTGCCCAAGGGCTTTTTTCCGACTCAAGACACCGGCTTGATTCAGGGGGTGACGCTAGCCTCGCAAGATGTCTCGTTTGGCGAGATGAGCCGGCGCCAACAGGCCCTGACCGCGATTTTGTCGCACGATCCGGCGGTGGCCAATATTGCCTCGACCATCGGGGTGGATGGCAGCAATGGCAGCCTGAATACCGGCCGCTTGCAAATCAATCTGAAGCCATTTGACCAACGCGGTGAACGCGCCGCCGCCATTATCCAGCGCATGAATACCGAAGTCAGCAAGGTGCCGGGGATCTCGCTGTATCTGCAGGCGGCGCAAGATCTCACGGTTGACGATCAGGTGACGCCCAGCCAGTACCAGTTCACGCTAAGTGATCCGGATCGCGCCAAACTGGCCACTCTGGCGCCACGTCTGCTTGATCAGATGGGATCGCGCCCCGAGTTTGCCGCGGTGACCAGTAATTTGCAGAACCAGGGCCTGGTGGCCGAGATCACGCTGGATCGCGATGCCGCCGGACGCTATGGGATTACGGCGGCGGATGTGGATGCCGCTTTGTATAATGCCTTCGGCCAGCGGCTGGTCTCGACCATTTTTACTCAGGCCTATCAGTATCGCGTGGTGCTTGAAGTGGCGGCGCCGTTCCAGCTATCGCCGCAGGCGCTGGATGATATCTACATTGCGTCATCCACCAGTAACAGTACCAGTACCACTTCCAGCAGCTCCACGCTGGTCAAACTCAGCAGCATTGCTACCGTGACCCAACACACGGGCTCATTGATGTCGGCCCGACTTGATCAGTTTCCGGCGGTGACCTTCTCCTTCAATCTGGGCCACGGTTATTCCCTGGGCGATGCGCAAAAGGCGCTGCAACAAGTGAGCCAGCAAATCAAGGTGCCCGATACCAGCACGCTGAGTTTTCAGGGCGCCGCCGCCGCGTTTCAGAGCGCTTCCAGTAATACGCTATGGCTGATTCTGGCCGCTTTGCTGACTATGTATATCGTGCTCGGCATACTGTACGAGAGCTTTATTCATCCGGTGACCATTCTGTCCACACTGCCTTCTGCGGCGGTGGGCGCGCTGCTGGCGCTGATACTGTCGAATACCGAGTTCAGCATGATCGCCCTGATTGGCGTGATCTTGCTGATCGGCATCGTCAAGAAAAACGCCATCATGATGATCGATTTCGCGCTGCAGGCGGAGTACAACGAAAAGCTGTCGCCGCGCGCGGCGATTCACAAAGCCTGTTTGCTGCGTTTTCGTCCGATTATGATGACCACCATGGCGGCGCTGATTGGCGCGCTCCCCCTGATGCTGGCTTCCGGCTCCGGTTCTGAACTGCGTCGTCCGCTGGGGCTGGTGATCGTCGGCGGCCTGGTGTTCAGCCAGGTACTGACCCTGTTTACCACGCCGGTGATCTATTTGATGTTTGACCGTCTTGCGCGGCGCTGGAAGCGCTATTGGCAAACTCGACGATTGGACGCGGCGGCCTGATGAATATTTCACGTTTTTTTATCGCTCGCCCGGTCGCGACCCTGCTCTTGACGATGTCGATTTTGTTGCTCGGTATTCTGGGGTTTACCCTGCTGCCGGTGGCGCCGCTACCTGAAGTGGCGTTTCCAACCATTATGGTGTCGGCCTCGCTGGCCGGCGCCAGCCCGGAAACCATGGCGGCCACGGTGGCGACGCCGCTGGAGCGCTGTTTTGGCCAGATCGCCGGCATGACGGAAATGACCTCGACCAGTTCGCAGGGCTCGACTACCGTGATCCTGCAGTTCGACCTCAATCGCAATATCGACGGCGCGGCGCGTGACGTTCAGGCGGCGATCAATGCGGCGCGCAGCCTCTTGCCCAGCAGCATGCCGACCTTGCCGACCTATCGCAAAGCCAACCCATCGGACGCGCCGATCATCATGTTGGCCTTGACCTCGAAAGACCGCTCAAGTGGCGAACTGTATGATCTGGCCTCGAGTTTTCTCGAACAGAAAATTGCTCAGGTGAATGGGGTCGGCGAGGTTTCAGTGCGCGGCGGTGCTTTGCCGGCGGTGCGTATCGACCTGCAGCCGCAACAGCTCAGCCACTATGGCATTGCGCTCGACACGGTGCGCGCCGTGGTTGCCGACGGCACATCGAATCTGGCCAAGGGACAACTGGATGGCTCGCGCCAGCAATGGCAGATCCGCAGCAACAGCCAGCTCGAACACGCCCGCGATTACCGGCCGCTGGTGATTCACGGCGCCAATGGCGCGATGATGCGCCTGAGCGACGTGGCGACGGTCTACGATTCGGTTGAGGATCAATACACCGCTGGCTATTTCAACAAACAGCCCTCGGTGATGATCGGCATTACGCGCCAATCCGGCGCCAACATGCTCGAAACCATTGATGCGATCAAGGCGCAATTGCCGGTGCTGGCCAAATCCTTGCCGGGCGACGTTGAACTGCATATCGCGATGGATCGCTCTGGCAATATCCGTTCTTCGTTGCACGACACGGAAAAAACCCTGCTGATTGCCGTGTTGCTGGTGATCGTGGTGGTGTTTGTGTTCTTGCGTAATGCGCACGCCGTGCTGATTCCCGCGCTGACCCTGCCGATCTCTCTGATCGGTACCTGCGCCGTGATGTATCTCTGCGGCTATAGCCTCAACAACCTGACGCTGATGGCGCTGATCATCTCCACCGGCTTTGTGGTGGATGACGCGATTGTGGTGCTGGAAAATATCACGCGTCATATCGAACAAGGGATGCGGCCATTGCGCGCGGCGATCCAGGGGGCCAGCGAAGTCAGTTTTACCGTGCTGGCGATGACCCTGTCGCTGGTCGCTGTGTTTATTCCGATCTTGCTGATGGGCAGTATTATCGGCCGCCTGTTTCGCGAATTCGCCGTCACCCTGTCGGCGGCGTTGATGGTTTCGATGCTGCTGTCGCTCAGCCTGACGCCGATGCTGTGCGCCTATCTGCTGCAGCCACGTAAAACCGTGGCGCGGATACAGAGCCGCCTGTCGCTGTGGATCGAACACGCGCTGCAAAATCTGCAACTGGCGTATGGCCGTGGTTTACACCGGGTGATGCGCCATCAATTCATCACCCTGATGAGCCTATTGCTGACGGTGGTGTTGAACGTCTGGCTCTACTCCGCGGTGCCGAAGGGCTTTTTCCCCGACCAGGATACCGGCATGCTGATGGGGCAGTTGCAGGCCGACCAGAACATCTCGTTCGCGGCGATCCAGCCGAAGTTGCTGCAGTATTCGGATATTCTTTTGCGCGATCCGGCGGTGGCCAGTGTGATGATCTCGACCGGCGGTGGCGGCTTTGGCGCGCGCAACAGCGCCACGATGTTTGTGCGGCTGAAAGATCTGAACCAGCGCAACGTCAACGCGTTTCAGGTCTCGCGGCGTCTGAGTATGGCGACCGCGCATCTGCCCGGCGCGCAGCTGTTTTTAATGCCGATCCAGGACTTGCGTGTCGGCGGACGCAGTGCCAACGCCACTTACCAATACAGTATTCGTAGCGATGACCTGGATCTGCTGCGCGCCTGGTCGCCCAAGGTGGAGCGCGCATTCAAGACTTTGCCGCAGTTGATGGATATCAGCTCGGACGCTCAGTCCGGCGGACAGGAGGTGAAACTCAATGTCGACCGGGACGCCGCCACGCGCCTGGGTGTCAACATGTCGACGATAGACACCCTGCTCAATAACGCCTTCAGCCAGCGCCAGGTAGCAACGATCTATGAATCGCTTAATCAATACCATGTGGTGATGATGCTGGCGCCAGGCTATACCTCCGACCCGCAGGCGCTCAACCAGCTTGAAGTGATCAACGCCTCTGGCGCCAAAATTCCGCTGTCGGCCTTTGCCTCGCTGAGTAGCGACAATACCTCGCTGGCGGTGGCGCATCAGGGACAAGCGGCCACCACCACCATCGCCTTCAATTTGGCGAAAGGGGTTTCCCTGGATCAGGCCGATCTGGTCATCAAGCACGCCATGGTGTCGATTGGCCTGCCGCGGCAGATCCAGGCCGGTTTTCAAGGTACCGCCAAGGAGTTTCAATCGATGGCCATGGCCATGCCCTGGCTGATTCTGGCGGCGCTATCGGCGGTGTATATCGTACTGGGGGTCTTGTACGAAAGTTACATCCATCCGCTGACGATTCTATCCACCTTGCCCTCGGCCGGGGTCGGTGCCTTGCTGTTGCTGCAATTGACCGGCATGCAACTCACCGTGATCGCGCTGATCGGCATTTTGCTGTTGATCGGTATTGTCAAAAAGAACGCCATCATGATGATCGACTTCGCGCTGCAGGCTGAGCGCGAGCAGGGAGTGAATGCGCAGCAGGCGATTATCCAGGCCTGCCTGTTGCGCTTTCGCCCGATCATGATGACCACGCTGGCGGCGTTTTTTGGCGCCTTGCCGCTGGCGCTGGGGCATGGCGGCGACGCTGATTTGCGCAGCCCGTTGGGTATCGCGATTGCCGGTGGCCTGGCGCTCAGCCAATTGCTGACGCTGTTTACCACGCCGGTAGTCTATGTCTATCTCGATCGTTTGAGCCGCTACTTCAGGAGCCTGTTGGACTTTGGCGTCCGCGGCTGCAAAAGCGGCCGCTCGGCCGATAATCCGCCGGCTTCTTGATCAATGGAACAACCATTGACCTGCGAATCCGACGAATTCTGGTCTGTCGCATCCACTCAACGCTTGCGCGGCCCAAAGCCCGACAGGCTCCCAGAAACCGCTGGCCGCGCGCTCTGCGTCGCGAGGCACACCGTGATTGAACCGAAAGTCTCTCTATGAAGATCCCATCGCAACTGACCGCACCACCGCGCCGCTGGTGCCTGGCGCTCTTGGCCGTCGCCCTGGCGGGTTGCGCCGTCGGCCCGGACTATCAGCGCCCCGCGCTGGATGTTTCCACCCATTTCAAGGAAATGCAGGGCTGGAAAGCAGCCGAGCCCTCCGATGTTGCGCTCAAGCAAGCCTGGTGGGCGGGCTACGCGGACCCCGAGCTGTCCGCGCTGTTACAGCAAGTGCGAATTTCTAACCAGAATGTGGCCGCCTATCAGCAGGCATATCAGAAAGCGCGCGCGCTGGTCAGCGCGGCGAATGCCAGTTTCTATCCCACGGTCAGCGCCAACGTGAGCAATACCCGCGCGGGCGGCAATTCAACCAGCAGCGGCAGTACCGCTGAACTGAGCGCGAGCTGGGAGCTGGATCTATGGGGTAAATTGCGTCGCACGGCGCAAGAAGACAGTGCCAGCGCCCAGGCTAGCCAGGCGGAACTCGCCTCGGCGACGCTGAGCGCCCAGTCCAGTCTGGCGCAGGACTATTTTGAGCTGCGCGTGATGGATGAAGAGATCCGCATGTATCAGCAAACCGTCGAAGCCTATACCCGTTATCAAGACATCATCCAAAAGCAGTATCAAGTTGGCAGTGTCGCGCGCGCCACGTTGGCGAGCGCGCAGTCTCAGCTGGAAAGCGCCCGCGCCTCGGTGCTTGATGTCGTGTGGCAGCGCGCGCAAATGGAGCACGCGATTGCCGTACTGATCGGCAAACCCCCCTCCGAGTTCAGCATCGCCGCGCGCCCGCTGAGCTATACCATTCCGGCGATTCCGGTTGGCTTGCCGTCACAACTGTTGGAACGGCGCCCGGATGTCGCCTATGCCGAGCGCACCATGGCGGCGGACAACGCCGCCATCGGCGTGGCGCAGGCCGCGTATTACCCCGACCTGACCCTTAGCGGCACTGGCGGCTATACCAGCTCAGCCTGGCGCAGTTTGTTGACCGCGCCCAACCGCTTCTGGTCTTTGGGCTCGGAATTGAGCGGCACCGTACTGGATTTTGGCGCCACCAGCGCCAAAGTGCGCCAGGCTCAGGCCACGTATGACGGCCAGGTGGCTACCTACAAGCAGACCGTGCTCAGCGCCTTGCAAGAAGTTGAAGACTATCTGGTCGAATTGCACACGCTGGAGTCCGAAGTCAGCATCCAGCAACGCGCGGTGAGCGCGGCGCAAGACGCGCAACGACAGTACCGCAATCAATATCAGGCGGGGATGATCAACTACCTGGATGTCGCTAGCGCGCAAGCCACCGCCTTGACCGCGCAGCAAAGCCTGCTGACTTTGATCAAGGAGCAACTGGTCAGTAGCGTGCAGCTGATTGCCGCGCTGGGCGGCGGTTGGGATGCTAAGTCACTGAGCGCGCATCAGGCGGATTGATGCGCGCCATGGCGAGAATCAGGCTCGACAGCTTGCTTAGCAGCGGTTCGAACTTGTCAGACGACGTGTTGCCATAGCCCAAAACCAAGCCGTTATCTTGCGGCAGGCGGCGAATGGCAAAGTCCGACAACGGCTGTAACGCGATGCTCTGTCGTTGCGCGGCGGCGGCAATCTCTTGATCCGGGTAGTCGAGCGGCAGGCGCACGGTCAGATGCAGACCCGCGTGCCCGCCCACAATGTCGTGCGGGACCAGCAGACAGCTGGACAGCGCCGCGCGCAGCGCCTGCTGGCGCTCGCGGTACAGCCGGCGCATGCGTCCCAAATGGCGTCCGTACTGCCCACTCTCAATAAAATCGGCGAGCGCCAATTGGTGCGAACGATTGCCGCCACGCAGCATTTCCGCCAGGGCGGGGCGCACCGCAGTCAGCACCTCGTCCGGTAGCACCAGAAAGCCCAGACGTAGCGCGGGAAACATCGTTTTGCTGAATGTCCCGACGTAAAGCACCGGCGCCTGTGGTTCCAAGCCTTGCATCGCCACGATCGGCGCGCCGCTGTGACGAAATTCACTGTCGTAATCGTCTTCAATGATCCAGGCGCCATGGCGCCGCGCCGCTTCGATTAGCGCCAGACGGCGCGCTACCGACAGCACCGCGCCGCTCGGGTATTGATGCGAGGGCGTGGTGTAGATCAAACGTGGCGGATGGGTCCGCCAGTCGTCCGCGCTCGTGCGAATACCCTCGCCATCCACTCTGATCGGGTACACCTGCAAGTCCCCGCTATGCATGGCGGTCTTGGCGCCTCGGTAACCGGGATCTTCAATCCATGCGCGGTCGCCGGGGTTGGTCAGCAGCTGCACGCACAGCGTCAGAGCGTCTTGCGTGCCTTCGGTGATGATGATCTGGCGCGGCGCGCAGCGCACGCCGCGCGTGAGCGCCAGGTGGCGGGCGATCGAAGCGCGCAACGCCGGTTCGCCTTGGGGATCGCCATAGCCCAAGAGCGACGGCCCGTGCGCGCGCAGGGTCCGGTCCAGACCCTGGCGCCAGGCGGTGAGCGGGAAATGGCTCAAGGCTGGCACGCCCGGGCGAAAGTCGGCGTCGTCCTCCGGTTGAAACCGGCAGGAGCGTATGGGCGCCAGCCGGCGGGCCGTACTGGGCGGGGCCTCAAGCGCTGGTCTGGTTTCGTGGCGAGATAATTCGACTACTTTGGTGCCGCGTTGCTCTGGCTGCAAAAATCCTTCCGCCACCAGTTGCTCATAGGCGGCGGTCACCGTATTGCGCGAAACCGCCAGGGTCTCGGCCAGCGCTCTTGATCCCGGCAGCCGGCTGCCGGGCAATAACATGCCATCCAGAATCGCCTGGCGCAGGCGCTGATACAGTTGCCGTTGCAGCGGCAGGCCCTGCTGATCCCGGACCAGGGGCGCTTCCAGCAGCGTGCGGGTACGGTGGGCGGATTCGGGAGCGGTCATGGGCGTCTCTAGCGGTTATGGCACTATGAAATGATATTCAAGTGGTTCTTATCATAGTGCCTCTGGTTGAATATATTCTAGTAGGTTGGTGGTGAGCAACGCGAACTCCAATATTTTCGGGCATCCTAGCGATATCACGTTGGGGGGCGCCGCCCGCCGTCATCTTCACGCGCAGCGTGGAGATCCAGGGGTTTCGCTGGCAATGCCGCAAGTTATCGGATCCCCGCTCTGCGAGCGAGGATGACAACAGAGGGGCGGCGAGGATGACAACAGAGGGGCGGCGAGGATGATGACTGGAGGTCGGCCGCCGCCCTCCATTGACGAACTGTTTCACGTTAACCTACGCACCGGGATCGAGTAATGGACAATCAAAGCCATAGGCTTGCAGCGGCGCCCGACCCGGCGCCGGTGTCATTATGGCGCCTATGCTGGCTGTATCTGAAAATCGGCATGACCGGACTGGGGCCGGCCTTTCTGGTTGAAACCCAGCAACAGCTAGTGAAAAAGTTGCGTTTGCTTAGTGAGCAAGACTTTATCAACGGACTGGCGCTGGCCCAGCTGTTGCCCGGGGCCACCTATGTCTCGCTCACCGTGTACCTCGGGTTTAAGTTGCGCGGGATTAAAGGCGCGGTGGTCAGCTTTTTTGCTTTTCTGTTGCCCTCGTTCATCGTTATGCTGCTGCTGTCGATGGTCTACTTTTCTTTTGGCGCGCGCCCGATCGTTCATGTCCTCTTTACCGGCATGACTGTGGTGATGGCGGGTTTATTGCCCTATACCTCGCTGAATATCGCCAAATCGGTGCTGAGCGGCTGGCGCGATGGCCTGCTGTTTGCTTTTGGCTTTGGCCTCTCGCTCTACGATTCCAATGTGCTGATCCTGCTGTTGGCGGCGGCGCTCAGTGGTGTGCTGCTCAATGGACTGGCGCGGCATCGGCCAGCGCGCGCCCAGACACCCCCGACCATGCGCAACGAACCCTATACACCGGGCAAGCAACTGTTGTGGCTGCTGACCGCTAGCGCGATCGGGCTATTCGCGGCGTTGCTCTTAGTCCGGGCGTTTCAGCCTATGCTGCTGCAACTGATCTACGTGTTTGCCCGCATGGGCACTCTGCTGTTTGGCGGCGGCTCGGCGATGATTCCGTTTATGCAGCAAGAAGTCGTCGCCCACTATCATTGGCTAAGCCTGAATCAATTCATGGTGGGCATCACCCTGGGGCAGATCACGCCCGGACCGTTTTTGATCACCGCCACCTTTGTCGGTTATAAGGTGGCCGCCATCAGCGGGGCAATTGCCTCCGCCCTGAGCATTTTTCTGCCATCGCTATTTCTGGTGATCGCCGTGGCCGGGGTGCATGAAAGAATTCAACACAACCATTGGGTGCAAGCCGCCATCAAAGGGATTGCCGCCGCTTTTGCCGGCATGCTGTGGGTGGTTGCGGGCGGGTTGATTCAACACGCGGTGGCCGATATTCCGTCCGCCTTGATTGCGCTGGCGGTGTTTGGCGCGATGCTGAGCGGCAAGCTGCAAACCCCATGGGTGATACTGCTCGGTACCGGGGCGTATGGTTTATGGATGATGGCGTAGGGTGGGGCGGGGTTCTCTCCGCTGGCGCTCGAATCTAGCAGCCTGTCGGACTTAATCAAAATCGGCTGCAAAACGCGCTGCTCAGCCCAGGTTTCGCCGCATTTTTGGGCAATAGAATGACTATTGCCCTGCAAAATCGTCAAAATCTGGTCTTTCGCATCACGTTTTTCGCTTCGATTCATTAAGCCCGACAGGCTGCCAGGCCGAAAGGGAGAGTTGTGCAATCTGGAAATCTTGTCTTTGAGGGTGCGCGCTGACAATCGCGCCGCGATGCGCCTGTATCAAAAAGCCGGGTTTAGCCAGCAAGCGCTACTCAGCCCTGATACCAAGGTCGGCGCCGATTATTTCGATGGTATTCTGATGCCCAGAGCGCTGACGGCGCCAACACGAGACCCCGCATGCTGATCGATTCATTGGTTCCGGTATATCAGTTTCACGAACGTCATCAGTTGCGACTCGCCGCCGCGAGCGGCGCGCTGATCGACGCCGCGCTGCGGCCCGAAACCAGCACCGACCCTTGGGTGCGCTTATTTATCCGCCTGCGCGAGTGGCCCGGCCGGACATTGGGCTTGGGGCGAGGACTGAACCAGCGCGCGCCCTTCGGACTGGATGACTTTACCCTGCTGGGGCGCGATGGCGAACGCGAGGCGGTGCTAGGTCTGGCGGGGCGCTTCTGGCGTTTCGACTATGGCTTGATTCCGTTCTCTGACGCCGAACAGTTTCAACGTCTGAATACCCCTGGCATTGCGCGCTTGGCGATGAATTTTACGGTTGATCCGCAGCCCGACGGCAGCATTTTGCTCGCGACCGAAACTCGGATCTATTGCACCTCCCGGGCAGCGTATTGGCGCTTTTTGCCTTACTGGTTGCTGATCCGCCCGGTGAGCGGCTTGATCCGACGCCGCTTGCTGACGCGGATTCGTGATGCCGGGCGCGTGGCCATGGCCGCAAGCGCATAGATCAATATCAATATTTAACGGAGAGTGCGATGTCTGAAGTTTCACTGGTGGTACTGATCGAAGTACAAGACGGCAAGGGCGATGAGCAGGTGGCCGCGTTTGCAAATCTGGCGCCGGTGGTCCGGGCTGAAGAGGGATGCCTGGAATACAATTTATTTCAGGTCCGCGACGCAAAAAATCAATTCGCGCTGCTCGAAAAATGGGCGTCCGACGCCGCGCACGCGGCGCATCTTGCCACCCCCCATATGCTAGAAGCGGCTAAGCGCAACCCGGCATTTCGCGCGGGCGCGGCAACCGTGTTAAAGCTCGCGCCGGTTTAAGGCTTCAGAGGGTCCTTAGCTGCGCTGGAACCTTCAAGGAGAATTAAGTTGGGGCTGTCGGCGCGGTTTCTATCTAGCGCGTCATCTCCCAGACGGAGGTGGCTGCAGTCATCTTGTGGGGCGGTGCCGGGGGGCGTATCGTCGGCCCAATAACCATTCGTGGCAAGCAACCACGCCAAACTATTTTTCTTAGCTAATTCAATCATCTCTGGATGCTCAAAGCACCTGGCGTTCAGGGTTTTCGTGACGATGTGGCGATTGACCGGCTTGTGGATCAGAGGATGAGTTTTATCCGCTGGTGAATGAGCTCTTCCCGGTCTGAATCACCATTCGCCGCGGCTTGTATGGCATAGTCGAAATCATGGTTACATGGTCTGCATAGGTCGGCATGTTGACATCCTCCCCGCCCTCTCGCTAATGCTCGCCGGTCTCGAGACCGGGAAGGACGGGGAGGATGTCAATTTTCATTTGTGGATATTTGCCTATGTCCACTGTCCATGGACGATGGGCGATGGGCGATGGGCGATGGGCGATGGGCGATGGACGATGGACGATGGACGATGGACGACTATTTTGCCTGAAATGGTCACTGTCAATAGATTTGCGCGCACGGTCTTCGACCATAGCCGCGATTGCCCCCATCACTCGCGCAAGGCGCGCAGTTCTTTATTCATCATCCGCACGCGCATGGCCAGTACGCTGGCGATGCCTTCGAAGATGAACGAGCTGGACTTGCCCATCATCTCGGTCATCTCATCAAAACTGACGCGCGACAACAAGAAATAATCCGTGTCGGTCTCGGTCACCGCTTCGGCCGAACGGCGCACGCTATCGAGGAAGCCCATCTCGCCGATGAAATCGCCGCGTCCGAAGGTACCGATATGCCAGGACTCCTTTTTGCGCAACGGCACGGATACGCGAATGGTGCCGCGCCGAATGAAAATCAGATCGCCGCCGGGTTCTCCCATCTCAAACACCACTCTTCCAGCGGCGACGTGGTGCTCGGCAATGATGGGCTCCAGACTGGTCAGGGTGCCCGGTTTCCAGCACAGCAATTCCTCAAACTGCGCCAACGATAGCGGCGCAGCCTGGTCTTGCGCGCTATAAGAGGAGTTGCTCAGTAACTGCGTCTCGACCCACTCCAGCGCCTCGTCCATTTGCCGAAACGCCATGGCGTTGGCGGTGTCATGCACCAGGCCGACATCGCGCAGATAACGCTTCATCTTCAGACCGCTCGGCAAGCCGTGCGGAATTTCGGTGAAGATCAGATAAGCGCCGACGCTCTCCAGCCGATCTTTGATCTGCTCTAAAACATGCGTGGCGGTGAGGTCAATCGACTGCACCCGGCGCATGTTCAGGATCACATAGGTGCGCGGCCCGATTTCCGGCTCCAGCGCCTGAAATAGTTGATAAGCGGTGCCGAAAAACAGGCTGCCTTGCAGCTCGACAATCACCGTTTTGCTGCCGCTCTGAATCAAGATCGCCAACTCTTGCTCGTGACGCACCACTTTCGAGAATGCGCCTCCACCCTCGATTTTGCGGCGCAGAACCGAACTGTGCATTTGTTCGCGCAAATACAGCACCACCGCCAGCAGAATGCCGATGCCGGACGCGGCGATCAGGCTGACGGTGAGCGCGGTCACGATCACGATCAGAATCACTAAAAAATCGAAGCGGGTGGCTTTGGCGCGGAAAAACTCTAGGCTGTGCAGGTCAATCATGCGGAAACCGACCACCAGCAAAATCCCGCCAAGCGCGGCGATCGGCACCCAGGCGACCAGTGGGGCGAGCAGCAGAAACGCCAACAAAGAAAACCCGCCCTCGATCACCCCCGAGCGCCGGGTCTGCGCGCCGCTCGACAGATTGACCATTGACGCGCCCATCTGACCCGCGCCTGGAATGCCGCCGATCACCGCGCTGCTGATATTGCCGAGCCCCTGGGCCACCAGTTCGCGGTCCGGGTTGTGGTGCGAACTGGTTAAGGCGTCCAGCACCACGCAGGTTTTCAAGGTATCAATCGACAGCAACACCGCCAGGGTCAGCGCCGGGATAAACACCTGCGCCAGAAGCGCCAGGTGACCGTGTTTGATCGTGTGGAAGTTTTGCGCCATCGCCGCAAATAAATGCCCGCCTGAACTGGCAATCGGGCCGACCACCAGCGGGTTGCCCTGGTTGGTCCACAACCCGGGGTCAAGAAAGCCCAGCCCGAAATACACCAGTACACCGATCAGCATGGCGGCGATGGCCGCCGGTACCACACGGAGAATGCGCGGCACCAACAGCATTGAGGCCACCACGGTCACACCGACCACTATACTTTGCCAGCTCCAGAACTCTGGAGACTGCAGCGCCCGAAACAGTCCCATACCCTTGGGGACACCGAGCACGCACGGTAACTGGCCGCAGATAATGGTCAGGCCGACACCACTGAGGTAGCCACTGACCACTGGGTAGGGAATGAATTTGATCAGGCGGCCGATACCGGCCAGACCCAGCGCGATCTGAATGCCGCCGGCTAACAGCGCAATCAGCATCAGCATCAGAATGCAGGTCTCCGGGCCGACACCCTGTTGCACCAGGCCGATAGCGATGGCCGACAGCACCGCCGCGGCCGGAGCGCAAGGCGAGGTGATCAGGCGGTCGGTGCCGCCAAATGTGGCCGCAATCAGCCCGAGCGTGCTGGCGCCAATAATGCCGGCAATCGCGCCTTGCGCGGCGAAGCCGACGCCAAGCGGGGCGAAAATGGTCACGCCAAACGCAATCGCCGAGGGCAGCGCCACCAGCATTGAAGCCAGTCCGCCCCAGATATCTCCCGCCTGTGGTCGCGCTTTAACCAGGTCCATGCTCAACTCCCTAAGAGTCAGGTTTGCGCTATCTGCAACTTAACGATTTATACTATTTATACAATATATATTAGTGGCTGAGAACTGTGCTTTATTTGACGCGGAATTGATCGGCGGCAAATGCCGCCGTGAGTTAGCTGGATCCCCGCCTGCTGGCGAGAATGGCATCAGGGTGATGGTGCGGACCACGGCGGGCGGGGGGAGGATAGGGCGAGTTATAGAATGAAGCGCTTGACCAGGTCCTGTTGGCGACTGGCCATGCCTTGCATGTCTCTGACCGAATTCGATACCGTGCCGGCGGTTTCGGCATTGCGCGCGGTGTTGCTCGCAATCGATTCAACCTGCTGGGCGATGTCGTGGCTGGCCTCTGCTTGCTCGCGCAGCGCGCTGGAGATTTCGTTAACCACCGCGATTACCTGGCCGTTGCTGTCTTGGATCCGGGCGATGGCATCGTTGCCATTGCCGGCCAGCGACAAACCATGCTCAACCCGTTGCACCGCAATTCCCATTTGGGTTTGCGAGGTATTTGAGCGTTCCAGAATCACTTCGATCATCCGTGCAATTTCATCCGTGGCGCGTGTGGTGCGTTCCGACAGGCGGCGTACTTCATCGGCGACCACGGCGAAACCACGGCCGTGTTCTCCGGCGCGCGCCGCTTCAATGGCGGCGTTGAGCGCCAACAGGTTGGTCTGGTCCGCGACTTCTTTAATCACCGCCATAATGCTGGCGATGCTGCGCGTCTCGTCGGTCAGCGCGCTGATGGCGGTGGCGGCCTGAGTGACCACGGCGTGAATGCTTTGCATTTCTTCCATGGCTTGCACAATCACCCGCCCGCCCTCGTGCGAGCGCTCGCCCGATTCTTGTGAAATGGTTTGCGCTTGCTGCGCATGGCTCGCAATCCGGGTGACACTGACGGTCAGTTGTTCAATCGCGGCGGCCATGTTGCCGGCGGCGCTGCTTTGTTCCCCCGAGCTGTTGGCCATTTGCGCCGCGCTGTGCGCCAGTTGCGTGCCCATTTGCGACAGGTTGTTCGAGCCATTGGCGATTTCCTGCACCAGCGAGCGCAATTGCTCGCGCATGCTGGCGACCGCCGCCAACACACTATGGCTGTTGCCCGCTCCGGTCTTGATCGGACGGTCTAGCCGACTGTCGGCAATATGGCGTACTTCGGTAATCAGGGTTTCGGGCTCGGCGCCCAGCATGTGGTTGACCGAGCAAAGCAACCGCCAGCCGACCACAAACAGCAGCGCCAGCGCGAGTGCGCAGATCAGCCCCATTTGCCACAACCGGGTATTGAATGCCGCGTTAATGTCATCCATATACAGGCCCGTCACCACCACCCAGTGCCAGCCTGGAGTGATCATCAGATAGGCCAGTTTCGGTTGCGGCGATGCGGAACCGGGTTTGTCCCAGACAAACGAGGCAAAGCCCTTGCCATTGCCGTCGCGCAGCACCTGATCATACAGCGCGCCCATATTGATCCCGGTTTTATCGCTGATACCGTGCAGATCTTTGCCGATCAGATGGGCGTTGACCCCATGGGCGAGGTAACGCAGGTTGGGGTCGAGCACAAAGAAATATTCTTTGCCATCGAAGCGCATGCGCGTCAGCGCGTTGAGCGCCAGATGCTGGGCCAGACTTGGCGCCAAGGCGCCGCTGGCCGCCTGTTGCTCGAATGACGAGACCAGACTGACCGCGCTTTCGACTTGACCGCGAATTTTGTTATGTCGCTCTTGCATCAGCGTGTCGTGCTCTTGCATCGCGCTGAGCAAGGCCAGAACGCAAATCAGCAAGGTGGTGATGGCGAGCATGCCGATCAGGCGCATGCGTAGGGAAAGATGGGCGAAAGTGTTCATGGACGAACCTCAGATGCAAAACGGCGCTGCCCGAGGGCCGCGCCGTGGTTTGATCGACTAGGTTGTCGTGTAAGCGACAACCCAGGGGTGACTCAGGCGCGCACTGCTTGCGCCATGCCAGCGCGCAGGGTGCGCGGATGACTGGCCAGCAGGGTTTTCCACTTGGCGAGCGCCGACACTAGAATCACAAAGCCCAGTACCAGCATGAACACCGAGATGCCCGCGTTGAACACGCTATACCCCTTGGCCACCGGATTCAGATACACATGCATCACCATCCAGTAACCCGCCACATTGACCGTGATATACAGATAGATCAGTGGAATCAAACAGGTCAGCATATAGCGGCGTTTGGCCGCCAGACGCAGGATGATGGTGGCGCCAATGATCAGGCCGATCGAGGCCATCAATTGGTTGGCGACCCCAAACAACGCCCACACCGAACCAATGTCGCCCGAGGTCAGCAGATAACCCCACAACAGGCTGGCCACCAGGCTGGCGCCGATCGCGCCGGGCATCCAGTCGGTACGCTTGAGTGGAGCGTAGAAGTCGCCGACGAAATCTTGAATCAAATAACGCGCCACACGGGTGCCGGAATCGACCGCGGTCAGAATGAACACCGCTTCAAACATCACCACAAACTGGAAGAAATAGGCGGCAAGCTTACTGAACCAGCTGATCTTGGTGAAAATGTATGACATGCCGACCGCCAGAGTGACCGCGCCACCGGTACGGCCATACAGGTCCATGCCGATTTCTTTGCTCAGTTGCGGCAGATTGACCACGGTCATGCCCAGATGATGAAACACCGCCGGGGTAGAGTTAATGGCGAAATAATCAGCCGGGGCCAGCGAGGTGGCGGCAATCAGCGCCATCACACCCACCACGCATTCGGTCAGCATCGCGCCGAAACCGACTGGCAAAATATCGCTCCATTTATCCACCAGCTTCGGAGTCACCCCCGAGCCGACAAAGGCGTGAAAGCCCGAGATCGCGCCACAAGCGATGGTGATCGATACGAAAGGCCATACCGGGCCGGCCAGTACCGGGCCACCGCCATGAATGAACTGAGTCAGGGCCGGGAACCGGATTTCAGGGTTGATGAACACCACCCCGATGATCAGCGCGCCGAACACCCCAATCTTCATAAAGCTGGACAGATAACCACGCGGGGTCAGCAGCATCCACACCGGCAGGGCCGAGGCCAGGAAAGCATAGGCCGGCAGCATCAGGCTGATGGTGGCGGTGTTGAAACTCAGCCATTGGCCGAACTGACTGTGCTGAATCGACGGACCGGCAAACACACAGGCCATTACCGCCAGCACGCCGACGTAGGTGCCGTATTTGCTCTTGCCGAAAACTTTTTCATACAGGCCGAGGCAGATCGCGATCGGAATGGTCATGAACACCGCGAAGGTGCCCCATGCGTTGCGTTCCAGCGCGTGCACCACCACCATCGACAGACCCGCCATGGTAATGGTGATGATGAACAGCATTGCCAGACCGGTGCACCAGCCGGCGATCGGGCCGAGCTCGGAGCGCGCGACTTCGGACAGCGATTTACCTTGATGCTTCATCGAGGCGAACAACACCACCGTGTCGTGCACCGCGCCACCGATCACCGCGCCAATCAACAGCCACAGCAAACCGGGCAAATAGCCGAACTGAGCGGCGAGCACTGGGCCGACCAAGGGACCGGCGGCGGCGATTGCCGCGAAGTGCTGGCCGAAATTAACCCATTTGCGCGTCGGTACGTAGTCTTTACCGTCTTGCAGGGTATGCGAGGGGGTGACGTCCGAATCTTTGCAGCCGAGTACCGTGTTGGTAAAGAAAACCCCATACAGCCGGTAACAGATGACGAGGATGCAAAGCGTGGCAATCACAAACGTGATGGCGTGTTGCATAGTGGCTCTCCTGGTAATGTTCGGTTCTAACCCTATCTGTTTCTGTAGGAAAAGAACTCGATATCCCAGTGAGTGGCAGCATGCGCTGGCGAGTGGTCGCCAGCGCGCCGTGAGCGTTCAGGACAAAATGCCCAAACGCTCTTTCAGCGGCTTTAAATAGCGGCGGCTGATCGGCACCGCGTGCCCGCTGCGGGTGACAATATCGGCCAGACCATTGTCGGTCAGGCGGATCTCACGTACATGGGCCAAGTTGACCAGGTACTGGCGGTGACAGCGGCGCAGCGGGGTTTTTTCTTCTAGCGTGCGCAAGGTCAGCTCGGTGACGCGCTCGGCGCCATCGGTGGTGAACACCGCCACGCCGCTGGCGCGCGAGGTGACAAATTCGACCTCCTCGAGCTTGGTGAGGTAGATGCGGTTGACGCCGTAGCAGGGGATAAAGGTCAGCGGCTCGGCGCTTAACGATTCAAACACCTGCGGTTGGCGCTGGCGCCGCAGGCGTTGCAGGGTCTTGTTCAAGCGCGCCGGGTCAGCCGGTTTGAGCAGATAATCGAACGCCTGCTCTTCAAACGCGCGCAAGGCGTATTCGTCATAGGCGGTGACAAACACGATATGCGGCATGCGCGCCGGGTCGAGCATGGACAACATTTCCAGGCCGCTGATACGCGGCATCTGAATATCGAGAAACACCACGTCGGGCGTATGGTGGTGAATCGCCGCAATCGCCTCCACCGCGTTGGCGCATTCGCCGATCACCTCAATGTCGGCCTCTTTCGCGAGCAGGCTTTTCAGTTCGGCGCGGGCAAAGGGTTCGTCGTCGACAATCAATACACGCATCATGCGCCGTGCTCCTCGTCGGTGAGTGGCAGGTGGATCGTGACCCGGGTGCGGGATTCCGGCTCGCATTCGACCCGCAGGCCGTAGTTGGCGCCATAACGCGCCTTGATGCGCCGGTCGACCAGATTCATGCCCAGACCCTGGGCCGAGGGCGGATGCGAGCTGAACAGCCCGGCATTGTCTTCGACCCACAGATCGAAACTGTCGGCACGGAAATCGGCGCCGATGCGCACATGGCCGACCTCCAGCATTTGCGCCGTGCCATGCTTCACCGCGTTTTCCACAATCGGTTGCAGCGAGAACGCCGGCAACCTGACCGGCGGCAGCGGGTCGGGCAACAGGTATTCGACCGTTAGCCGGTCGGCGAAGCGCGCCAGCTGAATCTGCAGATAAGCGTTCACATGCTCGATCTCATCGGCCAGGGTCACCACCTCGCTCGGGCGCTTTAGATTCTTGCGGAAAAAGGTCGACAGATTCTGCACCAGATGGCGCGCCAGTTCCGGGTCGGTGCGGATCACGCTCGACAGCGTGCTGAGCGCGTTGAACAGAAAATGTGGGTTGACCTGGGCATGCAGCAACTTGATTTCGGTCTGCGCCAACAGCTGTTTTTGCTGCTCGTAGCGCCCGGCCAGTACCTGGGTCGACAGTAACCGGGCAATCCCTTCGCCCAGGGTCAGGTTCATGCGCGAGAACAGCTTGCTGCGCGGCTCGTACAGCTTGATGGTGCCGAACACCGAATTTTCTTCGCCGCGCAACGGAATCACCAGCGACGAGGCCAGCGGACAATCGGGCTTGATCGAACAGCGATACGGGATTTCATGCCCGTCGGCGTATTGCACCTGATTTTCTCGGATCGCGCGCTGGGTCAGCGGCGACGTGATAGCGGTGCCGGGCAGGTGATGGTCGTCGCCGATGCCGATAAACGCCAGCAGCTTTTCACAATCGGTAATCGCCACCGCGCCCACCCCCAGCTCTTCATACAGAATCCGCGCCACCTGCATGCTGTTTTCCTGGTCGAATCCGCGGCGCAGCAAGCCATCGGCGCGCGCGGCGATCTTCAGCGCCTTGGCCGAGAACGCGCGCGAATAGGTGTCCACCAACTCGCGCCGGTCGAGCAGAATGCGCATAAACATGGCGGCGCCGATGGTGTTGTTGACGAACATCGGCAGAGCAATGCTTTTGACCAGGTGCAGCGCGCTGGGAAACGGCTTGGCCACCAGCAGAATGATCGCCATTTGTACCACTTCCGCCACCAACGTCACCAGCGCCACCACCAGCGGGTCGAACAACCGTTCCAACTGCTTGCGCCGCACCATGAACACATGCACCGCGCCGCCAATCAGCCCTTCGCAGATGGTCGAGAACATACAGGCCAAGGCGGTGAAACCGCCCATCGAATAACGGTGCAAGCCGCCGGTCAGCCCGACGGCAAACCCGACCAACGGCCCGCCGAGCACCCCGCCCAGCACCGCGCCAATCGCGCGCGTATTGGCAATCGACCCCTCGACGCGCAGACCGAAATAAGTGCCCATGACGCAGAACAGCGAAAACACCAAATAACAGGCCACCTTGCGTGGCAGGCGGATGTTGACCTGCATCAGCGGCAAGAACAACGGCGTCTTGCTCAGCAGATAGGCGATCACCAGATAGACGCAGGTTTGCTGCATTAGCGACAGAATCTGGGTGAATTGACTGAAGATCATCGGCGCGGACGAGTGGGTGTGAATCACTTGATGATATCAAAACCGTATGTAATTTGATGTTTAACTATTGATATGGTGGTTAAACACACACCATCTTCACCGCCCCCACACCCGTCATCCTCTCCATGTCCTAACCCTGCCATCCTCGCTCGACTTCAAACCCGCCATCCTCGCTCGACTTCAAACCCGTCATCCTCGCCGCATCGCGGCGGGGATCCAGAGAACTTGCGGCGGCGCGAGCAAAAAGCCTGGATCTCCACGCTGCGCGTGAAGATGACGGAGGGGGGGGTGAAGATGACGATCTTTCCCAAGCCCGCCATTCAGCGAGGACGACAACCGTGGTCATAAATAAGTGAAATTTCCTAAAATCATTGACGATAAAACCACCCTATGTAAACGTACTGGTTCGCTCGGGGTGCCGGATTGATCCGGCTGAGAGATGGCCCAGCGCCATTAACCCGCTGAACCTGAACTGGGTCGTACCAGCGTAGGAAAGCGTTGTCTTCGTCGTTGGCAGGCGTAGTCACGATGCCTCTGGTCCGTCCCGTGACCTTGAAAAGGAAACGGACATGTCTGAACAACTTAGCCCCAAGCCCGCCGTCGATGCCATCTGGCAGGATATCGAGGCCGTGCGTCGTGCCTCGCCGCTGGTCCACAGCATTACCAATTTTGTCGTGATGGCGGTCAACGCCAATGCCCTGCTGGCCGTGGGCGCCGCGCCGGTGATGGCGCACGCATTGCAAGAAGTCAAAGACATGGCGGCACTGGCCGGGGCGCTGGTGCTGAATATCGGCACGCTCGAACCCGACTGGGTCGAGGCCATGTGCCAGGCCATGACCGTGGCGAGCGCCGCCGGTACACCGATTATTCTCGACCCGGTTGGCGCGGGCGCCACCGCCTATCGCAACCAGACCATCGAACGTCTGCTAGCCACCGTCTCGCCGACCGTGATCCGTGGCAATGCCTCGGAGATGATGGCCACCGCCGGCCAGGACGCGGCGGCGCGCGGGGTCGACAGCCAGGCGCATTCTGATGATGCGCTGGACGCCGCGCGCCAACTGGCGCGCGCGCATCATGGCGTAGTGTGCGTCAGTGGCGCCACCGACTATGTGATCGACGCCAACGGCCGTTGCGCCGCGCTATCCAATGGCGACCTGTGGCTGACGCGCATTACCGGCACCGGTTGCTCCGCCACCGCGCTGATTGGCGCCTTCTGCGCGGTGCAGCCCGACGCCTGGCGCGCCACGGTGTCGGCCATGAGCCTGACTGCGGTGGCGGGTGAGCTGGCCGCGCGGCGCGCGCGCGCCACCGGATTGGGCGTGGGCAGCATGCAGGCGCTGTGGCTAGACGCGCTGCAAGGCCTGAGCTATGAAGAACTGGCCGCCACTCTGCGCTGCGAGGGGTTTCCAGCATGCGCGGCGTAAACCCGGCCTCTGGCCTGTATCTGGTGGTGTCGCAAGACGATTGCCGTGGACGCGATCTGCTCGAGGTGGTGGCGCAAGCGGTGGCAGGCGGGGTGCGCTGTGTGCAATTGCGCGAAAAAAACCTGGCGACGCGCGAATTTGCCGCGCGCGCGCGCGCGCTCAAAGCCTTGCTGGCGCCGCGCCAGGTGCCGCTGATTATCAACGACCGCCTCGACATTGCCCTGGTGTGCCAGGCCGACGGCTTGCATGTCGGGCAAAAAGACCTGACCGTGGTCGACGCTCGGCGCTGGTTGCCGGCGGGCAGCTGGCTGGGCTTGTCGGTCAGTTCTGAAGTAGAGGCGCGCGCGGCGCAACAGCTCGACATCGACTATATCGGCGTCGGCCCGATCTATCCCACCCGCACCAAGGCCGACGCTAATCCGCCGCTGGGGTTGGCCGGCCTGGCGGCGGTGCGCGCTTGCTGCGCCTTGCCGATAGTGGCGATCGGCGGCATCGGCCAGAGCAATGGCCGCGCGGTGGTAGCGGCCGGCGCCGACGGCCTGGCGGTGGTTAGCGCCATCTGCGGCCAGAGTGACCCGCGCGCGGCGGCCGAGCTGCTGGCGGTGTGCTGCGCGCGGCATAATCCAGCGCTTTCTTGACCAAAGACAGCTATTGGCATGACAGAGGGGTTGCGGTGCAATGTAGTGATTCCATTACATGAAGATATCTGGTCAAATTTCCAGACCGATTTTCTGTCGTTTGTCTGGCCCGCGCCGGTGCTCGGGCAGACCCGTCTATCCGATGAGGTGCCGCGATGTTGTCAGATGAATACCTGGGATTGATGCACGCGTATTGGCGCGCAGCCAACTATCTTTCTGTCGGTCAGATCTATCTGATGGACAACGCGCTACTGGAGCAACCGCTAGAGCGTGAACATGTGAAACCCCGTCTGCTGGGCCACTGGGGCACGACACCGGGGTTGAACTTTCTTTACGCGCACCTCAACCGCGTGATCAGCGAACGCGAGCGCGAAATGATCTATATCACCGGTCCGGGTCATGGCGGCCCGGGGCTGGTGGCTAATGCCTGGCTGGAAGGCAGCTATTCCGAGTTTTATCCCGACGTATCGCAGGACGCCGAGGGCATGCGCCGCCTGTTCAAGCAGTTTTCCTTTCCCGGTGGAATACCGTCGCACGTGGCGCCGGAGACCCCGGGCTCAATGCACGAAGGCGGCGAGCTGGGTTATTCGGTGTCGCACGCCTTTGGCGCGGCGTTTGATAACCCGGATTTGGTGGTGGCCTGCGTGGTGGGCGATGGCGAGGCCGAAACCGGACCGCTGGCGACCAGCTGGCACTCAAACAAATTTCTCAACCCGGCCACCGATGGCGCGGTGTTGCCGATTCTGCATCTGAATGGTTACAAGATCGCCAATCCGACGGTGCTGTCGCGCATCTCGCACGAAGAGCTGACCCGGCTGTTTGAGGGCTATGGCTATCGTCCGATCTGGGTGGAGGTCAAGGACCCCGACGACGTGATGAGCGCGCACCGGCGCATGGCCGAGGCGCTCGACGATGCCATGGACGAGATCGAGGCGATTCAAAGCGCCGCGCGCCTGGCCTTGGCCGAAGGGCAACCGTTGCTACGCCCGCGCTGGCCGATGATCATCCTCAAGAGCCCCAAGGGCTGGACCGGGCCGAAGGAAATCGACGGCAAAAAAGTGGAAGGCTACTGGCGCAGCCACCAGGTGCCGTTTTCGGATATGACGCCGGGACACGTGGCGGCGCTGGCCACCTGGCTGGAAAGCTATCGTCCGCAAGAGCTGTTCACCGCGTCCGGCCGCTTGCGCCCCGACCTGGAAGCCCTGGCGCCTAAGGGCAACCTGCGCATGAGCTCGAACCCGCGGGTGCACGGCCAACTGTCGCGCGATCTGAAAATGCCAGATTTCCGCCACTATGCGGTCACCATCGATGGGCCGGGGCGCACGATGGCCGAAGCCACCCGAGTGATGGGTAAATTTTTGCGCGACGTGATGAAGGAAAACGAAAGCGCCAAGAATTTCCGCATTGTCGGGCCGGATGAAACCGCGTCAAACCGCTGGAACGATGTGTTCGACGCCGGCGGCAAGGTCTGGATGGGCGACTATCAGCCCGAAGACAGCGGCAACGATTGCCTGAAACCGGATGGCCGGGTGATGGAAGTGCTGTCCGAACACACCTGTCAGGGCTGGCTGGAAGGCTATCTGCTGACCGGTCGCCACGGCTTTTTCAGTTGCTACGAGGCGTTCATTCATGTGATCGACTCAATGTTCAACCAACACGCCAAGTGGCTGAAGAGCACGCGCAATATTCAATGGCGCCGTCCGCTGCCATCGCTGAATTATCTGTTGACCAGCCACGTCTGGCGGCAGGACCACAACGGCTTCAGCCATCAGGACCCGGGCTTTCTCGATCACGTGGTCAACAAAAAGGGCGAGGTGATTCGCGTCTATCTGCCGGCCGACGCCAATATGCTGCTGGCGGTGACCGACCAGTGCCTGCGCTCGCGCCATAACGTCAACGTGGTGGTGGCCGGCAAGCAGCCAGCGCTGCAATACCTGACCATAGACCAGGCGATTCAACACTGCGCCAAGGGCGCCGGGATTTGGGACTGGGCATCGAACGACGACGGCCGCGAGCCGGACGTGGTGATTGCTTGCGCCGGCGATGTGCCGACCATGGAAGCCTTGGCGGCGACCGACCTGTTGCGCTTGTCCTTTTCTGATCTAAAGATCCGTTTCGTCAACGTGGTGGATCTGATGACCTTGCAGCCGAAAGAAGAGCACCCGCACGGCATGGACGACGCCGAGTTCGATGCGCTGTTCACCACCGACAAGCCGATTGTCTTTGCCTTTCACGGCTATCCGTGGCTGATTCATCGTCTGACCTATCGTCGTCACGGGCATGACAACATGCATGTGCGCGGCTATATCGAAGAGGGCACCACCTCCACCCCGTTCGACATGGTGGTGATGAATAAGGTGGACCGCTTCACCCTGGCGATGGATGTGATCGACCGGGTGCCGGCCTTGAAAGGCATTGGCGCGCACGCGCGTCAACGTTTCGCCAACAGCCTGATCGAGCACCGGCTGTATATCAATGAGCATGGTGACGACATGTCGGAGATCCGCAACTGGTCCTGGCGCTATTGATTCACTGAGCGGCGCCGCAAGGCGCCGCGTTCCATACCTCCGTTATCCTCACCACTGCCCCTGTCGTCATCCTCGCCGCGTAGCGGCGGGGATCCATAGAACTCGCGGCATTGCCAGCAAAAAGCCTGGGTCCCCGCCATGCGGCGAGGACGACAAGCGCGTCAGTTTTTCGTGAGTATTAAGCCGCAGTTCAGATTCGTCTGATCGTTTCATCAGGATTCAAGCGGTAAATTGTGCACATGGAGTTCGCAACGCGAAACCACTAATGACACTAAATATATTTACCAAGGAGAATGACGATGAATCAATCGATGATCACTGCAGTAGTTGGCGCCTGGAACGCCTATCACGCTCAGTCGCGTCGCTACGCGCGCTAAGCTTCACCCTTCTTTAAAACGCCAAAGGCGGCCTTGATGGCCGCCTTTGGCGTTCTCCGCAGGCCTTGCGCCGCGCAGCTAAACCGCTGATTGAACTCCTCCCCTGATTCCGAAGTCATCTAGCATTGCGTCCCGCGCTCGCGCTGTCAAAACTATCCCGTGAGGAGGTCTTACCATGAAAGTGATTTGCCGTTCTGATGTGCTGACCGAAGAACAAGAAATGGACATTGGATTAGCCGGGATGGGGTGCCGCTACCCTCATCTGGAAGTCGGCATGACCTATACCGTGCTGGGCTTGTCATGTGGCACGGGCATTCCCGGCGGAACCCTGCTGGATATTCCCGGGGAGGTCATTCAGCCATCACCGCTGAGCTTATTCGAGATCGTCGATGGCCGCCCCTCGCGCCATTGGCTGGCCAGTAAAACCAGCGATTCACGCCTGGTGCTGCAACCGCAAGAGTTCTATCTGGAGGGTTTTTACCAGCGCCTGAGCGACTTGGAACCAGCGCTGGTTGAGATTTATCGCCAGGTGCGGCAAAAGCTGGAATGGGAATATATTTGAGCCCGGCGCGCCGCGTCTGTAACTTCCGAATTTTCTGACGGGTGCGCGCAATTGTTTTTTGGCTGTCGGCTGGGTATCTTTTGTCTTGCGGCGCAAGGTCGCAAAGGCGCGGGTCCGAGGTGCCACTAACACCCCGAACCCGCTGACCAAACCAACTCTAGTGAGGAGTTCGTTATGGCTGTCCAAGATAGTAATCTTTTCTTCAATTGCACTCCAAGTCAGCAGCAACGCCAACAGCAATTGTTTTGCCTGATTTCGCAGCTGTGCGTGCCGCGTTTTGCTCGTCCCGAATCCGACGTTTGCCGCCTGATCGTCGACAGCCGCCTACAGTGGGCGTTTGAACCGATTGATGGCGAGTCGTCGTGGCTCTATCTGCCCGAGGCGGCGCACGCGCAAAAACTGGCCGGCTGCCTGGTGCTGAGCGCGCGTTAATCTAAAGCGAGGCGGGGGCCGATTGGTCCCCGGTTTGGGGTTTGCGCGTGGGTGTTGCCTCACGCAAAAGTAGGTCTCCTTGAGGGTCGTCAGTCTTCAGACCTACCTTCGTCCTCGCAACTAGGCTGGACCTAATTAAGGATTAATAAACCGACATCTGAACGTGCTTGCCAGTCCGAGCCAGCATATCCACCAATGCATCAATGGTGAATTTAATCGCTTTTTTGTTGATGACGTCAGAGACCCGTGGGCGTGTTACACCAAGAATCTCTGCCGCCTCGGCCTGCTTGAGTTGCTTGGCTTCAATCCATCCCGCCAGCTCGGTCATTAGAGAGTCCTTGATAGCCAACTTTTCGGAGATGATGCGTTGTGATTCGGCCTTCAGTGCTGAAGCCTCTTCCGGTTCGAACCCCAAGTCAGCGAATACGTTGCCGCCGGCAGGGGTAATGTGCATGGATTGGGTCTCGATGCTCATTTTTTACTCCTTTCCTGGATAACGGCCTTGTAGCGAGCCGCCGTAATATCTTTATCGTGTCTGCTGGTTGAAGTCGTCTTCTTTTTGAAGCAGTGCAACACATAAACCGCTTCCGGAAACTTGGCGACGTACATCACGCGAAATCAGCCATCGTCAAGATTGATACGAATTTCTTTCGTTCCGGGACCAACTACATCGAACGGCTTCCAGTCATCAGGTTCAAGTCCTACTTGAACCTGGCAAGGTTGGCGTTGAATCTTCTATGGCGCGAACAGCATCGGAAGGCGGCTCATCGGTGCACCCGATAGCATGACTCAAAGACTTGATCCATGGTCAACAGAGACCGTGGCCACCATCAGCTAATTTGTTGATCCAGACTGACTGACCGTGCATGGTGGCTTAAATTCCAGCGCAGGCATCTTTTCTGCTATGCGGGTGATGGGGTGCGATCATCCGTGGCCGGGGGCGGCGCGGCCCCAGGTCTTGGGTTGGCACGATTGATCCCGCGCCCGGCGCAAATCGGCGTGCGGTTCATCCCGATGTCCATCAGCTTTTGCCTAGGGGCTTTAATCAGCCAACACCTGATGCGTCACCACCAAAGCCCCTGCGTGTGGCCGTGCTCCATATATCAGCGGACCTCGACGCGCACATACACCAAAGGTCTCTCTGGCTTGCCGTTGAGGCGTTCAATCGCTGCCGACACCGAACGGTTTTTCAACCAAGTGCTGATGGTTTCTCTTAACGCCCGGTTCACGTATCCAATCCGGATGCCATTGTGGACCAGACAGATGGCGTTCTGGTCGATAGGGTTGGCCGAGTCAACCTCAAAAGAGATGGGGTCTCCAAAGGGTGTTTCTTGGCTTCGGTGCGGCTTAGTGCGTTACGGTAGATGGCGAAATTGCTCAGGGTGAAAAACCCTAGGAGCGCACTGCTGTAGCGATCAATAGCAGGTGCACGGTACAGGCATGCTT